>Ga0181520_10000595_pt1 | contig 78741 bp, 73 predicted proteins | sample PEATcosm2014_Bin_29_FD_132451 | JGI IMG/M metagenome (GOLD analysis project Ga0181520, IMG submission 132451) | Peatland microbial communities from MTU Mesocosm Facility, Houghton, MI, USA - PEATcosm2014_Bin02_30_metaG | ecosystem: Environmental > Terrestrial > Soil > Wetlands > Peat | place... | reverse complement strand
TGGGAAGGTACCAAAGTGTCAGCTGCTCAAACCGCGATGTGCCCGTGGTCACACGCTTTTCGCCCGTTGGAGCCTACGTTTGACGCCATGGGCTCCATGGGGGCGCAATGCCTCTCGGGATCCATTTGGGGAGATGCCGACCAGGACAGGCGCTCGGGACGGCAGATTATCGAGAGCGCGATCGCGTACTGCGAATGGCAAGCATACAAAGGCCACCATGGGCAATTGACGCGATCTCAGCGCGAGAATCCCAGCCGCTGGTGGTACCTCGACGGCCTACGTTTGCTTACGGATATTCTGTATAGTCATTTTCTCGATCGCGACCGCTATCGTTTTCGTCGTCTGAGACGGATTTCGGAATTCCTTGAACACCAGCCTCTCAGGTGCCGATAGGCGCTACGAGCATTTACAGAGGTCTTGGGAGGGCCAATGAAACAGAATCTTTTTGAAAAGAAGCCATTTGGTCTGAGACGCGCGGCCGTGCGGTTGCTTCAGGCTGCAGCACTTACGCTGGTAGTGGCCTTGGCAATACCCAGCAGAGCGGCGGACGATCGCGCAGTGAAATCTCGTGTGGCGCCTATCTATCCGGAAATCGCCAGGCGCATGCATATCTCGGGTACGGTCAACATCGAGGCAACAGTGGATCCAGAAGGCAAAGTGAGCAGTACAAAGGCCGTTAGTGGCAATGCTCTTCTGGCGCCAGCCGCCGAAGATGCAGTGCGCAAATGGAGATTCGCGTCTGGCCCCGGCACGTCGAAGATCACCGTGGAAGTCAACTTCACTCCGGGGACGTAACCAGGCAACCCCGAGCCATTGTGCCTTAACGAAACGTGCCTTAACAAAACTCACTCAAGTGGCTCATTTTTTGAGAAACGAGCCACTTGAACTCTTCGCCCTATCCTCGCAATTCGCGCGAGCGGCGAGTCTTTGTTCGCAGCTATCTTGATCGGCTGCATCCAAGGTTCTCAGGCGAGCATGTCCAGGATGATATTAAGATTATTTTCAGCAATCTCAATGGTCGGACCAGATGCGCGGGCACCTGGGGGGAGCGGAACAGATGCAGTATAGCTTCCTCCCGACTCTTCTACGGTTCCCCCATAGTTTTTCCCTGCCACAGTTGTTAAATAGGAAGCAGCGAGTGCATTGGTTGCATGACTGTTCGTAGAACTCGGAAGGTTGGCGGATGAAGTTGTCTTGCTGGAAGTTATGGGCGACGGATGCGCTGCAGTTGTAGTCGACGATGGGGCTGCAGTTTTGGATTGGCGTTGTGAGCTTGAATACTCCAATGTAGATGGCGTAATTTCTGTGACGCTGCCTATCTGCATGATTCTCCCTTCGCGTGCAAAAGTGAATCTACGCGAATCGTCTATCGGCAGCTATTGTCTTTCCGTTCAGTCACATCTTACCTCGATCACCAAAAAATCCGCAGCGACGTCCTGGCAAACTCACACAATGTGCGACAGGACGGCTAAGCTCGACGCGGCTGGTCAAGAACGAGCCAGATTTCGTCGCCAATTCCCTGCTCACCTACAGCCAGGATACGAGCTGCTCGCCGCGAGGCTGACAGCGGACTGGTTCGCTTTGTGACTTGCACTGTGCCGCACAGGATAGCCGCGCATCTGCATGACGACTTGCCCAAAGCTGCGCCACTCCTTGGATGAGAGCGAAATGAGAAGGCGCAGCCCGGCGTGTTTCCGCCCCGGCCTGCTCCTCCTTCCGGGGATTACTGCAAGCAAACATTGACGTTAGCGCGCCACCGGCTCTTGCTAAGGCACGCAAGGCGAATCCGCGAGGACGGAAATCTCCGAGCGAAGCGCGTACCCAAAGAAATGGCACCCCAATTGCTCTTAAATCGTCAAAGATCGTGCGCTCCCCATGCACATCCCAGGTGGAGATTCCTTGAAAGCGAGAGAAGAAGTGCAACCGAGGACGGGCAATATCAAAACAGGACCCCGGCTAGCCCAAGCAGAAGCGGTGGCCGCGACTGGCTCGCTGGACCCTGCCAACTGGCGCGCCTTTCGCCAGCAGGCTCACACCATGCTCGACGACATGCTCGCCGCCATGGAGACATTGCACGAGCGCCCCGTCTGGCAACCCATACCGGAGGAAGTGCGCGCGCGCTTTCGTGAGGCTCTTCCGCGCAAGCCCTCAACACTGGCGAAGGTTCATGAGGAGTTCATGACCTCGATTCTGCCCTTCACAGCCCGCAATGCCCACCCTGGTTTTCTGGGCTGGGTGCAGGGCGGCGGCACTCCGGTAGGCATGCTGGCAGAGATGCTGGCCGCGGGCCTGAACGCCAACATGGGCGGGCGCGACCAGATTCCACTCGAGGTAGAGAACCAGGTTACCGATTGGATGCGCACCCTCTTCGGCTTTCCCAAAGAGGCGACCGGGCTCTTCGTGACCGGGACCTCAATAGCGAACTTCATCGCGGTGGTGATCGCACGCGACGCCAGGCTTGGCAGCGAGGTCCGCCGTAAGGGTGTTGCTCAAAAAGCGCAGAAACTGACTGCTTATGCGTCAACTGCCGTGCACGGATGCGTTGGCCGGGCGCTTGACTTCGCCGGACTGGGAAGTGACGCTCTGCGGCTTATTCCCGCGGACAGCCGGCAACGGATCGACCTGGAAGCGCTGCAGACTGCCATCGCCACGGATCGTGCAAACGGCTTAACTCCGTTTCTGGTCATTGGCACGGCCGGGACTGTGGACACGGGAGCGATCGACGACCTTGCCGGCATGGCCGCACTCTGCGCCCAGGAGCAGATTTGGTTCCATGTGGACGGCGCTTATGGCGCGCTGGCAATGCTGGCGCCGGAGTTGGCCCCGCGACTGAAAGGTATTGAGCGAGCCGATTCGCTGGCCTTCGACTTTCACAAGTGGGCCCAGGTTCCTTATGACGCCGGCTTTATTCTGGTGCGCGACGGCGAGCGTCACAGGGCCGCCTTCGCTTCATCCTCCGCGTATCTCATGCGCGAAGAACGAGGGCTCGCAGCCGGCTCGCCCTGGCCTTGCGACTTGGGCCCCGATCTCTCGCGCGGGTTTCGTGCTTTCAAGACCTGGGCCACACTCAAGGTTTATGGTCTGGAAGCGATCGGCACGGTTGTCGGCCACACGTGCGAACTGGCTCGATACTTGGAGAGCCGCATTCTTGCTTCGCAGGAACTGGAGTTGATGGCGCCAGTCGAATTGAACATTGTCTGCTTTCGCTATCGATTTGAGAACGCGCGCGACTCAGCGGCGACGGACGAGCTTTCTGACAATCTCAATCGCCAGATCGTCATCGAGTTACAAGAAGCGGGCGCGGTGGCTCCGTCCACGACACTTATCGGAGGCCGACTGACAATCCGTGCGGCCATCGTGAACCACCGGACGAGCCGGACTGAAATGGACACACTGGTCGAGGCAACGCTGGCCCGAGGCCGGGCTTTTCAGCAGGAGGCGCTGTCCCAAGCGAACGCCGGGAGCAAGTGGCGGCCCTGGATTGAACGGGACGCGCGGTTGCGACAGCTCGATGCACAACTCCAGTCAGGGAAGGAAATCGCGAAGGTCGATGAGGTCGCTCTGCGTGTGGAGCGGGCCGATTTGCTGGCCGAGATGGGACGGAGACTTGAAGCACGAGCCGACCATCTGAGGGTTCTTGAACTGGAGCCATCGCATCTCGGAAACCTGTTTGGGCTTGGGAAACTGCTGATCGCCATGGGGCGGCGGAGGGGTGCTCAGATGGTCTACGAGGAAGCGGTGAAGCACCATCCGGAAGACATCGCCTGCCGGGTCAACCTGGGAAGCGTACTGCTGGAGCGCGACGATCCAGCGGCAGCGCGCGAGCAATATGAAGCGGCGCTTCGTATCGACCCTGAGTTTCTCCAGGCACATGGGGGGATGTATTACGCGCTTAAGCAACTGGGCGAGCCGGAGGCCGCAAAGCTTCATCAGCGCAAGGCCTTCGGTCAGAAGAGCGTCTTCCGGAATCCGTATCGGGGCGACTCACAGCCCATTCCGGTGCTGCTACTTGTCTCTTCGACGGGCGGAGGCACGCCGATCGAGAAGTTACTGGACGACCGCATCTTTGAGACGTATGTGATTGTTGCGGATTTCTTTGACAAGAGGACTTCCCTGCCCCCGCACCGACTTGTGGTCAACGGCATTGGTGATTCAGACGTGGCGGCGGAGGCATTGGATGCGGCCGAGGCGCTGCTCACGCTGACGTCGGCGCCGATTCTGAACACGCCGGCGGCGGTGCGGGCAACCGGCCGCTGCGAGAATTCCATGCGCCTGCGTAACCTGCCGGGGCTCATCGCTCCGGCAACTTCGATGTTCCCTTATTCGTTGCTGGCCGGGCCGGATAGGCTAGCCGCGCTTGCCGGATGCGGCTTCACTTTTCCGCTGCTTTTGCGCGCGCCCGGTTTCCACATGGGACAGCATTTTGTGAGAGTTGATTCGCCGGAGATGCTGAGTGCGGCACTGGCAGAACTGCCCGGCTCCGGGAGGCCTGAGGCCGAAGTGTTGGCAATTGAATACCTGGACGCGCGCGGCGCTGACGGATGCGCGCGCAAGTACCGCGTGATGATGGTTGGCGGCAAGCTCTATCCGTTGCATCTGGCCATTTCACATGACTGGAAGATTCACTACTTTAGCGCCGACATGGCAGATCGTGCCGAACACCGCACGGAAGAAGCGAAGTTCCTGGCCGATATGCCGGGAGCGCTGGGAAGCAAGGCGATGGCCGCGCTCGAACAAGTGCGATTGGTGCTCGGCCTCGACTATGGCGGCATCGACTTCGGGCTCAACTCGCATGGCGAGGTTCTGCTTTTTGAGGCCAATGCGACCATGGTCGTGGAGCAGCCGGATGGCGACGAGCGCTGGAATTACCGCCGTGAGGCGGTCGAGCGCATCCATGCGGCCGTACGCAATCTCCTGCAGACAAGCGCCAGCGCGGAACGGCGCAGTATTGCGGGCCCGAGCTGATTCCCCAAGCAGCGTCCCAAATTCGTTGAGGCTCAAGGCCGGCTCTTTCTCAGGCTCCCGCATCTGCCTCAAAGACCGGGCGAAGAGAGACGACGCTGTCAGTCCGTCCGTTCTTTACCCTTTGGTTGCGAAGACAGTGACCCAGAAGTGTCCGTCGGCGGATTGAAAAGAAACCCTTTCCTGGACCTCGGATCCGCAAACCCGCAAGTCATAGTCTTTGCCATCCATGACGGAGGGCATGGAGAGACGAACCCCTGTTGACATTCCCGACTTCAGGTTTCCGCCGATCATATTGGCCAGTTCGCCGAGGACGTCACGCACATCGTCGTCCACGGCGTTGGGAGGATCCATGGCTAAAATACGGCCAGCGAACTGGCAGGCCTGCTTGCGATTGCACTCGAGCAGCACCGCTCCATTCCAATCGCCCGCCAGGGACACCATAGAGGTCAGTCGATCCCCAACGAAGCTCCACGGTGTATCGCCGGGAAACACTTCAAGATCCATCATGGTCGTGAAGACGGACTGGACAATCTGCGTCAGTAGCTCCACTTTCACTTCTGTTTGCATACGATTCCTTTCATCTGGCGACGTAGACGGTCGTGTTTCCTAAGGTCTGCCGGTCAAACCATTCCTCGAGGCCGAAAGCCGTCTCGGTGCTGCCCAAGAGCAGCCAACCGCCTCGAAATAGTGTGCTGTGGAGTTCTTTCATGATGCTCCGCTTGGTTTCATTGTCGAAATAGATCATGACGTTGCGGCAGAATACCAAGTCGAAAGGTCCACGGGTGCGCATGCTTTTGCGCAGGTCGATCATTTCAAAGCGGGCCATCTTGCGCACCGTCTCATTCAATTGCCATTCCAACCCGGAACGCCGGAAATGCTTCACCAGGAGGGCGGCCGGCAAACCTCGGTTTACTTCAATCTGCTGATAAGTCGCGGCCCTGGCGCGCTTCACGACCGTGGAGGAAAAGTCAGTCCCCAGGAGTTCAATATTCCAGTCCTGGAAGCCATCCTCCAAAAGCATCATGGCCAGGCTGTATGCTTCCTGCCCAGTGGATGCCGCAGCAGACCAGAAGCGAAGGTTTCTGGTAACTCGCCGATCTTCCCTGAGTTTGGGCAACAAAACGGTTCGTATCGCTTCATACTGGGCAGGATCGCGAAAGAAGTAGGTTTCGTTGGTGGTCATGGCCTCGACGACTTGCTGACCAATCTCAGGATTGCACTTGCCATGCAGAAGGGCGCACAAGTCGTTGATGGATCCAAGGTTGAGCTGTCGGACAATGGGCGCCAAGCGGCTTTGAAAGAGGTAATGCTTGTTCTCTTCAAGCACGATGCCCACATGGGAGTAGATATGCTCCTGAAGGAACCGGTAGTTTTCCGGGAGTATCTCCGAGACGAGTGATTGACTTGCCATCCAGATTCCTTTAGCTACCGGCCGTGAAGCGAAGAATCTGCGGCACGACTTCATCGAGTGGGAGTACGCAGTCAGCAAGGCCGGCATTCGCTACGGCGCCGGGCATGCCCCAAACGACACTCGAGGCCTCGTCCTGAGCCAGAATGCCTGCCCCGGATGCTTTGAGAATCTCCGCGCCGCGCAAACCGTCCTGGCCCATGCCCGTCAGGATCACAGCGAGGACTGCGCCTCCATACACCTCCGCGGCGGATGCAAATAGCGCGTCAACAGCCGGGCGGCAGGAGTTCAGGCGCGGGGACTGATCCAGGCATACGCGCACAGCTTCTCCGTTGATGGCTAACTTCATGTGAAAATCTCCGGGCGCAAGCAATATCCTTCCTGGTTCGACCAGCCGACCGTCGGCTGCCTCCGCGACGGGCAACTGACAGGTGGAGTTGAGACGCTCGGCGAGGAACCTGGTGAAGAGGGGCGGCATGTGCTGCACAACCATGACAGGCAAAGGAAAATCTGCCGGCAACTTGGGCAGAATTATGCCCAGCGCTGTGGGGCCCCCGGTGGAGACGCCAATCACGACCACCTTGGGCCGCAACCGCGCACTTTGCGGAGAGGGCGCCGTGCGTCGGGCGGAGGGAGACGCCGGAGCCAAAGGAAGTCCTGGCCGGGGCGAGGCTTGGACTTGCGCCGCCCTACGAAAAAACTGCTTGATCTTGGGGATCATCTCTTCACGCAGGCGAGCCATGGAGACATCAAGTGATTTTTCGTTAGAGAACTTGGCGACGTAGTCGTCAGCCCCGAGACTCAGTGCTTCCAGCGTTTTCGCAGCCCCACGCTCAGTGAGCGTGCTGAACATGATGACCCGCATCTGGGGAAATCCTGCGCGGATGCGCCGCAACATTTCCAGACCGTCCATATCCGGCATCTCGATATCCAGGGTGATGACATCGGGGTTGTACTGCGGAATCCGCTGTAGTCCGATTGCCCCGTTCGAGGCAGTTCCTACCATCTCCAGCACTGGATCGTGCTCGAGCGCCTGCGTGACAAGGCGCCGGATGACCACCGAGTCATCCACCACCATCACGCGAATTCGTTCACCGGGTTGGAGCAAACGCTGATTCAACGTAGCCATGTCTACTCCGTTGCCAGGGCAGGGATCCCAACCAACTCGAGTTTTTCTTTCAGGATGTTTTTTGTGAAGGGTTTCATGACGTACTCGTTAGCTCCCGCATCCAGAGCCGATGCCATCTGGCCCATCTCGGTTTCGGTCGTCACCATGATCACCTTCAGCGAAGCAAGTTCTGGATCCTGGCGCAACCGCTTGACCAGTTCCAGACCATTCATCTCCGGCATATTCCAGTCAGCCAGGACCAGCTCCACCGCGGCCTTGTCGGCTTCAATCACCTCCAGGGCCTCTCTTCCGTTGGTCGCCTCGCAGACTTCATATCCAAGCTCAATCAATATCCTGCGGATAATTATGCGAATTGTCTTGGAATCGTCGACTACCAGTGCTTTGCTCATCATTGGTCCGCTTTCGTCTATTGAAGTGCGGCCCGGCGTGGGGTGATCCGTGCGCCGGGCTTTGTACCAAGTTGTCGATCCGGCTAAAAGGTGAACTTCGATACGGTCGCCTGGAGCCGTGCTGCCATCTCGCTTAACTCCAGGGAGGCCGTCTTGGTATCGTTTGCGCCCTGCGTGGTATTCTTCGCCGCGGTTGCCACCCCGCCAATGTTCTTGGCGATGTCGTTGACCCCGTGCGCTGCCTCTGTCACGCTTCGACCGATCTCATTGGTGGTCACCGTCTGCTCTTCCACGGCCGAAGCGATGCTGTTGGAGATGTCATTGATCTGGTTGATGATCGCGCCGATCTCCTCGATTGCCAGGACCGCTCCCTTGGTAACATCCTGGGTGGCCTCGATTTTCTGGCTGATCTCCTCAGTCGCCTTGGCCGTCTGCTTGGCCAGCTCCTTCACCTCATTGGCCACCACCGCGAAGCCTTTGCCGGCCTCTCCGGCGCGCGCGGCCTCGATGGTTGCGTTCAGCGCCAGCAGGTTGGTCTGCTGTGCGATCGAGGTAATGACCTTGATCACGTTGCCGATCTCCTGACTGGATTCGCCCAGCTTGCGCATGGTTTCGTTGGTCGATTGCGCCATGCCGACCGCATTTTTCGCCACTCGCGCCGAATCATTGGCGTTCTTCGAAATCTCGCGAATGGAAGCCTGCATCTCTTCGGATGCTGTAGCAACCGAGGAGACATTTCTCGAAACCTGCTCGCTGGCCGCCGACACCACGTTGGCCTGCACAGCGGTTTCCTCCGCGTTGGCTGCCATCTGCTGGCTCACCGCTGTGAGCTCTTCAGAGGAGGAAGCCAGCGTGCTGGCGTTCTCGGCTGTCGATTTGAGCGGCTCAACAATCGCTTCCAAGGTATGGTTCATGCCCTCGATGACCCTGCGATAGTCTCCATGGTGCTTGCTGGCGTCGGCGCGCGTGCCTACCCGGCCGTCGGCAGCCGCTTTGGCGAGCATATCGGCATCCGTCACCAGAGCCAGGATCGAGTTCATCGTCTGGATGAAGGCAGGCACGAGTATGTCCTGTTCCGAACGCTTGCCGACCTTCTGGAAGGCAGTCAGTTCTTCGTGGAAATTTCCAGCCGCGATCATTCCCAGAACGCTGACGGCGTGCTTGAACCGGTCCTGAGCGCCGTTGGTTGCTTTTGCCACTTCGGCAAATATGCCCTGGTAGGAGCCTTCCACCGAGACCGCGTAATCGTTCACTGCCATCCGCTGCAGTACCTTGTTCGCTTCGACCAGCCCGTCCAGCCCGTCGATGCAGCTGTTGAGATTGTTCTTGAGGGTGTTGAAGTCACCGTTATAGCTGTCCGTGATCTTGGTGGGAATGTCGCCCTTCCCGATGCGATCCACATAGTCGGCAGCCATGTTCAGCGGGCCGACGACCGCGTCGAGAGTATGGTTCATCCCCTCGACGACATTCCGATATTCACCTTGATGTTCGCTGGCATCGGCGCGGGTTGCCAGTTTGCCTTCCAAGGCTCCTTTGGTGAGCATGTCGGCATCAGCCACCAGGCTTTGCAGCGCGTGCGTTATCTGGAGCAGGCTCTTGGCTACGACGTCGGCCTCGCAGCGAACGTTGATCGCGACTGACAAGTCCCCAGCCGCAATACCCTGCGCTGCGGCAGCCTGCTGATTGATCGCGTCGATGCAGGCGTTCAGATTGTTCTTGATGGTGTTGAAGTCGCCATTGTAGGTGTCGGTGATTTTCGTCGGAGTATCGCCCTTGCCGATGCGGTTCACATAGTCGGCGGCGACATGGAGCGGACCCACCACTGCGTCAAGCGTTTCGTTGAAGCCCTGGATGACTACGCCCCACCCGCCAGGATACTTGCTGGCGTCAGCGCGCGTCTTCAGGTCGCCATTAATGCCCGCCTGAATCATCCGCTGCACCTCGGTGACGAGACCGTCGAGCATAGCCTTCAGCATGTTGACGTTGTTCTTGATGGCCTTGTAGTCGCCCTTGTATTCCTTGGTAATCTCCTTCGGTGTTATGCCCTGTGCAACTTGAGCAATGATTTCGGAGGCCAGATTCAACGGCTCGATCACGGCGTCCAGCGTATCGTTCACGCCCTGGATGATCTTGCGATAATCCCCCTGGTGCTTGCTGGCATCGGCACGGGTGGCCAATCTCCCCTCGACAGCGGCGTGGGACAGGGCACTGGCATCGGCGACCATGCTGCTCACCGCTTGCACGCATGTGTTGAGCGCCTCGGCGAGGGTTTCGAAGGTCTTGCGCGCCTGAGCGGTATCCGCATCGCCCACACCGATAGCAACTTTGACGGTGGTGTCTCCCTGGGCAAGCCGCACCAGGCCATCCCCCAGTTTCTCAGTCTCTGCGGCCTGGAAGTCGGCTACCTTTTGCGCGAGGCGCGCTGCCTTCTTCACCTCGGTCTGATCGGCAATGATTTCGAACGCGCCGATGACCTGCCCTTTCTCATCCCGGATGGGAATCGCGCTATATTCGATTTCGAGTTCGACCCCGGAAGCAGGGCGCGCCACGGTTGCGGAAGCAGCAGTTTTACCCCCGACAATGGCCTGGTGGCAAACGCACTTTTCAGTCTTGCAGTCATCCGCCTTGAAGTGGTCGTAGCATTTGGTTCCGATCAGATCCGCCGGCTTCCTGCCCCCAGCCTGGGCGCCGACCGTATTCATATATTGGATGTTGAATTCGCTGTCGATAACCATGGCCGGAGCAGGCATGGAATCGAGATACCCAACCATGGTGGCAATGGTCCGGTTGACTCCTTCGATGATCTTGCGGAAGTCGCCTTGATGCTTGCCGGCATCCGCGCGGGTCGCCAGTTTGCCCTGCACGGCCGCCTCCGAAAGCATGACAGCATCGCGCGTCAATGCGTTCACGGCTTCGACCACCGCGCGGAAGGACTCGGCCAGCACACCGACCTCGTCGCCCGAACGATACTCGATCTTCTGATTCACGTCGCCCAGCGCGATATTCTTCGCCGCCGCGGCAAGTTGAGCCAGGGGGCTGGCTATGCTTCGTGAAATAAACATTCCGGCTCCCACACCGAGCAGAGCGCCTGCCAAGGCCAGAATGATCAGCAGGGTGCGGTTGCTGTGATATGTCTTGTCGGTCTGGTCCTGGGCCTGCTTGGCTGCATCTTCCTTATCAGTTGCCAACTGGGCAAGCAGGTCCTCGACGGCGTCCGACTTGGCGCGTCCAGTGCCAAAGGAGATTTCCACTGACGCCCGCTTCTTCACAAGCGGATCATTCATGGCCAGGGAGACCATCTGGCTCGTCGCCTCCTGGCTCTCCTTCCATGCCTGTTCGGTTTGCTTCAGAAGATCCTTGGACTTATCGGAGTGAAGCAGTGGGCGGGCCTTCTCCACGTCCTCATTGACAAGCCCGGTGTACGCGTCCACCTGAGCCTTGTATTGGGAGCGCTCCTCCGCGGTGTTGGAGAGGAGCACGTTCTTGGCTGCCCTGTCCACTCCGATCACGTCGACATTGGCTTGCTTGAGGTAAGCAATGCCAAGGGTTTCCGTCTCATACGATGCTTTGGACAGGTCTGCAATCTTGCCCAGGCTTGCGACGCCCAGATAGCCGACTGCGGCGGTAATGACTCCTACGATGACGAAAGCCAGGAAGAGTCGAGTGCCGATCTTCATGTCATAAAACCATTTCATTGTCTTTGCTCCATTCGGGTGGCCGCGCTTCTTCGCAGGCCTTCCTGCCCAGTCAACTGCCCGGCCCTGCCGAGCTCACATTCAAGCACCCGTTCCGCGATGCTCCCAGAAAGCGCCAAGTCTCCGCGATTGGGAGCAGCGCCTCGTCTTCCGCCGATTCTTGTCTGCCGCTCAACCGGTAACGACCGCCGATTCCATTCGTTCCGGTCCGGCGATTGCATTCCGAGCTTCTGCCCTTGTTTGCAATCGCGGACTGCGCGAAGTCGGCTCTCCTACCGGTGTTGGCAAGTCGTCTATCCGGATTCCGCCTGCACCCCGCGCGCGGCGCCTCCGGTATTCCTGACCGTTTTTTTCTTGTTCCCTTGTTTTGCCGGACTCTGCAATTGCGTTGTGTTGGACGATTCATCGTGCATGTCCTCGACGAGCGATGAATGAGGGCTCTTTCCGCCCGCGGCTGTTTGCAGTTTTTGAGCACCAACATGGCCGTTCTGCGAAGCACGACAGCTACTGACTTCAATTGCTTTTTCGGTGTCGAGGACCAGCAACAGTCCGTCCTTCATCTTGTAAACGCCGCGGATGATCTCTCTTGCCCCGGGATCGAGATTTTGAGGCGGCCGTTCGTATGCGGAGCCGTCCATTTCCAGCACGTCGCCAATCTCGTCGACCAGCAAGCTCACGGCTCCGTCCGGGGTGCGAATCACTATGTTCATCGACGGCCGGTCTCCCGCTTGGGGCGGCAGCTGCAACCGGCGCCGCATGTCGATCGCGGTGACAATCTGGCCGCGCAGATTGATCAGGCCCTCTACAATTTCGGGTGCTTGCGGCACGGGGGTCATTTGCTGAGAGCGCAGCACTTCCTGAACATCGAGAACGTCAACACCGAAGAACAGGTCTGCCACGAAGAATGTGGAGAACTGCCCACTGGCCGGTGTCAGTGCGGATTTCATTGCCGTCCTATCGATCGCCATTGGTTACCCCTTCTCCCCCACGAGTTCAAATGTCCTCTCTTCCAAGGCTGACGCCGAGACAAGCTTTTCCACCGAATCGAGGATTGCGTTCGAGTTGAAACTGGCTTGGCAATCCTGGAAACCTGCCGTCCGGCATTCGGACGTGTCGAATTCCTCGGTCGAAGCAGCTATCGCAATTACCGGGATATTTTCCCAGTCCGGCCGGCTGTGCGTTGCTGCAAGCAGGGCGGAACCGCCCGCGTCGGGGAGATTGACCGCTGCCAGGATGATGTCTACCGGCCGGTGCTCCAAAGTATGGATTGCCTCGTCGACGTTCATGGCTTCAAGAACCACGTAGCCCGCCATGTCGAGACCGCTCCGGATCAGGCCTCTGGAAAATGCCGAGGGATCGGCGATGAGGACTGTTTTGGCATTTGCGCGCGCGTCCGTGGTTTGGAACCAGTTTTCCTTGGCTGCGGCAATAACCTGGTTGAGGTCAAGGAAGTCAGTAACTCGCTTGGCGACGACCGCCGAGCCGAGAATACCCTTGCGGCCAGACTTCCGTCGCACCGTGACGGCTTCTTCCGCGACATCCAGGATCTGGTCGACCACCATTCCCACACCGCGGTCGCCGTCGTTGAACACCACCACTTGCACGGGATCGCTCGACAGGCTGCGCTCGGGAGCTCCCGGCTCCAGCACGGCCTGCAGCGACACCAGCGGCAAAATGCGGTCGCGATATTGAATCACCTGGCCCCCGCCCGCGTGCTCGATGGCCGACTGCGGGAACTCCTCGAGCCTGGCGACGAGCGAGAGCGGCACGGCCAGACGCTCGAAGGAACCGGCCTTGAAGAGCAGCAGCCGTTGTTGCTCCATGACTAGTTGCGCATTCTGTTTTTCCACAGCGCGCGTCTGTTCAAGTGACTCGCCAAACACGCCGGAACGCTGGCCGATGCCGAGCACATCGAGGATGAGAGCCACGCGGCCGTCCCCCATGATGGTTGCGCCGGCGTACAAGGTGAGCCCCTTCAATTGCTTTCCTAGAGGCTTGACCACAATCTCCTGGGTATCGTTGATGCCGTCCACCACCAGGCCAAACAAACGGTCTTCCGCCTGAAGGACCACCACGTTGACCACCGCGGAACAGGCTGCTGATTTCAGCCCCAGCACCTGGTTGAGATAAACAATAGGCAAGAGACTTCCTCGCCTGCGGTAAACCGGCGTTCCGTGCACATATTCAATGTGCTTCCCGGCGGAATCGCCCTCAAGGCGAATCAGTTCGAGCAGACTTACCTGCGGGATCACGAAACATTCGCCACCGCTTGCAACGACCAGGCCCGGAATGATGGCCAGCGTTAGCGGAATCCTGATTTTTACTGTCGTGCCTTCGCCGGGCTTGCTCATCAGATCGACGATGCCGCCGATTTTCTCGATGTGGGATTTGACCACATCCATGCCCACTCCACGCCCGGATATATTGGTCACCACCTGAGCGGTTGAAAATCCAGGCTGGAAGATGAGGCTGAAGACATCCCGGTCACTCAGTTTGTCGGCTTGTTCGGGCCGCAGGATCCCTTTCTCGATGGCCTTCTGTTTGACACGAACAACGTCAATTCCCCCTCCATCGTCCCCGATTTCAATGTTGACCTGGCCGCCCTCGTGATAGGCGCGAAGAGTCAGTGTTCCCTGCGGCGGCTTGCCCGCGCGCAGCCGCACTTCCGGCAACTCGATGCCATGGTCGCAGGAGTTGCGAATGAGGTGCATGAGGGGGTCCTTGATGGCCTCGATGATGGTCCTGTCAAGTTCCGTCTCTGCTCCGTCCATTTCCAGCTCAATCTGTTTGCCGAGGGAGATGGACATGTCGCGTACGACGCGCGGCAGTTTGTTCCAGACCACTCCTATGGGCTGCATCCGCGTCTTCATGACGCCTTCTTGCAACTCCGTGGTGATCAGGTTCAGCCGCTGAGAGGTGGCATTGAGCGCGGCGTCCTCGCGCTGTGTATTGAATTGGAGGATCTGGTTACGGGTGAGCACCAGCTCTCCTACCAGATCCATGAGCTTGTCCAGCAGTCCGACTCCGACTCGGATGTTGGCATCCACAGCGGCGGAATGGCGCTCGGCATCCTCTTCTCTCCTGCCTGCATCTTTGCGCCTATCTTCTTCCTGCCTCCGGTCGACTCCGCTTCTTCTGTCCTCGCCGCTTCTCTTGTCTTCGACTTTCTCCGCATCCTCTGGTTCCCTGGCTGCTTGTGCCACGGAGGGGCTGCTTGGCGCTGGAGGCTCAGGCTTGCGCGCAGGAGGCGGGGCGGCCACACTGGCAGGCGCAGGAACAGGCTGTTTCTCGGGCGTGACGTCCAATTGCGCAGCGACACGCAGGCGCTCGGTCAGGTCTTCAAAACGGAACGAGCCTTCCTTCCCTGTCGCCTCAATCGAGGCCAGCACATTCCGCGTTGCGTCTACTGTTTCCAGGATCAGGGATACCAAGGCCGGAGTGAGATCCCGCTTGCCGTCACGCAACTGGCTGAGGAGACTTTCGGCCTGATGCGTGATCCCTTCCAGAATTGAGAAGGCCAGAAAGCCGCACGCTCCCTTGATGGTGTGAATCGTGCGAAAAATGCTTCCAAGGAGTTTCTCATCCCGAGGGTGTCTCTCGAGTTCGACCAGGTCCTGATCCAGGCGCGAGAGGTTTTCATCGCTTTCGACCAGGAATTCGCGAATCGTTTCCTGATCTTCCTCACTTGTGTTGTCCATGATCCCTCTCTCATTCCCTGGCGCTGCGCATTTGCCCGCCAAATATTCAAAGTGCGTGGCGGTGGCAGCACCTACCTGAGCCCGTTCTATCGGCATATGCTGTAGATACGTTCATATCGACGGACATGCGTTGCCGCATATCCGTCGAGCTGCGGAAGTCGTACAGAGGAGCGGATGCCGGTGTCCTGTGCCAATTCAGCGGTCTCGCCAGTGCTTGCGACCGGATCTCCCATTCGCCTGTATGCTGAATGCAGATTGAAAATCGAGGCAGTCTGCCGTTCCCTGAATTGGGGCCCGGTCGCCGGCCTCAATTCCACGCTTTGAAATGAGCTGTTGAACTCTTCACTAAATTGTGTCGATAGGGGACCAGAACGGCGTGGGGTCTGTCGCCCTTTCGACGGAAACCCGCGCAAGTGCAAATCAAAGAGGCGGTCGCATGGATATTCTTCTAGTGGACGACAGCAGGACGATGCGCATGATTGTCCTGCGAGCAATCCGGCAGGCTGGCTATCGTGGTCTTACGGTGGGCGAGGCGGAGAATGGAGCAAAGGCGTTGGACCAGCTCCGCGACCAGCAGCCCAAGCTCATCATTTCGGACTGGAACATGCCCGAGATGTCTGGGATAGACTTTCTCTTGCAAGTGCGAGCGGCGCAGAACGACGTCCCCTTTGGCTTCATCACCTCAGAGACATCGTCCGGGATCAGGGACCTGGCCATGAGCTCGGGAGCGACCTTCCTCATATCCAAGCCGTTTACTCCGGAAGACGTCCAGAAAGCCCTCACTCCGATTATGGGCGGGTGCTAGGCCATGGCTGAACCGACGCCATTCCTGCTTTCGCGACGATTTTCGCAGCTCATTGGCCGCAAAGTGACCTTTGTCCAAACAACTGCCGTAATGGAATCGAAGGTCAACCAGATTTATGGCATTTACACCGTTCTTCCCGCTGGCACCGCGGTCGTCGTCAAGGCCGACATACGGCTGCTGGGCTCGATTGGTGGAGCATTGGTTGGGCTGCCCGACCCGGTGGTAAAAGAGCATCTTGCCATAACACCGATGGACGAACTGCTGCGCGATGCAATTTATGAAGTGCTGAATGTAGCTTCAGCCGCGGTTTCAACCGAAGGCCGGGCAGTCTTCACCAAGATGGTGACCAATCCAGCCTATATTGACGGGTCTGCCGGTGAAGTCTTGAAGAAACCAGGCCACAGAAGCTATTTCAATGTTTTAGTGGATGGTTACCAGGGAGGAAGATTTACCATATTGGCCCAGTTCACCCCTCCTAGAAGATGAAGGACAAAGCGGACTCTACAGTTTTCTCTCCCAAGCCCGGTGTTGTTCTCACCATGATCTGGGATGTCTTTGAGAGCAACTGAGTCTTGCCTCGCAGGGCCGCCGTAGCAAGAGCTTGAATACAAGAGGGCGAAGGAACGTTTCATGGCCGCACCAACCAGTACCACACTCAGGTTCCTCGGCAGACAGGCCATCCTAGACAAAGCAATGCATCTCTATGGATACGAACTGCTGTTTCGTTCCGGAACCGAGAATGTTTTCTGCGGCGATTCTGAGGATGCCACAAACCACATCATCGATAGCTGCCTTTCGATGATCGCTTGCGCTTCGCCCAAAAATCTATTTATCAACTGCACGCGCGACGCACTGGTCAGCATGAGCGTGACTTTGCTGCCAAGCCGCTCAGTCGTACTCGAGATTCTGGAGACCGTTCCTCCGGACAAGGATCTCATAGGAGCCTGCAAGAAGCTCAAGCGTCTTGGCTTTCGCCTGGCCCTCGATGACTTTTTGCCGGACGAGAGCAAGCGTGAGCTCGTTGAAATGGCGGATTTCATAAAAGTTGACTATCGCATCTCCTCTCCTGAAGTGAGGAGGGATATCTACAATATGTGCCGGAAAGGGAAACCTGTCTTTGTGGCGGAGAAAGTCGAAACCCTGGCAGAGGTTGACGCAGCAAAAAACGAAGGAAACACACTTTTTCAGGGCTACTTCCATTCCCGACCGGAGATCATCTCGGAGCCGCAAATATCCACCAGCAAGTTGGTCTACCTGCAGATGCTTGCCGCCTTGGCCAAGCCGTCTCCCGACCTCACGGAGGTTGAACGGATTCTCCAGTTGGAGCCTTCTCTCTGCTACAGGCTCCTGCGGCTTGCCAACTCGGCCCTCTTCGGATTTCGCCATCGCATATCGACCATTCGAGGCGCGCTGATTGCTGTCGGTGACGATGCCTTCCGAAAGCTGGTCACAGTTGTTCTTGCGGGCAAGATATACGATTCGGCGCCCGACATGGATGTTCGACAGGCTCTTGAACGAGCCCACTTTTGCGAGTCTCTGGCACCGGTCTTGAATGAGAACCCAGCAGAACTCTACATGCTCGGGATGCTCTCCATGATGGACCGGATGTTGAATATTCCAATGATGAAATTGCTTGGCCTGGTCTTTCTCAGCACCCCGCTTGAGGAGGCTTTACTTGGATCCCCAAATGGACTTGGCAGAGCATTGGAGTTTTGCAAATACCACGAGCGCGGAGGTGACAGCGTAGGCCCGGTTTGCAGCGACGCGCTCTTGCGCGACTGCGCCTCAAAATATTTCGAAGCGCTCCTTTCGGCAGGGAGAGCTTTTGCTGCCTCCCGGTCACAAGAACACCACCCCGCAGACGCAGATCTGCCTCGCACACAAAGAAAAGTTCGCTTCGTACCGGTTTCCGATTAGCCGCCGACATTGCAGGTTAGCGCTGAATTGACCTGCCGGCCCGGCTGCACACTGGATCGAGCTCTGATGCCGTTACACTCGATCCTTGTAAATCCGGATAGCTTCGCCATCTGTTGGAGTTATGGCGCCTTGCCGTCGGCCGGACGGAAAGCAGACACAACCACAATATCGACGCGCCGGTTAGCTCTGCGGCCCTCGGGGGTATCATTGCTGGCAGTCGGATGATACTGTGCGTAGCCCGCGATGGACATGCGCCTGGGATCGAAGCCGGCTTGGTCAATCAACATCATCGCCACGGCCATGGCACGGGCGGTCGACAGGTCCCAGTTGGATGCGAACTCGTCATTGTGTATCGGAACATTGTCGGAGTGGCCTTCCACTCGCATGTCGAGGCCGTACTGCATCAGCACCGCCGCAATCCGCTTGATCTTGTCTGCGGCGCCGGGCAGCAGGCGCGCTTCACCGCTATTGAAAAACCCAAGTTCATGAAGGCTGATCACGAAGCCCTCTGGGGTCATTCTCAGCTCAACTTCCTGCTTCTCAATCTCCTTGCCGAGCGCTTTGGTAAGTTTCCTCTGCAACTCGACAGCATCGATACCAGCGTTTCCGGGTACCGTGCCTACTCTCGCTCCCCCGCTTTCGTTGGGAGCGAGTACGCTACCGAGCCTTGCCATGTCGGACGAAGAGGTATCTTGGAGGCTATCGCTCTCCAGGAATGCGCCCATTTCCTGAAACCCGTTCTTCACGGCGGAAGATACTCGCTGAACCGTCTTTTTGTCGTGATAGGAGGAGGCAAACAGCACAACAAAGAGAGCGAAAAGAAGCGTCATGAAATCAGCGTACGACACCATCCAGCGCTCAGGATGTGAATCGTCCTGGCTTCTTCTGCGCCTCCTCATCTCGCCACCAGTTTCATTTTTGCTGGCGCGGCGGGCCGACTCAGGAAGGCAGCCAGTTTAGCCTCCAACACCATGGGATTGACCCTCTCCACGAGAGAGATCACTCCCAGGAGCATCAATTCACGAAGCACCTGTTTTCGCTGCATCGAGATCTTGATTCTTCCGGCGCAGGGAAGGAAAAACATGTTTGCCGATCCCACTCCATAGATCGTCGCCACAAATGCGACAGCGATTCCTTTTCCGACCTCGTTGATGTTTTGCAGCCTCTGCATCACCTGGATGAGTCCGATGACGGCGCCGAGAATGCCGATGGTCGGGGCGAAGCCGCCTGCTGCTTCAAACACCCTTGGTATCATGTCTTCCCTGTCGGACACCAGGTCCATCTCGAGCTCCATCGTTTGGCGCAACTCCGAAGAATGGGTACCGTCAACGGCAAGAGTCAAGGCCCTTCTCAAGAACGGATCTTCGACGTGCTCGAGCTCCGAGTCAAGCGAGACCAAGCCATTTCTGCGCGCTCTCAGGGCATATCGCATCAGGTCTTCAATCAACTGCGGAGCAGGATCCTCCGCACGGACGAAGAGGTTCTTCAACTGCGCGACGGCCTGTAGAACTACTGAAAACGGAAACTGTACCATCACCGCGCCAAGCGTACCGCCAAATACAATGAGGGCTGCGGTGGGTTGCAGCATCTGACCAATCTTGCCGCCATCGAGATACAAGCCCATAGCGAGCCCCGAGAGCGCAACGGCAATTCCACTCAATATGCTCTTATTCACTGTGGGCTCCGTTCTGACGCATCGCCGCCAAACCTCGTTCTGTGCCGCTCCAGCCTGGGCGCTTCCGGCCAGGATGATGCAATAGCCTCATAGCGTTAATATCGGCAAGAGGGGCTCTGCCGGTCACAAGGTTCACCCGGCTGTCACGTGAGCCCCGCTCGCGCCAGCCTTTCGTCCATCTGCATGGATGTAAAGGGCATCATCATGTAATCATCGGCTCCAGCGATAAACGCCGCGTGGAGTTCGCGCATGCCTGGCTCCGATGCCGCCAACATGATAACGGTGGTATTATGCGCTGCCTGACGTCGTAATTGAGTTATAAAGTCAAGGTTATCTGCTTCGCTGGGAATCCAATTCACTAGGACGAGATCCGCCGTGCCCATGCGGCTGAGAACGTCCAGCGCCTGCTGGCCGTTCTCAGCTTCCGCCACTTCGAATCCTCGCATTGAAAGCATGCGGCGCAAGACCGACCTCATGGTGCTCAATTGCTCCACCACCAGCGCTTTCATCCCTTCCTCGCTTATCCGCACTGAGGACCACCCTGACAAAAGCACATGCTTTCCCAGCCACTCCCGGAGAGAACCTCAACTTTCAAGAGGCGTAGTTAGTCGCCATGCATTGTCCGCGACAACAAGAGACGAATGACGATGGATAAGACGGAATGGACTCATCGCAAGTGGAGATGAGTCCATTCCACGCCGGCACAGGATATGTTCGTTCCTGGATCAGGCGGATTGCGAAAAAGGAACTCTCTCGGGCATTTCCATCATTGCCGCCGTATAACCTGCATGGCTGCGATCCGCGGGAGCGATGGCCTGGCTCTCCAGCGTCGCCGGAGCTGGAGTGTCAAGTTGCTGCCAAGCGCTCCTCACGTTCAGGATCATTTCGATTTGCGAATCCAGAATCGCGGCTGACTTCTTTGCCGAAGCCTCCATCATCTTGGCGCGCAGGTATGTATAAAACGCTGCGAGAGATTCAGCCGCCTCCCCGCCCTTCGCCCGATCGATCCAGCTTTCCAAGTGGCCCAGCACGAGGGCTGCATGGTTCAGCTCTCTGCATCGCGTTTCGATGTCGTTCTTGCGAAGGGCGGCGGCGGCACGGCCAAGGTCCCCCGCAAGCGTGTCGAAAAGCGCGATCATGAGGCCAATGGAACTTGCGCCTTCGACGGCAGATCTTCGATAAGAGAGTCCTGTTGTCATCCTCGTCACCCGTTGCTGCTGTTGTTGTTGAAGCCAAGTTCAGCGTTGAGTTGCTGCGTCTCTTCTGGCAGCTGCTGCAGCGCGATTTCAGCCGCACTGAAGTCGGCTGTCAAAGATGTTTGCTGGCTGGCGATGTAGCCGCTCTCGAAGTCGTTGATTTGAGATGTCAGCGAGGCGCTCGAGGAGCTTATGCCGCTCAGATCCACTTTAAAGGCGCCTTGTGCCGGGCTCGTGAAAGTATTCAGCGAGTTGTAAAAAGAGTTTGCAAATCCATTGAGCGCCGCACCCTCAAAGAAATTCTGGACGTCGGTAGGGTTGTTGGTAAGCGCATTATTCAGGGTAGTTGAATCGACCGAGAGAGTGCCGTCATCGCCCACTGTAATGCCGAGGTCGCTCAAGGTGGAGACAGTCGTTGTCCCCTTAGCCGGTGTGTTTACATAGTTGAGCGCCTGCTCCATCGCACTTTGCAGACTAACTACTGTGGGGTCCGAGGCAAGCACACCTTGAGAGCTCGTAGTCGTTCCGCTCGAGCTGGTAGTGCTCGTGTAGTTGAACTGTGTATTCACAAGACCGATGGCCGTGTTGTAGTCGGTAACAAACTGATTGATCGCCGTTGATGTCTGCGTGGTATCGGAACCGACCGCAAGAGTTATCTGGCTTCCGGGGCTAGCGCTCAGCAGAGACAAACTAACTCCCGGGATGGCTCCTGTGACCGTGTTGCTGGCGCTATCGACGGGAACCCCGTCGACCGTGAGGGAGGCATCCGCTCCTGCAACGGCTTGAGTAAACCCGAGGCTTCCCGCGGCTGAGCTGGCCTCGTTGATGGTAAAAGGAGTGGAGCCGTCGGTGCTGGTAATCATCAGGCCCGTGTTACCGCTTGCATCCGGTCCAGTAGCAGTTGCGGTGACGCCAAGGCTCGGCGTAACTGCGTTGATGGCGGTTGCCAGCTGCGCATACGTCTCGCCGGAGGTGGTCGCCACGGTTGCTGTAGTCGGGGGCGTAGTGGCGCCGGTGATCGTGATGTTGTTGGCGCCAAGCGTGTCGCCTGAAGCAAGCGTCGGAGCCGTCCACGACGTGGTGGGCACCGTTATCGAGAAATCGTTGGCAGCGCCAGAGGAGTCGGCAATAATCGCGAGCCTGGAGCCGCTTGAGTCGCTTACCACAGTCGCGGTGACACCGAGGGTTTTCCCATCACTGGTCTGATAAGAATTGATAGCCGCAGCGAGGTCGGTCAGGTTATCGCCGCCCGTATGGCCACTTCCCGTCGAGAATGTCCCGGAGACGCCAGCCGAGTTCGTAATGGTGAAGGAGGATGTGGCTAGAGTCGTCGTCGGAGCAGCTTCAAGGTTCGAATACCACGATCCCGTAGCAGCCAGACTATTGACCACAACGGTATGTTGGCCAATGGTCGTTCCTTCCGCCGCGGTTGCAGTGACTTCGCTCGAGTTCGAGGATGCTACCGTGCGTGCCGCCAGAGGACCCGTGAGCGTATTCAGATTCTGCATATCAGTGGCGAGAGCTTCAGTTGCAGTCTGTATCGCCGTCAGCGCGGTGGTCTGGGTGCTGAGCGTAGTCACGTCAGCCTGCCACACCCGCTCTGGCGCGCGGTCAGCATAAATGGCCGCCGCCACTGCAGAAGTCACGTCGATGCCGGGCGTGCTTGTGCCTGACTCCGCGGCAAGGATGCTGCTGAGACTGACCGCCGTATTCGTAGTGGTTGTGGACGACAAGAGCGAATTGATAGAGGAAGTGGAACTCATGGCTTCTACCTGCTTCTGAGAAGGCCCATCCAGTATGTCAGACTCTGAGCCCGAGTGCCGGAGAGTAGCCGGCGACGAGAACGAGAATCAGCGCCAGGATCAACTCATGGCGGATGAAGCGGAGGCGGAGCCTTGTTGCGGCTCCACCTCCCATAGTGCTCTATTGTCTCGTTGAGTTACTGGACCAGCTTCAGAACTGCCTGCTGCGCCTGGTTGGACTGCTGGAGAGCGGCCATACCGGTGGACTGCAGGACGTTGTACTGGGTCATGTTGGCAACCGTCTTGCCGATGTCGGCATTCTCGAGGCTGTCGGTCGCGCTCTGCAGGTTGGTGACCGCATTGCTCATGTTGCTGCTGGCCGCCGTCAGGCGGTTGACAGAAGCACCGATGACGCCGCGCTGTGCCGAGATAGCGTTTATGGCATCGGTGACATGGCCAAGGGCAGTTTGTGCCGCACTGGTGCTGGTCAAAACGTCGCTGTTAAGCCCCAGGGCTGTAGAGGAGAGAGTATTGATGACTGTTGAGATCGTGTTGTTCGCCGAGTTACCCGTTCCGGTCTCAGCCGCACCGCCCGCACCGTCACTGAGATAGACGGTATTGGTATTATTGGCTTCGGCAGCATTCATCGCACCGGTCACTGTGTCATTCGAGGAGACCGTGATGCTATCGCCGGCCGTCGTGGTCTTGATCTCCAGCTTGCCAGCATCGGCACCGGTGCCGATAGCCGCGGTGACACCGGCAGAAAGCGTTCCGGCCGTGACTGCATTACCAACCGCGGTAATCAAGTCAGAAATTGCGCCGACGCCGCCAGTTCCGGCGCCGCCCGTGGCCGGTACGGTGTAAACGAAGTTGCCGCCGGTCTTCGAGTCAGAGATGGTGATCTTGGAGCCAGCCGTCAGAGTGGTGGTGGTGGCCAACGATCCCTGCGTCGAGGTGAAGTCGGTTGGAGCGTTGTTTGAGAAGACGTTTTGGCCGTTGAAATTTGTCGTATTGCCGATCTGATTAATTTCGTTCATGATCGACTGGAACTCCCCGTCCAGGGCGGAAGCCTGGCTGTTGCTGCCGGTCGTAATGCCGGTGTTTGCAGCTTCGGTGGCCAGTGTAACAGCGCGGTTGAGGAGCGTGGTGACCTGCGACAGAGCGCCGTCGGCGGTCTGCAACATGCCGATTCCGTTGCTGGCATTCTGCTGCGACTGAGTAAGGGCGGCCATGTTCGCCTGCATACCTGTAGCGATGGACAAGCCGGCTGCATCGTCTGAACCGGAGTTGATCTTCAGCCCGGTGGAAAGCTGATTGAGGGTCTTCTGCAGGTTAGCCTGTGTAGAGGACAGTGCATTCTCCGCCGTCAGGGAGGAGACGCTATTAAGGATTGTGAGTGACATATTGTTGAATCTCCTTTTTGCCCTTTGCGCCTGCACTCGGCTTTTTTGTTAGGGCCTGCTTTGAGGCTCCCGGTCGTCGAGAAGGAGGTCGTCTTGGACAAACACTCTATCGGCCATCCCTAAAAATCATTTCAGTGTGCAGAATGCATTTTCAGGGGTTAGCCAAATGGTTGAAGGTCTGCTTTCGGCTTCAGTCCTTATTAAGGTTGTCCATGTCCACCCAGCCTCGTTGAATGTCCCGATTACTGACATTTTCCGAAAGAGTATTGCCGGGAACACGGCAAAGCAAAATGGCAAGTGCGCAGGCAGGCAACGGATGCGAACAACAAATGCGCTTCCAAGGTTCACCCGCCGTAGCCGTTCACACACTCGATCAAACTGTGCTGAGAACGGCGCGATTCAGATGCCGGATGAAACTTGCGAGCCCGCGTTCAAGCGGCATCCGTAGAGCCGGCGAAGACAACCGGCTTTAGGGATCAGCCTTGCTGGAGATAGTTGAGCAAGGTTTCCGGCATAACTTTGGCAGCCGAAGCCAGCGTAGCCTGGTTGTCGATTTCAGCCTGGGAAAGGCTCGTAGCAGCATCCGCAAGGTTGGCCCCAACCAGAGCGGTCTGATGAGTTGTGAGTGTCACTGTCTCCTGACTGAGATAGCTCTCCTGGGAATTCAATTGACTCATGGTATTGTCCAGGGGAACGCGCAATTGGCTCACATAAGTCGATGCCGCGGAAACGGCGGTGGTAGCAGCGCCTATTTGTTCGGTGGTCCCATTCTGCAGAGCCGAGATCAATCCGTTCAGGGCGCCGATCACGTTTGGCCCCGAAGTGAACAACTGGTTGCCGGGAATGTTGGTGGACACACTCATGGAGTCGCCAACCTGCACGGTGTTTACAGTGCTGTTGCCAACATAGGCATACGCATTCGCGACCTCAGTACCTGAAGCCGCGGTCATAGGTCCGAGGACAGAGTCATCGGAATTCACCACGATGCCATCCGCGGCGGAGTTGGTCGCGATCGCCAGTTGGCCGCCAGCGTTGATGGTTGCCGTGGCGCCGGAAGAAAGGGTGCCGGCTGAAACCGCGCTCGCGACCGCAGCTTGCAACGTGGCGATTGTGTCGCCGGCAGCCGCCTTGAAGGTCATCGTCTCGCCTGTTGTTGCATCGCTGATGGTCGTAACCGAGCCCGCCGTCAGCGGAGTTGTCGTTGTCAGCGGGCTGGCAGTCGACCCGTGAGCCGAAGTGTAGGTGGTCGAGGCGGCCACGAATGGCGGCGTCGTGCTGGCCGCGCCGCCAAAAACATAGGTGCCTTGATAGGAGGTGTTGGCCTGCGAGATGATGCTGGAGAGAAAACCCTGCACCTGGGTGGCGAGGCCCTGCCTATCTGCGGCGTTGTTGGTTCCATTGGCTCCCGAGGTGCCAGTGGTGATCGCAGAGTTGAGCGTCGTCTCTACCCCGCTGATGGCGGAGTCCGCCATCTGCATTTGAGAGAGCATGGAACTGGCATTGCTCGTATACCGGTCGACCCTTGCCGATTCCGCGAGCGAAGTCACCATATTGGCAGCAGCCGCCGGGTCATCGGATGGTTGGTTGACTCGCAAGCCGGTCGCCACCTGCTGCTCCGCGACCGCAAGAGCCTGTTGGCTCTGCTGCATGTCGTATTGCATATCGGGAACCATGTTTGTGACGCGCATCTTGACCCTTCTTTTGGGCGATCCTATGCCGCCCCCTAGGTTTTTTACTCGGCAGAGGCGGTGCCCATGCTCATTGTCACTGTGAACAGCGCTTGAATGGTCGTGACCACGCGGGCCGCGGCCTCGTAGGCCTGTTGATATGTGATTAAGTTGGCGGATTCCTCGTCGATCGAAACCCCTGATACAGAGCTGAGTTGGTCGTTGAGTTGCAGCAGACTGGCAGCGGTCGCGGTGGATTCAGCATTCGCGTTGGAGGTAAGACTGCCCACCTGGTAAACCAGGTCCGCATACGCGTTCCCTGGAGTCTGGCCACTGGGAAGCTTGCTCGTCTCGACTGCGCTGAAATTGGCCAGGTTGCCATTGCTTCCGGCAGAGCCGTCCGAACTGGAAGCGATCATGGAGGGATCGGTGATTGCCATTTTGATCGAGGCAGCCGAGCCGGCAACGGTGGTTGGAATCGTGAAAAAGTTCTTCCCGGCGTTGCCGTTCAGATCGAAGCCGGATGTCTGCACAGCATTCATGGCGGTGCCAAACTGGTTAGCCAGAGTGTCCAACTGATTCAAAAGGCCTGAAATCGTCGTGTCGCGGGTCTGGATGGATCCGCCCAAGTCCCCGCCTGTGAGCGACGTTGTGATGTTGTTTCCACTCTGATCGAGCACCTGCTGCGTGCCTGTGCTGCTGGCAGTGGTCTGTAAAGCGTAACTCTGTGAGCCCATAACCAGGGGGGTTCCGCTTCCGGTAGTCAGCGTCACTCCATTGTTCGACTGGGTGACGGCGACACTGGTCAAGGCCGATAGTTGCAGCACTAACTGGTTTTGCTGATCCTCAACTGTTCCACCATCCTGCCCCTCCGCCTTCAGGTCGGCGAGGGGTTGATTCAAAGCGGCAATCTGCTTGGTGAGCTGGTTGATCTGACTGACATCCTGGGTAACCTGGGTATTGAGCCCGTCCTGCTGCGAGGTCAGGGCGTTGGATGCAGTGTTGAAGGCTGTGGCCAGATTCTGGCCGGCGCTGAGGACCGCCTGTTGTGAGGCCGAATTGGTGGGGTCTGTGGAGAGGGTTGAAATACTGGAGAACAAGGCCGACATCTGTGTTCCGATGTCTTCTGACGACGTGGTGAAGGTGGGTTGTATCTGCTGCAAGGATGCCAGTTGGGCGTTGGCGCCACTCTGGGCCTGGGTTTCCTGCTGGATCTGCGTCTGCACCAACTCGTCCCGCACGCTCTGGTAGCCTTCGAGAACAACGCCGTTCCCGGTGCTGAGGCCATCTTGCACGGTTGGCGCCGCTTCCTGGAGAATGACGACTTGCCGGGTGTAGCCAGGCGTGTTCGCGTTCGCGATGTTGTTGTTCGTGACCTGGAGGGCGCCAGTTGCTGCGTCCAGTGAGTGTACTGCTACCGAAAGTGCGCTGTTCAGAGATGCCATCGATCACATCTCGCAAGACCAGGTCTGATGCTTCAACCTGGGCCCGCGAGCCTCCTGGAATCGTCCTGTATGGCTTGTGCACAACGAGGCGAGGATGGCGATCGACCTGCCGGAGTGCTTCAGCAGAGCTGCATACTGCAAATTCAATTCGCGGATCGCTGCGCTGGTTGTACGGATCTTCTGTTCGACTCGAGTATCGGCACCGGGGAGCGAGGGGCGCTCACTTGGGGGAAGGCGTTGGTTGATGATATCGGCTGTTTTTGCCAGGTTGGCGCAAAGCATTTCCTGCCTGGCCACACTCTCTTGAAATCTGGGCAAGGCATTGGCGGCAATGGCATCCATGGCAACGGAGATCTCAAACGCCAACTCCTGCATGTGCTGCAGATAGGTGGCGGCGACCTGTTCGCGCGCTTGGAGCGCTTCATCGTTCATTTGCAAGCCCTTCTGCGAAAAGCTTTTCGCGGGCCAATGAACGATGCTACTTACCGTTCACTGGCCCTCTACTCGCCGTTACCGCTGATAATGGCGCTGGCGATTTTTGTTGCGTCAAGCTCGTACGTGCCACTGTTGACGGACTGGCGGAACTCGTCCACCTTGTCCTGACGGACCTCTGGCGAGCTCATTGCCTGGCTGGTCAACGACTGAACCGACTGGCTGTCAGTGTGCAGCGTTGTCCGGTCTTGCGTCACGCCCCGGGCAATGGCCGTTCCGGTGGTCGAAATCTGCTTCGTACTTCGGTCAGCAGGCAGCAGGCTTGCCGACGGACTGTTCGATTCAATCTTCATCGCACTTTCTCCTGTCTCAACGGTACAGCTATCGGCGTTTCCGAACGAAAGTTTCAGTCTACCCGCCAAGGTTGTCAAAAACAAGAGAGGTGCAATCCTCTGCTACGGTTATGGGGTATGGAGCGGATGGGGCTTTGCTTCATGCGCAACCCGTGCGTCCTCCGCCTTGTGAAGTTGCTTTGAAATCATCTTGGCAATGCCGATACCGCCCGCCGCGGTCATCGAAGCCCCCAACGACTGCATCGCTATGCCTTGGAACTGGTCCTTGCCAGAGTCTGCGTCCTCATCGTCTCCACCGGGCAGGGACCCAAAGCTCTGCTCCGCCTGCTGCAGCCAACTCCCGAGAAGGATCGACTCGAAATCCTTCGCCGACTTCTCGATTTTGGCGTTCTCCATAGGCGTCGAAGCTGCGCGGCGGAGAAGGAAGTCCGGATTGGTGGCGAGCGGCCCGATGATCGCTCCCGATATGTTCCCAAAGGACGAGTTCTCCGGCACTAAATCACCTCCAGATCGGCCTGCAGTCCACCTGCCGCCTTGATTGCCTGCAAAATCGAAATGATGTCGTGAGAAGTCGCGCCAATCGCGTGAAGTCCTTTGATCAGTTCATCGACGTTGGCGCCCTCTTCCAACTGAATGGACTGTGCGGGGGCGTCGTTCACGGCCAATCTTGACTCTGTGACCACCTCAGGCTTGGCATTCGACGACATTCCCGGCTCCACAACGACATGGGCGGTCTGCACGTCGATGGTCAAACTGCCCTGGATCACGGAAACCGGCGAAAGCCGCACGTCGCCCCCCATGACCACCGTTCCGGTACGTTCGTTGACGACAACCTTGGCCGGCGAGCGGAAGTGAATGGAGAGATTCTGTACGCGCGAAATCAGGATGGGCACCGAAGCCGCGCCGCTGCCGGCAACATCGACGTCGATGCGGCGGCTGTCGAGGGCGCTTGCAACCGGCTTCCCAAACTCCTTGTTAATTGCGTCCGCGACGTCGCGCGCCGCAGTGAAATCGGAGTTGAGCAGCAGCAGGGAGACGGTCTTGAAGCGGCTCAGGTCGACGGATGCGTCGCGTTCAACCAGTGCGCCTTCGGCAATCCTGCCGGTAGTCGGATGATTCACCCTCTTGGAGCTTCCGGATTGGCCTTCAGAGTAACCTCCAATCACCAGCGGTCCCTGCGCCATGGCGTAGACTTCTCCATTGGGCGCGCGAAGGGCCGTAAGCAGCAGCACGCCGCCTTCGATGCTTCTGGCGTCGCCCACCGAGGCCACGGTGACGTCCACCTTCATTCCTGGGCGCGTGAACGGCGGCAGCGTCGCTGTTACAAAGACCGCTGCTACGTTCTTGACCACCACCACGCCGGGCGCGATTTGCACGCCCATTCTCTGCAATGAGTTGGCCAGCGTCTGCACGGTAAAGAACGTCTGTTGCGAGTCGCCGGTATTCCTCAGGCCGATGACCAGTCCGTATCCAACCAATTGGTTGTCGCGCACGCCTTCAATTTGCGTTACGTCGCGAATCAGCACCCTGCGATCAACTTCGGACGCGAACAACGGGAGCGCAGAGAGAATCCAGACCGCAGCCAGCATGGCAAGCGGCAGCGGCCAAGAAGCGCGACTTCCCTGCCCCGGTTTACGGGGCACGCCGATTAGAAGTTCAAGAGCCATAGGACCGCCCTGGTGAGGAAATTCGGCGGACGCACGCCGTCGGAGATGATTCCCTTGCCCTTCATTTCAATCTCAAGATTGCTGAGCGCCGACGAGGGCACCGTGTTATTGGGGCCAATGTCGCCGGGCCGGATCATGCCTCGCACCACAACATCCTCGTGCTGGTTGTTCATGAAGATCTTGCGCCCGGCTTCGACCACGAGATTCCCATTAGGAAGCACGGCGATTACCTGGCCCGTAAGACTGGTCGCGAAAAGCGTATTCGATGCGGTCGATCCCTGACCCTTGAGCGTCGATGCCGAATTTGCCGAGAACAGAGGATTGGTCGATGCGGGAGCTTTGCCCAGGAGGCCAGTGATGGCAGAGTTGGTTGAGAAGGATCGCTCGCTGTCAACAGTTCCGGACTGTGTCGCCGTTGTCTGAACCGAGACCTGAATGGTGATGGTGTCATTCAAACGAAACGCTTTGTAATCAGTGGAGAAATCGCCTAGAGAACCTTGCGCCGTCCAAAGACTCCCAACAGTACGCTGGTCGGTTTGTGGAGCGTATCGCTGCTGCAATTGCGCGACGTACTCCGCACGCAACTGCTCGGAGGATTTGGAATGAGCTTTGGAACCGGGCAGGCTGAACGCGAAGGCCGATGAGACTCCAAGTAACGCCAGGGCTGCGGCTTGTCTGAGGATGATCGGATTGGACCGCATCTTAGAAGCTCCTTCTCAGCAGGTTTGCGTTCACCACTTCAGCGACATATATCTGCTTGTGGTCCGGACTTGCGACGCGAATCCTATGACCGGCAATGCCGTTCTCAAGACATACGACGGCCACCTGAATATGAGACCGGTCATCGTCCATCACCATGGTTGCGTGCACGCCTGCGCGTATTGTGAAGACGGTATTCGGCTTCAATGCGCCGGTACCCGTGGCAAAGGATGCGCCAGACGGACTGCCGGTGGTTCCGTCCGGCCAACGCACGATGGCATAGAACGGCAAGCATCTGCCGGGTAGATGGCAAGCCAGTTTGACCAGGGAGCCAGCCTCAGAGCGCGCGCTGGACGCCCGATTGCCGAGTGGCTCGACTGACAGAATATCCAGCGTTGGGTTCGGCTCCGTCGCGACGACCTTGGCGAGCAAGGACACTTGCTCGTCTGCGACCTGAACTCCGTTGACGGACAGAGACTGCGCCACCTGGTGCGGTGCGAGCGGAAAATGATCCTGCGGCTTGGACTGCCCCCAACCGGGCAGACTGATAGAAGCCATCAACAAAACCGACATCCATCTCGCTGTCATATATCCTCTAAGTTCGCTTCAGCCTGCACGTCCGTGTTTCTTACTGAGCCAGTTGATTCAGCTGCTGCAACATCTCATCCGCAGCCTTGACGACCCTGGAATTGGACTCATAGGAACGCTGCGCAAGAATCATGGCGACGAATTGGTTCACAACACTGACGTTCGACTGTTCCAGCATCCCCTGCTGCAAGGTTCCCAAGCCTTCCGAGCCACCCGGTATTCCAAGCACCGGTTCACCGGAAGCGGTTGTTTGCAGGTAGATGTTGTTTCCAACCGCATTCAATCCGCCCGGATTCACGAACAGTGCCGTTTGAATGTTGCCCACCTGCGTAGCCGCTGTCTGGCCCGACTGGGTTACGCTCACCGTCCCGTCGCTGCCGACGGTGATACTGAGCGCGCCGGTTGGAATCGTGATCGCGGGTTGCAACGGGTTGCCCTCGGCAGTGACCACCTGCCCCTGTGCATTGGTGCTGAACGACCCATCGCGCGTATAACCTGTCTGTCCGTTGGGCATCAGGATCTGGAAGAATCCCGCACCCTGAATGGCCAGGTCGAGCGGATTGCCAGTCGTGGAGAAATCGCCTTGTGTCTGCATGATCTCAGTTTCCGCGGGCCGTGTGCCGAGACCTACCTGCAAACCCGACGTTACCGTCGTCTGTTGCGTCGAAGCGGCGCCGGGCATGATCTGGTTCTGATACAGGAGGTCTGTAAAGTTCACCTGGCGCTGCTGGAAGCCAGTCGTGCTGGAGTTCGCAAGATTGTTGGCGATGTTATCCAGGTTCAACTGCTGGGCCGTCATTCCGCTAGCGGCCGTGTAAAGGGCACGAAACATATGGGGTACCTTTCAAGATTGGCTCGGTTGAAAGTCGAGCCGGGATCAACTGACGCGTGGCAGGTCCTGGACCGCAGCCTTGTCCATTTCGGTGCTGAACATGGTCAATACACGGCGCATGGTCTCGACCTCGCGCTGAGCAGTAATCAACTCGACCACACTTGTGATGGGGTTTACGTTTGAGCTTTCGAGCATTCCCTGGCGCACCTGGGAATTGGTGGCGACGACGGCAGTGCCGGCGGGTGCCTCATAGTAGGTGCCCCCCGCACTTTGCATGTCCACTCCAGGTGCAAATTCGACCATCTTCAGCCGTCCCGCGACTGCACCATTTACAGAGATTGTTCCGTCCGTGCTGATCGACACAGGTTCTCCGACAATCGTGATGGGGCCGGTATCGCCCAGGACTGGGTCACCCGCGCCCGTGATCAATTGCCCTTTCGGCGACACACGGAAGTTTCCTCCACGGGTGTAGGCAGCACCGGAAGCGGTCTGCACCGCAAAATAGCCGGGGCCTTCCATGGCCACGTCGAGATCGTTGCCCGTCCGGGTCAGAGAGCCCTGCGTGGTATCCAATTGCGTGCCGCTCAGCACGCCGTAGTCGTTCGCATCCTGGTTGAGGACGGAGAGAGGGGAGTCGTTCGTAGTGGCTAGGACAGAGCTGAAGATGTTGTGACTCGCCCTGAAACCCGCGGTGCTCACGTTTGCCACGTTGTTGGCAATCGTGTCCAGCGCTTGGGTGCGGGACATCAGCCCATTGCATGCTGCGTAGTATCCACTGCTCATTCTGCGGCCTCGGCAATGCAATCTGCACGCCATGGGCCACTTCAAGTGATGTCTGATTTATCTTAGGTTTCGCAGCATTTCAATACCAAAGAGGAGGGATTGAAGGATTCGGACGAATCGCGCATGAGAGGCCGATGAGAAACAGATGAGACGCGTCGCTCCATCTGCGCGCGGCGGGACATGCTGTTGTATCTGTTCTCACGGCTCTCAGTCCGCCGGAACCGGATCAATCGCGTGAGCCGATCAACACGGGGTGTATGCCATGGAGTTCGGGTGCATCGAGATCCATCCGGGAGCCGGCTAGCTCGTGCGCCGCACTGAGGATGGACCTCCAAACAGAGGAAGTGGAGGAATCATCCATGCTGTGTATGGCAGCGAGAACGAGTGGGGGGAGCGCCTCATCCATCGCGAATAAGATGTCTTGGTTCCGCCAACCCCGGCCGCTGCGTGGCCAGCCAAGGGCCGCTGGAATTGCGTCGGTTCCATGAAGCAGTCCGACCATGTACGCATCTTCCGGGGAAATTCCCTCAAGAGACTCGGCAACGAGTTGTGCATACTGCGCTACCAGGCGGCAGTGCTTCCAAACCGCACTCGTTGCTGAGTGAGCCCGGTCGCCCACGAATGTCCGGGCAGAGATTGCGCCGAACCAGACTCTCCGGTCCAGACTGGCGATGCAGTCGCCCATCCGGCACGGGCGCTCCGCGGCGATGCCATATTCGTTGCCAATCAGCCGCAGAATCTGAATCGTTGCTCCCACATCGCTCAGAACCAGCTCAGAAGCCATCTGCAAATCGATATAAGGCTCATTCAGAAGCATTTCCAAGCCAAGAACCGTCGACGACATGACCGGCACTTCATCGAGGAAATCTGTCCTCTTCATCGTGGGCGCCGTCTGCTCCAGAAAATCGAAGCTACGCCACGTGGAGGATGGAATCCAGCCTTGATCGATTACTGGGCAAAACTCATGATTGAACACGATCTCACACCTGCTGCCTTCTTATCGGCAGAGGAAAGCGATCTGTCCAAGGAAAAGCCCACATTTTTCGATTGAGCTGAAAACGCCCTCAAAATAAGCCAGGAATCGGGGGGGGTGGCGGTCCGATGCCCAGGTTGGCCTCTCACCCAGCCCTGAAGAGGAGGTCGAAATTCTTGGGACCGGCCTTCAGGCGTGCCCAAAGATATTCCTTGCACTTGCCGATGATGGCCTCATCCGCCTCGACATGGACGCCATAGCTGCACAGGATGCGGGCCATCTCGGCCGAAGTCTGGATGCACTCGAACTTCACTTCGCACGAAAGCGTATCACCGGCCTGCTTCAGCATTTGCTCTCTCATTTGCATGTGAATCTGAAAATCGCTCGGCGTCACGAAGCACGGCTGTGTTTTGCACCCAATCATCTTTTCGATGGCATAGAGCAGCCCGTACTCAACGTTATGGACGAAGCCAACCAGCAGCAGATTCGTCGCCGCCACGTAATGCAGCGGAATCATGGAGTAGAGTTGCATGAGAGTCGATGGAATGTGAATCCCGGTTGGCATCCCCGGCTTGGACACGGTAAACACGGGGCATCCCCACTGGGTCGCACGGACGGCGGTGACTTGCTTCTCGCTCACGGAGCCGCGGCGCACCAGGAGTTCGCCGATCTCGCCTCCGGCTTCTTTCTGCTCGTCCCTCACTTCTCTGAATTCATCGCTGGACAACCAGCCGCGACTGACCAGCATCAGTTCCAGCGGCATGCGCGTGGCATGGCTTTCCCGCTCCTGTCCCGGCGCCGCCAGCTCTGACAGCTCTTCCTCTGCGGCGGATGCAAAGCATTCCGAGCTGCAATACCAGCGGTCACCCATCCTGATTCCGGCCTTGCGGGCAGAAAAATGGCTGAGGGTCATCGATCGCTGACAGTTCTCACATCGGGAGGTGACAACCTTGAAGCCGGCATCCCAGGCCCGCGTCGCTATCGAATGCATCAGATTCATGAGTTTCTTCTTTCCTTTCGTACAATTTTGCCCACTGCACTCTCGGCTTTGATGCTCAACGGATTCCCAGCGAAGAGACGGGTTGCGTCACCTCGGTGACGCGCAGACCATAGTTGCCGTCGATCACAACCGCCTCGCCCCGGGCGATCACCAAGCCGTTGAGAAGAAGCTCTACTGGCTCTTCAACCTGGCGATCCAGTTCAACCACAGATCCGGTGGTCAGCTCCAGCACTTCACGCAGAGTAAGCTGACGCTTCCCAAAGCGCAGGGTGACATTGAGTTCCACATTCATGACCAGATCCAGGTTTACCGGTTCCGCAGTCGTGCTCTCCGCAACGCCAGTCTCCGATTTCCCGGCGATGCCGGCCCCACTCGCCGCCTGGGAATGCAGCGACAGCGCCTCGGTCAACGCCGCATCGAAGTGCATCGCAACCGATACGCGATCGGAGTTATCGTTGGCGGCGGCAAAACGGGCAACGCTCGTGCGGGTGGATGGTGGCTGAGCGGCTGAAGATGCCTCGATCGTGAATGCTCCGTACTCCTGCACGACCGCCTGACAAAACTCTCCGGCTGCTGTCGCGACGAGTTTCAGCAAAGCTTCTGCATGTTCCTCTCCGAACTCATCGGCGGGCTGCTGGAGCAGCGCCGACGCCAGCACGACGGCTTCAGCCCGAGAGAACTCCAGCAGGAATTCGCCGCGCAGGCTGCCGTCCACGGTGAGCTTCAAGCGGACTCGATCGGATTCATCGGGAGCTAGGTCGGCATCTGGCGCGGCCACCGCGAGCCAGGGCGACCCGCTGGCCGCGGTCATGGCCGCGAGCAGGGCGCTCCAGAAGGCGATTGAGAAGGACGAATGATTTTTGTCGGCTGTCTGGTCGGTTGTCATGCTACTCCTTTGTCGCATCCGGTTCCTGTGACCGGGCTGTGAGTTGCGCAGCCTTCCGCGCGCCATTGCGAACCGGCAATGCCTCGAATATCTCGACATTCTCCACGGTAAGCCGCCCAGGGCTTTTCACCGGGGCTCTCATCTTCAGAATCATTCCAGGGGTAAGGTCGATCAGGTCCTTGACCAGGACCCGCATCTGGGTGATATCCGCGGCCACCACAAAGTCGCAGTCGAGAATTCGTTCGCGAAGGCTGGGGCTTCGAAGTATGCGGAGGCTCGACAGTTTCTTGGACTGCGCTGCCTTCAGATGCCTCAAAAGGAAGCCCACAAAGGATGTTGGCAGCACGATGTTGAAGCGCCCGCTTGTTTCCCCCACGGTCATCTCAAACATCAACAGCACAAGTTTCTCGTCCATCTGGAAGACCTGCTGAATCATCGCGGGCTTGATGCAGCGGCCTGGCGTCAGAGAGAGGTTCAAGGTCTGCCACGCGCGTTCAACCTGCTTCACGATGAGAGCGGCAACGCTCTGCATGATTTCTTCATCAATCTCAGTGAGTTCGCGCGCTTCCTCCGATGCTATGCCAGCACCGCCGAGGAGAAGGTCGATGATGGGGAAGATCAGCGCAATGTCCATCTCCATCAGAAGATTGCTCTCCATCACGTTCAGGGTACAGGGCAGCACGTAGTTGTTTGAATCCATGCCGGCGACGTAGTCCACGATGGCCATCTGTTCCAGCGACACGAGCTTCAGCCGGAGTGTGGCGCCCAGGTAGAGTTCCAGCGCGGTCGTGACGTTGAGCGCGAATTTCTCGTGCAGCGCACTCAACGTGCGGGCATTCTCATTCGACAGGCGGCCCGCATAGCGAAAGTTGCAGGAGTGAACGGCGCGCGGCTTCGGCTGCACATTGCTCTTTGCCGCTCTCACCGCGCCCCCCGATCGGGAGGGCGCGCTCATAGCTGCCTCCCGGTCTGGCGCTTATCCGCTCTTTGAAGAGCTGCCTGCAGGCGGGCGATCGGCGCCTTCTCTGCTTCGTGAAGATGACTCAACGAGGCGCGCAGCTTCACCATCGCTGCGGCGTGGATTTGCGAAACGCGCGACACCGCAATGCCCACGACTTGCGAGATCTCCTTCATGGTCAATTCCTCCTTGTAATACAAGGAAAGAATCAACTGCTCTCTCTCGGACATTTGCGATACCGCTTCTGAGAGCTGCGCCTTCCTTTCTGCTTGCAGGCAGAGGTCAAATGGATTGTCCTCCCCGGTGCTCGGCGCGGATTCGATTAGATCGTGCGGCTCCGAACGGTCGTGGGACGGGTCCGAGCGCTGCCCGACAAGGTAGAGGCCATCCAGTTGCCCCAGGGTGCTGTGCAGTTCATCGAGACCCATCTGCATTTCGGAAGCGATCTCTTCTTCCATTGGCTGTCTTCCCAGTTTCGACTCAAGCTTGGCGACCGACTGGGTAATCTCGCGGCCTTTCTTGCGCAATGTGCGCGATCCCCAATCCAGCATACGAAGACTGTCGAGAATCGCACCACGGATGCGGAACTTGGCGAAGGTGGAGAATTGCGCATCCTTTGAACTATCGTAGTTACGGCACGCCTCGATCAGGCCGATGACTCCCGCCTGGACCAGATCTTCCATGTCCACATTTTTGGGCAACCGTTCGCGGATTCGTGCGGCCAAGTAATAGACCTGGGGCAACTCGCGCAGCACGAGGTCATTACGCTCCTCCATGGAACCACTACTCGAACGGTAAGCTAATTCTGCTGATGTCATTGCACCACTCCCTCTGTGAGACACTCACTTCCGGTTCTATATTCGGGACTCTGTTTACCGCTCCACGCGCTCTGCATTTCTATCTCTGTCTCTCCGTCCAGCGGCTTCAATGAAGAACTCCCACGGACTGCACCGGCGTCAATGGTGGAATCTCCCCTGGAGAGATGACCACGATCTTGGGGATAAACGGCTCCAGCAGTCGACGGAGGTAGTAACGGCCAGGAGAAGAACACAACAGGACCGGCGGCGCGGTGTGGATGTCCTTCCCGAAGTTCGCACGCAGTCCATCCAGCACGCGACGTGCCAATGTGACCTGTTGCGGAGTCGAGACGGACTGATTCACCGGCAGGTTCGACCCGCGCAAGCACTCGTCTTCGATCGCCGTATCGAGAGTGACGACCCGCAGCTCGCCCTGTTCATTGAGCAACGGGCGGATCAGCGCCCTTCCCTGGGTGTGACGGACCGCTTCGACCAGGGCAATCGGATTCTTGTTGAACGAGGCGGCGTCAACGAGAGTTTCGAGGATCGTCCCCAGGTCGCGGATCGATACCTGTTCGCGCAGCAGTTGTTGCAGGACCTTCTGCACTTCACCCAGGCTCATGATCTTTGGAATGAGGTCTTCGGCCAATTTCGGGTGAGACTCGCTGAGCCGGTCCACCAGCCTTCTGGTTTCATGTCGCGACAGGAGTTCATGCGCGTGGTGCCTGATCACCTCCGCCAGATGGGCGGCAAGCACGGATGTCGAATCCACAACAGCGTATCCAGCGGCAATTGCTTGTCCCTGCGTCTGAGGAGTAATCCACTTGGCTGGCACATCGAATGCCGGGTCCCTGGTATCCTGCCCAGGCAGGTCCGGTGCGTTGGGATTGGAGCTGATTGCGAGCAGGCAGTCCCGGCGCAGTTCCCAACGCGCGATCTCGACCCCGCGCAGATAAATCACATACTCCCGCTCTCGCAGCGAGAGGTTGTCCGTGATGTGAATGGATGGAACCAGGAAGCCAAGCTGCTGGGCCAGATTCTTTCGCATGGACTTGACCCGAGCCAGGAGTTGACCTCCCTTCTGCACGTCGACCAGAGGTACGAGGCCCATGCCGACTTCGAGCATGAGTTCGTCGAGCTTGAGGACCGCGTCCATGGGGTCGACCGCGGGAGCAGCCACTCCACCCGGCAATGCGCCCTTGGACATTGCGTCCATTTCTTCAACTTCATCCTTGATGGTCTTCGGCTTCATTTTCCGTGCCGCAAACATGAGCACTGCGGCCAAGCTGAAAAATGAGAATTTCGGCAGGCCTGGGATGAGGCCCAGCGCCGCAAGCGCGCCACCCGCAACCCACAACATGCGTGGGCTGCCGAAGAGCTGCCGGCCGACGCTTATCCCCAGCGATTCCTTCGACGCGGCCCTGGTGACCACCATACCGGCGGCAACCGAGACAAGCAGTGAAGGCAGAATCGAAACCAGGCCGTCGCCCACCGTGAGGATGGTGTACGTCTTCAGTGCTTCCTGGAAGGGGACGCCTTGCTGAAACACGCCGATGAGGAACCCGGCAACGATGTTGATGGCAACGATCAGGATGGTGGCCATGGCGTCGCGCTGACTGAAACGGGCTGCGCCATCCATGGCGCCGCAGAACTCCGCCTCGCGCGCCACGCGATCACGTCGTGCGCGCGCTTGCTGCTCATTGATGATGCCGGCGTTCAGATCGGCATCGATGGCCATCTGCTTGCCTGGCATGGCATCGAGAGTGAAGCGCGCCGTAACCTCTGCCGTTCGCACCGTGCCGTGGCTGATGACAAGAAACTGAATCGCGATCAACGCCAGGAAGAGAACAAAGCCAACAATGTAATTGCCGCCGACAACAAACTGGCCAAATGCTTCGATAACCTTGCCCGCAGCCGCCGTACCTTCATTGCCATGCAACAGGATGCGGCGTGAACTTGCCAGATCGAGCGACAGCCGAAGCAATGTAAGCATCAGCAGAAGGTTTGGGAAAACCGAGAATTGCAATGGACGCAGAATCTGAATCGCCGTGAGCAGCACCAGCATGGATAGAGTGATGCTGATGGTCAACAGCAGGTCGAGAATGAAGCTGGGCAGCGGCACCAGCATCACAAAGACCACCGACACCGCGGCGATCGGCGCGATCCATTCACCGCACTTCTGAAAGAAAGAGGCCAGCCGCGCCATCATGGCTTCACCTCCGGCCGCGGCGACGAGGACGCGGAGTTGCTTCCAGCTTTTTGCCCAGAAGCATTTCTTGAGCGGCGCTCCGCCTCGCTGCGACGCACGTCGGCTTGAGCGCGGAATACCAGCGCCAGAATTTCGGCTACCGCCTGGTATAACTTCGCCGGGATCGAATCGCCCACTTCCACGCTCTTGTAAAGCGCCTGCGCCAGGGGCTTGTTCTCAACTACCATGATGCCGTTGTCGCGCGCCACCTGCTTTATCTTTTCCGCCAAGCGGTTTTGTCCTTTGGCAACAACAACCGGGGCGGGCATATCCGACTCGTAGCGAAGGGCGATTGCGTAGTGTGTTGGATTGGTCACAACGACGGTAGCGGTGGCGGCAGCCTTCAAGGATTGCTTCTTGCGCATCGCCCGCTGCAACTGGCGGATTCGCGATTTGATGACCGGATTGCCGTCCGTCTCCTTATATTCCTGGCGCACTTCCTGCTTGGTCATTTTCATGTCGCTCTGATTCTTCCTCAAGATGAACAGATAATCGACCGCCGACCAGGCCATCAGGACGAGCCCGGACTTCCACGTCAACTCAAACACCATCGATCCGACGAAACTGGCGAACTGCCTCAAGCCCAGGTTGGACGCATGGACCATCGGCTCCCAGTTTTCGCGCGCAATAGTCACGGTAATCCACAGAATGGCTGAAAACGGCAGCAGCGACTTCAGCAGATTGCTGAGACCTACGGACGAAAATATCTGCCCCAGTTTGCTCGCCGGGTTGAACCGTTCGAACTTGAACGCCAGGGCTGCAGGCGCAAAATTGACTCCGCCCTGCGCCAATCCGGCAAACAGCGACAGCGCCATTCCCGCCAGCAGTATGGGAACAATCCAACGCATCACTTCGACCGCACTCCAAAAAAGCACCGGTCCATTGCTTTCGATATCTCCCGAGGCCGCCACATCGAGCGTGTTTCGATAGAGCACTGTCCAGTGCGTGACTGCGGTTGGCGCCATCACGACCATCACCGCCGCGACAGCCCCCAGAGCAAGCACGCCGGGCAGTTCGCGCGAACGGGCGACCTGGCCCTGTTCCCTCGCCTTGGTCTGGCGTTTCGGCGTTGCTTCTTCGGTTTTGTTACTGTCAGCCATACGTTTCGATTCCGCCGAATGTTATTGAGCCAGATGGAGAAGATGGTCTGCCCTGTCGATCGAGTTGAGAAACAGATGTTCAAACAGGTCCGGCCAGTACTTGAGCGCGGAAATCAAGATCACGAGTCCGAGGATGCTTTTTACCGCCGGCCCCAGGAGCATCAGCGGCAGTTGTGGGGATGCCTTGCCCAACAAGCCAAGGGCGATGTCAGCCAGCAGTGTCGCGGAGAGCACAGGTGCGGCAATCTGGATGCCTATCGAAAACACCGCTGCTCCAGCTTCCAGTGCAGACGACGTGAATGCCGCCCCAAAATGGCCGGAAGAAGGAGGCAGAAATTCAAAACTGTGAACCAGCGCGCGCAATATCAAAACGTGAACGTTAAGACGCAGAAAGATCAGCATTGCGATGGTCTGATGAAAGGTGGCCATCACGGTTGATTCCACCTGTGTTTGCGGATCGAGAATGTTGACCAGCGAGTAGCCCATCTGCACGCTCAATACCTGCCCGGCCAACTGCACGCCGTCAAAGACGATGTTGGTCGCGACCCCGAGTGCGATTCCGATCAGCAACTCCCCGAATACCATCATTGGCCACTGGCTCATATTCATATGGGGGATCTTGGGCGAGAGCGCCGGGTAGAGGAGAGCGGTCATCGCCATCACCAGCACCGCCTTCACCCGGGCGGGAATCACGACGCTGCCGAAAAAAGGCGCGAAGAGCATGATTCCCGTTATGCGGATGCCAATGGTCAAGAGCGCTCCGAGGACCTGCACCAGAGATATGTTCATTGCAGGACCGCGTGAAAGTCAGTTAAAAGATTGATGGTGTAGTGCGCCAGATGCCGCCACATCCACGGCATAAGCAGGAAGAGGGCTGCGCCCGTAACCAGCAGGCGCGGCACGTGCGAAAGGGTCTGGTCCTGCAAGGACGTGAGCACCTGCAGGATATTGACCACCAGGCTGACGGCGACGGCGGCGATAAGGATCGGCGCAACCAGGATGACAACTTCCTGCAGCATCAAGCGACCTAACAGAACTACTTGGTCTACGCCCATTAGTTGAAACTCCTCATCAGGGCGCCGATAAGAAGGTGCCAGCCATCAACCATGAGAAACAGCAGAAGCTTCAGCGGAGTGGAAATGACCACAGGCGGCAACTGCATCATGCCGACGGAGGTGGTGATCGATGCGACCACCATGTCCACAACGAGAAAAGGCAGAAAGAGGACGGCGCCGATCTGAAACCCGGCCTTCAATTCAGACAGGATGTACGCTGGGAGCAGGACGCGGAAGGAAAGATCGTTGATGCTGGCGGGCCGGGGCTCCTTGGCCATCTCGAGAAACAGTGCGGCATCCTTTTCACGAACGTAATGGGACATGAACTCACGCATCGGCGTGCCTGCCCTGGTCAACGCATCGACGGCGGTGATCTGGCCCGCCTGCAGCGGTACGACCGAGTCTCGGTAGATGACCATGCCAATCGGCTGCATGATGAAGAAGGTCATGATCACCGATAAGCCGATGAGTGTCTGGTTGGATGGCGTGGTCTGCAGGCCGAGCGCCTGCCTCAAAAAATGGAAGACGATCAACAGCCGCGCGAACGGCGTCATGCAGATGAGGATCGACGGGATGAGAGTCAGGAAAGTCAGCAGGACAAGGATTGTCCATTGCGCCGACCCGCCGCCCAGGCCGGTAATCGTCAACTGATTCGGATTCGGTTGTGCCGCGCCCAATTGACCGGGTACCGCTGGAAACGGTTGGGCAGACCCTGCGGTATTGGGTTCGGCAGGAGGAGCCGCGTTTGGTTGAGCAGGCGCCGGCGCAGCCGGCTGGGCGGGAGCCGCAGGAGCCGGCTGAACAGGCGCCGCAGCGGGAGTTTGGACAGGAGCCTGTATGCCCGGTAGGGCGGCCGGCGCGGGAGTTGCCTGCATGGCCGCTATGGCGGGCAGCGCTGGCACGAATGACCGGAATTCCGCCACGTGCCCGCCTGTACCGGCACTCGCCGGCGACGGCGAAGCCGTTGCAGACGCCGCCAGGAGAAGCAGCGAGCAAAGCATGACGGCAATGGTCGCACTGCTCTTCAAGCCTGTTCCCTCACCTGGTTTATCGCCGGACTGTCGGCCAGGCCCCTTGCGCGATCCGCAGGCTGTGTTTTAACGCCGTCATTGATTGAGTCCTTCAGCAGGTCGCCAAACGGTACATTGGCACCCAACTGCGCCAGCAGGGACACATTTGTGGGCCCACCGCCCACGAGAAACTCCTGTCCGTCCACCTGGATTACGGCCACAAATCGCTTCTCGCCGAGTGAGACTGTCGCAGCCACCTGCAAACGCTTGTTGTTGGAACGGGCTACCTGTTGCTTCTTGATCCATTTCCAAATGCAGGAAAGCAGCCCCGTGGCGTTCTGCAGTGTGTTCAACGAGCGTCCTTCGGGAAGGACAAGATGCGGCCTCGCGGAACTTTCTGCGGAAACCGGGGCGAGTCTTTGCGCAAGGGCCTGTGCTCTTGACTTCTGATTTTTCATGAGAGGTCCGTCAGTCGCACGGCAAGGCGGTCGCCAACGACCTCAAATTCTGTCCAGCCAACCAGTTGCCCATTCACCCGCAGAGGCAGATCGCTGCTTTGGTGATAAGCGGTTTCGACGATTGACCCGGTGGCGAGGCTCAGCAAATCGCCAACTGTAAACTTCACCACCGGAATATCCAGCACAAGTGTGCAAGGGAGCCACGGCAGCAATTCAGACGGGTCGCGGTCCAGATGCTTTTCCACCAACTGTGGACCCTGCACCAGCTTCGCTTCCGCCATCGGCATCGCGGTGCTCATTGCGGTGTTCGTCGCGGTGTTCATCGATCTCTTTTCCCTGGGCTGTGCAACTTCCAGTGCAACGCCGCAGCGCAAGGATCCAGCGCAATGCGGGGATGCGTTTGGATTGCGGTTCGCCGCACACGAGAGACGGCCTTCCGGTAGGGATGAAAGCAATCGAGAGGCCGTTACTGCGAATGGAGCGGACGAGGGGGCCGCGATGCATCAGAAAACACCGCGAAGTGGCCGTGGGATAAGGGGAAAGAGACCTTCGGAGAATGCGCTGCGAATTCACCGGAAGCCGGCGAACACAGGAAAAAGCGGTCGATTCGTGAGGCAGATATGAGAGGCGCTCGCAAAACATGCGCCTGGCCGCCAAGCGGAGCCGCTGAGCGGCCAGGTCGTTAATCCAATGCTAAGAAATCACCAGCGGAGCGGCTTACTGAAGCATCGCGAGGGTGGCCTGGGAGAGCTGATTGAACGTGGTCACCGACTTCGCATTTGACGAGTAGGCCTGCTGCGCCTGGATCAGTCTGGCAAATTCCGCGGCGACATCCACGTTGGACTGTTCAACGGAGCCGCCGATGATTTTGCCCCGTCCGCCGGTTCCAGCGATTCCAATCACCGCCGGACCGGAGGCCGCGGTCGGCTCGAGGTTATTGTTGCTCTCGTTGACGAGCCCCTGGACATTCGCAAAGGAAGCCACGGCGACCTGTCCCAGCGCCAGCGTCTTGCCGCTGGAGAAGGTGCCTTCGATGGTTCCATCTGGGTTCACGGAGTAGCTGGAAAGTGTGCCGCTCGCGATACCATCCGTGGTGGTAGCACTGGTGGCGCTGGCCAGGGACGTCTGGGTGATCGTGGGATTGGCGGCAGTTCCAAAAGGCCCGGAAATCGTCATCGAGGCGGCGCCATCGATAAGGTTGGAGATGGTCATGGGAACGACGCCGGTCGTGGAGGTCAACTTGCCTGTAGTGTCGAAGTTCAGAGTGCCGGACCCCACGGTGGTGTCAGTGCCCGTTCCGCCCGTTATATCGGCAGAAGGTATCGACGCCGTGTACGTCCAGGTATTCGCCGCCGTCTTGGTATAAGAGACAGTGAGGGTGTGCGGTGCTCCCAGGGAGTCAAAAATCGAGACCGTGCTGCTTGTCGCCGTACTGCCCACTGCGGTGCTGGAGTCAAGATTGGCGGTAATTCCGACCGTGGTGCTGGCCACAGCTGGGCTGGTCAAACCGCTAACCTGCAACGGCTGCAACGCCGCCGAAGTGTTCACAACTCCGTTGTCCGCGGGAAAACCAAGCACCAGCTCCCCATTCGTCGTCACGAGTTCTCCAGCCTGGTTGGTGGTGAAATCACCCGCACGCGTGTAACCTTGCACGCCGGTTGCGCCCTGCGTGATAAAGAAGCCATTTCCAGAGATGGCCATATTCGACGCCGTGCCAGTCGTGTCCAGACTTCCCTCGGTGTAATCGGTGGCCGTGGAGGAAATTGCGACGCCCGATCCTGTCTGCACCGGATCGCCGCTGCCGTTCGTGGCGCCAGACTGTGAGAACACATCGCTGAAGGTTAAACTCTGGTCCTTGTAGCCATCGGTATCGATATTGGCCAGGTTATTGGAGATAGATTGCAGGTCGGCTTGAGCCGCCGTAAGTCCAGACAGTGGTGAAGAGAAGGAACCCATTACTTGCCTCCTGAAGTGTTGTTATTGGTACCGGAAAAGCCCAACATCGCTGCGTTAAGGGACGAGTTGATCGAGGCCGCTACCGCGCCGGAATTGCCGGAACCGAGAGGCATCATCGTATTGGGGTCGAACGGAAGTTGGCTGGTAGCGGCGCCGGCAACCGATGGTGAAAGCATGCTTTGGGCGCCGCCGCTCGCCGCATTGGCTGCGGCACTGCCGGCCGCTGCTCCTGCTGCTTGCACTGCGTCGGTCGTGGTTCCCGAGGTTGAGGACCCGGTGATGCCCTGGTTGATGCTGATGAGCTGCTCCAACTGGTTCAGCGAAATCATCTGCCCGACCATCGCTGTCGGATCTACCGGTGCCGTAGGATCCTGATTCTGCAACTCCTGCGCCAGAAGGCTCAGGAAAGTGGTGCCCAATCCGTCGGCGCTGGTGCTTGAGGTGGAACTGTTCGTGCCTGTCGTACTGGCAGCGGCGGCTTTGGCGGTCGCTGGTCTTGCGATTACACTGCTGGCAGCCGGCTTCAGTGAGTTCAAAATCGTTGGCATCGTATAATTTGCTGAAATCCTGTGCATGATCGTTCCTCCTCAAATCCTTTGTTGCTCTTGGACCTTGCCTAAACTCTGACATCGAGGCGGGCGTTGAGCGTGCCATAGCCGGTTGCCGCTGATGCGGAGGACAACGGTGTTTCGACAACCCCGTTGCCCATATAGCTCGGGGCCGAGTTTCCCGACTGTTGCCTGCTCCCATGCGATTGGCCAGATTGGCCAGACGAACTGTTCGCCATGGAGCCCGGTGTTCCTGCTCCTTGCCCCGATTGATTGCTGTTCATATCGATGCGCACATCCACTGCCTGATTGCCGCCCATCCTGGCCTGCATTTCCGGCAGATGCGCGGCGATCGCCTTGGCCAGTTCGCCGTGATCGAGTGAGATCTGCGCTGAGATCGAATCACGGGTCGAGGAAGTGCTGATGGAGATACTGCCGAACTCGTTGGAATGCATGCCGACCCGCATCTCGGACTGACCCATGGTCTGGATCAGCTTCGCCGTATTGATGACCGGTGGCGACTGGAGTGCGGCGGGTGAAGCGGATGCAGCATTTTCCTGCGTCCTCGCGGCGGAAGCAGCAGCGCCCCCGTGCTCTGAACCACTCGGCGCTGGAGAAGCAGCGGGCGTGCTCTGTGCGTTGGAGACGGCCGCAACCGCGTGGTTTGCAAAACTCACCGGTGCCGGCGCCGTGTTTTGTCCCTGCGAGGAGCCACCGCTCTGGCTCTGATTGCCCGATTGTGTTGCCGGCTGAAAGTCGGCCTGCATACCCGTCTGGTCCGATACGGGCTGCGCATGTTGCTTCAAACCCGTCGCGTCGCTCGTTGCGTTCTTGGATCCGTCTTTGCTGCCAACGACAGATGTGGTCGATGAATTCGCCGTCGAAGCCGAGTTCAGGCTCGATCCATCGGCGCGGGTCGCTCCCAGGATTCCGCCGCCCTGCTGTGCCGGCGAAACAAGCTGATCGGCTGTGACGTTGGGAACGCTGGCGTTTGTCGCAAGCATGGCCTGGTCGGGCGTGGAGGCTGCCGGGACCGCCTGATCGGTGGCGGGCGCGCTCAATTTCGAAGCGGCAGCGCTCCGTAGGGATGCGTTCAAGGCGGCATGCAGGACCGGCCCCACCTGCCCGTTCAAATCGGCGTTCAAGACCACATTGGCGACTGAATTCTGAGCCGTGTTCACAACTGCATTTTGAGGCGCTTGCGGATCCTTTTCTGAATCGGCGTTGACGCCGGAATGCGCGTCCGTGTCTTTTGCTGCTTGCGAAGGCGCACCTGGAGTGGCATTGCCAGTTGCGGCCGCGCTCCGTAGGGATACGTTCAAGGCGGCATGCAGAGCCGGCCCCACCTGCCCGTTCAAAAGGGCGTTCGAGACCACATTGGCGACTGAATTCTGAGCCGTGTTCGCAACTGCATTTTGAGGCGCTCGCGGATCCTTTTCTGAATCGGCGTTGACGCCGGAATTCGCGTCCGTGTCTTTTGCGGCTTGCGAAGGCGCACCTGGAGTTGCATTGCCGACTGCGTCCGAGGCGCGATTCGCGGTGTCTCCCAAAGGTAAGGTCGGAGTCTTTGTGCCCTGATTGCCTGCGCCTGGCAGGGCAAGGCTCGATTCGGCGTCGGCAGCGAGCGCCTGCACTGCAACGGCGTCCCGATTTGTTTCTTCCGTTTGCTGCAGAGGCAAGACTTGTTGTTGCGGCAATGTTGGCTGAGATTGGGTCGCCGACACGTCGGCGTGGCCATCGGAGGCTGCATTGGGCGCTTTCACTTCTTCTGAAGCTGACCTTTGCCGGCGCGCAGTTTTGCCGCTGCTGTCGCTGGCGCTGTCGTTCACCCTGGCGCTTTCCGAAGATGCCCGTGAAGCCGCGAGCAGTGTTTCACTGAAGAGCTCCGGAAGCGTGCCGGAAGTCTCCGTCGCCGCGCCGCTAGTTGCTTCGTGCACATGGAAATTCGAACCGAGATGGGCTGGGACGATCACGCATATACTGTGGCATTTGATGGGCCAAACAAAGGTCGTAGATTGCCGAGCGATCGATGCCGATTTCTTCATTGAAATCAACAACCTGGCTCTTGCCTCAATCTCGCTTGCGTGGGGCTTGCGTCAAAGCAGGCAACATTTGCCGGATCACTTCTAGGCAAAGATTGCCGGGTTGCAGCGGGATAGAGATGTTCCAATGCTGCGATACGGTAGCTCTTCTGGAGTTTGGTTCGACCGTCTCTGCGCACAGCGGGGCAAATTCAAAAACACGGCTCAGTTGCGACCACGCCGGGCAATGAAATTGTCGTCGAGGGCCTTCTGCTCGAGGCGAGCAATATCGGACTCGTACGCGCTGCGTTTTTCGTCGCGCATGTCGGTTAGCATTTCTCGATTGCGCCGCGCCTTCTCGTAGACTTTGAGCTGTTTGTCCCGCAGTCGTTCGAGTTTCTGAATCTGCTCTTCGAAGTTCTTCTTATTCTGCTTGAGTTCTTCCAGTTCTCCGTAGGAAGTGTGAAGATTGCGCCCGATAAGAGGCTTGAAGATATCTTCCTGGCGCGAAACATCGGAACCGGCAATCGCCGCATCGATGTTGGCCAGTGTCTCGCGAGCCTGCGTGATTTCAAACAGAATCTTCTGCAGAAGACGTTCTTCCTGTTCTTCAACAATTCCGCGCACCCGCAGCACTGTGGCTAATGAAAATTGAAAGGTCACATTAACTCGGAATCTCAAGAAGAGATTTGACGACGGTTGGAAAAGCGATGATTTCTTCGGGGCGCTGATGCAGGAATGAGTTCAGCTGCGGCAATACTGCGACCGCCCGGTCAAGCGTAGGATCGGCGCCCTTCTGGTAAGCGCCGATGCGAATCAGATCTTCAGAACGGGTGTAGGAGGCCATCAACAGGCGCAGGCCCTTGGCTTTTTGCATGTGCGCTTCGGAGGTAATATTCGGCATCAGCCGGCTCAGGCTCTCAAGCACAGAGATCGGCGGATAATGGTTTTTCATGGCCAGGTTCCGGTCCAGGATTACGTGTCCGTCCAACAGCGATCGCACCGTATCGGCGACCGGATCCTGCTGGTCGTCGCCTTCCATCAGGACCGTGTAAAAGGCTGTAATGCTGCCGCTCTTGAAGCATCCCGCCCGTTCCACCAGCCGGGCAAGCATGTTCAGCACTGAGGGCGTGTAGCCTTTCGCCGTTGGAGGCTCACCGGCTGACAGGCCGATTTCGCGTTGCGCCATCGCAAATCGGGTCAGTGAGTCAACGACCAGGAGCACGTTCTTACCTTCGCTGGCGAAATATTCTGCGATGGCCGTCGCCGACAGGGCAGCACGCATGCGCAGGAGAGGCGATTGATCGGAGGTGGAAACGATCACGACGGATCGTTTTCGGCCCTCTTCGCCGATCACTTCGAGAAACTCTCCCACCTCGCGTCCGCGTTCGCCCACGAGCGCCAACACCGTCATATCGGCACTTGTGCCGCGGGCCATCATGCCCAGCAGGGTACTTTTACCAACACCGCTGCCGCCGAAGATGCCGATGCGCTGGCCGCGCCCGCAGGTCACAAAAGCGTCGAGCGCGCGAATGCCGCAGCCCAGCGTCTCGCGGATCGGTACACGATCGAGCGGCAGTGGCGCCGACCCGTCCACCCACACCGTCCGGTCCCCTCGATACTCCCCTTTCGAGTCGAGTGGCGCGCCGGTTGCGTCGATGACCCGGCCCAGCAGATCGCTGCCCACGCGGATGGATGGGCGAGTCCCCCAAGCGACAATCCGGTCGCCGAAGCGGATGCCCTGCGGACTCTCGACAGCCATGGAGAGCAACGTCGATCCACGAAATCCTACCACTTCGCCGGAATACTTTTTGCCGCTCGCGTTGGTGACCTCGCAAGACTCTCCGATGGAACAGAACGGCCCTTCGGACTCGATCAGGTTGCCGACCACCTGCAGCACCCGTCCGCGCCAGCGAAGGGTCGATCCTCGATCCAGACGGTCGAAGTAGGGAGCAAGTGGCCGCGAAGTATTCACTTGACGACGGGCCTCTGCGCGAGCAGATCGAAGAATCCCTGCTCAACTTCTTTCAGTTGCGCATCGATACTGAAGTTTGCCGAGCCCAGATCCGTTTCAAGGATGCAATCCTCAACGTCCAGATGCGCATCCTCTACCACTGCAACGGTCGAGCCGTTCAGAGGATTCGCCAGATATTCACGCCACTTCCCTGCTTTTGCCGGCGAAACGCGCACCGACACGCTCGATCCGTCGTGCAGTTTATCCACGGCGACGCGAACCAATGCCGCCACGAGCATCGGGTCTACCTGGGCCTCGCGATGTAGAATCTTTGCGGCGATGGCCAGGGCAAGATGAACTACGTCGGACTCGACGCGCGAAAAATAGTTCTTCCGTTCAACCACAAAGAGTTCCAAGGCCTCGCGAATCTTGGCCGCCTCTGCTGCTGACCGGGCCTCCTGCTTCTCCTGCAGGCGTTTCTCGGTCGCAGCCACCGCCTCAGCGCGGGCATGATTCAGCAAATCGGCGATCTCCTGCGCCGAGGGACTTGGGGGTACCTGTTCCTCGGGCTGCAGCACCGCCGCGCCCTCAGCGCGCCTCGTATCCTCCATGTGGCTCATAACCGCTTTGCCTATGTCCCTATACGAGAATGAGGAAACCGGGACAGAGGATGCATCGTCGATCACTTCACTAAACGAGAAATTCGTCATTCGCCTCGCCCTTCAATACAATCCTGCCCTCGGCCTCAAGTTGTCGGGCAACCGCAACGATCTCAGTCTGCGCCTTGATCACATCCCTGCTGCGCACCGGGCCGAGCAACTCCACATCTTCCTTCAGCATTTCCACAGCCCTTGTCGACATGGTCCGGAAGAAGTGATTCTTCAACTCTTCGTCCGTTCCCTTCAGCGCCGTCGCCAAAGTCCGCTTGTCAACCGCTCCCATCAGCTCGCGAATGTGCGACTCGCCCACTTGCAACAGATCTGCAAAGGTGAACATCAGATTGCGGATGCTGATGGCCAGTTCGGGCTCCTCGTTCTCAATATTCTCCAGGATTTCCTGCGCTACCGTCGTATCGATGCAGTTCATAATGTCGGCCACGCTCTGGAAGCCGGAGTAGGTCCGCTTGCCCTGTTCTCCAACTGCCTTCAGCCGCTGGCTCAGCAGCACCGAGACTTTCTCCGCCATCTCCGGCGAAAAGCGCCGAAGGTTCGCCAATCTCTTGACCGCGTCTGCACGAACATCATTGGGAAGACTCATCAGCAGCGCAGATGCCTGGCTGTCACTCAGTTGCCCGAGGACCAGGGCAATCGCCTGCGGGTGCTCGCCTTCCAAGAATCTTGCCAGCTTCTGCGGATCGGCGCGCTGCAACGTCTCCAGGGGTTTGAGCTCACGGGACTTGGTAAGCCGCTGCAATATGGACTCTGCTTCCGCGTCTCCAAAGGCCTTGACCAGCAGGCGCCGGGCGAGATCGTAGCCGCCCTGAATGATGTAATCCTGCGCCTGTGTCATGTGCTGGTACTCTTCGATGACCTGGAGCGACAATTCCAGCGGTATGGTTCCCAGACCTGCGACCTCGTCAGCAACACGCTGCAACTCCTGTTCGTTCAGGTCGCGGAAAACCGTCGCTGCCGTCTCCTCGCCGAGAACCGTCAGCAGGATCGCGGCTTTGCGGACGCCGCTCAGTTTGCTCCTTTCCATCGCCGATATCATTGCGCCTCTTCCCGCAGCCAGGCGCGCACGGCGGTGGTGCTGCTTTCAGGTTCGGCCTTGACGAATTCGGCAAGCTGCTTCTTGATGATCATGGAGCGCTGCGCAAGACTGGCCGCGGTCTCGACGACTGGCAGATCCTCGGACTTGGCATGCGGCAGAGCGTTGACTGCGGCGTGCGCAGGAGCCGGAGTTGCAAGAACACGCTTCTGGATCGGTCGAATCATCAGCAGATAGACCAGCAGGAAGAGAGCCGACAGCGCCCCGTAGCGAATTACCGAGGAATAGTCGGTCAATCCCTTCCGCGCCCGGTCCATGAGGCTGACAGGCTCGTCATCATCCGTCGGTGGACGATCGAAAGTCAGGTTTTGCACGCTGATCACGTCGCCGCGATCGCTGTTGAATCCGATGGCCGCCTGAGCGAGTTCGGTGATCATCCTCAACTCTTCCGGCCGCCTCCTTTGATGCGTCTCGACCCACTTGCCGTTTTGCTGCTGGCGCGTGACCGCATCGTCCAGCACCACCGCTGCGGTGAGACGGCGGATACTCCCTGCCGGTTCGATTACATGGCGGGTCGTCTTATTCACGCCATAGGTATTGTTGTCAGTGCGTGAAGACTGGCCTGCGTCTCTGGCGACGGTGTTGGGCGAGGCCTTTTTTTTGGCGCTGGGCACATTGCTTGAGGTCCCGGGCACGCCGCCGACGCCCGCTCCCGGACCGGAGCTTTCCTCAGAGTGCTGCATCGTAAGCGTGGCGCTGACCGCCGGGTCGTATTTCTCGTCGCTCTCTTCGCTGCTGTCGGTTTCATACTCCACATTGACAGTCGCACGAAGGCGGTCGGCGCCGACGATGGGTGCGAGCGTCGATATCAGGCGCCGGGTCAATACCTGATCTGCACTGTCGTCTCCCCCGGCAGCGTCGTCGCCCTGTCGAAGCGATTGATTCGTATCCGCATCGACAATGACCACGTCTGCCGGCTTGAGTTCATCTACCGAACCGGCAACGAGCCGCGAGATCGACGACACCTCTTCTCTGGATAGGCTTCCACGTTTGAGCCGCAGCGTGACCGAGGCCTTCGCGCCGCGCTCCTTGTCGAGGAAAACCGAGTCGCTCGCCATCACTAGGTGCACCCGCGCGCTTTTGACATTGCCGATGGTTTGAATCGTTCGCTCAAGCTCGCCTTCGAGCGCGCGCTGATAATTGACCTTCTCGTCGAACTCTGTTTGTCCCCAGGAAACTTTATCAAAGATCTCAAAGCCTATGCGCCCGCTATGGGTCGTATCGTGCGATGCAACTTCGAGCCGGGCGGCATCGACTTGATCCGCGGGGACGCTGATGGACGTGCCATCAGGCCCGACCACGTAAGGTATCTTCTTCGCCGCCAATTGCGCTGTGATAGCCTGTGCGTCGGCTGGTTCAAGACCTGACATCAGCGGCTTGTAGGTAGGCGTCGCGATCATCTTCACGAAGAAAGCCGCAACCGCCAGGGTAATGGCGAGCCCCACGCCGAGATAGATCCGCTGCTGCGGGCGAAGGCCTGCCCAGAACAGCTTGGCACGCTCCATCGCCTGGCCGGCGGTCACTGCCTGCTTTGTAGCCGCTATTTGAGTCTTGCCCGCCATAGGCTCCCAATCTCGCTGCGTTCTTCCAACAGCCTTTGCAAAACCGCAGTGCTAGAACACATTCCTGCCGACCCATTCGTCAGGGCACATTTCCTGGTACAATTTCCGGGCTTTAGAACTGCATTTTCTCGATGTCCTGATAAGCGCTCACAATCTTGTTGCGCACCTGCATCATCAGTTGAAACGCCACGTCCGCCTTTTCAACCGCGATCATCACCTTACTCATGTCCGTGTTGCCGCCGGCCAGCAGGTTGCCAATCTGTTGCTCGGCTCCGCCGTTCAGTTGGTTCACTTGTTGAAGTGCGAGATTTAGAACGCCGCTGAAGCCACCCTCCGTAGTCCCCGGCTCAAGCGGTGACAATCTAGGAAGCGTACCGATGTTGCCAATGGCGCCAAGGCCTGAAACTGGGCTGCTCACTTTGAATACTCCTGCCTAGCTCTTGAGAATGTCGATGGTCTGCTGGATCATCTGCTTTTCCGCGGCCACTGCCGAGGCATTCAGTTGATACGAGCGCACGGAACTCATCAGGTCCACCATTTCCATCACCGGGTTGATCGCCGGGTAAGCAACATAGCCATCCTTGTTTGCGTCCGGATGGCCTGGCTCGTAGCGCATGACCGGAGGCGTCGGATCGTCGATCACTTCCGAGATTTGCACGCTGCCCGGCGCAGGCCCAATGGAGTTGGCCGTGCTGGCGAGAGCTAGCCGGAAAGTGGAACTGCCGGAGGGCTGAAAGACGACTTCCCTGCGCCGGTAAGGCCCGCCGGCTTCGGTATGCGTCGTCTCGGCATTGGCCATGTTTGCGGCGATGATTTCAGAGCGCTGGCGCTCGGCTGCCAAGGCAGACCCGCTGACCGATAGTGAGTCGAAAAGATTCATGATTAGCTTCCTCCGCTGATGGCGCTAAGTATCTGGTGAAACTGGTGCTTTACCAACTGGATGCCAATCTGGTACTGCAACTGCGTCTCCGACATCAGCAGCCCTTCGCGATCGAGGTTCACGTTGTTGCCATCGGAACGCTCCATCAACCCAGAAACTTCCTGGACGACGGGGTTCATTTGTGCGGTGAATCCGCTGTTCTCAGCTTGACTCAGGGTCCCGTTCATGGCCTTCTTGAGCTCGCCCTCAAAGTTGATGTCCCGCGTGTGGTAGCCGGGTGTATCCACGTTGGCCATGTTGGCCGAGATCGCTTGTTCGCGATCTACGGTCAGCCTGAGATAGCTTTCCAGCGTCGAAAGCAAAGGCGTGGTCGGCGTCATGCGAATCTCCTCGGAGGAAGTCCGTACTCCCTTATTTTGTTGCGCATCGTGCGCAGGCTGATTCCTAACATCACAGCCGCGTGGGTTCGATTCCCATGGGCCAGGGCAAGCGTGTTTTCCAGATGCATTTTTTCGATCACCGAGATGGGCGTTCCCGGCGGTGGCATCGCGAGCGATGCGCATTGCGGTTTTCCCAAAGGCTGAAATTCCTTGTCGTAGCATGCCGCGTCGATGACCGCGCCTTGGTTCAGGGAGAGCACTCGACGCATGAAATTCGCGAGTTCGCGTATGTTGCCCGGCCAGCTATAAGACTGGAGCCGGTCGATGAAGCTCTGATCCAGATGCGACACCGCACAATCGGTTTCGTTGCCGAATCTTTCAGCAAAATGCCTGGCCAACGCCGGAACATCCTCCAACCGCTCGCGAAGTGCGGGGATTGAAAGAGGGATGACGTTCAGCCGATAGTACAAATCACTACGGAAGCGGCCCTGCTCCACCATTGCGCCGAGAGAGGCATTGGTCGTAGCGATAACCCGCATGTTGACATGGAGAGAGCGCGTCTCGCCGAGCCTTTCAAACTCGCGTTCCTGAAGAATGCGCAGGAGCTTGGGCTGGAGGTTCAACGGCATCTCGCCAATTTCGTCGAGGAGAAGCGTTCCGCCGTCCGCCAGTTCGAACTTCCCGGCTTTGGCGGCATTGGCGCCAGTGAAGGCTCCCTTCGCATGGCCGAACAGTTCGCTTTCCAGCAGGTGCTCCGGTACGGCAGCGCAGTTCACGGCAACAAAAGGCTTGCGGCTTCGGTTACTGGTTTGATGGATGAACTTCGCCAGCAGTTCCTTGCCCGTACCGCTTTCGGCTTCGATCAGGACATCGGCATCCGTGCTTGCGGCAGCGCGCGCACGCTGCAAGGCCCGCAGCAACAACGGAGATCGGCCGACGATTCCGCCTTGGCCGATTTCGGGGCTCGCGGCCTTATTGGCAGGCTTTGCAGAAGCTGTCTTTTCATTGATCCGCTCCATGACGCGGGCAGCCGCGGCCTGAAGTTGCTCAAACGAAACCGGCTTCGTCAGATAGTCGAACGCGCCGCTGCGCATTGACTCCACTGCTTCAGGGACGCTGCCAAACGCGGTCAGCAAAATCACCGCAGTGGTCGGCGAGTTCTTCTGTACCGAGCACAGCACCTCAAAGCCGTCGCCATCCCCCATGTGGATGTCGCTCACGACCAGATCGAAGCTGGTAAGTTCAGAAGCCCGCGCCGCTTCACGCACGCCGGCTGCTGTTTCCACACGCCATCCGTGACGCAGAAAATTGGCCCGCAACGCGGTGCGCATGCCGGGCTCGTCGTCAACCACCAATACGGACGAGTTGCTGTTCTCAGACGAAATCGAGTTCATGCTTTGGCCAGCCCCAGTTGAAGTAAGGGAAAATAGAGCGTGAATAGAGCGCCCGAATGGTTACGGTTGCTGGCGGAGATCCTGCCGCCATGCTGTTTCATGATCTGTGCGCAAACCGGCAGGCCCAGTCCGGAGGTGTCGCCACTCCCGCTGAAACCAGGCTCGAAGATCCGGTAAATCTGGTCTGCTCGAACGCCGCAGCCCGTATCGGCGAATTCAACGATGACTTGCCCGCTGTCCTGACCGCTGTTCTTATTCGTTTGTTCGCGGCGAAGCGACACCGTGACATTTCCGCCGGCCGGTGTGTGGCGAATGGCATTGGAGACCAGGTTCAGCACGACCTGTTGAAGCGCGCTTTCGTTGCCCATCACTCGGACCTGCTCATCCTCGGCGATGAATTCCAGCGAGACCGCTGCCTGACCCGCAAGCGGCTCAACAAACCGGATCGCATTGCCGATCATCGCCGGTAGCGTCACGGGAACGAGCGTCAAGGACCCGGAACCGTGGAAGATAAGGACATTGTTGACCGTTCCGGAAAGTGATCGAATGCCAGCACGCAAATTGGAGATCCACTCCTCGCGGCGGTCTCCGTCCTCTTCGATGAGCTCCGCAAAGAGCTCCAGGCTCGCTAATGGGTTTCTAATTTCATGAGCAAGAACTGTGGTAATCTCTGCCAACGCCATCGCCTTGCGCCCGGCTTCGCGTTCCTGTTCCGCGCGTTTCTGAGCGGTAATGTCGCGCAGAATCAGAATCGTCTTGTCCGGCGCGCCGCCGCAGTCCGCTTGGTGAAACAGCCGGCGATTGCGAACCTCGAGCCAGCGTTTTCCTGAGGGGTCGCGGAGGCAGAATTCCTGCTCCGTGTCACTCTTTGAGTCTGTTTCGTACGATTGTTCGAGATTGACGCCGCTCGAGAGAGAGATTTGCCGCAAGGTCGCTTTCGACCCCTCGCCGAAATGCTCTCGATCGAGTCCCAGCAGCCGCCGGCTCTCCGGGTTGATCATCGAAATCTGTCCGTTGCGGTCGAGAACCAGCACGCCGCATGGCATCGAATCCACAATCTGTTGCAGATCCAGCCGCATTCGCTCGATTTCTTCAAGGCTGGTGTTCAGTGCCGCATTCCGCTCGGACAACTCCCGATCAAGGTCGGACACTTCCTCTTGCAGTGCGCGGTAGGAGTTTTCCAGCCGCGAGGCCGCCGCGATGAACTCGGAGAACTCGCCGGCCAAAAGCGCTGCGCTCTTGGCTTGCATCTCCGCTTCGTTCTTCGATTCCTTCTTTCGGCGAGGGCTTCCGTCGCTTCGCAATTCATCGATTTGCTCATGGACGCGCTCGCCACCCAGGCGACCGGCCAGCGGAACATTTATTGGCGCAAGATGAGAACTAGGCAGCATCTGCCTATTCACTATGCACGATGATGGCCAACCTTATTGCCAGGGAGGGGGTGGGGCGGACGGGAGCGCAGGGCCCTCTATCGTCAGTCAGGAGGAAGCGGCGGCATCGTGATGCAGCTAAAGAAGAATGTGCCGCGCCAGGATCTCGCGCCCGTTGCCGACCAGGATGCTGGACCGCTCGAGGACGTTCCGCAATTCCCTGACGTTTCCTGGCCAGTCGTGCCGCTCAAGAACCGCCAGTGCTTCGGCGCTTAAGGCAACGCCAGGACAGAACTTCTCCAGAAAAGCCTCGGCAACCTTTTCGACGTCTCCATGGCGTTCGCGCAAGGGCGGCAACTTGATCGGAAAAATCGCGAGGCGGTAATATAGATCCTCGCGGAACAGGTGTTGCTTGACGAGGCTCTGGAGATCGGCGTTGGTGGCGGCCACCACCCGCACATCCACCTTCAGATTGTCATTGCCGCCGATCCTCTGCACTTCGCCCTGTTCAAGAAAACGCAAAATCTTGCTTTGCAGGGAGAGCGGCATGTCGCCGATCTCATCGAGAAACAGGGTTCCGCCATGGGCCGCATGAATGCGGCCGATCCGGGACTGGACAGCACCGGTGAACGCGCCCTTCGTATAGCCGAACAACTCGGCCTCGAGGAGCGACTCGGGAATCGCAGCACAATTAATAATGACCAGCGGCTGTTTCTGGCGCGGGCTGATGAGATGAATTGCCTGCGCAATCAGGTCCTTGCCAGTGCCGCTCTCGCCGGTCACAAGAACGGTGGTGTTGCGCCGCGCGACCATGTGGGTCAGTTCATAGACGCGCTGCATCGGTTCCGAGTCTCCTATCATCCCGCGAATGCCGACGCGCCCATCGCTCCGTCCCCGCATCCGGTGCAGCTGCTCTGCAGAAATGGAATTGGGCTGTGCAGTATCGCCGTGATACAGCATCTCCATCAGTTGCGACGACAGGACCGTGGGCGAAGAAGCACCTAGAACCAATTGCCCGGTATGCGAATTCACCGAGAGAATCTGCACGTTGGGAAACTGCTCTCCCACCATGGCGCTGAACTCGTTGGACTCCAGGTCGGGGAGCAGTGGATCGAGCAGAAGAATCTCGCTGGGGCACTCGTGCAGACACTCAAGTGCTTCCGCGCCGCTTGCGGCTTCAGTCAGATTCCAGCGGTCCTGATTGAGTTTCTCATGCAGCTCCAGGCGAAGCCTGCTGTTCGGGCTTACGATCAGCACGCCGATGGTGGTGCTCTCGTGCGCACGGAGTTTCGGAAAAGGAGACGCGCTCATGAATCTGCCTTCGTATACTGTCATGGTTTCAATCGGTTGCGAACGGCTATAGAGCCTCTAGTATCGGTAAAGACGTGTGATCAGAAGAGGTGCGCGAGCGGCGCGCCAGAGAATTCGATCTGAACATTGAACGGCTGCAGGCTCCAGGAGAAGTCGGCTCCCTGGGTTCGCATATTGGCCTCGGCAAGGGCCATGCTGAGGTTCTGCTCCGCATTGATTGCATTGATGTATAACTGCGTATTGCGCACCACGACTCGAACCGTATTGGAGGAAGAAGACATCGCGATCAGCTCAACTGTATCCTGGGCGCGGGATACAGTATGGGCAACCAGCAGCACGTTCGCCAAGGCCTGAAGAGTTCGCGCCCGATTGGTGAGAACCGGCGGACAGACGTCGGGCACAATCGAGTTAAGGGCGATCCCGTCCTTTTCGAACAGGAGCTTGACTCCGTCGGCCGCATATGCCAGCAGAGGCAGAATCGGCATTTCGGATAACTGGGGCTTGATGCTCTCCGTACTTACAAGCTGCTGCAGGCAACTGAAGAGTGTACAAACCCGCTCAACTTCCTTTGCAGACCGCGCTGTGAGGTCCCGGAGTTCCTCCCTGGTCAAACAGTCTGTGTAACTGGTGTCAAGGCTGGCTCGCAGGATGGCGAGTGGCTGTGCTGCAGCATGCATTCCCTGGGAAAAATTAAAACAAAGTGTTTCCGATGCAGATCTTGGCACTGATGATTCCCCTGTTTCATTCTTGCTAATCACTACTCAAAACATACCCAACACCGCGTACTGTGCGGATCAGTTTCACTTCCTCGTCGAGGTCGATCTTGTCGCGCAGATATTTCATATACACGTCCACAATGTTCGAAGTGGAATCAAAGTTGATGTTCCATACATCTCGCATCAGTGTCATCCGCGAAACAGCCTTCCCCACATTGTTCATCAAATACTCAAGCAGGACGAACTCGCGCGCCGTAAGGTCGATTCGCCGCTCGCCTCGCATCACCCAGTGCTCCTCCCGGTTGATGGTCAAATTGCCCACCTTCGTTGCACACACCGGAAGAGCGGAATTGCGCCGCAAAAGGCAACGGAGGCGCGCCAGCAATTCCAGGAATGAGAAAGGCTTGATCAGACAATCGTCTGCGCCCTGTTCGAGCGCCAACACCAGGTCCTCGGTTCGATTTCTGGCCGTCAACACAAGGATTGGAAGCCGCGGCTGGCATGAGCGAACCTGCTTCAAAACGGCCATTCCGCTCATTTTGGGCAGGTTCAGGTCAAGAATCAGCAGGTCGCAGATGGGTTGTTGAAGGTCAGCACAAGCGGTTTCGCCATCGTGCCGCACCTCCACTGAAAAATGCTTGCGTTTGAGCTCACGACTGAGGAATTTGCCCAGAGGAATATCATCATCAACGACCAGGATCTTCGGCCCGGTCGACAATTTTGCTTCATCCATAAGGGGTTCAGCCATATAGTCCTCTGAAGAGCCGCCCACACTGAGCTTCTCCTTTTGCGCCTTCGAGAATTCGACCGGCACAGTCAATTCAATTTACCTATGTGCCAATGATACAACAACCAGCATTTGACCCACAGATCCTCTTTCGATGGACACATCGCATTGATTTCAAAGGGGAATCACGAGTTTCCGCGGCGTCTTCTTTTTCCGATCAGCCGGTGGAAATCGTGGTTTCTGAGCAAAAGATTGGACGCGGATGAGAGGGTCTTGGAGACATTTGCGGCTCTTCACACAACCTAGGAGCGCGTCCTGAGCGTCGAGCGTGTGAACGTCGTCAATCGCTCGACGTCAATGCTTGAACATCCTAACAGGGCTCTTCTGATGAGCGCGGAGTAGGCCCGCATTCTGTGACGGTTGGATATTCTGCTTGGCAGTAATTTGGAAGGCAGGCCCTTCCGGTACAATTTCATCGATGAAACTAGGCGAGTTGGCAAGCAGACTGGGTGCGGAGCTGCGCGGAGACGCGGAGCTGGAAGTTACGGGTGTGAAAGGGATTGAAGAGGCTGGGCCGTCGGAAGTGACCTTCGTGGCCAATCCCCGCTATGGGGGCCTGGCGCGGAAGACCAAAGCCGCCGCTGTGCTTGTCGAACCGGAATTCCCGGAGATTGAGACGGCGACGCTCCGCCTGAAGAATCCGTACCTGGCGTTTTCCCGAACTCTGGGAATGTTTTATCAGCCGCCGGCCTACGCGCCAGGAATTCATCCTACGGCGGTGATCGACCCGACAGCGGTGATTGGCGAGGGGGCCCACGTCGGGGCCTATGTTGTTATCGGCCCGCAGGTTCGGCTCGGCGACCATGCGACTCTGCTGCCTCACGTGGTGCTCTATCCTGGCGTAGCCGCGGGCAGCCACTTCTTTGCTCACGCTCACGCCGTGGTACGCGAATACTGCGTTCTGGGCGATCATGTGACGCTCGAAAACGGCGCCATCATCGGGGCGGACGGTTTCGGGTTTGCCAAGAACGAGGCTGGCCATTGGGAGAAGATTCCGCAATCGGGGCCGGCGCGCCTGGGCAACCGTGTCGACGTGCAAGCTAACGCTTGCATCGACCGGGCGACGGTGGGAGCGACGGAGATTGGCGACGGCAGCAAGGTGGACAACCTGGTGCAGGTTGGACACGGCTCGCGGGTGGGTGAGAATACGCTGGTCTGCGCGCAGGCAGGGTTGGCCGGCTCGTCGGTGGTGGGCAGCAACGCGATCCTGGCCGGGCAGGCGGGGGTGGCCGGCCATTGCACGCTGGGTGACGGGGTTATTTTGACCGCGCAGACCGGCGTGTCGCACGACATCCCGGCGGGCAAAATGATTTCCGGGTCGCCGGGATTTGACAACCGCGTGTGGCTGCGGGCCGTCACCATCTTCCAGCGCCTCCCAGAGTTGCTGAAGCGGCTGAGCCAGGTGGAAAAGAAGTTGGCCGCCCAAGACGCGTCGGTGGGCGCAACGGAAGGCGACAGGAACGCGAAATGAAAGTGGGAACGGGATTGCGCAAGGGGATTCTGATCGCGATGATGTTGCCGGCGCTGGCACTGGCGGTAGGGTGTCATTCATATCATATTGAGACTACGGTGGAGAACAGAACGGGCGGGGCGGTCAAGCTGCTGGAGGTGGATTATCCGAGCGCCAGCTTCGGAAAGGACAGCTTGGCGGCAGGCGACGCATTCCACTATCGCATCCAGCTGCGGGGCAGTGGACCGCTGAAGGTGCAATATACGGCGAGCAACGGCTCCCCGGCGCAAATTGAAGGACCGACGGTGACCGAGGGCCAGGAGGGGCGGCTGGAAATTGTCCTCTTGCCCGGGGGCAAGGCCGAGTTTCATCCTGAACTGACTCCAAGCCGCTGAATCGCTTGAAGGAACCTACTGGACGCCGTTGGAAGCCGCGTGGATACGTGTGCCCACGCTGGATTTCCCTTTGAAAAATGTCGATAGAAGATCCGAAACAGGATCGATCGGACGATGGGCATACCAAAAAAACCTGCGTCGGAACACAGACACGCCTTGGTGCGCTGGCCGAGGAGACATGGGTTTGCGCTTCGGCTGGCCTGGTGCTTCGCCCTCGTCATGCTGGCGACGGCAGTGGCAGGAATCGACCGGCAAAAAGTTCCGATTTGGCTAGCCAACGGCCTGTTGCTCTCCTATCTTCTGCTGGCTCCGCGCTGGCGCTGGCCGGCATATTTGTGCGTGGGCTTTGCGGCCCAACTGGTTGGTACGCACTTGGTCAGCCCACATTTCGGCGCCGACCTGCTGATGAGCGCGCTGAATGTTATCGAGGTATTCATCAGTGCGCAAATTCTGCGCAAGGGCTCGAACCGACTGCCTCGCTTCACCTATCGTCCCTATCTCATTTGGTTCTACTGTTTTGCCGTTCTGGCTGCCCCGTTGGCTGTCGGAGCGGTTGCCGCACTGCTTTCGGCCATCTGGCTGCATGCCGATCCGCTGAGCGTGTTTGAGAAATGGGTAGGCTCCGACAGCCTGGGAGCAGCCGTTGCCACGCCGGCTTTTGTGGCCATTTTCATGACGCGCTTCAGAGCCGCGATCGGATGGAAGCAGAATTGGGTTTATCCCGTACTCTTCGCAGCCGCCACCATCGTAGGCTTCGCTCAAGTCGATGTGCCGGTTCTGCTGCTGGTCTATCCTCTTCTTCTGCTCGTTCTGATGCGCCTGGGCTTATCGTGGGCTGCCATGGCCACGCTGTTCATGGCAGGGGTCGGGAGCTGGTGCACCGTGCTCGGCAAGGGCCCGTTTGTCATCATGGCGTACCACTCCTTCTTTGCGCCCAATGTCATGTTGCAGTTGTTTGTTGCATTCGGCATGTGCATCGTTTACGCAGCCCAAGTGGTTCTTCAGAGTCAGAAAGCCACGGAACGGCGGCTCAAGGAAATCGCCGCCCAGCATACTCTCGTGACCGAGAATTCACGGGACGCGATCATCATCGCCGATTTCGAGGGCAATCGAAAGCTCGTCTCCTGCGCATCCCATAACATGACAGGGTGGACAACCGAGGAATTTGCCCGGCAAAAGAGTCTTGATCTGGTCCATCCTGAGGACCGGCCCAGGGCGGCAGAGGTGGTGCGCGCAATGGCTACCGGCTCCGAAGGCGCCAATATCGAGGTGCGCCTGAGGAAAAGAGACGGGGAGTACATGTGGGTGGAAGCGAGCCTTCGCGTGATCCGCAATCCGGCGACCGGCTCTCCCTCGGGAATCCTGAATGTTGTTCGCGACATTACAGAGCGCAAGATCGCCGAGCAATCGCGCGAGTTTCATCTCTCCCTGATCCGCGCAGTCCATGGGGCTTCGCTCACCGCAATTCTGGTCGTCGATGACGAAGGCAATGTGGTCTCGATCAACAGAAGGTTTTCAGATCTCTGGAAGGTTCCGATACCGGAGACTTCAACCGAGCGACCCGAAGAGGCCATCGTCCCGGATCAGCAACTCTTGTCTCAATGCATTGATCGCGTAAAGAATCCGGAGGCGTTTACGCAGCGAGTTCAGGAACTCTATGCCGATCCCGATGCGGACGACCAATGTCAAGTCGAATTGAAAGACGGCAGGACACTTGAGCGCTATTCGACCAGCCTGCGGAGCGATGCGGGGCAGTACTTTGGGCGCGTCTGGTTCTTTACCGACATTACCGGCCGCAAGCTCGCCGAGAATCAACTCCAGGATGCCTACAATACGGTCGAAGCGCTGTCCGCGATCGACTCGCTGACGGGATTGGCCAACCGCCGGCGATTTGACCAGCACCTGGCGATCGAATGGCGCCGCGCAATTCGTGAAAGCAAGCCGCTCTCGCTGCTGCTGTTCGATGTAGACCGCTTCAAGTCATACAACGACACATACGGCCATTTGCAGGGTGATAACTGCCTCAAGGAGATTGCCGACGCGGCCTTGGAAGTGGTGAAGCGGCCCGGAGACCTGGTGGCGCGCTACGGGGGCGACGAATTCATCATCATCCTGGCGAACACCGACAACAAGGGCGCCATGCAAATCAGCAATGAAGTCTGCGCAGCGGCGCGCAGGCGCAAACTGCCCCATGGCGCCAATGCTCGCGGGATTGTGACCGTCTCGATCGGGTGCGCCTCCATCATCCCAGCACAAGGGCAGGAGCCGGCAATATTGATGGAGTTGGCAGATCGGGCCCTTTATTGCGCCAAGCGGGGCGGACGCGACCGGGTATTCAACAGCGAAGAAATTTGCGACGACAGCGCCGAAGTAACGATCTACGGCATCTCGCACCGCAAAATCCGCAGGACCTCCTGAGGTTGCCTGCCGCGTTCAACCAAAGCTCGATCGCCCTTCAATAGAAAACCCGCCAGGCAAGGAGCCTGGCGGGTTCAAGAGAAAGACGCTTCAGCGCACCATGCTCTGGAAGAGCGGCGATTGCAGAAGGCTGGCGAACTGTTGATCGCTGGTGGCGAAGTGGATGGACAGCCGCCCGGAGTCGGAACCGATGGAGGTCGCGCTCAACGCCTGTTTCTCAGCGTCCGTGCCGCTCATCTTGCGTACCAGCAGCGCGGCCGACATCAGCGAAGAGATGGTGGCCGCGGCGAAACTGTCGCCGGTAGAGATGGTCAGGTCGAACTTGACGCCGTGCTGAAAGTTCATCGAATACCAGGAAGCCACCAGCCGCTTGCGCACGCTTTCAAAGTCGGTAACCGACCCGGCCTCGCCCAGAACCTGGCGCATCATGGTCTGGGTGCCTTTCTGGTCGAGGATGCTCCACAGGGGTTCATAGTCGACGGTCCTCATGGCGTCCATCATGGACCCGTTGGAGAGCAGGTTGGGGCTGACGCCGTCCCGGGCATCGAGAGCCTTGTCGACCGCATCGGCGTCTCCGAAGACCATGGTCGAGGGATCGACAAAGCAAACCACCATGCCAGTCTTGGCCAGGGGATAGACCCTGTTGGTGCGGACCAGCCTACCCTTCAACTTCTCCTTGTGGAAGTTGGCGACGATGTCCTGCACGGAAAACTGGCCCTGGGCGATGCCGACCGTATCGAGTATTTCGCTTCCAGGCTTGCTGCGAAACAGGGCAAAAGCCAGCTGCTCCACATCGTGGTTTTCGTTCAGGCCGGACTTGTGCAGCGCCTCCTCGAAGCGCTTGAGCTCGGGCGGCATCACACGCTCGCGCAGATCCATGGCCGCGGTAGAATTCTCCATGGCGTGGTAATCGATGACCACTAACTGCTGCACTTCATGCGGAATAGCGGTACGGGCATCGGTGGACAACTGCGCGGCTTGCGCCCATGCAGCCGCGGCGAGCAATACAACCGGAATTGAAATTCTCGAAAAAGCCTTCAACAAATCCATCCTCCACAGCTTTGGCACTGACTGCACCCCTGGGCGAGAGCCGGTTTGAGACCCCAGGCTGTTTCCCGCACTTGACGACGCAAAATGCCGTTTCTGTTCCATCTTCATTTTACCCTCCGGGCAATATGACCGCTGCGCCCGTCAGGCGGGCGGGTCCGGTCATGCCTCTCCCGGCCAGGCCAAGGGAGCCGCAAGGCGACGCTCCAGAATCTTGGTTTGCGGATCAAACCCAGTCAATTGACGCATCCAGTCGCTGTCGCGCTCGCAGGCCGCCTCGGGGAGCAGGCCAATGACCTCTCCTTCAACCGGCGCGGCCTTGTGGCGCAGGGCCAGAGCAGAGACTGCCCGATAGACCTGAGAGACCGGCGTGGCCGTGAAGTCGGTAATGTTCATCGCGAGTTGAGCGCGTCCATGGGCCAGGACGCCCATGGCTTTGACGCCTTTCAGGCCGCCGGAGGCGCCACGAATTTCGCGGGCAATGGCGCGCACCATGGCAACGTCGGCGGAATCAAAATAGATGTTGTAAGCCACCAGGAACTTGCGCGCTCCGATTGCGCAGGCTCCAGCGGTGGGATGCAGGCCGGGACCGCCCAGGTCGGGGCGACGGGCAGAATCCTTGCGAACTGCATCACGCAGCCCCTCGAACTGCCCGCTGCGCACCTCGTCGAGGTTGGCGCGGTCGGGGCGGGCCGCCGCCGCTTCGTAAAAGAAGACGGGGACGCCGAAGCGGCGCCATATCTCGAGACCGGTCTGGCGGGCGAGCAGAACACATTGCTCGAGCTTGATGCCGGAGATGGGCACGAAGGGGATCACGTCGACCGCGCCGATGCGCGGGTGAGCTCCCTCCTGGCGGGTCAGATCGATCAGTTCGACCGCCTTGCCTGCGCCCCGCAGCGCTGACTCGACAACCGCGGCTGGATCGCCGGCCACAGTTACTACGGAGCGATTGTGGTCGGCGTCCATCGACCAGTCCAGCAGATGCACTCCCTCAACGCGCATTGCGGCCACGATAGCCTCGACCCGCCGCGCATCCGTACCTTCTGAGAAATTGGGGACGCACTCGACAACCGGCCCGCTCATGGTCTCCTTCTTCCCGGCAACCAGGAGTTGCTGCCAGGAAACCCGATTCCTTTATCCCAACTGCAAGGACATGCCATGGGGGTGTTTGATCGCTCCCACTCCAGCGACGAAAACCCGTCTTGGGGGCCCTGTTACTTCCAGAAGGTATAACCCAACTGTATCTGGATGCTAGCGTTCACACCAGGGTTGCGGTCGCCGAGCGAAGCCGAGGAGATGTGCACTGCGTTGACACCCAGATCGATCGACCGCTTGGGCCGTGTGAAGTAGTGAAGCCCGATGCCGCCCTGGGGCGTGAAGTTCCAAACGGAAGTGCCACCGGGCTGGCCGTGCGGCAGCAAAACGTCGGGTGGAAACTTGTGCGTAGTGTAGACGAGGCCGCCGGCCCCCTGAAACCACGGCTGAATGCGCCGCGAGCGGGTGAGAAAATTCCAGCGGAGGATGATCGGAGTCAGACTGGCGCCGCGGAAAGTACCGCCGCCGACCGGCAGGCTGCAGGCGTAGGGCTGCCCGGATGTCGGGTCGATACAGGTGTAGTCGGCGTCGTGCGGCGCCGGCGTGTAAGCCTGCCACAGGGGCATGATGTTGCTGCCGAACTCAAATTGGCCGCTGAGAATGCCGGCGTGCAGGACCGGAGTCAGAGGCTTGGCCGCCTGGAAACCGCCCCAGAAGAATTTGTAGTCCGAGCGGTCGCCGACGCCGGTGCCCCAATTGACAAACGGGCCATATTCCCAGCTTTTGGCCTGACGAACCTGGGCCACGGGATTGTCCGCTGAGGTCTTCGGATCGGGAGCGGCGCCATCTGGCGTTTCAGCGGCGGCAAACAGTGTTCCCACCAACAGGAGCAACAAAAAGAGCCTTGCAGTTCGGTTCAACGGTCTTCCCTTCTCACGTTGAGGAATTCTGAAATCCCAAAAAAAGGCCGCCACAGCCGGGCGGCCTTTTCAATGGCTTGCCGGCATTGGATTAGTCGGCTACCTGTTCCATTTGCTCAGCATCCATGTCGAAGTTCGAATACACGTTCTGCGTGTCATCGAAATCCTCGAGCGCTTCGAGCAGCCGGATCATCTGGGTGGCTTCCTTGCCTTCCAGCTTGGTGTAGGTGGAGGCGACCATCGTGACTTCGCTCATCACGGTGGGGATGCCGGCAGCCTTGACGGCCGCGGCAACGGCCTCATGGTCGGCCGGATCGGTAATGATCTCCCAGGTATCGCCTTCGTCGTTGAGGTCTTCGCCGCCATGTTCGAGCACGAGGTCCATCAACTGCTCTTCAGTAGCTGCGGATTTCTCGACGGCGATGAGTCCTTTTTTGTGGAACATGAAGCGAACCGAACCGGACTCGCCGAGGTTGCCGCCGTTCTTTGAAAAGGCGTGGCGGATTTCACTCACTGAGCGGTTGCGGTTGTCGGTCGTGACTTCAACAATAATGGCAACGCCGCCGGGGCCGTATCCCTCGAAGGTGATTTCTTCGTAGTTGACGCCCTCCAGTTCGCCGGTACCACGCTGGATGGCGCGCTTGATGTTTTCCTGCGGCATGTTTTCCGCTTTGGCAGCCAGGACTGCGGTGCGGAGCCGGGCATTGCTGTCAGGGTTACCGCCGCCTTTGGCAGCGACAGCAATTTCCCTGAGCAGACGGGTGAATATCTTGCCGCGCTTGGCATCGAGCGCGCCCTTCTTGTGCTTGATTGTGGCCCATTTTGAGTGGCCGGACATGGGAACCTCAGTGGTAGTGAGAAATAAGGGCGCGGGCACGCGCCTGACGTTGTGAGTATATCACCGGGGCGGCTGAACTTTTCAGGCCTTCAAAAAGGTTGTTGCAAGCGCTGCTGCTCAGGACGAGCCACGGTTTCCCAGGCAAGATCCTGGGCATCGATAACCACCCGGTTGCGCCCGTCCTGTTTGGCGCGATACATGGCTCCATCAGCCCGGCCGATGAGGTAGGCGAGGCTCTCGCCCGGCCGCCGGCTGGCAACGCCCAAACTGGCGGTGGCCCTGACCCCGGCGGGAAAGCAGAAGTCTTGCAGGTTGGCGCGGAGGCGCTCGGCAACCCGATCTGCGCCAGCCGGCCCGGTATCGGGCAGAAGAAGAACGAACTCTTCGCCGCCCCAGCGGCCCAGCAGGTCAGTGAGGCGCAGGCAGGCGCGTGCAAGGTCGCCGAAACCGCTCAATACCAGGTCGCCGGCCGCGTGCCCATACGTGTCGTTGATCAGCTTGAAATGGTCCAGATCGACCAGCACCACCGACAGCTTGTGGCCATGCCGGTCACAACGCATCAACTCCAGCCTTCCCCGCTCTTCGATGCGCATTCGATTGAGGGCGCCAGTGAGCGGGTCTATCGATGCCTGCTGCTCCAGCTTGGCCTCAAGGCGCTTGCGCTCGGTGATGTCGCGGAAGCTCACGGTAAAGTAGAGCGGGCTTCCTGAGCGGCTTCGCGCCAATCCGTAGGAAACCTCGACAAACAGAGTCATTCCCTTTTTGTTGAGGAATCGCCTCTCGGACACAGCCCGCAGGGTGTCGCCCGCGAGAATCGCCCCCAGGCAATCGAGCGACTGCGCCCTGTCGCCGGGAGCAGCCAGGTCGCCGATGTTGAGGGTCTCCAGTTCTTCCCTACCACAGCCCAACAGCCGGGACAGCTCCTGGTTCACCTCGATGAAGTTCCCCTTCAGGTCCACCAGTGCGATGCCGATGTTAGCGGCCTCGAAGGCCACGCGGAATCTGTCCGGGCTATCGAGAATCCGTGGGACCATCGGTCGCGGCGCGAGCCCGATGCCCTGAAACCGTCCTCTGCCGTTCCTGATCGGACGCGAAATCTCTTCCAAGCGGTTCTGATTTGCCAATTGCACTGTCGGTCCCCGTTGTTCCCTTATCGTCAAGAAAACAGATTGCGATAGGGGCAGGCGCTTCGAACAGCCATTTCCGTCCTCAACCGCGCGCGCTAGGCGGAGGGTTTCCCTTGCGGGCGTGCCGGGAATTATTCTTTCGATGGTCAACCAAGTAGCTCCCATGAGGTGCTGATTGCTGAGGGCAGGACGTTTTTCCCTTGCTGTATTTGGAATACTGCTTTTTGCCGCAACGTCACAAGCGAATACGACCGCCGCAGCCCAACAGAAATCGGGTTTCGTCCGTCTGGACCGGGTCACCGCTTCCCGGCCAACCTCCAATGGAATTGAGATCCGCTCGGGCACGGCGGTGATCGAGATTACCGCGCTGCGCGACGATGTGCTGCGGGTACGCGTGGGCGCCCAAGGCCAATTGCCGGAAGACGCCTCCTGGGCGGTTCTGCCTTCAGCCCGAACCGCCCGCGTTGCGGTTACCCCGGAAGACAGCGCAGAGGCCGTGGGCTTCAAAACCGCCAAGCTGCACGTCCGCGTCAAGAAGGACCCGCTGGAGCTGACCGTCACCGATCTCGCGGGGCGCGTCATCAGCCAGGATTTGCCCGGCCATCCCATCGAGTTTCATGGCGCGGCCTTCCGGATTTACCATACGTCGCCCGCTGACGAGCATTACTTCGGCCTGGGCGACAAGCCGGGCCCGCTGGACCGCCGCAATGAGGCCTTTGTCGACTGGAACTCCGACGCTTTTGGCTGGCAGGAATCCACCGACCCGCTCTACAAGTCGATTCCCTACTTCATGACTTTCCGGAACGGGATTGCGGCGGGGATCTTCCTGGACAATACCTGGCGGGCGGGCTTCGACTTCAACAAGGAGTACAGAGATGGCTACTCCTTTGGATCGGAGGACGGGCCGCTGGACTACTACATCCTGTATGGACCGGAACCGAAACAGGTGGTGGAAACCTGGGCCTGGCTGACAGGAAAAACTCCCTTGCCGCCGCTCTGGTCACTGGGTTTCCAGCAGTCGCGCTACAGCTACTATCCGGAGTCCGAGGTACGGCGGATCGCGGACCGGCTGCGCAGCGAGCGAATTCCCGCGGACGTGATCTGGCTGGACATCGATTACCAGCTCAAGAATCGCCCCTTCACCGTGGACCCGGAACGCTTTCCGCACTTCGACCAGATGATCAAGGACCTGAAGGCCGAGCATCTGCACACGGTGGTGATCACTGACCTGCATATCGCGGATGTGCCCAACAGCGGCTACAAGCCCTACGATGAAGGCGTGGCCGGGGACCATTTCGTGAAAAACCCCGACGGCTCGATGTATGTCGGCGTGGTCTGGCCCGGCAAGGCCGTCTTCCCCGACTTTACGCAGAAGTCCACGCGCGATTGGTGGGGGACGCTTTACGCGGACTTCGTTGGCAAGGGCGTGGCCGGGTTCTGGAACGACATGAACGAGCCCGCCATCTTCGAGGTCCCTTCGAAGACCATGCCCGACGACATCCAGCACCGCATCAACGAACCGGGATTTCAACCGCGCATTGCCAGCCACCTGGAGATTCACAACGTCTTCGGCATGGAGAACAGCCGGGCAACCTTCGAGGGGCTGAAGAAGATCGATCCCAACACGCGACCGTTCGTGATGACCCGCGCCAGCTATGCGGGCGGTCAGCGCTATGCGTCCACCTGGACAGGCGACAATTCAAGCACCTGGAACCATTTGCGCCAGACGACTCCGCAACTGATCAACCTGGGCCTGAGCGGATTTGCCATGAGCGGCGCCGACGTGGGCGGCTATGCCGGATCTCCGCAACCGGAACTGCTGACTCGCTGGCTGGAGGTGGCGGCCTTCCATCCCATTGATCGCGACCACACGGCAGTCGGCACCAACCCGCAGGAGCCATGGGAAAACGGCACGCCGGAAGACCTGAACCTCCGGCGGCGTTCCATCGAAGAGCGTTACCGCCTGCTGCCTTATATCTACACCACAGCCGAGGAGATGAGCCGGACCGGGCTTCCGATCATGCGGCCGCTGTTTTTGGAGTTCCCGAACGGCAATGGAGACGGCCAGGCACTGGATCTGAGCAACGGCAACACGTTCCTGCTGGGCCCAGACCTGCTGGTAGCGCAGAGCCCTTATCCGGATGAGCTGGACGACTACACGGTGGCGCTGCCATTTGTGGGCTGGTTCGACTACTGGACGGGCATGCGGGTGGAGGAGAGCGCAGGCAGAAAGGCCATCGACAATACGACGGTGACGCAGCCGGAGGTACACATCCACCCCAGCCTTGAAACGCTGCCGGTGTTCGTTCGCTCCGGCTCCATCGTGCCTGAGCAGCCGCTGGTTCAAAGCACGGAAGAAACACCCGACGGCCCGCTGACCCTGCGGGTTTATCCGCCGACAGCGGAAGGCAAGCAATGCTCCGGCAGCCTCTACCTGGACGACGGGGTAAGCTACGCCTTCGAGAAAGGTGAATTCCTGCGCCTGGCTTTCACTTGCCGGCAGACGGCACAAGGGCTGACGGTGACGGTCGAGCCCCACAAGGGAAGCTTTGCCCCGTGGTGGAAGCAGCTCTCGATCGAGGTCTACGGCGCAAGCAAGCCGGCCTTGGGCGCGAACGCTTCGCTGGACGGCGCCAGAGCCAGTTCGGTTTCCACCAGCTTCGATGCCGAGCACCGCCGCATCACGGCCCTGGTTCCCGACGATGGGAAGGGGCTGGAGCTGGAACTGGCATACTGAGGTCGTATTCCGTATTACCAGGCTGCCGGCGGCTGCGCGGAAGAACAAAGCGCATTCGCCGGCAGTTTTTTGAGGGGATGGGCCTGGATCCACTTCACGTCCGGCGTTCTTCAGGCGGAGAGAGCCCATAGCTGAAAATTTGGTCGCCCCCAGACGGAGACCTGCAAGCCCTGAACTGATAACCTAGAAGACATGAAATTCGGGGTTCTGGTCTTTCCTGGCTCCAACTGCGACCACGATACGTACAACGTGATTGCCGAAGTGGCTCACGAGCCTGTCACCTTTCTCTGGCACGACTCCGAGGACCTGGCTGGGGTTGACGCCGTTCTGGTTCCCGGCGGGTTTGCCTACGGCGATTACCTGCGTACCGGGGCGATTGCACGGTTTTCGCCGGTCATGCAGGCGGTCAAACGGTTTGCCGCGGGCGGTGGCTTGGTGCTCGGCATCTGCAACGGATTCCAGATCCTGACCGAAGCCGGCTTGCTGCCTGGCGCGCTGATGCGCAACGCCGGGCTGAAATACATCTGCAAGCAGGTTCATCTCCGCGTTGAAACCGCAGATAGTCCATTTACAAATCAGCTCACCAAGGGCGAGGTGCTGCAGATTCCTATCGGGCATATGGAGGGGAATTACTTCTGTACACCCAGTGACTTGCAGAGGCTGGAGGCTGAGGACCGGATCGCCTTTCGCTACGCCACTCCGCAGGGCGAGATCACCCGCGAGGCCAATCCCAACGGCTCTTTGAGCAATATCGCAGGCATCCTTAACGAGCAGAGAAACGTCTTAGGGATGATGCCGCATCCAGATCGGTCCAGTGAACGCCTGTTGGGATCGGCAGACGGCTGGAGGATTTTTGCTTCCATGATCGAGACGTTGGCGACGCATTGAGTTTACGGCTGTCGCGTGGGAAGACGAAAAGACATGATTGACATCCATCAGCACCTGATTTACGGAGTGGACGACGGGTCGCCCAACTTGGAAACTTCCCTTGCGATGGCGCGGGAAGCCGCCGCGCAGGGCGTGACGCACATTGTCTGTACCCCGCATTTCAGCGAGCGGTATCCCTATCAGGCCGCATTGGTTGAGCGGCGCTACGCGGAACTGCGCGAAGAGCTGAAGGGCGAGATGGAGTTGAGCCTGGGGTGCGACTTCCACATGACCGCGGAGAATATCGAAGAGGCGGCGACCAACCCCCTGCGCTACTCGATCAATGGTAAAGGGTACCTGCTGATCGAGTTCGCCAACACGTCGATTCCTCCGCAGATGAGCGACGCACTTTTCCTGCTGCAGTCGGCGGGCTATACGCTGGTAATCACACACCCGGAGCGGTATCCTGTCCTGCTCGCCCAGCCGGAGATGCTATCAGAATGGATGCGCGCGGGGTGTCTTGTCCAGGTGACCGCGAGTTCCCTGTATGGGCGCTTCGGCAAGATGGCGGAGTCCTTTTCCAACGAGCTGCTGGATCGCAACTGGATCCATTTCCTGGCCACCGACGCGCACCACATCGAGTGGCGGCCGCCGCACCTGAAGAAGAGTTATGAATATGTGGCCAACCGAGTCGGCGAAGAGACGGCCCGGCGGTTGTGCGTGACCAATCCGCAGGCCGCCGTCGAGGGAGCGCCGTGGCCGGCGCAGCCTGAAGCGGTGGGCCTTGAGGATCGCGTTCCCCTGAAGTTCAACACCAGAAAGTTTTCCGCCCCGCCCAAAAAAAAGGCTCCATCAAATCGCGAAGGCGATGCTTCGTCGGCTAACCCCATCGGCTTTTGGAAGCGCCTGTTCGCGCGATAGGGCCGCAATCCGCGATCGAAAGCCCGCAGATCCAGCCCCCAATCCGGGTTTGCATTTGGTAGGCTCGACTTTCTACAGCCCCAGCCCGCCATCCACGGCCAGAACCTGGCCAGTGACAAAATGCGGCCCGTTGGCAAAGAAGAGAACCGCCTGGGCCACGTCTTCGATGCTGCCGTTTCGCTGCATGGGCGTTTTTCCGGCCAGGCGCACCGACTGTTCCCCCGGTTGGCCATCGACATCGATCCAGCCAGGCGCAACGCAGTTAACGCTCACCAATGGGGCAAAGGCCTTGGCCATGGCCAGCGTGAGCATGTGCAGAGCGGCCTTGGACGCGCAATAGTGGGCATGACCGGCCCAGGCATGAATCCCCCCCAGCGAGCCGATGTTGACGATCCTGCCCTCGACGGCGCGCAGATGGGCGAGCGCCTCGCGCGCCACCAGGAACGGCCCGCGCGCATTGGTCTCAAAGACCGCATCCCATTGGTCGAGGCTGATCCGGTCGAGGGGAACCGACTCAAAAATGGCGGCATTGTTGACCACGAGGTCGAGCCGCCCGAAGCGGTCAACCGCGGCGGCTACAGCCACACGGACCGAGGCCTCTGAGCGCACATCGCATTCGATGGCCATGGCGCGATGGCCCAGGCTCTCGAGGTCACGAACGGTCGCGCCGGCTTCGGCGAGCGAAGTGCGCCAGGTGACGGCCACGTCCGCGCCGGCGCGCGCCAGCGCCAAGGCAATGCCGCGGCCAACGCGCCGCGCGCCCCCGGTGACCAGTGCCGATTTGCCCTTGAGCGGTTCGGTTGGCATAAGACGGCTCTATTCGGCTGCGAAGCCCCGACCGGCGCCCTGCTCCCTGTTTTGAGAGAAACCGGCGCCGAAGTTCTGCAAAAAAACGCCTGCCTCGTACTGGACGCAGACGCAGAGACGGATTACTTTGGCTGGGGCTGGCTCGGCTGCGCGTCCGGAGGCGCGGCGGGCGCAGAGTCCTTCCCGCCCTGACTCTTCTCGGGGTGAGGCTTATAGATGGAGTACTGCTCGCCGGGGCGTTTCATCCGGATTTCAATGGCCAACGCAGCCTTATCGACCTTGTAGTCTTCGCCATACGTCTGGAAGCCCTTCGCGATGATCTGCAGACGCACCGTGTCTCCAATGGGCAGCACGTCGATCACGGTCTTGCCATCCTCGTTGGTCTTTAGCTCCATGTTGCCCTTGTCCTTTTCACCCTCCATGGGGTGAAAGATGACAGCGGCATTCTCAATGGGCTTGCCGTTGGAGTCGCGCAGCACCGTGACCTCAATGCGCGCGGTGGGCGGAGGCGACTTGTACTTGCGGCCACGCTTGGAGGTGTCCTGCTGGGCACCGGCGACGAGCGAGGGAACAATCAGGCCAAGCACGGCCACGCAGACGGAGAGACGAAAAAGGGCACGGTGAAGCATGGGCACTATTGTAAATGGTTTGCCATCCGTGCGGCGAGGTGGCCGCACGGATAGCCGCAGAGGGGCCCGGGGTGGGTGGAGTTGGCAGGAAACGCGATCTTGGAGTTCCTGGGCACAGGAGCTCGTGGAAACGCGCCCCGTTCTCAGAAAGCGTTCAGGTGGTAGTCACGAAGAACCTCTGAGCATGTACCGGATGGAAGGACGGCGAACTGGGCCTGGTTAGTTGTTCAGACGCGCGGACCAGCGGAAAGGGCTTGGAATGAAAGCCAATGCCCTTGCAAAGCAGTCCTGGATGCGTAGGATAATGGTGTCTTGAAACTCTGGAACATTTCCGCCGATAGATACGAGAGTTTGTCTGGCCGGGACATGCGCCCGGCCCCCAGAACCGAGAGTGACCCGCAGTGATGGTAGACCCAAGCCTCGTCCGCAGATTCGAATACCGGCCTTGCCGCATCGCAGCGGGCTTTGATATCGATTTTGTTTCGGGAGGAGAGACACTCCATGGGCGGTGCCGGGATGTCAGCGATGCAGGCATTCGAGCCACGCTCGACGGTTTCGTGGACGTCGGCACCTCCGGGTTGCTCATCCTTCAGCACCCAACAGGCGTACTCGAACTCGAAGCCCAGGTCGCCTACATCGACAATCGCCAGGTGGGACTTGTGTTCCTCTTCGAGACGCCCTGGGAATGCGCGCTGACAATCGAATATATGGCATCCATTGCAAACCGCGAAGCCCCTTTCGTCATCGTTCGATTCCCGTAGAGCGATTCCATAATTTACGTGTCTTTTCCCGCATCGTGCGCGGGGCATTTCCTTGGGGAAGCTGCCGCTGGAGTGCATTGTGTTCGGGGTAGACCGGTTGTCGAACCGCTGTGGCCTGGCAGAGAGTTGATGGCCGGGTCACGGCTGCCTGCTTCCCTCTCGCGGCTCTTGATTCCCCACCGGGTTAGCCAGGAATCGCATCCAGTTACTTCACTGGCGGCAAGGACCCGTTGCTCACGATCACCGGCTGTTGTGGCTTGGAGACGCATTGAATAAATACGGTGACTCTCCGGTTGGACGCGTCTTCCGGCTGCTGGGGCTTGCGCAGATTACGATCGGCGCAACCGCGCACCTGCACAATCTGATCCGGGCGCATGCCGCTGTTCTCCATCAGGCGCCGAGCTGCATTCGCGCGCTCTGTCGACAGCTCCCAATTGCCGTAGACCTTTGAGTCGGAATACGGTTTGGAGTCTGTGTGCCCTTCAATTGAAACCGGATTCGGCAACTTTCCCACTTCCGGGGCGAGGATTTTCAACAGGTTCTGCATCGTCGCGGTTGGCTGCGCGCTTCCATTCTCGAAGAAGGTTCCCCTCGGGTCCTCCATCAACTCGATCTTCAGCCCTTCCGGAGTGACAGTCACCTCGATCAGCTTCTGCAATTTGTCGAAGTTGGCCATTTTCGACATGGACTTCATCAGATCCGCTTTCAACTTTGACATGTCTTCTTCGCGTACGGCGCCAGCATCGCCGGCCCCGCCCAACTGCGTTCCCGTCTTCTGGCCGGTGCCATTCGGATCGCGAAAGTATCCACCGACGGCATCCTGCACGGGCTTGCTGCTGTTCATCAGCCAAAGCACGATAAACAGCGCCATCAGGGCCGTAACGAAATCGGCATAGGCCACCTTCCAGGCTCCGCCGTGGAGGGTCGCGTGGCCGCTCCTCTTCCTCTTGATGATGATTGGTTCGTCGAATGCCATGGTTTCACTGACCTATGCGGCCTCAGTCTCCGGTTCTGCGGTTCTCTCCCTGCACGCCTTCTCCACTTCCAGGAAGTTCGGGCGAACGTGTCCGGGAATTGCGCGGCGACCCATCTCAACCGCCAACATCGGAGAGGTGCCTTTGATAAAAGCGATCATCATGACACGGAGCACGCTGTAGTAACTCTGTTCTTCGTCCGCAATCTTCGACATTTTCGCCGACAGCGGACCTACCAGCCCGTAGCACAGCAGAATTCCCAGGAATGTGCCCACCAATGCTGAAGCCACCTTGCGCCCGATCTCTTCTGGCGGGCCACCGAGCGCACCCATGGTTACAACGATCCCCAGCACCGCGGCCACGATTCCCAGCCCCGGCAGCGCATCCGCCATGGTCGTCAATGCTTCGCCTGGCTGGCTCGCTGAATGGTGATGGACCTCCATATCGAGTTCCATCATCTGGTCTAAGTCGAATGCGCCCACCCCGCCCGTGATCGCCATGCGCATCGTGTCGCATACGAAGTCGCGAGCAGGTTGATCCGCGAGGAACTTCGGGTAGCGCGAGAAGATAGCGCTCTGCTCCGGATCCTCGATATCGGCTTCGATAGCAATCGCCCCTTTTTTGCGGGAGGTGGCGAGCAGGTCGAACATCATCTGGAGCGTGTCTATATACCGCTCCGTTGAATACCGCGAACCGTTGATAACACTTATCATCCCAGCCGCGATCCTTTTCAGGATGTGCACCGGGTTTGCCGTCACCACCGTACCGATCGCCGCGCCGCCGATGATGAGCAGTTCGGACGGCTGCAGAAGAACTGCAATCTTACCCTTTTCCATAAGAAAACCAGCGATGACGCATGCGAAGACAAGAAGAATTCCGCCGATCGAAGACATTCTCTATTCCATCCCGTCTGCAATGATCTTTCCGCCGTTCCCGAGAGGACCGGGAAGGCGCGGAGCGTCCTGCTACGAACAGTGCATTCGCTCCCCTTCCATCGGCAAAACCGAGGATCTCGTTCAACGTAGAGACCGTGTGTGGATATCTCTAAAGGGTCGCGCGCGGTGGCCGCGCTGCGAACAAAGGAATACATTTAGGCCGGGACAAGCTCGGTTGCCTTCGATCCATGACGACGGTCCGGACCGGCGGGTCAGAAGTGGCTCGGAAAGGAGAAAATCTCCGCCGATTGTCCTACTCAAAATCTCTCATGCCCTGCCTGACCTTTGCGGTCCAGGCAGAGCATGAGACGTCAGGGAGAGGCCGCGATAGCAAAACCAGGGATGATCTATCCCGTAGCAACAACACGGAAGTCGACGCAACCAACAGGGTGCGACGACCTTGAAAGAAGCTAAACAGGACACAGTGTCCTGGTTTTGCTCTAAAGTGTTGCGCTAAATTCATTCTTCATGGTCGTGCCCGCGTGAATGTCGTGAAAACCCGCCACCTGCACGGTTGAACGCACTGTGTTGCCCTCTGGGGTCACCCCTGCCGCGGCGTAAGCGATGACGAGACCGACAACCGCGGTAGGATCTTCCTGGAGCGTCCATTCAAACGGAATGGTGAGCATGCAGGTTGCTGTGGACGGGTTGGATGAACTGACCGTCGCCAACCCGCTCACTGTTTCAATGCCGCCAGCCACCACAAAATTCGTGAGGTCGACCTCCCCGCCAACCACCATGGCAGAGCACGGGAACACGGTCCGCTTCGGAAACTTCGTGACCAGGTTGATCGTGAGGGTGACCTCAACCGTTTCCGAGACTTTCACTGTAGAGCTTGAGGCGTTCGGGGTTGCCTTTGTGGTATAGCCGCTGGCGGTCAGTTGGCCGTGTGGCGCGTCAAAGGAAAAACTGATTCCGCTGGTGGCTTTGGGAGCAACGGTTGCGGCTGCCTGCTGCCCGAACGTAACCCCGGAAAGGGCGACGTCAAGCAGGGCGACGATGAGAATCGTGCGAATGCGCATGGTTCTTCTCCAGCTTCCGAAAAGTGTGGTGCACCTGAGGGGAAGGAAGCCGAAATTACTGTGTCACACGCGCGGACCGCGGGCAAGGGAAATCACACGCTTCGCAATGCCCATTTTCTAGCCTGCATTTCTCACAGGCGGTCATTTCAAGGCGTTTTGGTGAAGCAGATCAGCCTTGGCGGGTGTTTTTCGGGTGATGGGGTCGGCCGGTAATTGTGGATTTGGTGTTGCCATCGCTT
>Ga0181520_10000594_pt1 | contig 78787 bp, 71 predicted proteins | sample PEATcosm2014_Bin_29_FD_132451 | JGI IMG/M metagenome (GOLD analysis project Ga0181520, IMG submission 132451) | Peatland microbial communities from MTU Mesocosm Facility, Houghton, MI, USA - PEATcosm2014_Bin02_30_metaG | ecosystem: Environmental > Terrestrial > Soil > Wetlands > Peat | place... | reverse complement strand
GTTCGGGGACGGCGCTGGCGCTGACGGGGATTGCGAATGCGTTTGCGAATGCGGCGAACCTGGAGACGATTGGGACGGGCGTGGCGCTGGCGACGACTCCGGCGGGAAATGGGACGGTTCCGCAGGCGGAGATCAATACGCTGGCGAATATTCTGGCGGCGTGCGTGAACTCGAATGGGACGGGGCCGGCTTGCACAACGCTGTTTGCGAATGCGGAGTCGGATGGGACGACCGGGACGGTGGCGACGGATACGGCGACGGCGGCGATCAATGTTGCGCATAATCCCGGGGCGGCTTTGGCGGCGTTGTATGGGCTGGGGACGGCGAATCCGCCGTTTGCCGGAGGGCTGACGACGCAGCCGAATGATTTCACGGTGGAACTCATATTCCCCGTAGCTGGAGTGGCCCTTGCCATTGATGGAAGTGGGAATGCCTGGGTTCCGACCTACACCACAGGGAACAATGTGGTTGAGCTCTCAAATTCAGGAGCGGTCTTGTCTGGGGTGAACGGCTATTTGGGCGGCGCAGGGAGCCCGCTGTACGTTACGATCGACCCTTCCGGTAACGCATGGTTTTTCGTTGCTAACGGAGCTGGGTCTGCAATCGCGGAGTTTTCAGATACTGGCAATTACGTAGGCAGCTATGACGGTTCGTACAGCGGTGGCCCGTCATCGTTTGTAGCGGGAGCCAGTGGGGTCGTCGCTGACGGGGCGGGGAACATCTGGGTACCGAGCTTTCAGGGGCTGGCAGTCTTCGCGAATAACGGGATCCCCGTTGCATTTACATATCCCCAATGGGGTGGAGGGTTTGCCGGCGGCGCCGCTGATTCTTCCGGGAATGTGTGGGTGACTCCCGATTACCTTTCCCTCTATACCCCGGACTTCCTTGCGATGTTTACGGCTGGGGTATTTTCGATAAATGAGACTGGTGCTCCTCAGCTTTTCACCGGCGGCGGTGGCGTGAATTATCCCTGGGCTATCGCGATTGATCACTCGGGCAACGCGTGGGTTACGAATAACGTGGGTAACGGTGTGAGTGAAATATCGAGCACGGGCACGGCACGGTCGCCTTCTACTGGCTTTACAGGTGGCGGCTTACTGGGCCCGTATTGCCTCTCAATCGACGGAGCGGGCAATGTTTGGGTTGGAGGTTATACGAGTAAGAACGTGGTTGAGTTCTCGAACTCCGGGAATGTTCTTTCCGGTACGATCGGCTACCGTGCGGGCGATCAGTATCCGATTACCTCGATCGCAGTGGACGGCTCCGGGAACCTCTGGACCAAAGTAAACGCCAGTTCGTTGAGTGGGGTTGCCGAGATTGTGGGAGCGGCGGTGCCGGTGGTGACGCCGCTGTCGGTGGGGGCGAAAAACAATACGCTGGGGACACGGCCTTAGGGTTTCTGGGGTGCTGTGGGGGAAGATGGGGCACCCCATTCTGTGGAGGCACCCGGATTTGTCGAAGATGGGACACCCGGATGCGGCCTAATTTTCGATTATCGGCTTCGCTGGGGCGGGCTCGTTGCCATGCGTCTTGCGCGGGTGGTAGCCTTCGAGTGCGGGCTTATTTCGCTTTATCTCTGGAGTTACCCACTACATGCAGACTAGCTACAACGGCATTCCCGTCCCGGCGAATGGCAAATCGATTGAATATGCAGACGGAAAATACACCGTTCCCGACCACCCGATTATTCCGTTCATCGAGGGCGATGGGACGGGCCGCGATATCTGGAAGGCTTCGCAGCGGGTGTTCGACGCGGCGGTGGAGAAGGCATACTGCGGCAAGCGCAAAGTGGAGTGGTACGAGGTTCTGGCCGGCGAGAAGAGCTACCGCAAGTCTCAGGAGTGGCTGCCAGACGACACGGTGAAGGCGACGGTGGACTTTCGCGTGTCGATCAAGGGACCGCTGACGACTCCGGTGGGCGGCGGTATTCGCAGCCTGAATGTGGCGCTGCGGCAGTTGATGGACCTGTATCAGTGCATCCGGCCGGTGAAGTACTACGCGGGCGTGCCCAGTCCGGTGAAGCACCCGGAGCGGGTCGATATTGTGATCTTCCGCGAGAATACCGAGGACATTTATGCGGGCATCGAGTTCCGCGAAGGCACGCCCGAAGCGAAGAAGTTTATCGCGTTTGTGAATGACGACATGCTGAAGGGCGGGAAGAAGAAGATTCGGCTGGATTCGGGTGTGGGGGTGAAGCCGATTTCGATTACGGGGTCGAAACGGCTGGTGCGCGCGGCGATTGCGTTTGCGTTGAAGGAAGGCCGCAAAACGGTGACGATAGTGCATAAGGGAAATATCCAGAAGTTCACCGAGGGTGCGTTTCGCGAGTGGGGATACGAGGTCGCGACCGAGGAGTTTCGTGCCGACGTGGTGACCGAGCGCGAGAGCTGGATTCTGGGCAATGTGGAAGCGAACCCGGGGATTACGGCGGAGGAAAATGCGGCGCTGATCGAGCCGGGGATTGAGTTTGCGGCAAAGGAGTTTGGCGAATCGGTGGTGGCCGAGGTGAAGGCGGTGCTTGCGTCGATCGGCGAGTCGCACGGAGCAGGGAAGTGGAAATCGAAGGTGCTGATCAACGATCGCATTGCGGATTCGATCTTCCAGCAGATCATCATTCGGCCCAGCGACTATTCGGTGCTGGCGACGACCAACCTGAACGGCGACTACATTTCAGATGCGGCGGCGGCGCAAGTGGGCGGGCTGGGGATTGCTCCCGGCGCGAATGTTGGCGATGGCTTTGCGGTGTTTGAGGCGACGCACGGGACGGCGCCGAAGTACGCGGACAAAGATGTGATCAATCCGGGCTCGGTGATTCTTTCCGGCGTGATGCTGTTCGATTTTCTGGGCTGGAAAGAGGCGGCGCGGCTGATCGAGTCGTCGATGGAGAAGACGATCCGGCAGAAGTATGTGACCTACGACTTCGAGCGCCAGATGGAAGGGGCGACCAAGGCGAAGACAAGTGAGTTTGCGACGCGCATGATCGCGAACATGTAAAGGCAAAGGAAGGCCTAACACCGATTGGCACCGATTGGACCGATCTGAAATGGGCAAACGGCCGCGGATTTTTGCGGAATAACAGGGGCTAAGAACAAACCAGGGACGTTGAAAGCAGGAGAGGAACAGTGATGCGGAAGAAGGTAACGATTGTCGGTGCGGGAAACGTGGGTGCGACGGCGGCCCACTGGATTGCGGCGAAAGAACTCGCGGATGTGGTGCTGATCGATGTGATTGAAGGCGTGCCGCAGGGCAAGGCGCTCGACCTGCTGGAGGCGATGCCGATTGAGAAGCGTGATGTGTCGATTGTCGGGACCAACGACTATGCGGATACGGCGAACTCGGACATCGTAGTGATCACGGCGGGCATTGCGCGCAAGCCGGGCATGAGCCGCGACGACCTGCTGAACACCAACTTCAAGATCATGTCGGACGTGGTGGCGAAGGCGGTGGCGGCGTCGCCGAACTGCATCCTGATTATTGTTGCCAACCCGCTGGACGCGATGGCGCAGACGGCTTACAAGAAGGCTGGATTTCCGCGCGAACGCGTGATCGGCATGGCGGGGGTGCTGGATTCGGCGCGCTTCCGGACGTTCATTGCGGAGGAACTGAATGTGTCGGTCGAGAATGTAACCGCTTTTGTTCTGGGCGGACACGGCGACACGATGGTTCCGCTTTCGCGCTACTCGACGGTCGCGGGAATTCCAATTACGGAGTTGATTGAACCCGCGCGGCTGAAGGAGATTGAGACGCGTACGGCCAACGGTGGCGCGGAGATTGTGAAGCACCTGAAGACCGGCTCGGCGTACTATGCGCCTTCGGCGGCAACGACTGAGATGGTCGAGGCGATTCTGAAGGACAAGAAGAAGATCCTTCCGTGCGCTGCGTATCTTGAAGGGGAATACGGCATTTCGGGGCTATATGTCGGCGTGCCGTGCAAGCTGGGCGCGAAGGGCCTGGAGCAGATCATCGAGATCAAGCTGACGGCGGAGGAGCAGGCTGCGTTGAACAAGTCGGCGGACGCGGTGAAGGAGCTTTGCACTGTCATTGGCATGCAGTAAGCGAAAGGCTTAACACCGATCAACGCCGATTGAACCGATAAGACTGAAGGCCCGCTCGAGGTGAGCGGGCCTTCTCGTTTAGGCGACGCGTTCGATGGTGACGGATTCGAGGACTACGGCGGTGCGGGGGCGGTCCTGGGCGCCGGTGGGGACGGTGGCGATCTTCTCGACGATTTCGTAGCCTTCGACGACCTCGCCGAAGATGGTGTGCTTGCCGGTGAGCCAGTTGGTGTCGGCGACGGTGATGAAGAACTGGCTGCCGTTGGTGTTGGGGCCGGCGTTGGCCATGGCGAGTTTGCCGGGCTTCTGGAAGTGGTGGGGCGAGCCCTTGGTTTCGTCGGCGAACTTGTAGCCGGGGCCACCCATGCCGGTGCCCTCGGGGTCGCCGCCCTGGATCATGAAGTTGGGGATGACGCGGTGGAAGACGGTGCCGTCGTAGAGCTTGGCGCCCTTTTTGGAGCGCGAGTTCCACTCCTTGGTGCCTTCGGCGAGGCCGATGAAGTTGGCGACGGTCTGGGGCGCGTGCTGCTCGAAGAGTTCGCAGACGATGATGCCGTGGGTGGTTTTGAAGTGGGCGTAGGTTCCGGGCTTGGTTGGCATAGGACTCCAGTTGTTAGTTGCTGGTTGTTAGTTGCTAGTTGAAGACAAGGACAAAAACAAGCTAAGGTGCGGGCGGCGCCGGCGTTGCTGGTGCGGGCGGGTTGGGTTCCGGGGGCATGGGCTGGCCTTCGCGGACGATGGTGACGCGGTTGATGGTGACGGGGCTAAGGGGCTTGTCGCTCGAGTTGCGCTGAACGCGGGCGATGGAGGCGACGAGCAGGACGGAGTGGGCGTCGCACTGGCCGAAGATGGTGTAGTGGCCGCTGAGTTCGTCGACGGCGGCCTCGGTGATGAAGAACTGCGAGCCGTTGGTGTTGGGGCCGGAGTTCGCATAGGCGAGGCGGCCGGGAACGGAGAAGGTGAGGGCGGGATCGATTTCGTCGTTGATGAAGTAGCCGGGATCGCCGGTGCCGTCGCCGACGGTGTCGCCGGCCTGGACCATGAAGCCGGGGATGACGCGGTGGAAGGTGAGGCCGTCGTAGAAGCGCTTGCCGTGCTGCTTGGGGCCGCCGGAGGTCGCGGTCCAGTCCTTGGTGCCCTCGGCAAGGCCAATGAAGTTGGCGACCGCGTTGGGGGCCTGCTTGTCGAAGGTCTTGCAGGTGAGCCGGCCCATGCTGGTGTCGATGACCACAGTGGGGCCGGTAGGGACAGGCTCGGCTTTGACAATGGGGGTGGGCGCGTCGGGAAGATCGGGCGGCGGGGCGGATTGGGTAAGCGCGGGAAGAGCAGCGAACGCGGCACAGAGCGCGAGGGGGAGTGCAACAGAGAATGTTCGGCGACAGTTGCAGAGGGTCATACGTGAGGTTGTCCTGAATAATGGCACAGGGGATAGGTTAGACGAGACGCGGCGGTGCGGCAAATTCTGGGGTACCCTGTCGCCCTCCAGACTCCTGGATGTGGCCAATTTGAGCAGCGAACGGTCTTCTTGCTCAAGTGTGCGCACACTGGTGCGGTGAGCGGTCTGCGCGCACTTTCTGGTCCGGCATTGGCGCATCTGCCGTTGAAGCGGGCCAAAGCATGGCTGCGGCAAGCAGCAATGACTGGCCGATCAGAAAGTAATAGTTCATCCAGGCCTGTTTACCGGCCGAAAAGAACAGCAGCAAGGCTATGCCGAAGGCGGCGGAGAAAAGCGCTGGTCGACCGGCGCCGCGTCGTGCGTTCCATGCGAGGAAGGCGAGCAGGAGCAGCAGCCCGATCTTCCTGTACGGCGGATAAACGACGCCAAAGCTGAGAGCGTCCGGACGAAACGGCTGCGCGATATGAAAGAGTGCGAGGTCGTGCCACAGCGCGCCAGGGTGTGGAAACGCAAACGGAAGCAGGGTTGCGACGGCGATGGCGACCGACCAGCCGAGCAGCCGCCAGTAAGCCTTCCACGCGAACGGCCGGAGGAGAATTCCGACAAGGGGGAGCGCCAGGAGGTCGAACTGCTTGGAAGCAAGAAAAAGGCCGAGCGCCAGAGCCAGCCAGCGTGGCCGCTTGACCGCTGCATAGACCGTAACGCAAAGAAACATCCACACCTCGGGCTCAGTCCAGCAGCGGTCTTCGACCATGAACGTTATGGGATTCAGCAGAAGTAAGGCGGCGAGGCAGAGTCCTGGCACATTTGGTACGGTGGCAAACGCAAGAATGGCAGCCAGCAGAACCGCCGCAAGAAATCCGTAGCGAACATCTCCCATGAGATAGCCAGGTACCGCGCTGAGAAAGGTGACTGGCGGATATTGAAAGCCGACTTGCACGCGGCCATTTACGACCCAGCCTGGGCCATAGAACTGCCTGGTGTGGTCCGCGTCGTAGATGTCGGCTTGCGTCGTTCCGTAGGGATTGACGCCATGCAGCAGCTTCTTCGCGGCATCGAGTTCAAAGGTGTAGCAATCGATCCGGCGGGGATCGGACTCGGAAAACTGGCCGTTTGGGGCCCGGTCGCGGTCATGGGACCGCAGCAGGTGGAAGGCTATGCCGCCGTGGAGCACGAGCAATGCCGCCAGGAACCACCATAAGCGCCTGGAGCTGCCGGGCGCGACTCGATCGGAAGTGGCCCCGTTCACGGTCATCGCCATCGCCGCAATGCCGAGCACGATAGCGGCTGCGAGCAGAGCCAGCCCCGCTGGACGACAACCGCCGAGAAGCATATCGCCGGAGGCATCGCCGCCCAGCACCAACAGGCCAGCCAAACCCAGCAGGAGCGCAGGGCGCGCGCCGTACGGGCGTCGTTCCGAGAGCAGTTCCCACGGCCTCATCAAGCGGGGCCTCGTGCGCAAAAGCAGGCGCCGCCGATTTGTGAGGTCATCTCTCAAGAGTACAACGGGCATGCGCGGGAGCAAGAAACGGCAACCTAACCCCGCCGCACGCCAGGATATTCTGGCCCTCGCAGGATCAGAATGACGACCTCTAAGTACCCAGCTTTCAGCGGGAGGCGGTGGTTAGGGGTGGGGCGACGGGAGCGTCGGGACGACCGCTCGATGGGGCGGTTGGGTAGGGCTTGCTGCCGTCGTTGAGTTCGAGGCGAACGTAGTCCCAGACCACGCCGGTGGTGACGTCGCCGGCGGGCACGGTGAAGGTGACGGAGTTCTCACCGGGCTTCAGCAGGGAGGCGTCGAACTTCTGGACGTACTGGTACCAGACGCCCTTGTCGGTGTTGTAGCGGAGAGCGTTGGTCGCGATGGGGTGGAGGGTGCCGACGTCCGTACCGTTGACGCCAATGGTCAGGCTGCCGGGCGCGGCGGGCGTGTTGCCGTTGCCGCCGTCGGCTCCGGCGAGGGCGATGCGCAGGATGCCGTCACCCTTAGTGGCTTTAGGCATGGTGAACTTGACGGTCCAGGTGGTGGCGCGGCCGTGGCCCCACGCACGCCACATGTCCTGCTGGCCGTCCGGGAGGTTGACCCAGCCGAAGCGCTGGTTGAGGGGGTCTTTGGCGGCGGGATTCTTCCAGGCGTCGGTGTCAGAGTGGGGGACTTCCTCGAAGAACCAGTCCTTGTGGTAATCGCTCTTGCCGATGGTGTAGGTGACATCGTTAGGGAAGAGGTCGCCGTAGCGGAGCGGCCAGCCCCAAAGCCACGAGTTGGCGAGGTCGCCCTTGAAGAACTTGTCGGCGGTGCGGTCGGGATAGCCGATCTCCCAGATCTGACGGCCGTAGCGGACGGGCTGCCAGGTGAGCTTGCCGAGGTTGAGCGGCTTGCCGGCCTCGACGGTGATGTCGGTGCGGGCGTACTCGCCCAGCACGCCGTCGGCGAAGGCGTGGAGGGTGTAGTGGCCGGGACGGACGTTGGGGATGGTGAAGCGGCCGTCCTCCGATCCGCCGGCCCAGAATTGGTAGTAGTCGCCATCGTGCGGCCAGGTGACGATGTTGCCGTTGCCGGCGCGCTGCTGGAATCCGCCGGAGGTGTTGATGTAGTCGGGGTGGGCGAGGCCGATGGTGAGGTGCGGGAGTCGCTTGCTGGCGGCCTGGGGATCGTCCAGCACGAGCTGGCCGGTGACTGTGGCGCGGCCGTCCTGGTGCGGATAGTCGACTCCGCTGACCCAGGCGTAGGGCCAGGCGGCTTTGACGGCCTTCGACTTCTCGACGGCATCGTTCCAGAGGGCGAGCTGGTTGTCGTGCCATTCCTTCGGGACGGCGGGCATGCCGCTGCCGTAGGAGGCGTGGAAGGCGTCCAGCTCAGCCGGCGTGGGGTCCTTGGCGTCGGCGAGCGAGTTGAAGTAGACGAAGATGGGGCCGACGACATGCTTCCAGTCTTCGCCGGTGGGGATGTGATTGATCGCGCCGCCGGCGTAATGGCCGCTGGTCCAGTAGTCGAGCAGGGTCCCGCTCATGTGGTCGATCAGGTCGAGCTTCTCCGCGCCGCCGCCGATGTACTCGTTCGACGGGTTGATGAAGTAGACGCCGATGTGGTCTTTGGTGCTGGACCATCCCCAGGCGGTGAGCTTGTACATGACGGCGTTATAGCTGTACTTGTGCTCGACCGAGTTGGCGTAGACGCCGCTGGTGAGGATGCGCTGCTCCTTGGCGTGGATGACGACGCCTTTGCGGAGATCGTCATCGGAGGTCATGAGCTGGTTGCGGTCGTTGTCGACGGAGAGCCAGTCGAAGGTGCGGTTCATGGATTCGAGGATGAAGCGGCTTTCACCCTCGCCTGCGGGCGGGTAGGAGGCCTTGTGAGTGTATTCGGCGTAGGTGTAAAAGCCGCTGGTGCCGCGCTCCAGGGTGTAGCGGGTTTCGATGTCCATGCCACCGCCGCGTGGGCCGCTGGGCCGTGGGCCTGCGCCGGGTGCGCGGGCTGCGCCGGGACCGCCGGGAGCTGCATTGGGAGCTGCACCGGGAACCCGTTGCTCTTGCGCCGCGGGGACGCCGCTGCCCGGAGGGCCGCCCATGGGGCTGGGGTTGTTGCGGTCGCCGGGATTGACGCCGAGCACGGAGACCTCGGCGCGCTCGCCGCCGTTGGTCGCGGGGTCAATCGTCACCCTTGCGGTGATGGTGCCGCTGGGCACCTGCTCCCAGTATTCGCCGCGGGTAAGGACCTCGACGCCGTGATAGACTAGCGAGGAGAGGTTTCCATTGCGCTTGAGGACGGTCATCTTGACGATGCCGTTGTCCATGGTCCACGAGTCTGCGCTGTCAGTGAGGGTGACCGGTTGGTTCACGGTGACCTTGGCGACCTTGGGGGCGACCGTCTGCGCCGGCACGGAGGGGGCGACGGCGATTGACAGGGCTAGAAACGCGGAGGCGGCGAGCAGGGATGCTTTAGACATGATGCAACCTCTCAGTTTAGGCATTGAAACTGTTTCTGCGAGCGATAGAACTATATCAAAGAGACGAAACTGGGTGATGCGAAGACTCAAGCGGGGATTTTGCAGGAGGAAGGGCGGCGCACGCGATTACTTGCGCGTCCAGATTTGTCCGTCCGTGCTGATCCAGAGGTCGCCGGCGTCGGTGGTGAGTTCGAAGGTTGGGGGCTGCGGGGCGGAGCGTTTGGCGGCGGCGGGCGGAGCGCTGAGGGCACCGGCGCTGTTTGCGAGCAAGTGCGCGGTGGGGGATGGGACGAAGGCTACTTTGACGGCGCGGCCGGTCCACTGCACCGGGACCGGCTGCCAGGTACTGCCGGAGTCTTCGCTGCGGAAGAGCGCGCCGCCGATGTCGACGGCTAACTGCCGGCGGGCGCTGGTGGCGACCGAGAGTGCGGCGAGCTTGCTGGGCAAGGCTGGAAGCCGCTTGGGCTGTGCGATCTCGGCGGCGCTGGTGTCCGCGGAGAGAGCATCGACTGTCACTGTATCCGCTGCGGACCCGGTGACGGCCTGGGCTGAGGCGGAAGAGGCGGAAATGCCCGCGATGTAGTTTCCGTTGAGGTTGGTCCGGCCAGTGCCTGCGTAGATGCTGGAATTTGCGCTGGCGGGAGGGGGTGGTGGCGGCAGAGGCGGAGCCTGCTGGGCTTGGGCGCGACCCGTATCGTACTGCGATGCGGCGGAGCGAAGTTCGCGACGAGCGGCGTTGCCGCCGATGCCTGCCAGTTGGGACGGAGCGGCCGTGGTGATGGTGTCGGCCGGTGCCGCTGCGGCGGGCGGCGCTGAGTTCGCGGAAGCGAAGCTGGCACCGAGCATCCCTCCATGGAAGGATTCCTTCTCCGAGGGCGGGTTGGTTGCGGTCGCCACTTCAGGCTGCTTCGCTACGCCGGAGGCATGGGACGAAGGCGCGGCCACAGCATGTGGCGCAATGACTGGAGCGGGAGCGGGTTTTGACGAGACGGCAGGTTCGGGAGGCGGGGCGGGCGGCGGAAGCGGCGGCGCCTGCTCGACCGGTGCTGTATTAACGGCTGCGATCTGGTTCTTTGCGTTCGCGGCGCTGCGCAGGTGGACGGTGAGGACGATGAGGCAGGCAAGCGCTGCCGCGGCGGGGAATGCGAGCATCCAGCCGGAGAACCAAGGCCGAGGTGCGGCGACCGGCTGCGGCTGGGAGGGCACTTCGAGGACGGCCGGTTGTGCGAGGTAGACAACGGCGCGGCAGTCGGCGCACGCGGCGAGGTGGGCGAGTGTCGCCTGCCGCTCGTGGAAAGGCAGCGCGTGCTCGACGAAGGCGTTGAGCTGGTCCGCGTCGGGATGCTGGCCGGGTTGGAAGGTCGTGGTCATTCGATTGCCGGTGGGTGGTTGGTTGCCGGTTGCGTGCGCGTTGTCTGATCGGAGAACGAGGATGATTGGGAAGTTTGCACTAGCGTTCGCAGATTTATTTCGAGGTCGCGTGGATCGGCGCCCAGCGCTTCCTCCGCGGCCCGCTTGCTGAGACCGCCGGACTGGAGGTTGCGGAGAAGCTGCTTGCGCAGATCGCCGGTGATGCGTTTGAGCTTGCGGCTGACGGTGGCTTCGCTGACCTGCAGGAGACGGGCGATCTGGAGCAGAGTTTGCTGGTCGAGGAAATAGGAGGCGAGGAGGAATCGGTCGTCGGGGGCAAGCGTTTCGAGGGTGCGCGAGACGGCCTGGGCGAGGCGGCTGAGTTCGGCGGACTGCGGTGCGGTGGTTGGGGTGGGGGCCGCGGTGTCGAGCGAGTCGAGCGGAGTTTCGCGGTGGGTGCGGCGGTGGTGGTCGATGTGGCGCTGGGCGAGCGTGGTGCGGAGCCAGCCGAGCAGGGAACCGCGGCCAGAGTAGGACGCGAGTGGGGAGTTGCGCCGGCCGCCGCGTTCGGTGAGGCCGAAGAGTTCGGCGTAGAGCGAATCTGCGAGGTCGTGACCCAGGGTGGCAGAGCCGGTGATGGCAATGGCGGCCTGGGTGAGGGGCGAGCGATAGAGATTGAGGAAGCGCTGCCAGGCCGGATCGCGGCCGAGCGCACAGGCCTGAGCCAGCGCCAGTTCGGGCAGGCGGAGGGCGCGGTAGAAGGCGGCTTCCCTGGCGGGGGTGGGGCGGACGTCTCGGCCCGTGTCCGGGGGCATGCTGTAGTGGTATTTGGCGCCGATGGCGGCTAGGGCTGCGGCGAACTCCTCGCGGGTGAGGGCGCAGGCTTCGGCATCGGCGGCGAGCCAGAGTTCCTGAATGAGGACCGGCGGAAGGCCGGTGACGGATGCGTGGGCGAGGTCGGCTTCGGCGTCCTGGGAGGTGGCGAGGGTGGGCTCGGCGGACGGCAGGGGGAGGGTCAACTCGCCGGGTTGGGAGGCCGTGTCCACGACTTTGAAGATACTCCTGTGGTTTGGACGTGGCACTCGGCGGGTTTGGACGCGGGCCCGAGCGAAAGTTCCTTGAAAAAAGGTTGCAAGGGAGTTCGCATGTCCCGTTCCTGAGTCAGAAGGCGGGCACTGATCCCGCCGACAAGGGAGGGTTGTGATGAAGAACGTACGAGCGGTTCGGCTGGGCGCGGGTTTTTTGGCGGTGATGGCTGTAGTTCTGGCGACGGGACGATGGCAGCCGGTGGCGGCGGGCGGGGCATCGGGCAGCGGTTATCGCGTGCTGAAGCCGATCGAGAGCGGCGACCTGACGCTGTTTCCGGTGGTGCGGGACGATGGGAAGTCGCTGCCGGCAGACCAGTTTCTGACGCTCGATGAGGGGCTGAAGAGCGGTGAGGTCGAGGTGACGGAGGCGGGCAAGGTGCGAGGCCTGGTGAGGTCCCGCGGCGATGGGATCTCGCAGATGTACCAGGGAGACCAGGTGAATACGCTGGTGCTGGTGAACAACTCCAAGCGGCCGCTGCTGTTGCTGGCCGGTGAGATTGTTACGGGCGGCAAGCAGGACCGGATTATCGCGAAGGACAGGATTGTGCCGGCGGGCGCCGACCCGATCGATCTTTCGGTGTTCTGCATCGAGCATGGTCGCTGGACGGAGAGCTCCGACAAATTCGGCACCTCGGCGAAGGCGGCGAACGAGAGCATTATGGTGCAGCCAACGGTGCGGCAACAGGCGATGGTGGCCAAGGACCAGCAGCAGGTGTGGGACTCGGTGAGCGGGGCGATCGGGGCGATGGCGAAGGCTGCGGCGCCTCTTCCGGCGTCGAGCGCGGACCACGGCGCGTATGGCGGGACCGGCTCTACGAATCTGAATGGAGCCTACAGTGCGGGTGCGCCGGCGCGATCGCTGGGGACGACGAGTTATGCGAAGGCGGTGCAGTCGCAGGCGGTAGCAGCGAAGGTGGATGAGGAAGCTGCCAGTGTGGTGAAGTCGCGGGAGGAGGCGCTGGAGACGCTGCGGCAGGAACATGCGGTGGGCGTGGTGGTTGCGGTGCGCGGCGAGGTGATCTGGGCGGACATCTTCTCCGATCCCGGGCTGCTGGCGCGGTACTGGACCAAGCTGGTGCGGTCGTATGCCGCGGAAGAGTTGGAGAGCGGCCCAGCGCACGGCAGCGCAAGCGTGGTGGACGCGCAGCGCTTCCTCGACACGCCGACGCATGGGGCGGAAGACTCGCAGGGTGAGGTCGGGGTCTATCGCTGCCTGGAGGTGAAGTCCGGCGGAACGGACCTGTTCACGCTGGAATCACTGCTGCCGGGCACGGGGTATGACGTGCACATCAGCCGTGTGAAGCTGCGAGGACAGACCGCAAACTCGCAGATGATGCGGCCCGTTTATTAGGCGGTGACGCTGTGTGGCTGGGCCTGGCGCATGCGGCCCAGCCACGGGTAACCAGTCCAGGCGATTATTCTGAAAGTGTGATTGCAAGGTCAGAAAGAAATCCCAGGACTCTTCCCCGGAAGGGAGTACGCCGCTCCCGTCTTCGAACCTTCGCTCGCTGGCTTGGCCTCCTCCTGGTGCTTGCGTGGTCGCTCGCCGCACTGACCCTGGTGGCCATGCGGTGGATCGACCCGCCGACTACCGCGGTGCATGTTGAGCGGCGGATGCAGGCATGGGTTGGCGGGAAGCCGTATCACGAGCGGCACGATTTCGTTCCGCTCAGCCAGATTTCGCCGGATCTACAGCACGCGGTGATCGCGGCGGAAGACGCGCGCTTCTACCAGCACCACGGATTCGATTGGCATGCGATGGAAATCGCCGCCGAAGACGATGTGGACGGCGGCCGCATTCGCGGCGGCTCCACCATTACGCAGCAACTGGTAAAAAACTTATTCTTCGGAACCGGCCGCTCGGTGCTGCGCAAGGGGGCGGAGGCCACACTGGTGCCGGTAGCCGAAGTCGTTCTGGGCAAGCAGCGCATTCTGGAGATCTATCTGAACGAGGTGGAATGGGGGCCTGGGATTTATGGCGCAGATGCGGCGTGTCATGCGTACTACAGGACCTCGGCCCGGAGTATCGGCCGGGAACAGGCGGCGCAACTCGCCGCGGTTCTGCCGTTGCCGCTGAAGCGCCGGCCCGAGCGCATGAATAAGTACAGCGCGATCATTCTGGAACGGATGCGCCAGATGGGGTGGTAAGCGCACGGCGCGGAGATGATAAACCACCGATAGAGTCGCAGCGACCGGCTTCCCGCGGGGAATGGTTACAGGGTTGAGCTGATTGGGATGAAGGGCGGGATGGTGGACGCGGAAGGAATTGAACCTTCAACCTGTCGATTAAGAGTCGAATGCTCTGCCAGTTGAGCTACGCGTCCGCTCGAGTTGCGGCCTCTTTGGGGGAGGGGCGATCCTGCGACGGAGCCCGGTTTTCGAGGTCTCTTGCGCGCAACCACCTTGAAAAGAATAGCACAGGTTGGCTCGGAAAAACGGCTGGGCGATGGTGTCGAGCAGTGGGTCAGTTGGGCAAAAGCAACGACCGAGATTCTGACTCTGCGAGTCAGAATGACGTGGCTGAGGGTTGAGATCGGCCCACAACCTGGCTCGGCTGAATGATCTTTCAGTCGACGAAATCGACTTTTGCCCGGGTGGGGATGATGCCGCGGTCGTAGCCCATTTCGAGGAGCTTGCGGATGGCTTCGCGGCCGTCTTGCCCATAGTTCAGGGTGCGGTCGTTGACGTACATGCCGACGAACTGGTTGGCGAGCGCGGGGTCGAGGTCGCGAGCAAACTGCATGGCGTAGCTGAGTGCCTCGTCGCGGTGGTCGAGGGCGTGCTGGATGCTGTCGCGCAGTGCGTTGGTGGTGATGCGCATGGTCTCTTCGCCTAAAGAGCGGCGGATGGCGTTGCCGCCCAGAGGCAGGGGAAGACCGGTCTGCTCACGCCACCACTGGCCGAGGTCGAGCGCCTTGAGCAGGCCGTTGTTGCCGTAGGTGAGCTGGCCTTCGTGGATGATGAGGCCGGCGTCGAACTCGCCCGCGACCACCGCGGGAATGATTTTGTCGAAGGGAACAACGGTGGTTTCGACTTCGGGGGCGAAGAGTTTGAGCGTGAGGAAAGCGGTGGTGAGTGTTCCGGGCACGGCGATGCGCGTTTTCTTGATGTCGGCGAGCGAGAGCTTGCGCGGCGAGACCACCATGGGGCCGTAGCCCTCGCCCACCGAGCCGCCGCAGGCCATCAGGGTGTAGTTGTCCTGCAGGTAGGGATACGCGTGGAAGGAGATGGCGGTGACGTCGTAAAAGGCCTCGTGGATGGCCCGCTGATTGAGGGTCTCGATATCGGTGAGGGTGTGCGAGAACTTGAAGCCTGAGACGCGCACCTTGTTGGTGGCCAGCCCGTAGAACATGAAGGCGTCGTCGGAGTCGGGGCTGTGGGCGATGCTGATTTCCTGGATGGCGGTGCTGGTCGCTGTCATGTCTGGGCGGTTCCTCGGGGAGTTAGTTCAGTGAGTGGGGAAGTAAAATTCAGGAGCGATGCCAGCGGCGAAGGGTGGTGAACGCGGCCGCGGCGGCTGTGACTTTTAGGACCTCACCGGGCAGGAATGGGGCTACGGCCATGTGCCATGCAGCGCCCGGGGTGAGGTGCAGGAGAAGAGCAATCCATCCGGCGCCCGTGGAGAGGATGATGACGCTGGCGGCGATTCCGGCGAGAATCGCTGCCGGGAACTGAGAACGGCCGAGTCGGACGGCGCGGACCAGGCTGCCCGCCGCTGCGGCTGCGAGCGGGTAGGAGAACAGATAGCCGGCGGTCGGGCCGAGCAGTTGAGCGACTCCGCCCGGGCCGTGCGGGCTGAAAACCGGCAAGCCCATCGCCCCCTCCGCGAGATAGAGCAGCATGGCGGAGAAGCCGAGGGCCGGACCGAGGACAAGGCCGATGAGAATGACGGCGAGAGTCTGCAGGGTGACCGGAACCGGGGTGAAGTAGAGCGGTACGGAGACGTGCGCGCAGATGGCGACGAAGGCGGTAGCGGAGATCGCCAGAAATATCCTGCCGGTGCGCGTCCGGGCAAACTCCCTGAGGTCCTGGGCGGCGCCGAGCTGGATCGGGAATGTGGATTGCATGGGCTGTCCCTTCGATGCGCGCTGACGGCGGTCGATCAGCGGTGCGATTCAAGTAGCAGTACATTCGCAGAGAACGTGGTGGTGAAAGGGTCGTCCCCTTGCGACAAAGCAATGTGACAAGACTAAGGATACCAAGCGGCGGGGAATTGTGCGCCGGGTGCCCGAGCGCGGACACGGGGACGACCTCTGAGCGGCTTGCTCAGTACGAACTTGATTCCTCCCGTGTATGCATTTGAGTTTGGGTCTTGACGCGGGCGATGGCGGACTCTCAACTGGAAAAATGGAAGTGAAGTCTGCAGATTTGGAGAGGCCGGGTCGCTTCGCGTCTCTGCGTGCGGCCTGCGGGGCGGTCTCCATCGGGCGGCGGAAGGCTGCGACGCTGGCGGCTGCGGCACTTGCCCTGGCGGTTGGATATCACGTTGTCTTCGGAGCGAACGGGCTGACGGTGTTTGAGCAGAAGCGGCACGAGACCCACCAGCTAAACCAGGAGATGCAGGTACTGCAACGCGAGAACGACCAGTTGCAGGGCCACGTGGACCGGCTTCAGAACGATCCGAATGCGATCGAGCACCAGGCGCGCGAACAACTGCACTATACGCGTCCGGGCGAGATCGTCTACGCGCTGCCAGGCAAGTGAACCCGGCGCATTGCGCTTTCCCAACGAACCTCAATCCTTCAGCCCGCCGACTACGTAACCGTAGCCTCGGTCGCCCGTAGCTCTGCGACGGGTTAGCGGCGGTTGTCGGTGGCGGGTTCGGGGTGGATGAGGAGGCGATCGACCTCGGGCGCATCGAGCTTGAATGCGCCTTCGAGCGCTGTGATGACAGCGTGAACGCGCGCCATGGGCAGATCGTCGGGCAGCGTGCAATGGCAGGTGACCTGGATGTGCTCGTCCGCCCGGTCACCACTGCGGGCGCGGCGGCGAGTGACGAAGACCTCGTGGATATCGAGGATCTCCGGGAATTGAGCGGCCACACGGCGCAGACGGACTTCGAGTTCGCGGTCGCGCTCGAGCGAAGCGGGCTGCTCGATGGTGGCGGGCTCGCTCTCGATGTGGGTGAGGATCGAAGAGACCGCGGGGACCTCGCGCAGCATCTCCGCCTCGAGGTTGGTGACGAGTTCGTGGGCCTGGCGCAGGGGCATCGTCTCGTCCACTTCAAGGTGTTGTTCCACGTGGAGCCCGCCGTCGATCTGCTGCACACTGATCTCGTGGATGGCAAGGTTGCGGCGGGCGGCGACGGCACGGACGCGGTCGTGGATGCTCTCAGTGATGGACGCGGTGGGAACCGAGTGAATGACGACATCGGCGCCGGGAAGATGGCGCTGGACTGCCTCAGTGGCGGCCATGGTGATCTGCTCGGAGCGCTGGAACGTGAGGTTGCGAGGCATGCCGAGGGTGATGTCGGCGAAGTAGTTCGCGCCGGAGCGCCGCGTGCGCAGACGGTCGACGGACAACACCCCGGGGATGGCGGTGAGATCGTGGATGAGATTGTCGCGCAGCGCTTCTTTGGTGGGGGGATGGTTGCTGGTGGGGTCGGTGGTGGGGGTGGCGTCGAGCAAGGTGTCGACGGTGTAGCGTGCCAGCCGCCAACTGACGCGCAGGATAACGCCGGCGACCAGGATCGCAGCGATCGGGTCGGCGTACTCGAGCCAGGGCCGCGAGAAGCGCTCGCCAGCGAAGGTGGCGGCGAGGCCCAGCATTACGGCGAGCGACGCCCACATGTCGGTGGCGAAGTGGACGGAGTCGGCGGCGAGCGCGTCGGAGCGGAACTGCCGTGCGATGCGGCCGAGAGTGCGGGAGCGGGTGAAATCGACAACGATAGAGCAACCGAGCACAGCGAACGGCCACACTGAGGGCCGCAGCGCGAGGTGATGGTGATAGACGATGCGCTGAACCGCTTCGGTGACAATCCAGAGGCAGGACGCGAACATGATGCCGGTCTCGACGAAGGCGGAGAGGGATTCGACCTTGCCGTGGCCGTAGTTGTGGTCTTCGTCGGCAGGGCGGTCGGCGACCTGCACGGAGAAGAGGGTGATGGCGGAAGCGATGAGGTCGATGGCGGAGTGGGCGGACTCGCTCAACATGCCGAGTGAGCCGGTGAGGATGCCGGTGAGCAACTTGAGCAGCGTGACGATGCCCGCGGCGATGACGGAAAAGACCGCCGCCGAGCGTTTGACCGCGTGCGGCGTGGGCGGCGTCCGGCTGACTGCTGCTTCGTCCATGGCCGTGGGGCTCATGGGAGAAATGCTACAGGTTCGGCGACTCCAGCGCATCGGCAATCGCTACCGGGCCGATGGCTGGTCCTGGAGTGAGCGTGGCCTGGCGCTGGAGGTAGACCATGATGGCGGCGTCGATGAGCATGGGGATGCTGAGGAGGGCGAGTCCGCGCTGGTAGTTGCCGGTGAGGTCCTTGAGCAGGCCCATGAAGTAAGGGCCGATGAATCCGCCGAGGATGGAGAGCGTATTAATTGCGGCGATGGCGGCGGCGGCGGACCGTCCGCGGAAGAGACCCTGGACGATAGCGAGCCAGGCACCCTGCATCGCATTGAAGCTGATGCTGACACAGCAGAGCGCGGGGATGGTGATGCCGGGTGCGTTCGAAAAGCCCGCGGCGGCCAGCCCCAATGCCATCAGGATGCACCAGGGGATGACATGCTGATGGCGCCTGTCCGGTGCGTGGTCAGAGAACTTTGCACCGAGCAGCATTGCCGGGACGCCCAATAGGTTAATGCCGGCGGTGATGAAGCCGATACGGGTGACGCTGAAGTGGGTAGAGTTTTGGACGATCTGGGGAAGGAGCAGGACGTAGCCGTAAGCGCAAGTGAGCAGCAGGAATCCGAAGGCGCCGACCTGCCAGACGCGCGGGTCGATGAGGATGCGGTGGATGGGCTCGGCGGGATGATGAATGTGGTCGCCTTCGTGCTCAACATTGCGGACGATCCAGTCGCGCTCGGGTTCTGTGAGCCAGGGGGCGTCGGTGGGCGAGTCAGGAAGCAGGAGCAGGAAGGCGACGCTGAGGAGGATGGGCGGAATGCCTTCGACCAGGAAGAGCCATTGCCAGCCGGCGAGGTGCGCGCGGCCATTGAGATTCAGCAGCACGCCGGCGATGGCCCCCATGAGAACTCCGCTGAGCGGGAGAGAGATATAGAAGCGGCTGACGGCGCGTGCGCGCTGCTCTGGCGGAAACCACTGCATGAGGTAGAAGACGACGCCGGGGAAGAAGCCCGCCTCGGCCATTCCGAGAAAGAAGCGGGCGGTGTAGAACTGGAGCGGCGTGCGGACGAAGAGCATGCAGATGGCGATGAGGCCCCAGGTGATCATGATTCGGCTGAGCCAGCGGCGGGCGCCGAAGCGGTGGAGTGCGAGGTTGGAGGGTACTTCACAGACGGCGTAGCTGAGGAAGAAGAGGCCTGCACCGAATCCATAGACCGCACCGCTGAAGTGCAGGGCCTGGTTCATCTGCAGGGAAGCGAAGCTGATGTTGGCGCGATCCATGTAGGAGCAGCCGTAGCCGAGCGCGATGAGAGGGATCAGGCGCAGGGAGGCTTTGCGCAGGGCACTGCGGGCGATGGGGCTGGCGGGGCCGACAGAGTCGATCACAGTCTAGACCTCGTTGGATGGTGCTCGGGCTGCTCGGAGGATTAGAGGGAAGATACCACGAAGCGAGGCGTCAGGGCTTGGTGGCGCGGTAGAGGCCGGCGGTGCCGAGGGTGTAGCTGGTCCAGGTGGGGTTGGTGAATCCGGCTGAGGCGATGAGGGCTTTCATCTGCGGGGGGCGGGGGAATTTCATGACCGAGTCCGGCAGGTAGGCATAGGCGCGGCGCTTGCCGGAGATGAGACCGCCCGCGATGGGCAAGATGTGGTGGAAGTAGAAGGAGTAGAGCCAGCCGACCAGGCCGCCGGGCTGGTTGCATTCGAGGATGGCGATCTCGCCGCCGGGGCGCAGCACGCGGTGGAGTTCGACGAGGCCTGCGGGGTAGCTGGTGAGGTTGCGGAAGCCGAAGGCGGAGGTGACGAGGTCGACAGAGTTGTCGGCAAGCGGGAGATGAAGGGCGTCGGCTTCGATTAGCTGGATGTTGCGGTCTCCAAACTTGCTTGCGGCCAGGGTGAGCATGGTGTGGGAGAAGTCGAGGGCTAAAAGCGGGTTGACCGTTGTCCGTTCTCCGTTGTTCGTTGAGAGCTGGGGACGGTATTTGTCGAGGGCGAGGGTGAGGTCGCCGGTGCCGCAGCAGAGGTCGAGGACGACGGCCTCGGGGCGCTGGAGGATGGGGCGGAGGGTGCGGGCGGTGCGGTTCCACCAGGAGCGGTCGAGGCCGACGGAGAGGATGTGGTTGGCGCGGTCGTAGGTGGGCGCGATGGTGGAGAACATCTGCTGGATGTTCTGGGCAGCTTCGTCGGGCGAAGAGGTGCCGGCGGGGCGGGCTCCGGGGGTGGGGTCGGGAGTCGTTTCAGCTGTGTTTGTCACTGTCTCAATCGTAGTCGCATCTACTCATGCAGCTTGAGAGTAGACGCTTCCTGCTGCGGCGCTCCTGTCCACGTGTAGATGTAGCCGCTGCGAACATCTTCTCCCGTTAGTGTTCCCTCAAACGCGATAACGTAGCTGTTGGGTCCGAAACTAGCATGGACACCGGCCGCTGCCGCATACAGGATTGCCAACATCCTCATAAACAGAGGGGAAGTGACTTTCTTAGTACTGAAGTGGACACACCCTTTTGCGTCTGTATAAAGATCCTGGTCGTGTGAAGAGAACTCCGCTGAATAGTTTTGGTAGGCCTCGCGAACCAGAGCACCGGAAACTGGACGGTTTGAAGCGTCAACCACGCAGACGTTCCAATCGGGGGCACTAACTGTGCGAATGGGTATCAGCGCCACGAATAGGATCGAAACGCCAACTACCAATTTTGCTTTTCTAGTCACGTTGGGAACCATTGCGCTTCTGGGTCTTCATATCCGTTAACATCGCCTTGGTGGCGGCGAGGAGTTCGGTGTCGGTGACGTCGTAGGCAATTTCGGTGCGGCCGATGCCGGTGGTTAGGACGAAGGCGCGTCGGCCGCTGCGCTTTTTCTTGTCGCCGGAGGTGAGGGCGACGAGTTTGGCGGGGTCGGCGCGGAAAGGCGGGATGGGGCCGTAGCGGAAGATGAGGTTGGCCATGCGCGCGAAGTCTTCGTGCGAGATGCGGCCGCGGTTGAGCGAGACGTGGAGGGCGGCTATCGAGCCCCAGGCGACGGCTTCGCCGTGGAGGAGTTTGCGGTAGTGGGTTGCGGCCTCGATGGCGTGACCGATGGTGTGGCCAAAGTTGAGGACCATGCGCAGGCCGGATTCTTTTTCGTCCTTGCTGACGACATCGGCTTTGACGCGGACGCTGGCGGCGATGACATGGGCCAGAGAGACGGGGTCTGATGCGAGGACTTCAACTTCATTTTGTTCTAGATAGCGGAATAACTTCGCGTCGTAGATGATGCCAGCCTTAATGGCTTCCTGAAGGCCGGCGCGGAGCTCGGCTGCGGGCAGGGTGCGGAGGGTGTCGATGTCGGAGAAGACGGCGAGGGGGTGGTGGAAGCTGCCGATGAGGTTCTTCCCGGCAGCGAGGTTGACGCCGGTTTTGCCGCCGAGCGAAGAGTCGACCTGGGCGAGGATGGTGGTGGGGATGCCGACGTAGCGGATGCCGCGCATGTAGATGGCGGCGAGGAAACCGGTTACGTCGCCGATCACACCCCCTCCAAAGGCGAGCAGTATCCCGTCGCGGTCGGCGCTGGCGAGGACGAGCTGCTCGGCGATGGACTCGACCGTGGCGAGGCGCTTGTAGCGCTCGCCGGAAGGGAGGAAGAGGACGGGCGGCTGAGCGTTGGCTGGGAAGCTGGCGAGGAAGCGATGGTGCCAGAGGGCCCAGATGTCGGGCGAGGTGATGACGAAGGCCTTGGGGGGCTTGGCGGCGTTGAGCTTGCGCAGGCGGGGGTAGAGAGTGCGAAGGAGGCCGGGGGCGATGGTGACGTCGTAAGCGGCTTGCGGAGTGGTGACGCGGATGGAAGACACGGTGATTCGATGGTATCGCAGAGGAGTTGTCAGTTGTCAGTTCTCAGTTGTCAGGAAAGACAAATGCGAAGGCTTGTGGTGCTAGCCTTGAAGGATGCGCGCGGTGGATTTTATGGTGGTGGGTGGTGGGATCGCGGGGTTGCGCGCGGCGGCAGGGCTGGCGGAAGCGGGCAGCGTTCTGGTGGTGACCAAGGAGGGCCTGGCGGAATCGAACACCGCGTATGCGCAGGGCGGGATTGCCGTCGCAATGGGCGGCGACGAGGATGTGGCGCTGCACCTGGCGGACACGATTGCGGCCGGCGATGGACTGGTGAACGAGCGGGCGGCGACGGTGCTGGTGGAGCAGGGGCCGAGGCGCGTGGAGGAGCTACTGGAGTGGGGTACGGAGTTCGATCGACACGGGCAGGGCGAGCGGATGCGGGCCGGTGAACTGATGAAGACAAGGGAGGGCGCGCACAGCCTGCCGCGGATTCTGCACGCGCATGGAGATGCGACGGGGTGGGAGATTGCGGTGTCCTTGCTGCGGCATGTGCGCGGGCTGGCGCGTGTGGAACTGATGGAGTGGGCGACGACCGTGGACCTGGTGGTTGATTCTGACGCGGAGCGGGTGGTGGGCGCGACGCTGTTGGATGCGGACGGAAGGCTGCTGGAGGTGCGGGCGCGGGCAGTATTGCTGGCGAGCGGCGGTGCAGGCCAGGTCTACAGCGAAACGACCAATCCCGCGGTGGCAACCGGGGATGGGATTGCGATGGCGTATCGCGCCGGAGCGGAGCTGATGGACATGGAGTTCATGCAGTTTCATCCGACGGCGTTTGCGATGGAGGGCGCGCCTCGGTTCCTGATGAGCGAGGCTTTGAGAGGCGAGGGTGCGTGGCTGGTGAATGCGCGGGGTGAGCGGTTTATGGAGCGGTACGATGCGCGGCTGGAACTGGCACCGCGGGATGTGGTGGCGCGGGCGATTACGCGTGAGGGGCTAGATGGGGCGGTGTATCTGGACATGCGCGCGGTTGGCGCGACGATGGACTTGAAAGCTCGGTTCCCGGGGATATCGGCGTTTCTTGCGGGGTACGGGCTGGAACTGGCGCGGGACCTGATTCCGGTGCGGCCGGCTGCGCACTACCTGATGGGCGGGGTCCGGGCGGACGTGCATGGGAGGACGTCGCTGCCGGGGCTGTTTGCGGCGGGTGAGGCCGCGTGCACAGGGGTGCATGGAGCGAACCGGCTGGCAAGCAACTCGCTGCTGGAGGGGCTGGTGTTTGGGGCGCTGGCGGCGGAGGCGATGAGGGAGGTTCCAGGTTCGTGGTCCGAGGTTCGAGGTGGAGAAGCTGAGACTACTGCGGCTGCGGCGGAGGATTTGGAGGTCGACGCCTGGATCGCGGAGTTGCAGGGGTTGATGTGGCGGGATGCGGGGCTGCTGCGGGATGGGGATGGGTTGCGGCGTGCGCAGGAGCGTCTGAAGGCGATGCGGGAGTTGGGTTTCCGAACGATGGGGCCGGGCAAACTGACGCGAAGGGCACTGGAGGCGCGGAATCTGCAGGTGGTGGCCGAGGTGATGGTGCAGGCGGCGCTGGGTCGGGAAGAGAGCCGGGGTGCGCACTACCGGGTGGATTTCCCGGCGCGGACCGGCGTGGCGCAGCACTCGGTTGTGCGCGACGGCGAGTTGCGGTTCGTCATCCAGTGAGGCGTCTTAGTAGCGTCGCCGCTCGCGATAGCCCATTCGGACCGCGCTTTGACTCCGGGCCATGGCTCTGGCTCTAGCCATCTTTCGTACTGCCTTGGATGTGAGGTGGCCGAGCAACGTCACGGCGAGCGCCGCTGCGAATGTAAGCGCAGGCGCAACCGGGAAGGGAGCGTAGTGATAAACAGTCATGGAGCCTCCTTCGGGTGATCGAGGATCGACGGAAAATGGTGTTAGAGGTTGGCGCTGGTGGCGAACTCACTGTAGAGCGAAATAACGAGGATGGCAATCAAGGACAGAGCCGGCGTGGCGAAAAAGAGATACATGGGGGCCTCCGAGCATGGTTCGCGTGCGTGCGACGAACCTCGTCTATGCCCGGTACTTAGCAATGGGAGTGCCAAAGTGCAACAGATTGGCGCAATCGGTAGAAGCGCATGGATTCAGGGCACTTGCGGGGATCGGCTGGAGGTCCTCCCGCCTGGCAGGGCGTCTTCGCTCCCGAGCCGGGGTCAGCCCAGGCCATATTTCTGAGAAAAAGTTTTCCCACCTTCCCACCATGGATGGCAAAGCGCTTCCACCAGCGCACGAGTCAACTGGTTCGGTTGCCTGGCGCCCAAAGGGAGGCGCTGATGGTGATTGCCAGGAGGGCGAGAATGACGACGAGCGACAGGACGGGGCTGATCTCGACCCAGTGCGAGGCGAGCATCTTGACCGCGGCGAAGGCGAGGACCGCGGCCAGTCCGTAGTGGAGAAAGCGCAGCCGGGTGAGCATGCCGATGATCAGGAAGTAGAGCGAGCGCAATCCCATGACGGCCATGATGTTGGAGGTGTAGGCGAGAAACGGCTGGCGGGTAATGGAGAGGACGGCGGGGATGGAGTCGAGCGCAAAGACGATGTCAGTGAGTTCGATGGCGATGAGGGCGAGGAGCAGCATGGTTGCTGTGGGGCGGCCGTTTTCCATCACGATGAAGTGGTCCTGGCGAGGGCTGACGGGATGAAAGCGTTTCAGCAGGGCGATCCAGCGAGGTGTGGTGGCGGGATGGTTTGGGGCGGAAGGAACGAGCAGGCGGACGGCTGCAATGAGGATGATGAGGGCGAAGACGTAGTTTATCGCCTGGACGCGGTTGAGCAGGGCGATGCCACCGGCGATGAAGAGGCCGCGCATCAGCATGGCGCCGGCGACTCCCCAGAAGAGGACCTTGGGCTGGTGGGCACGGTCGATCTGGAAGAGGCGGAAGAGGAGAAGGAAGACGAAGAGGTTGTCGACGGACATCGACTCTTCGAGCACATAGCCGGCGAGGTACTGGACAGAGCTGGTTGCCCCGAGCGATTGGTGCAGGAAGACGGCGAAGGCGAGGGCTACGGCGATCCAGAGGGCGGTGCAGGCGATGGCGGTGTGGAGCGGATTGCGCCCCAGCCGCTTCTGGCGGCGAGCGTAGACGAACTCCATGGTGAGCAGGAGCAGAAGGGCGAGATGGAAGCCGATCCAGTAGCTGAGTGGGGCGTGGTACACGTTATGATGCTATCGCGAGTTGCGGCCGGAGATTCGGGCCGGACGAGGAAGTGAATAACCCCACGATAGCTTCGGCTGCGCCTCAACGATCATGGGGCACCTGATCTAGTGGGTGGCGTTGATGAGGCGGATGGTTTCGAGGAAGAGGTCGGCGGAGATTTGCAGGGATTGGGGGCTGATCTTGTCGATGGTGTCCTGGGCGGTGTGGTGGTAGCCGTCGGGCATGGCGGCGGTTTGGGGGCCGTAGTCCACATCGACGACATCGAGGGAGGGGACGCCGCGCTTGAGGAAGGGGAGGTGGTCGTCTTCCTCCTCGCTCTGGGACTGGAAGACGTTCGCGCTGTGGTGGGTGTTGGCGGCGGCCTGGCGAAAGACGTCGCGGAGCCAGGGAGTGGAGCCCATCTCTTCGAGGATGTTGAGGTCCTTGTCGCCAATCATGTCGGCGACGATGAAGGCCTTGACGCGCTTTAGAGTACCGTCGGCATACCACTTGGCGGCGAGATGGCGCGTGCCATAGAGGTTGTTCGCGTTGTTGGATGCCCACTGATTGGGGTTGTAGGGAGGGTTGGCGACGGCCTCTTCGCCGTCGTCGAAGACGAGCCAAATGGAGTAACCCTGGGGCGGGTGGGTGCGGAAGTACTGGCCGAGCGCGATAAGCAGGGCGCTGGTGCAGGCTCCGTCGTTGGCGCCGACGAAGTTGACGTCCTTCAGCGGGTAGTTGGTCTCGTAGTGAGAGGCGAGGACAATGACGCCGTCCTTCTTACCCGGATAGCGGACGATGTAGTTGCGCATTGTCTGCATGCCGACCGGAGTGTTGGTGGTGAACTCGTCGGTGATGAAGTCGCCCTTGGCGGCTTCGAGCTTGAAGTGTTCCTTGATGAAGTTCTCGGCGGCGAGGTGGCCAGGTGAGCCGTTGAAGCGCTTGGGTGCGACGGCGAGGAACTGCTGGGTGAGGGCGTAGATGGCCTGGCCGCTGACCGCGGGGGCGGGAGTGCGCTTCTGCGCCCTGGCGGGGAGCGTGAGGAGAAGCAGCAGCAGCAGCGAGAGGCAACTACAGAGATTCTGAGCTGCGCTCAGAATGGCGGGCGTTCTTGAAATATGGGGGTTCTTCCTGCCCCAGCCAGCAAACTGGCCGGGGACCCCGTTCGCTACGCTCAGGATGACAAGTTGAGTGGGCTGGGTCATACGGCTGGTGCTTCCTTCCGCTTGCGCCGGTTGGGATGAACGTACCAGGCGATGGCTACGCCGAAGAAGTAGAGGAAGAGCATGGGGCTGGCGAAGAGGCACATGCTGAAGGGGTCCTGCATGGGGCAGATGATGGCGGCGACGATGAAGATGGCGAGGATGGCGTAGCGGAAGTGGCGCAGCAGGAATTTGGCGTCGACGATGCCGAAGAGGGCGAGGAAAAATATGAGGATGGGCAGTTCAAAGCAGACGCCGAGGCCGAGGATGATGGAGAGGAAGAAGCTGGTCCACTCATCGATCATGAGAACTGGTTGGAAGCCTTTGCCGAATCCGAAGACGAGGATCTTGACAGCGTTTTCAAGCACGTAGTGATAGCCGAACCACGCGCCGCAGAGGAAGAGTCCGACAGTGGCGCTCATGAACGGCCAGACGTACTTCTTTTCGTTCTTGTACATGCCGGGTGAGATGAAGAGCCAAACCTGGTAGAGGATAAAGGGGCTGGCCACGATGACACCGGCCACCAGTGCCGTCTTCAGTTGGTAATTGAGTGGATCGGTTGGATGCGGGTAGGAAAGGCTGAGATGAAGGTCGTCCAGCGGGCGACGAATGAAATTCATCAGGCGGGTGCGGAAGACCCAGCCGAGGACCATGCCGCCGCCGAGGTACATCAGGGAGTTGATGATGCGCTTGCGCAGCTCTTCGAGATGCTCCATCAGGCTCATGCCGGGGAGTTCCGCGCGCTCGGAGACGGCTTTGCGGGCCCGGTCGATGGCGTTGGTATCATCCATGCAACGTCTCGGTTTCTAGCTCGGACTCATGGGCCGGAACGGCGCCGGGTGCGCTGGCCGGCGACGAGTTGGGGACGGGCAGGCCGGTGGATGGGGGCAGGATGCTGAGGTCGCCGGAGGTCGCGATGGGAACCGGCTCAGGAACTGAGGCCGGGGGCGGTTCGGCAGGTGCAGCGGGCGAGGCCTCGGTCGGGGAATCCTCGGGATAGTTCTGCGGGTAATCCATCGCGGATTCGGCCGCGGAGGCGATGGAGGACTCTGGCGGCGGCTCCTGCATGTAGCTCTCTTCGGGCGCGGACTCGACCGGCGCAGCGATTGCCGGGGTTGGCGGCGCGACGGCTGCGATGGCGGCGACCTGCTTCTGGCGGTCGGCCTGTTCGGAGATGCGGAGTTCCTCCTCCATCTGCGAGCGGAACTCGTTGCTGGCGCGGCGGAAATCGCCCATCAGCTTGCCGAGCTGGCGCGCGAGGACGGGCAACTTCTTCGGCCCGAAGAGCAGCAGTGCGAGCAGAACGATTACGGCGCTGTCTTCAAAGCCCGGCATAGATGACCCTATGATACGGCTTGGGTGGGGATGGAAACAAATGGGTTGCGATGCGGCTCGCTGGAGCAGGAAACGATGCGCGGGCGGCGTGATGCATCGTTCTTGGGGACAGATTCGTCTAGAATCAAGGAAGCGCGACCTTGACGGTCGCGCGAGCACGAAGAGGGCGGCAACACCCCCGCGGATTGGGTGCTGGCTCGGAAGCTCGAGTGGCACAGTGAGTCCGCTGCAGCCCGCGTAAGGAATGCTTTCAACATCCCCGTTTTGGGTGCGAATGCTGCGACTGCGACGAGCAGACGCGCGGTGCGCAGCCGAGACTGAAGGCGGAATACTGTGAATGGACTATTGCTGGAAGAAGTCCCGCTAGCGACTGCGGGAGAAATCTGCTTGCTCGACAACTACCTGGCGCTGCCCGACGATACGATGGACGCGCGGATCGCCGCGGCCCGGGAAGCGCTGGGCGCCAAAGCGGTTATTCTGGGCCACCACTATCAGCGCGACGAGGTGGTGCGGTTTGCCGACTATACCGGCGACAGCTACAAACTCTCCAAGGTGGCCGCAGAGACACACGCAGAGTACATGGTGTTCTGCGGCGTGCACTTTATGGCGGAGACCGCAGACGTGCTGGCGCAGCCGTGGCAGCAGGTGGTTCTGCCAGACCTGAACGCGGGCTGCTCGATGGCCGACATGGCGGAGATCGGGCAAGTGGAAGACTGCTGGGAGTCGCTGGAGCGCGCGGGCGTGGTGGCCGGCGAGGGGATTCTTCCACTGACGTATATGAACTCTGCCGCGAACATCAAGGCGTTCTGCGGCGAGCGGGGCGGTCTGGTGTGTACCTCGTCCAATGCGGGGGCGGCGTTTGCGTGGGCGTTCCGGCGGGCGGGGAAGGTTCTGTTCTTGCCGGACCAGCATCTGGGGCGCAATACGGCATTTGCGATGGGGATTCCGCTGAACGAGATGGTGGTGTGGGACCCGTACCGGATCAACGGAGGATTGGCGCCTGAGCGGCTGCGCGCGGCGAAGGTGGTGCTGTGGAAGGGGCACTGCAGCGTGCATCAGCGGTTCTTGCCGGAGCATGTGGAGCGCGTGCGCCGCGAAGAGGCGGGCATGCAGGTGGTGGTGCATCCAGAGTGCCGCTGGGAGGTGTGCCAGAAGGCGGATGCGCTGGGTTCGACTGAGCGGATCATCGACCTGATCGAGCGCGCGCCGGAGGGATCGAGCTTTGCGGTGGGGACGGAGATCCACCTGGTGAACCGGCTGGCCAAGCGGTTTGCGCCGCTGGGCAAGCGTGTGATTACGCTGGATGAGTCGGGTTGTCTGTGCACGACGATGTACCGGATATCGCCGCAGCACCTGGCATGGACGCTGGAGAATTTGTTGGAGGGGCGCGTAGTGAACCGCATTCGGGTAGAGAATGAGGTGAAGCACTGGGCGCGCGTGGCTCTGGATCGTATGTTGGAGATAGGAAATTGAGCAAGATATTTACGTTGAGCGAAGCACAGACACTGTTGCCGGTCCTGGAAGCGTTGCTGCGCAAGGCGCAGGCGGCGGGAGTTCGGACCGGCGAGCTGGAGCTAGAGATGCAACAGCTTGCGCAGAGGATTTTTCTGGCGGGCGGGATGCACGTGAATGTGGCGCAGGCAGCGAAACGCAGGACCGAACGCGAGAAGGCGCTGGAAGAGGCCCGGGACACGCTGGCCGAGATTGACGAGATCGGCGTGCAGGTGAAGGACCTGGAGCAGGGGTTGCTGGACTTTCCGTGCGTGATGGATGGCAAGACCGTGCTGCTGTGCTGGAAGCTGGGCGAGAAAGAGATCGGCTACTGGCATTCGACGGAAGATGGTTTCGCGGGGCGGAAGCCGCTGGATGCGCGGTTCGGCAAGCCGGAGCGGGAACGGCTGAACTGATCCAAGCTCCAAGCGCAACCGGTTGCCGGGAGGGGTTCCCGGTGCAGCGGGATGCGGTGAATGCGATTGGCGTTTGCGCCGATGGCCAAAAGGCTTAGGATGAACCGCGAACGAATTTCTTGAGGTGAACCATGTCAGACGAAACAAAGTGCCCGTTCTCGAGCAGCGCTCACAATGCAACATTAGCTGGAACCCGAACGAACGCAGACTGGTGGCCGAATCAACTGAACTTGAAGATATTGCACCAGCATTCGCCCCAGTCCAATCCCATGGGCGAGACGTTCAACTACGCTGAGGAGTTCAAGAGTCTCGACCTGGATGCCGTGATCAAAGATCTGCATGCCTTGATGACGGCCTCGCAGGACTGGTGGCCTGCGGACTACGGCCACTATGGGCCATTCTTCATCCGTATGGCCTGGCATAGTGCCGGCACCTACCGTATCGGCGATGGCCGTGGCGGCGGGGGCTCCGGCGCGCAGCGATTTGCGCCGCTCAATAGCTGGCCGGACAACGTGAGCCTCGACAAGGCGCGCAGGCTGATCTGGCCGATCAAGCAGAAGTATGGCCGGAAACTCTCGTGGGCCGACCTGATGATTCTCGCTGGAAACGTAGCGCTGGAGTCGATGGGATTCAAGACCTTCGGTTTCGGCGGCGGGCGCGTGGACATCTGGGAGCCAGAAGAGAGCATTTACTGGGGACCTGAGGGCAAGTGGCTGGGAGACGAGCGCTACAGCGGCGACCGTGAACTTGAGAATCCTCTGGGCGCGGTTCAAATGGGCCTGATCTACGTGAATCCGGAAGGGCCCAATGGCAAGCCGGATCCGCTTGCCGCAGCCCGGGATATCCGGGAGACATTCGCTCGCATGGCGATGAATGACGAGGAGACTGTTGCCCTGATCGCTGGCGGACATACGTTCGGCAAAACTCATGGTGCTGCCGATCCGAATAAGTATGTCGGTCCGGAACCCGAGGGTGCTGACATCGAAGCGCAAGGCTTGGGCTGGAAGAATAGCTTTGGCAGCGGCAAAGGCGTGGATACGATTAGCAGCGGTTTGGAGGGTGCATGGACCACGAACCCGGTGAAGTGGGACAACAACTACTTCGACAACCTGTTCGGCTATGAATGGGAACTGGCGAAGAGCCCCGCCGGTGCTTACCAATGGACGCCCAAAGACGCATCTGCGGCGGGTACCGTGCCGGATGCTCACGACCCCAAGAAGAAGCACGCCCCCACCATGCTGACGACGGACCTTTCCCTGAGAATGGACCCGACCTATGCGCCGATTTCGAAGCGCTTCCACGAGCATCCGCAGGAGTTTGCAGACGCCTTCGCCAAAGCCTGGTTCAAGCTGACGCACCGCGACATGGGGCCTCGCGCGCGGTATCTTGGCCCGCTGGTTCCTAAGCAGCCGCTGATCTGGCAGGACCCTGTTCCTGCGGTGGATCATGAGCTGATTGGGGATGCGGATATTGCTGCCTTGAAGGCCAAGGTTCTTGCATCCGGACTTTCCATCTCCGAACTGGTTCGGACGGCCTGGGCGTCGGCGGCAACGTTCCGCGGCACCGACAAGCGCGGCGGGGCGAACGGGGCGCGCATTCGTCTGGCGCCCGAAAAGGATTGGGAAGTCAACCAGCCGGCCGAACTGGCGAAGGTCCTGCAGGTGCTGGAAGCGATCCAGAAGGAGTTCAATGGCGCTCAGTCTAGCGGGAAAAAGGTTTCCCAGGCTGACCTGATAGTTCTGGGCGGCTGCGCAGCCGTCGAGGAGACTGCGAAGAAGGCCGGCCACGACGTGAAGGTTCCCTTCTCGCCCGGGCGCACCGATGCGTCGCAGGAGCAGACCGATGTGGCATCCTTCGCCGTGCTGGAGCCGATCGCAGACGGCTTCCGCAATTATGTCCGCAAGGGGCAGGCAGGATCAGCGGCTGAGTTGCTGGTGGATCGGGCTTGCCTGCTGACGCTGACCGCTCCCGAGATGACGGTCCTGATCGGTGGCCTGCGCGCGCTGAATGCAAACTTCGCGCAGTCCGAACTTGGCGTTTTCACGAAGCGGCCCGGAACATTGACCAATGACTTCTTCGTGAATCTGCTCGACATGAAGACGAAGTGGCAGAAGGCCGCTACCTCTGAAGGCGTGTGGGAGGGACGCGATCGGGCGACCGGCGATCTCAAGTGGACGGGCACAGTCGTCGATCTGGTCTTCGGTTCGAACTCGCAGCTCCGAGCGCTCGCGGAGGTCTATGCTTGCAGCGACTCGCAGCCGGCGTTCGTGCGTGACTTCGTGGCCGCGTGGTGCAAGGTGATGAACCTCGATCGCTTCGACCTCGCGTGATTTGTAGACGGCAGGGAAGAGCGGCTCAGCGATGGGCCGCTCTTTTTTGCATCCTGCCTATGGTTTGCCGCCGGGATTCCATGTGGGCCGCCAGGATGTATTCGCGAGCCAGCGGATGGGTTCGACCAGCGAGGCGATGGCGTTGACCATGTGGGGGAAGTCGATTTTGGAGAGTTCGTCCGAGGGCTGGTGGTAGTCCCTGTGCAGGCCGTAGCTGGATACGGATTGGGCGATGATTCCCTGGCGGGCGAGGGCGAAATTGTCGGAGCGCTGGAAAAAGTTCTGTGCGGGGTGCGGGTCGGCGACGAGGCGGGCACCGTGGCGGGCGAGTTCGGGGCCGAGTGAGGAGCGATCGAAGCCGGTGAGCCAGAGGGTGTCGGCGGGAACGGCGGGGTCGGGGCGGCCAATCATCTCGAATTCAAGGTTGGCGACGATGGAGGCGAGCGGGATGGGCGGATGCGCGAGGAAGGCGGCGTTGCCGAAGCCGCCAATCTCCTCCGAGCCGAACAGGGCGAAGACGATGGTGCGCTGCGGGCGTGGGCCGGCGGCGAATGCGCGGGCGAGCGCAAGCACGGCGGTGGTGCCGGAGGCGTCGTCGTCGGCGCCGTTGTAGATGGTATCGCCGGCGGAGTTGGCGGGACCGATGCCGAGGTGGTCCAGGTGCGCAGTGAGCAGGACGACCCCGGCGGCGGGATCGGTGCCGCGCAGGATGGCGATGGCGTTCCAGGTTGCGGTGCGCGGGGTGTCCTCAAATCGGGAGAGCCGCTGGCGGAGGGACGGCGGCAGAGGCGAGGGTAGCGCTACCTTTTGCAGGAAGGTGCCATTGTCGCCGCCAGGGGCGAGGCCGAGGGCGAGGAACTGCTCGCCGGCGAAGAGTGCGGCGATATGCTCGTCGCGGGTGGCGGAGCCGCGGCCGTGGAGCTCATCGTCGGCGAGGAAGGCCATGTCGGCATGGACTTCGCGGTCGAGATCTGCGGACGAGAGTGCCGTTTGCGCAGGAGAAGAGTCGAATGAATGAGACTGTCCAACAAGGCCGGTAGAGTTGAGCCCAAGCGAAACGAGCGCGACCAGCGCTCGAATAATTCCGGAACGGCGCGGGCTGTGACGGCGATGGTATGCGGCGAGAAACATTCCCGCCGATTATAGAGTGTGCGACGAACGTAATTGCTGCGAAGATGGAAACGAAGGGAAATGCAACCATGAGGCGTTTGGGGCGAGTAGCGGCGGCGGTGGGCGTCTGGGCTCTGAGTTTGACGGTTGGATGCGGGAACTTCTGGGTTTATCCGGGATCGCTGAACAACAGCAGCAGCAGCACGGGCGACTACGTGTATGTGGCGAATGCGCCGGCCAATGGGAGTACGCCGACACTGGCGGGTTTTTCGGTAGGCACGGGAACGCTGACGGCGGTGTCGGGCTCGCCGTATTCGCTGACGTTCGTTCCGACCGCGGTGGCGGTGAATCCTGCGAACACGATGGTCTTTGTCGCGGGTACCAACGGAATATACGGCTTCGTCAATTCATATTCGATCGGGACGGGTGGGGCGCTGACGCTGCTGAAGAGCAACAATCTCGGGTCGGCATCCATGGTTTCGATCGATGTATCGCCGGATGGGAGCTGGTTGCTGGGACTCGACGCGAATGGCTTCCTGGTGAACCAGGCGATTGTGGATGAGTATCAGATCGAATCATCGGGCCAACTGCAACAGGGATCGGGTGTGAGCTATACGTTCCCGACCGGGGCGCCGGCGATTGTGCCGAAGGCGATTAAGATCTCGCCGGAAAATGGACAGTACGTCTATGTCGCAGTTGGAACCGCGGGCGATCTGGTGTTCAGCTTCACCACTTCAAGTGGCGCGTTTGGGTCCAGCGTGGGAACCTTGTCAACGGGGGCGACCACGCTGAGCGACAATGGGCTGGCGGTGAGTTCGAGTGGCTCGGTCCTGTATATCGCCCGGAGCAACGGCCAGTCAGCCGGGACGGTTTCTGCCTATAGCGTCGGGTCGGGATTGGCGCCCGTTTTTGTTGCGCAAGGGACCACCGGAGTCCAGCCAGGCGCAGTGGCGCTGGATAAAGCGGGCACGGATCTCTATGTCGCGAACCGAACGGACGTTACGAACGGCACCATCTCCGGGTTCAGCGTCGGCGGCAACGGAGCGCCGACGGCGCTGAGCCCCGCAACGTATTCCAGTGGGTTGGGAGTGTTCCCGGTCGCGCTGGCGGTGGACAACGGCGGGAAGTATCTGCTGGCAGTCGCCAATGACGGGAGCCCCGATCTAGCGATGTACAGTGAGTCGTCGGGTCAGCTCAGTTTTGTGGCGTCGGTCGCGACGGCAACTGACCCGGCGGGCGCGGTGGCGATCGCTGCGACGCATTGAGTGGAACGCGGCTTGGCTCCAGACGAGGGCCGCAAGCGGAGTGAACAGGCAGGAGGCGACAAAAAGCCCGCATCTCAGGATTGAGATGCGGGCTTTTCACTGCTTTGGGTGAATGTTAGACGTTGTTGATGTTGCCGCCGACACTATTCGGGAAGAAGCCTCCCTCGTAGGTCTGGGCCACGGTTGAACCGTAGAGAACGGCAAGAACCTGCGAGAAGGTGCGGGCGAAGACGGTGCCGGCAGGGTTGTTGGCACTGGACGTAGCGCCTCCTGCGGTATCGAAGAAGCCCTGATACGCGGCTGGAGAGGTCCCCGGGATTGCTATCGGGCCGCCTGCGGCAAGGGTTGCCGCGTTGGTCAGGTAGGCAACCAGATTGGTCGGCGTTGTGGCTCCGGCGGTCGCGGCCGTCGAGAGCGTGAGCGACCCAAGGGTCGCCCCGGAGGGCGCAGTAAGCGTGGCGATGGTCGTTCCCGCTGCGATTCCCGGGCCGCCAACCAGCAATCCAACCGCCAGTCCTGTCACGGTCGATAAGGAGGTTACCGACGCACTGCCGCTGGTGACGACACCCGCGAAGGATATTGTCCCAGGGTCGTCGGGCTGAACGTCCATGGGATCGGACGCGAGGAAGGTGAGCGTAGAGCCGGTCGCCGCAGTGACAGTGGCGTTCTGTGACAAAACGACGTTGCCCAAGAGGTTAAGCGAGACGTTTTCGATGGTGGGAATGGTGAGGGTTTCTGTTGGGTTGACGTTGGTAATGGTCGTAACGGTAATGGTCTGGAGTGACGAGGCGGTTAGAGTTTGTCCCGACGTGGTGACCAGGGCGGCTCCTACGATCTGCGCACCGCCGGCAGCGCTGGGGAATGCGGATATCGTAATGGAGCTGGTGGACGCACTGACTCCCGTGATAATCGTTCCTGAGGGGATGTTCGGGCCGCTGATCGGTTGCCCGACCGTGAGCGGATTGGTAGCGGCCGTGAAGACCGACGCCGGCGATATCGCCGTAATGGTCTCGTAGCTGACGGTGACGGTGCCGGTGAAAGATTGCAGGGTTGACACCACGGTGGAACCGGTGCAGGGCGCCGATATGGTGATGGTGAAGTTACCTGCGCTGACTCCGGTGATGGTGTTCCCCGGGGGGATGAAGCCCTGAGTATCTGTTATGAGTTGTCCGGACGCGAGGCCAGTCTGCGGGTACACACAACTGATGATGTTGTTGCCGGAGGCGAGGATAGCGTTCGGCGTTCCTTTGACGGTTGTCGCAGTTGTCGTGGTCGCGGCCTGCGAGAGCGTCATGGTGTTGACGCCGCCAACCGAAGCAACGGTTGTTCCGCTGGCTATGCCCGTACCGGTAACCGTGGCGCCGACATTCAGCGAACTGAGACTGCTCAATGCGGTCACAACGTTGCTGCCGGCGGTCAGGAAGCAGGTGGGAGCCACCGTGGCGGTGGAGTTCGGTGTAGTAGCGGTAGCGTTGGCGGACATGGTGATGGTGTTGCCGATGGGATTGAAACCTATACCCGTCACCGTCACCGTGGAGGTTGTGGGGATGCCAGCACCGGTGATCGGCATCCCGATGGCGATGCCGCTGAGGCTCGATACTGCCGTGATCACAGCGCTGCCGTTGGTGACACTGCCGGTGGGTGCGACCGTGGTCGACGCGGAAGCAGCCAACGTCCCACCGCCGACCGCCTGGAACGTGACCGTGTTGGCACTGGGGCTGAACGCCGAAATGGTGGCATCGGTGGGAATGTTGGTTCCGGTCAGGAATTGCCCCGTGGCCAATCCGGCAGTTGCGACCAGCCCGGCGGTGGAGGATACGGCGGTCAGGACGTTGCTGCCCTTGGTGGTGAGGGCAAGGAATCCCAGGGTCAGAGTGATGCCGCTGGAGGTGGTGGTGATCTGGGTGGCCACCGAAGCTGCCAGCACCGGCAGTGTGCCAGCCGCTGTCACTGTAAGTCCGGTCGCAGTAACGGTTGGAGCGGAGGTGTAGCCTGATCCCTGGTTGGTAAGGACGACGCTGAACGAGGTAGCGGTCAGGACAGTAAGCGTACCTGCCGCGCCCGTCCCTCCGCCGCCGGTGAACGCCAGCGGGTAGGCGCCGACTGTCATTCCGCTGCCACCTGAGCCCGAAATGCCAGTCAAGCCATTGATGATGGGAGCGGGCGTAGTCGTCGACGTGTATCCCGTGACGGTGCCGATAGTAATGGTGCTTCCGTTAATATTCGTGATGATTGAGTTGGTGGGAATCACGGTGCCGGAGGAGATGGTCATTCCGACTGCCGGCGCAATGGTGGCTGTGGAAGGCGTGACCGCAACGCTGGTAACGAGATTGGAGCCACTGGTGATGTTGCCGGTGAATACCGTGGGGGGAACGATGGAAGTGATTACGGTGCCTTCCGCAATACCGGGCCCCGATACGTCAGATCCAGCGACAATCGCATTTGTGGGTGTCGTGTAGTAAACGATTGGGCTGCCTGCGAGGGTAACTCCGGAGAAGGAGTTGGCTGAGCCGGCGCCGGCCGAGCCCAAAGTGACTTCCTGCCCGCTGTAGTAATAGGCTCCTGTCTGCTGGGCAACCAGGCGCACTGCGCCGGAATGGAAGCCGTTGACGGCGAGAGCCTGGGTGACGTACGCGAGGTTGGTTCCGGTGAGGTAGACGGTAGCGCCGGCGAAGGCGGAGGCACTGAGGTCCTCCAACATGCGGGCGTAGCCGATGAACTGCGGCTGGGTCATGGTTGTGGTGGCGGTGGTCGTGACTCCCGTCCCCAGCAAGTTCATGGTCGGCCTGTTCGCAACCACGGCATCTCCGGCGCCCCCATCGTTCGTCACGGGAGCTCCGAGGATGGCACGCAGGGCGATCAACTGGTTCAACTCGTCGTAGTACATCTCATTAAAGAGATCGGTGATCTGCGCGGTGGTGGCGGCTCCGGCTCCGACGAAGGTGATCTTCGCGGGCGCATTGTAGACACCGCCGCTACTGAGGTTGGCGAAGTCGGCGGCGGGGAGATCGGCGCCCTGGGTGACGTAGGAGTACAGGGTGGCCTTGAGGTACTTGATATTGAGCAGGAAGTTGAGGACATCGGTCTGCGCGTAGCCATTGGGCTTGGGTTGCTGGGCGAGCGCAGTGGGGCCCGATCGTACCAATTCCGTGCCAGCAGCGGCGGCGCCTGCCACACCGAGGGCGGCGATGAAGTGCCTGCGATTCAGGACGCGTTCGGATGCGAATTTCTTGAATTTCTCGACCGTTGGCGCGGGATCGAGGACTTCTACTTCTTTGCTGGCCATTGCGTTGGCCTCCTTGTCAATTGGCTTGCGAAATGTAGGAACAGATTGCGTCATGGTTGATTTGGACGAACGCGTCGAGTTGGATCCGGTGTATTTTGCCTGGGTCTATACCTTATTTAGGTTGCCGTTCACGCCGCTGGGGAAGAAGCCACCCGAGGTGGTACCAATGGCTGCGAGCGTAACGGTGGTGTTGCTGCCCGTGGCCGTCTCGGTACCGAACAGGATGGAATACACCTGCGAGATGGTGCGGGTGAAGGCAAACCCGGCGGGATTTGCGGTGCTGGCTGTGGTGGCGCCGGCAGTGGCGAAGAACCCTCCGCTGGCGGTTGGGCCGGCGCTGGAGGTGGCGCCGAGGTCGAAGGGGGCGACATCCGTCGTGTCTGCCTTGATGTAGGCCGCGATGGTGGGATTCTGGAGGGTGGTGAGGCGGAGGATTCCGGCATGGAGGCTGTCTGCACCCATGATCTGTCCAAGCAGGGTAATGTCGCTGCTGGAGAGACTGGGGATGATGCCCGCGTATGCGGTTACCCCAACGTCCTCCAATAGCCTGGCGATCGACAGGGCGTTGGTCGTGGTGATGGTCCCAAAGCCGGCGAGATTGATTGCCGGCCTGAATACGGCTGAAACGCCGAGCAGGCCGAGCAGGGTGCTGACATGGTTCTTCTCGTCGTAATAAATCTCGTTGATCATGTCGGTGATCTGCTGGCCGTTGGGGACGCCAGTGATGCCACTGAACGACAACGCGGCGGGCGCATTGGTGACGGCGCCGCTGTTGGTGACGGCAGTCCCGGTCAGATCTGTGCCTCTGGCGATGAAAGAGTAAAAGGTAGCCTGCAAGTACTTCACATTGAGGGCGAAATTGAGCATGTCAATTTGCGCTGTCGATGCAGTAGTGACCGCTACGGAATTGCTGGTGGAGCAACCCGACATCATTCCTGCGCCAGCCGCAGCACCGGTCATACCGAGGGCAGCGAGGAAGTGCCTGCGATTCAGTGCTTGACCTGCCGCGATTTTCTTGAGCTTCCCGACCGATGCTGTGGGGTCGAGGATTTCGATTTCATTACTGGCCATTATGTGGGCCTCCTTACCAGTTGACGTGTGATGTGAACGATCAAATCGAATGCGATGGGCGGAGTTGGATTCCGGAAAAGGATTGGAGTGATTTCCTGTATTGAGTTTGTTTCCGTACGCAACTGTAAGCGCAAGACCGCATATAGCGCAAGACTCATTTTTAGGGGCCGGGAAGCAGCCGGGGAATCGAGGCAGGTTCCCTAGCTTTCAGGGGGCCTGGAAAACACGCAAAGGGGGCTTTTTTCAAGGAAATGAACGACTCCGCAGCCTTAGCGCCCGGCGGTACCTACCTGAGAAACGTGGTTGGGGTCCAGGCCACTGTATGCTGGAAAATGTGCTGGACAAGAACGCAATTTTCTGCCTGTGGCCCGATTTCCGAATGTTGATGCGTAGTGGTTTTCGTCTGCGCCGGCGCGGTCGTCGTGCCCCTGGGCCGGCTCCTGGAGTGTTTCTGCTGACTTCTGCGCTGGGTTTTGCGATTCTGGGCGGATGTTCCAGCCTGCGCCCGAAGCCGCGGGCCGAATACGTGTATGTGACGGCCAAGGAGACCTTTCTTCGCGACCGGCTGGCGGCGGTTACCAACCGCACGGGGACGGTGGAGAACGGCGAAAGGCTGGAGGTCGTGGAGCATGCGCGACGGTACTTCCGGGTGAAGACGCCCAAGGGCGAACAGGGCTGGATCGACGAGAAGGCGGTGGCGACGCAGGAGGTTTTCGACGCATTTCAGGCGCTGGGAAAGGCGTATAAGAGCAATCCGGCGGTGGTATCGGCGGTGGTGCGGGATGACGTGAACCTGCACCTTAAGCCGGGCCGGCAGACCGAGGTGTTCTACCGGCTGCCGGAGGGCGACAAGGTGCAGCTCCTGGAAAGGGCCACTCTGCCGAAGCCCGCGCCCGGCTGGGTGGCTTCCGTAAAGCCCTTGGCACCGGGGAAGACGGTCAGCGCAAGCGGAACTGCGGGAACCGGCACTCCGGCCGCGCCGCCGATTGCCATGGAGGACTGGTGGCTGGCGCGCGATGCGCAGGGGCGGACGGGCTGGCTGCTGTCGCGGTATGTGGATGTGGACGCGCCGGATTCGGTGACCAAGTACGCGGAGGGACAGCGGATCGTCGGGGCCTACCTGCTGGCAACGGTGAACGACCCAGGGGCCGATCAGGACGACAAAAACATTCCCATGTACCTGACCCTGATGGCGCCCTACACGGCGGGACTGCCGTACGACTTCGACCAGGTGCGGGTGTTTACGTGGAACTCGAAGATGCATCGCTATGAGACGGCGTTCCGCGAGAAGAACATCGAGGGGTACCTGCCGGTCAAGATCGATATGGAGAAGGACCCCTACGGGAAGGCGGTGGCGGCGCAGACTCCGCTGCCAACGTTTACCTACAAGGTGCTGGCCGCAGATGCGCCGCCGGTGGTTCCCGATCCGGCGACGGGGATGGTGACGCCGGGGCGGACGATTGCGAAGACCTATCGGTTGGAGGGGAACCTGGTGCGGCGGATAGCTCCGCCGGGGACCAAGGACGAGGCGGAGGCGCATCCGGTGGCGGAAGAGAAGAAGGCAAAGCCCGCGAACGCGAAGAAGAAGCGGTAGACTGCTTCGCATGAAGCATCGGACGCCGGTTGTGCTGTTTCTTTTCGCGTTCTGTCTTGCGGGGCAGTCTGTTCCTCAGCGGGGTCGAGGGCACTATTCCGTGGTGCTGAAGCTGCCGCTTACCCAGACGGCGAATGGTGTCGACGGTTATCTGGAGTTACTCGACGATTCCCGCCTGACGCCGAAGCTGCGGGACCAAACCTGGAACACGGGCGCTTTTGAAATCGGCATCGATGGGTTTCCCAAACGGAGCCTCTTTCCGTGATTCCAGCGCGATCAATCAGGCGTAAAAGGCGCGGATAGCCTCGACGACGGCCTGCTGTTCGTCGTCGCGGATCTCGGGGTAGATGGGCAGGGCGAGGACTTCGGCGGAGGCGCGTTCGGCGTGGGGGAAGTCGCCGGGCTTGTAGCCGAGGTCTTTGAAGGCCACCTGAAGATGCAACGGCACGGGGTAGTAGATTTCGCTCCCTATGCCATGGGCGGTTAGGTGATCGCGGAGGCGGTCGCGGCGCGGTACGCGGATGACGTACTGGTGGAAGACGTGGGTGGCGCGGGGATCGGTGAAGGGAAGGACGATGCCTTCGCTGGTAGAAGCGGCTGTCAGACCAGCCGCGCGGAAGAGCCCATCGTAGCGGGCGGCGCGTTCGCGGCGCTGCCGGTTCCACTCGGGAAGGTAGCGCAGTTTAACCTCGAGAACAGCGGCCTGGATGGCGTCGAGGCGGGAGTTCCAGCCGACTTCATCGTGATAGTAGCGGCGGGTCGTGCCGTGGGCGCGCAGGGAGCGCGCGTGGGCTGCGAACTGCGGGCTGGATGTGGTGACGAGACCGGCGTCTCCGCAGGCGGCGAGATTCTTGGTGGGGTAGAAGCTGAAGGTGGCGGCGTCGCCGAGGGAGCCTGCGGGGCGGCCAGGCTGGCCGGGCGAAGTCCAGGTTGCGCCGAATGCCTGAGCGGCGTCCTCGATCAGTAACAGTCCCGGGCGGTCGCGAGCTACGGCAGCGAAGGCGTCCCAGTCCGCGCACTGGCCATAGAGGTGGACGGGCAGGATGGCGGTGACGTTGCGGCCTACAGGGCTGGGAAGCAGTTCGGCGACAGAGTTGGGCGAGAGGTTGAAGGTGAGGGGGTCGATGTCGGCGAAGACAGGCCGGGCACCGGCACGGAGGATGGAGCTGGCGGTGGCGAAGAAGGTGAAAGGGGTGGTGATGACGGCGTCGGGTGCGGAGCCGGCGCGGGTACTGGAGGCGCTGTCGCCGATGCCGACGGCGGCGAGCGCCAACCAAAGGGCGTCGGTCCCGCTGGCGCAGCCGATGGCAAAGGAGGCGGCGCAGGCGGCCGCTGCGGCGCTCTCAAATGCGGCGACACGGGGGCCGAGAATGAAGATCTGCGAGTCGCAGACCTGGGCGATGGCGTCGAGTAACTCCTGCCGCAGCGGACCAAACTGGCGGGAGAAGTCGAACATGGGAACTGGCTGGGACGTGGGCTTGGGCACGGAAGCAATGGTACAACGCGGACCCCGTGAGACTTTTTGACACCGAGGTGCGTCAAACAGTATCGGTGTAGTGGGTGATGGAACACTCCCCGCCGGGCAACTGCAAGAAAGTGGACAGTTTTGCGGATTAAACGGACCCGCTGAGTTGAAAATAAGGGTAAATGCTCGTATTGTGAACAAGTTCGGAATTGTACCCGTATTGAAGTCTGCAGTCGGGGATGTATTCCAGGGGAGCAGGATGGGGCCCGGGCGTTTCTTTTCCTAGGCAGCGAGCCACCTAAAGGAGATCGGCACCATGGAATCTAAGCCGGCACAGAATATTCAAGACACGTTTCTCAACACAGTTCGCAAGGACAAGAGCCCAATCACCATCTACCTGGTGAGCGGTGTCAAGCTGACGGGCAAGATCCGGTCCTTCGACAAATACTCCGTGCTGCTGGAGAACAATGCACAGGAGCAACTGATCTTCAAGCATGCGATCTCCACTGTGGTCAGCGGTCGGGTAGGGCCGCACGCCGACGGCCGGACGGAAGCCAAGCCGGAGACTCGGGCGACAGGCTCCGCCAGTGGAGTAGCGGCTGCGGGTGCCATCGTCAACGAAGCCGCCGGCGTAGCTGGCGACTAAGGCTGAGACGGTTGAAGGCAGACGAATCGTAGCCCATCCAGGAAACGACAAGAACAAGAGGACACAGGTGAGCCTTGTGGAAGCACAGGCGGAGGCGTCGCGCGCGGCTCGTACCTTGACGCACGCAAATGCGCGGCAGGAGTTCGCCGTGCTGGTGGCGGTGGAGTTCACCGGACAGCGGCGGAAACTGACTGCGGCGGCGAAGCTGGCTCGCGATGCCGCGGCAATGCGGCCGGAGGCGGCGGAGACCTCTGCGGCGGCGACCCACGAGGGCGCGGGCGGCGATCTCGATTTTGCGGCGTCGCTGGCGGAGTTCGGGGAACTGGCGCGGAGCGCAGGCGCGGTGGTGGCGGCAACAGTGGTGCAGCGCCGCGCAAAGCCGGATCCGGCCACCCTGGTGGGACACGGCAAGCTCGACGAGATTGTGGGCGTGGCAGCGTCCAGCGGTGCGGACCTGGTGCTGTTCGACCATGATTTGACACCGACGCAGTTACGCAACCTTGAGGAGCGGCTGCCCTGCCGCGTGATCGACCGGACGCAGTTGATACTGGACATCTTTGCGCGCCACGCGCGGACGCGTGAGGGCCAGTTGCAGGTGGAACTGGCTCAACTTGAGTACCAGCTTCCGCGGCTTGCCGGACGGGGCAAAGCGATGTCGCAGTTGGGCGGCGGAATCGGAACGCGCGGACCGGGTGAAACCCAGCTCGAAACCGACCGGCGCAAGATCAACCTGCGCATCGATCATGTGAAGGAGCAACTGGAGGCAGTGCGGCGCATCCGGCGCCAGCAGAGACAGCGGCGCGAGGCTGTGCCGGTGCCGGTGGTGGCGCTGGTGGGCTACGCCAACGCAGGCAAGAGCACGCTGTTCAACGCGTTGACGGAAGCTGGAGTGCTGGAGTCGGCGCGCATGTTCGCAACCCTCGATCCGAAGCTGAAGCAACTGCAACTGCCCAGCCGGCGGAAGATACTGCTGTCGGATACGGTGGGATTCATCCGCAACCTGCCGCACACACTGGTAACCAGCTTTCGCGCGACCTTGGAGGAGGTGGAGCGCGCCGAAGCCCTGCTGCATGTTCGCGATGCATCGAGCGCGATGCTGGACGAGCAGAAGGTGCAGGTGGAAAAGGTGCTCGGCGAGCTGGGTGCGCGGGGCAAGCCGGTGATCGAAGTGTTGAACAAGATCGACCTGCTGCCGGAGCCGGAGCGGGTGCGGCTGGTGAGTGGAGCGAATGGCGCGGCAACGGTTGCGGTGTCGGCGCTGACAAAGACAGGACTGGACCGACTGCTTGCGGCGATCGACAAGGCGCTGGTTGCGGACCCGCTGGTGGAGGCGAGGTTTCGCCTGCCGCAATCGGAGGGCGCGGCGTTGGCTGCGCTGGAGGCGGGCGCGGTGCTGGAGGAAAAGAGCTTTGCCGGGAACGTGGTGTATCTGACGGCGCGCGGACCGGCATCGTTGCTGGAACGCTATCGCAGGTTTCGCGAGCGCGGCTGATTGGGCTCCAGGGGTATCGGACTTGGTTCAGAAAGGCTTAAACAGAACAGGCCGCCTGTTGGGGAGCGGAGGTGGTGTCCCCTTGCACGCGACCTGTACGACCCAGGACATAGGGTCTTGGTGGTAACTAAAGTTTAGACCTCCGGAAGCGTTTGTCAAAGTGTTTTTTGACGATGCAAACAGGGGGTTCTTTGACGAGGCGAACCTGGGCGGGGGAGGGTGTGCGAATATCGAATTATTCAGGCGATTATCGCGTTACGGAGGTTTGACACCCCTGTTAACCCTTTGTTAGAACTAGGTGTACCCAACACTCAAAGGCCGCGTCCGTCCCCGGCGGTTCTAAGGATTTTTGGCAGTCCCAGCCTGCTCCAACATGGATCAAATACTGAATCAACTCGGTGGACTTGTGCTCGGCTCTGTGCCGACGATGGTTTTATTCCTGCTGCTGGTAGTTGCCTACGGATTCCTGGTGCGGCGGCCTCTGGATCGCGTGCTGGCCGAGCGGCGCGCGCGGACAACGGGTGCGGTGGAACAGGCGCGCGACGCGATCTCCGCTGCCGAGGCCAAGACCGCAGACTACGAAGACAGGCTCCGCAAGGCCAAGGCGGATATCTACGGCGCGCGGGAGAAGCGGCTGAAGCAATGGCAGGCGGAGCGCGACCAGGCGCTGGCCGAGGCGCGCGCGGCAACCGCCGAGAAGGTGCAGGCGGCGAAGGGCGAGATCGAGCAGAGCGTGGCCATTGCAGAACTGCAGATCGAAGGGATGAGTGCCGAGCTTAGCGAGAAGATCATGCGAGCGGTGATGCCGGCGGAAGCTCGACCGGAGGCGGCGCAGTGAGCAGAAGCCGGTTGAGGAGTTTGCTGGCGGTCCTGGCGTTTGCGGTGGCGCTTGGGGTTGCGTTACCTGTGAAGGAGTTGCCCGCGCAGGCGCAGGCGGCGGGCGCGGCGAGCACATCCGCGGCGCAACCACCCGACAAGAATCAGCAGGAAGTGGACGAGAGCGACGCGTATCGCAAGTCGCCCTCGGTAGGGTGGCTCGGCCGGAAGCTGGGCATTGGCACTGACCGTGCGTCAAGTTGGTCGGAGTTAGGGAACTTTGTGCTGTTCGCGCTGGGGGTCGGGTGGCTGGTGGTGGTGTTTCTGCCCAAGGCTTTCCCGGGGATGGTTCCTCGCAATCGCACGGCGGCGATTCAGAAGAGCCTGGCGGATGCGCGGACCGCGACCGAAGAGGCCCGCGCGCGGTTGAGTGGCGTGGAAGAGCGGCTGGCGAAGCTGGATGGCGAGATTGCCGCGATGCGTACCCATGCGGAGCAGGATTCCGCCACGGAGGAGCAGCGCATCAAGGCTTCAGTCGAGGAAGAAAAGAAGAAGATACTGGCGTCGGCAGAGCAGGAGATTGCCGCTGCGACAATGCATGCACAAAAACAACTGCAGCAGCGCGCAGCGGAACTCGCGATTGAGCAGGCGGCGCGCAAGCTGGTGGTTTCGGCTGAGACAGACCGGCTGCTGGTGCAGGGATTTGCGCAGCGGCTGGCCGGCGAAGAGTCAAAGAAGGGACAGAACTAAATGGCCAGTTCCGCCCCGAGATATGCGCGCGCCTTCGCTGAGGTTGCCGAATCGGTACACCTGGATGCGGCAGCGGCGCAGCAGCAGTTGCGCGACTTTGCCGAGACGCTGGCGGGAAGCGGCGAGCTGCGGGAGTTTCTGGAGAATCCCTCGATTGAGATTGGCAAGAAGCTGAAGGTGCTGGATGCGATCGCAGCACGCATCGGGATGTTTCTCCAGGGGCGGAACTTCGTCGCGGTCATTCTGGAACATCATCGGCTAAATGAGCTGGAAGAAATTCTGACGGCGTACCGGGATCTGGTGGACGAGCACGCCGGTGCGGTTGAAGCGCGGATTACCAGCTCGCGCAAGTTGAATCCGGCGGACCGCGCGCAGTTGGAGGCGCAGATCGCGAAGCTTGCCGGCGCGCGCGTTCGCGCCAGCTACGCGGAAGACGCCAGTCTGCTGGGCGGGGCGGTGGTGGAGATTGGATCGACGATTTATGACGGATCGGTGCGCGCGCAGTTGCAGCAGCTCAAGCGGAGGCTGGTGAACGCATAGCAGCGGCGGCCGGAGGCTTTTGAGCAAAGACGGGATTCAGCAAGGGATTGAGGCAAAAAAGAAATGGCAAAGATCAACGCGGATGAGATAACCCAGCTGCTCCGCCAGCAGATTGAGAACTACGAGCAGCGCATGCAGGTCGACGAGGTCGGAACGGTGATCTCATTGGGCGACGGCATTGCGCGCCTGCACGGGCTGGACAAAGTAATGGCGGGCGAGATGCTCGAGTTTCCGCACGGCATTTCCGGCTTGGCGATGAACCTGGACGAGTCCGAGGTGGGCGCCGTGCTGCTGGGCGATTACACCGAGATCCGCGAAGGCGATGAGGTAAAGCGCACGCGCACGATTATGTCGGTGCCGGTGGGCGAGGCGCTGATCGGGCGCGTGGTGGACGCGCTGGGCGCGCCCATCGATGACAAGGGACCGATTGCCACCGACCAGCGGCTTCCAGTCGAACGGCTGGCGCCGGGCGTGGTCGAGCGCCAGGGCGTACGCGAAACGATGGCGACGGGCATCAAGGCGATCGATACCATGATCCCCATCGGCCGCGGACAGCGCGAACTGCTGATCGGCGACCGCCAGACCGGCAAGACCGCAATCGCGCTGGACACCATCATCAACTCGGCGGGGAAGGACCTGATCTGCATCTACTGTGCGATCGGGCAGAAGCGGTCTTCGGTGGCGCAGATTGTGAAGACGCTGGAAGAGAACGGCGCGATGGCGTACACGATTGTGGTCGCGGCGACCGCGTCCGAGCCCGCGCCGATGCAGTATCTCGCTCCGTTTGCGGCGTGCGCGATGGGCGAGTACTTCCGCGACTCCGGGCGCCACGCGCTGTTGATCTACGACGACCTTTCGAAGCACGCGGTAAGCTATCGCGAGATCTCGCTGCTGCTGCGCCGGCCGCCTGGGCGCGAGGCTTATCCGGGCGACGTGTTCTACCTGCACTCGCGTTTGCTGGAGCGGGCGTCGAAGCTGTCGGACAAACTGGGCGGAGGTAGCCTGACCGCGCTGCCGGTGATCGAGACCCAGGCAGGCGACGTGTCGGCGTATATTCCGACGAATGTGATTTCGATTACGGACGGCCAGATCTTCCTGGAGACCGACCTGTTTAACTCCGGCGTGCGTCCGGCAGTGAACGTAGGCCTGTCGGTGTCGCGCGTGGGTTTTGCGGCGGCAATCAAGGCGACCAAGCAGGTGGGTTCCACGCTGAAGCTGGACCTGGCGCAGTACCGCGAGTTGGCGGCGTTCTCGCAGTTCGGCTCCGACCTCGACAAGGTAACGCTGCAGCAGTTGAATCGCGGCTCCAGACTGACCGAGTTGCTGAAGCAGCCGCAGTTCCAGCCGCTGCCGGTGGAGAAGCAGGTGTCGATCCTGTTCGCCGGAACGCAGGGACTGCTGGACGACGTTGAGGTACCGGACCTGCGTGCTTTCGAGGACGGATTCTATCCGTACCTGGAGACGTCGGCGCCTGCCATTCTGACCGATATTGCGACCAAGAAGGCGCTGGACGACGACATCAAGTCGCGCCTGACGGCCGCGGTCAAGGACTATAAGGGGTCGTTTCTCGCGGACCTGAAGGACAAGAGAGATGCGGCCGCAAAGGTAGCCGCAGCTCCGCAGCCTGAACCTCCAGCTCCGCAGCCCACACCTGCAGCCCCGCAGCCAACACCCGCAGCGGCTCAGCCAACCCCGGCGCCCGCGATGGCGGGCACCAAGTAAACCATGGCCAACGTACTCGATCTCCGGCGGCGCATCCGCAGCGTGAAAAACACGCGGCAGATCACCAAGGCCATGAAGATGGTCTCGGCGGCCAAGCTGCGCCGGGCGCAGGACCGCGCCATGCGGGCGCGCCCCTATGCGCGCATGCTGACCAGCGTGCTGGTGTCGATGGTTCGCCGGACCGACCTGTGCAGCGAGCAAACGGGCGAGGTGCTGCACCCGCTGCTGGTGGAACGCGAAGAGAAAAACGTGTTGGTGATCGTGATTGCGGGCGACAAGGGATTTGCCGGCGCCTTCAATTCGAACATCGGCAAGGCGGCACAGCGGTTCATCGACGAGCGCCGCAAGCTGGGCCAGAACATCGATCTGGAGCCGGTGGGCAAGAAAGCGATTGCGCTCTACAAGAAAAAGGTTGCGGCGGCGAACTACGAGAAGACCGAACGGCACTACGACAACGACCTGTCGACGCACTACGAGGTTGTGCGCCACCGCGCGCAGCCGATTGAGGTGGCCGCGGAACATCCGGGCCTGCTGTTGCGCGTGGACTTCGATGACGTGTCGGAGATGGTGCGTTCGATCATTGAACGCTACGAGCGGTGCGAGATCGATTCGGTGTATATCGTCTACAACGAGTTCAAGTCGGTGATCTCGCAGCGCCTGGTAGTGGAGAAGCTGCTGCCCATCCGCAAGCTCGGCTCGCAGGAGATTACCGCGGCCGAGGAGATGACCGAGGAGCAGAAGGAAGCGGCGGCGCGGGCGGCCAGCACCGCGGGCGTTTCGATTGAGGAGCCTGTGGATGAGGGTGCGGAAGAGGAAGCCAAAAAGTTCGGCACGGCCGACGTGGACTACATCTTCGACCAGCCGCCGGAGAAGTTGCTTCGCGACCTGATGCCGCGCTATGTAACCACCCAGATCTTTCATGCGCTGCTGGAATCGGCCGCAGCGGAGCACGCAGCGCGCATGACCGCAACCGACGCGGCGACCAAGAATGCAGAAGACCTGATCGACAGCTTGAGCCTGACCATGAACCGTTTACGCCAGGCGGCGATTACGAAGGAAATTATCGAAATTGTAAGCGGCGCTGCGGCGCTTTAGTTGGCGGAAGAGATTAGGAACGAAGAGGCTATGGCAGAAAATATTGGACGAGTGATTTCAATCAGCGGACCGGCCGTTGACGTGCAGTTTGAAGAAAAGACGATGCCGCCGATCTATCAGGCGTTGCGCATTGTCTCCGAAGGGTTCGACGTGCCCAAGCCGCTGAGCGTGGTCGTTGAGGTGCAGCAGCACCTGGGCGAAGGCCGCGTGCGCTGCATCGCCATGGTTGCGACCGAGGGCATGGTGCGCGGGATGAAGGCGATCGACACCGGCGGGGTCATCACCGTTCCGGTGGGCCGCGCGACGCTGGGCAGGGTGCTGAACGTGCTCGGCGAGCCGGTGGACGAGCTTGGCCCCGTCAACTCGAAGGAGTTTGCGCCCATCCATCGCCAGGCGCCTGCGTTCGACGAGCAGTCGACGAGCGAGGAGATGTTCGAGACCGGCATCAAGGTCATCGACCTGATCCAGCCGTTCCTCAAGGGCGGAAAGATCGGTCTGTTCGGCGGCGCGGGAGTGGGCAAGACCGTCATCATCCAGGAGCTGATCAATAACGTCGCGACCCAGCACGGCGGCTTCTCGGTGTTTGCCGGCGTGGGCGAGCGCACCCGCGAAGGCAACGATCTTTGGATCGAGTTCCAGGAGTCCGGCGTTATTGACCTGAAGGATTTTCAGAAGTCGAAGGCGTCGCTTATCTACGGGCAGATGACCGAGCCGCCGGGAGCGCGTCTTCGCGTCGCTCTGACGGGCCTGACAGTCGCGGAACACTTCCGCGACAGCGAGGGCGCCGACACACTGCTCTTCATCGACAACATATTCCGCTTTACGCAGGCCGGCTCCGAGGTTTCGACGCTGCTGGGGCGCATGCCTTCGGCTGTCGGCTACCAGCCGAACCTTGCAACTGAGATGGGCGAGCTGCAGGAGCGGATCACCTCGACCAAGAAGGGTTCTGTCACTTCGGTGCAGGCCGTGTACGTGCCGGCGGACGACTTGACCGATCCGGCGCCGGCGACTACCTTCGCCCACTTGGACGCGACCACCGTGCTCTCGCGGCCTCTGTCCGAGTTGGGCATCTATCCGGCGGTTGATCCGCTAGCCTCGACATCGCGGATACTTTCGCCGCGCATCGTTGGCCAGGAGCACTATGACGTCGCCCAGGGTGTGAAGCGAATCTTGCAGCGCTACAAGGACCTGCAGGACATCATCGCGATTCTCGGCATCGACGAGCTCTCTGAAGAAGATAAGACGACCGTTGCGCGCGCACGCAAGGTCCAGCGCTTCCTCTCGCAGCCGTTCCACGTGGCCGAGGTGTTTACCGGCATTCCCGGCGCCTATGTGAAGGTCGCGGACACGGTGCGCAGCTTCAAGGAGATTATCGAAGGCAAGCACGACGCGATTCCAGAGCAGGCCTTCTATCTGAAGGGCGGCATCGAGGATGTGCTGAAGGCTTCAGAGAAGATGCAGCAGATCGCTTAAAGACAGGTTCGAGGTTCGCTGTGCGAGGTTCGAGAAAGTAACGATAGATGGCTGAGGCGGGTACAAATTCGGGGCTGTTGACGGTGCGGCTGGTAAGCCCGGACCGGCTGCTGCTGGATGCGACAGCGGAGGCTGTGGAACTGCCGTCACGCTCGGGCTATCTGGAGACTCTGTACGGCGCTGCGCCGCTGCTGGCGGAGCTGGGCGCAGGCGAGGTACGGCTGCACGGCGGCACTTCGGGCGACCAGAAGTTCTTCGTGGCCTGGGGATTCGTCGAGGTGCTGCCGGAGCGGGTGACAATTCTGGCGGAGACGGCGCTGCGCCCGGAGGAGATCGACAAGGCTGAGGCGCAGCAGGATCTTGAAGCGGGCGAGAAGATGTGGCATCAGGCCGGCGACGACCCTGCAAAGTACCAGCAAGCGAATGCGGAGATGCGCGAGGCGGAAGAGAAGCTGGCTTCGGCCGAGGGCGCTAGCTCTGCCGGGCAGCCCGGCTAAGGAGCACGGCTTAGCCAGCGCATCAGCCCGGTGGCGGGCAATTCAGGAGCGAGGAAACGCTTGCGCTGGCCGAGGAGTTCACCGGCGGCTAGCCGGCCGCTGCGGACCGCGCCTTCCATGGTGGAGGGCCACTCGGTCGCGGTCCAGTCTCCCGCAAGGTAGAGGCCCGGGTATGCGGTGGTCTGCGGCGGGCGGTAACGGTCGAGTCCGGGAACGACGGAGAACGTGGCACGGGCTTCTTTCAGGACGGCGCTCTTGAGCAACTTGGCTTCGCGGACGCGGGGGAAGAAGAGTTCCGCTTCGCGCAGGGCCGCGGCGAGGATCTGTTCGCGGGTCATGTCGATCTCCGGCCAGGACGCGCTGATGACCAGTTCGAGGTAGCTGCCGCGGGCAGGTTCCCAGCGGCGAATGCGCGACTTGGCGAACATCCACTGAATGCGTGTGTCGAGCAGGACGGCGTGGTCAAGATCGGTGACCTCGCGGTCGTACCAAAGGTGGATGGTGGTGATGGGGGCGGCGACGAACTTGTCGAAGGGGATTTGTGCGGACGAGTCCGGCGAGGTAATGGATTGGATCAGGTCCTGCGTCTGACGGAAGCTGGTCGCGAGGATGACTGCGTTGGATTCGATCTCGCATTCGCGGGTCTTAAGTTTCCAGCGGCCGTCCGCAGTGCGCGCGATCGCTTCGACGCTTGCGTTGGCGCACACATCGACGCCGAGGCTTTGCGCCATGTCGACAACGGGCTGAAAGAACTCGCTGAGCGGGGCAGCGGGAATGCCGAGACGCCCAGCCTGGGGCGAGCGCAGGAAGGACTCGCGGAAGACCTTGGCGGCGTACTTCGTGGAGCAGCGTTCGGAGACATCGTTGAGCGCGCCGGCGACGACCGGCTCCCAGAAGTGGCGGATAGCGCGGTCGGTCTGGCGAGTTCGCTTGAGCCAGGCGGCGAAGCTCTCTTCATCGGTGGCCGGGCCGCTGCGGAGGAAGTGCGCCAGGCCGTCGGCGATTCGCGCCTTATCGTGGAGAGTGAGCATGGGCGCACGGAGAAAGCTGAGAGAGTTGTGTGCGGGCGCGGGGAGGCCGCTAGGCCCGATCCAACTTTGGCGCGGACTGCCCGCGGCGGTTGGTTCAAGGAAGCAGAGCTTGTCATACCAGCGAATCGAATTGGCGGCCCCGGCCTGCGTGATGAGATCCAGGAAGTTGGTGCAGCAGCCGACGACGACGTGCTGCGAGTCGATGGTTTCGCCGAGCGCCGGATGCGAGTAAGAGTAAGCGCGGCCGCCGACGAAGGGGCGGCGTTCGAGCAGGGTGACACGCGCGCCATTCCGGGCCAGGGCGACCGCTGCCGCGAGGCCCGCTGTGCCTGCGCCGATAACGGCTGCATCGCGCTGGTTGGTATCGACGGCCATCACCCCAGCACCCGGTTCCACGCGGCCATCACGGCGCCGCGGGCGAAAACTCCCAGCTTCTCGGTGGTAGAAAGGCTGATGCGTTCGCGGAAGACCTCCATCCGGTGGCCGGCGATGCGGCCCAGCAGGCGGTGATAGATGGTAACCAGGACCCACATGGCGGCGCGGCTGTCTCGATCCAGCAGAGGGATCAGCTTGTTGGCGGCCAGGTAGTACTTCTCCGCGCGGATGGCCAGCGTGGCCAGCATGCCGCGCTCCCGTTCGGTCATGGCGCGGGCGTTGGAATGGGCGAGCTCGCGCAGCTCGCTAATAGTCTCGCCGAACTCATCCAGCAGGTCGATGGGGAGATAGACGCGGCCGCGCTCGATGTCTTCCTTGACGTCGCGGAGGATGTTGGTGAGTTGGAACGCGATGCCGGTCTCTTCGGCGAACTTTTCGGCGCGCGCGTCGGTGTAGCCGAAGATGCGGATGCAGACCAAGCCGACCACCGAGGCGACGAGGTAACAGTAGCGGTAAAGATCGTCGAAGTTGGCGAAGGTTTGTACCTCGGCGGCGTGAGGTACGAGGTCCATGGTGGTGCCGGCGATCAGTTCTTCGAGCAATCTGTCCGGAATATCGAAGCGGCGTTGCGTGTCGGCGAGCGCAATGAAAACGGGGTTGTCGGCGTTTGCGTCGTGCAGGGAACCCGGCGAGTCCGAAGCACGCGATGCGCGCCAGGCCTGTAGCCACGCGGTCATTTCGGCGCGGCGGGCGTCGAGGGGCTTGGATTCGTCGTCGGCGATGTCGTCGGCGCGCCGCATGAAGGCGTAGACAGCGCACATGGCATCGCTCTTAGGTCGAGGGAGCACGCGAAAGGCCCAGTAGAAGTTCTTGGCCTCGCGGCGAGCGACCTCGCGGCAGAATCCGTACGCCCCGGCGGTGCGTGGGTTGCGGCTGGCGGTGCGGGGCGCGTTCGGTGCTTCGCTCACGCGATTGGGGCTCCAGCCTTGCGCCGCGTCCGGATTTTCCCGATCAACGCGCTTAGCAGCAGCATCAGCTTCCTGCGCCGCGTCACCACCGGGCGGCCGCGGAGCACGTCATAGTCCTGCGCGGCGATGCCGTCGAGAATGGCTTCGCCGCCCTTGCGGAAAAGGTCGAGGGTGACGCGAAGTTCGTCGTCGACCATCTCGCTGAGGGGCGCACCTTCGCGCAGCATGTCGCGGGTGCGGTCGACCAGCGCCCGCATCATGGCGCCAAATTCGGGGGTGAAGACGCGGCCTTCGATCTGACCCTCGGCCACGCCGAAGCGCTCCATGTATTCGGCGGGAATGTAGCGGCGCGGAATTTCGGAGTCGCGCACGCAGTCCTGCCAGAAGTTGGCGAGCTGCAGGCCGGTGCAGATCTTGTCGGAGAGCAGCGCGCGCTGTTCATCGCGGTAGCCGCAGACCATCAGCACCAGCCGGCCTACCGGATTGGCGGAGTAGCGCGAATACTCAACTGCCTCGTCCCAGGTGTAATACTCCGTCTTCACCTGGTCCTGCTCGAAGGCGCGGAGAAGGTCGTGGAAGAGGGTGCGCGGCAGGTCGCAGGCGACGATGGTCTCGCGCAGCGCGACGAAGACGGGATGGCGCGACTGCTGGGGCGCGTCGTAGCACTGGTCGAGCATGCGGCCCCAGGTCTCCAGCAGGCGAAGGGCGGTAGAGGTGTCGGCAACCTCGTCGCCCAGGTCGTCGGAGACGCGGCAGAAGGCGTAGACGCTCTCGAAGTGCGGGCGCACACGCCGGGGGAGGAAGAACGTGGCGACGTGGAAGTTCTCGTAGTGCGTGGTGGCCAGCGTGTGGCACCAGGCGCGGGCTTGGTCGAGCGTGGGGCGGTCTTCCGGCGTCCGATAGCCGGGCGGCGCACCGGCCAGCGAGTCCATCGCGGCAGTCTCGCGGGGTGCAAGTTCGACCGGACCGGTCATTGGCTATTCTCGCGGGCGCTGGGCCGGTAGCAGTTCGGAAGAACGGCGGTCTTGATGTCGGCAATATTGTCCGTGCTGCGGGTCATCATCCGCGCGAAGACTGCCGGCACCTCCTCCAGCGGCGCGGTGCGGGTAATGAAATCGGCGCACTTGAATCTTCCACTGCAGATCAGGGCGAAGGCCGCGGCGCAGGCGGCGGGGGTGTGGTGGAAGCTGGCCTTCAGGGTGATGTCGCCGTAGTGAAGGCGGTTGGTGTCGAGGCTGACCACCGTGCCCTTGGGCGGGCCGCCGAAGAAGTTGACCACACCGCCCTTGCGGACCATGGCCACGGCTGCCTCCCAGGTGGCCGGTGAGGCCACGGCCTCGATCACGGCGTCGGCGCCGCGGGAGTTGCCAGTGAGTGTTCGCACGGCTTTCACTGTGTCTGTGCCGCCGTGTGGGTCTTCCGCGATCTGCACGACTTCGGATGCCCCAAAGCGCCGCGCTGCCCTCACCTGGTCGTCGCGCTTGACCACGGCAATCACCCGAAGGCCGCGCAGATGCGCGACCTGGATAAACATCAGGCCGATGGGTCCGGCGCCGATCACGACCATGCTGTCGCCTGTCTGCGCTCCCGTCTCGTTGAGTCCCTGCACCACGCAGGCGAGCGGCTCGGTCAGCGCGGCATACTCGAGCGGCACGTCCGTGGGCACCAGCAGCGTGTTCTTCTCCACGATGCGCGCGGGAATGCGCATGTATTCGGCATAGGCGCCATTGTTGAAGAGGAGACATTCGCAAAGGTTCTGCTGGCCGTGGCGGCAAAAGAAGCAAGTGTCGCAGGGAGCGGAGTTCATCGGGACAACCCGGTCTCCGACGGAGAATCCGGTTACGCCCGCGCCGGTTACCACTACGGTGCCGGCGACCTCGTGCCCGAAGACGATGGGCGGCCTCAGCATGATGGCGTGATAGCCCCGGCGATAGACCTTCAGGTCGGTGCCGCAGGTAAGCGCCGCGCCCACACGCAACAACAATTCACCATCTCCCGCGTGGGGGACGGGAATCCGCTCCATGCGCAGGTCTTCCTTGCCGTGTAAGACGGCGGCTAACATGGTCTCCGCCGGAGGCTCCGCAATCATGCCTACCATCTTCTCACTTCACACGGTTTACGGTAGCCTGACTTTGCCTTAGGGGGTCGCGAAGACCCGACTCAAGTGGCTGGGGCAGATATAGGCAGAGTTGCTGGTTGGTTTGTATAAATCGGCGATCTCATTAGCGCATCTGATAACCTGACCGTCAGAAGCCATGGCCTTTCAATCCCCAGAAGCCTATCTGAAGCAGAAGATCTCGGCCGTGCAGGATTACTCGATTCTGTGCGGCTCGGCCATTTCGGCGCTCTTCACGCGGCCTCGTTACTGGGCGGACATCATTACGCAGATGGACTCGATCGGGGTTGGCTCGCTGCCGATTATCGTTCTTACCGGGTTCTTCACGGGATGCGTGCTGGCGCTGCAGTCTGCTACCGCGCTGACGAGTTTTGGCGCTGTCTCCATGACCGGCTCGCTGGTCTCGCTGTCGATGGTGAAGGAACTGGGGCCGGTGCTGACCGGGCTGATGGTATCGGGCCGCAACGCCGCCGGCATGGCCTCGGAGATCGGCTCGATGAAGGTAACCGAGCAACTGGACGCGATGCGCGCGCTGGGTACGGACCCAATCCGCAAGCTGGTGGCTCCGCGCCTGCTGGCCACGGTCTTCATGCTTTTCTTCCTCACTATTATTGCCGACGCATTCGGGATCGCCGGCGGGGCACTGATGTCGGTGTCACTCCTGGGCTTGAACGCGAGCACCTACCTGCACGACTCCTATCGCGGGCTCGTCCATGGGGACATCGTTCAGGGGCTCACCAAGCCGCTGTTTTCGGCCTTCATCATCGCCACCGTAGGCTGTTATTGCGGGATGAAGACCACCGGCGGGACGCAGGGCGTGGGCCGCGCGACGACGCAGGCTGTCGTCATCTCCTCGGTCGCCATCATCGTCGTCGACTTGCTGGTCACGCGCGCGATGATCGGCATCTTTGGCAGTTGAGAGCGCCTATGACCGAAGCCATCCCCAACTCCGGCGTCGCAATGTTGAACCCGCAGGACAATGAGACCCCGGTGGTCGAGTTCAGCGACGTGTCCATCGCGTTTGAGCTGAAGCCGGTGCTCAAGAACATCTCGTTCTCGGTCGAGCGCGGGCAGACGCTGATCATCCTCGGCCCTGCGGGTTGTGGCAAGTCGGTCCTGCTCAAGCTCGCCAACGGCCTGCTCGGCCCCGACTCCGGCTCCATCCGGATCTTCGGCCAGGAGATTACGACGATGCCTGAGCGCGATCTCTATGCGCTGCGCGCGCACATCGGCATGGTCTTTCAGGAATCGGCCCTCTTCGACTCGCTGACTGTCGAGGACAACGTCGCCTACCGGCTGCACGAAGAGCACGTCCCCGAGGACCAGGCGCACGCGCGCGTGGTGGAAGCTCTGAGGTTCGTCGAACTGGAGCCGGCGATCGACAAGTTTCCGTCGGAACTCTCCGGCGGCATGCGTCGGCGCGTCTCCATTGCGCGCGCCATCATCAGCCAGCCCGATCTCATCCTCTATGACTCGCCCACCGGCGGGCTCGACCCGATCACCTCGACCACCATCATCGAACTGGTGATGAAGCAGCGCGACGTGTCGCACACCACGTCGCTGCTGGTCACGCACCGCCTGCAGGACGCCTTCACCCTCGCGACCCATCGTTACGATCCCACCTGCGGAATGAAGCCGATCCCGAAGGACGGCCCGGACCGCGGTATCGATCCGGGAACAAAGTTCCTGATGCTCAACGAAGGCCACGTCGCATTCCATGGAACCACGGAAGAGCTGATCCACTCGCGCGACCCCTGGATCCGCGAGTTTCTCGATTAATCTTCGCTTGACAGAATAGCTATTACGTCGCACGATATACTACGTGAGACGGAATAGCCATGACTGATCCCACAATTCTCGTGCTGTCCAGTCTCGCCGGTGGCGATAAACACGGCTACGCCATGATGGAAGACGTCGAGCGCTTCGCCGGCGTTCGCCTTGGCCCGGGAACTCTCTACGGCGCGATCACGCGGCTGGAAGAGCGCGGCTGGATCGCGCCGGTAAAGTCGGAAGATCGCCGCCAGCCCTACACCATCACCGGGGCGGGACGCGAGCATCTTCACGAACAGCTTGGCAATCTGGGCCGAATCGTCCGTGCTGGCCAGCGCAGACTGGGGGACGCATGAAACGCATCCTGAAATTCCTCGCGCGTCTCTATCCCTCCGCCTGGCGCAACCGCTACGCCGCCGAGTTCGAGGCCCTGCTGGAAGACCGCACGCCGCGCGCCCGCGACGCCTTCGATGTCCTGATAGGAGCCCTGACGATGCAAATGACCACGTTGTCGTTCGTCCGCATCACCCTCGCATCCTGCGTCTTCGGCCTCCTTGCCGCCCTCGCCATCTCCTTCGCAGTCCCGCCGAAATACGTCTCCCAGGCGCTCATCCTCGTCGACGTGAGTGCTGACGGCGCAGGGCACCCGATCAGCAACGCATCGCAGAACGACATCGACGCGATGCTCAGGAATACGTTGGAGGAGGTTCTCAGCAGGTCGTCCCTGGTTCCCATCATGCAGAAGTACAACCTCTATTCGAACGAAAGCGCCGCGGCGCCTTCGGATGCGGCAATCATCCAGATGCGGAAAAGTATCTCGATAGAGTCTGTCCGGTCGGCCTCGTCCTCACCCGGTCTTCCCGGATTCATCGTTTATTTCACTTACCCCGACCCGCATATCGCGCAGCAAGTGGATGGTGACCTAGTCTCTCTCTTTGCACAAGCCAATCTGCGCAGGCGCATCGCCTCGGTGTCCGGCGACGGACCCCCGCAGCCCGGCGAAACGTTCTCGGTGCTGGACGCGCCCAACCTCCCGCAAAAGCCCTCCTTTCCGAAGCGAGGCCTGTTTGGCGCGGGTGGTTTGCTTGTAGGCCTTATCGGCGGTGTTGTCGTGGCGGCCATCATGGGTTGGCGTCGCCGATTGACGGCTGCCGCTGATTGAAGGACGGGAAGGGCCGATGATTTTCAATCATGTCGTGCGCAATCCGAGTCTTGTTAAGAGAACTCTCCTCGTCGCGACTGCATGGATGGCTGTCGCGGCGCCAATAACATTTGGTCAGGCAAGCACGGCTCCAGCGAAGCCCGAAGGGCCCGTACCTCTGCGAGCGATGGCAGCCGATGCGAACCCAGCATTCGAGGTCGCAACCATCAAACCGAGCCAGTCTGGGGTGCCCCTCAAGGTAATTGGAATGCGTGGACGCGATTTTCACGCCCTCAACTCGACTCTCAGCGAACTCATAGGCTTTGCCTATGGGCTTCAATCGAAACAGATCGCAGGCGGACCAGCCTGGCTCAACAAGGACCGTTTCAACATCGATGGGGTACCTGATGCGGAGGGTCAGCCCAGCACAACCCAGTGGAAGGCAATGGTTCAGAAGCTCATAGCGGACCGCTTCAATCTGAAACTCCACCAGGAAACGCAGGAGCTTGCGGTTTTCGCGCTGGTAGTTGGAAAGAATGGGCCCAAGCTTAAGAAAAACCCGAGTGGCGGTCCCTACCCCGGGCATACAACTCAGCAAAGAGTCCCTGGAGAGGTGACATGGATGGTGTCGAATATGACGATGGAAGAGTTCGCCTCCATGTTGCAGAACTCCATCATCGACCGGCCAGTGTTAGACCGGACCGGAATTAGCGGCAGGTTTGACTTCGAATGCAGCTTCGCCGCCAACGGTGGCCAGAGCGACGGAATCCCACTTCCGCAGGGCGTCGATACCAATCTGCCAGACTTGTTCACAGCGCTCCAGGAGCAACTGGGACTGAAGCTGGAATCTACCAAGGGCCAAGTGCCAATCCTGGTCATTGACCGTGCCGAGCTGCCTTCCGGGAATTAGGCGCTCTAGCGCTTCCCTTCTTGCCATTCCTCGTAGGAAATCCGCGGCACGGTGACAATGGCGTCGCGGGTGAGCGCATAGTTGCCCAGGCCGTTCATGCGGCCCACGGCGTGCAGTTCGTCAGCCTTAACGTACGGGCCAGCGGGGTCCACGAAGCGATCCTCCACGTACATCGCCACCACGCGGCCGAGGATAATCCGCGAGCGCCCAATCTCCATCGAAGTGAACTCGCGGCACTCGAGTGCGGCGTGGGCCTCCGCGATGCGCGGGACCTTGACGACCGATGATGGCGCGGTGGTCAGTCCGGCCATCTCTAATTCGTTCACGCCGGCGGGGAAGTCGGTGGCGCAGATGTTCATCTTCTCCAGCAGGTCGTCGGTGACGACGTTGATCACATATTCGCCCGTCCGGCGGATGTTGCGCGCGGTGTCCTTCGGAGTGAAGCGGGCGTCGGGGCGGTTGGTGACGCCCATGGCGACGATGGGCGGGTCGGTGCAGAGGTAGTTGTAAGCGCTGAAGGGCGCCGCATTCAGCTTGCCCTCTTCATCCATGCTGGTGACCCAGGCGATGGGCCGCGGGGCGACCAGCCCGATCAGCAGGTTGTAGATCTGCCGGTGCGGCGTGTTTTCCATTTCGAACTGCATAGGTTCTCCTTGCTGTCCAAGCGTACCGCAAAGGCTGCGCTGCTCCCCCAAACGACGTACTGAAAAATGGACCGCGGACGGGCCAGACCAGCGCGCTTGAGATAAACTTGCTAAGTGAAGCCACTTCAAACCGCCAGGCTCGTTGTGGCCACGGCTGCGGCCCTGACCGCGTCGCTTTTTGCATTGCCCATCGCCTCGGCACAGCTACCGCATTTCATCCCTCAGGCAGCAGCCGAGAATGCTGTGCTGCTGCTTCCCGACGCTCCTGTGGCGCAGAATCAGGCCGCTCCTCCGCCTGCCACGGGCGGGCCGACCGCTCCCGCAACTCCCGGCGCGCCTCCCTCTTCTTCTTCCTCGCCGCAGACCGCACCCTCTGCACCGGCCGGTGATGCTGCGGATCCACCTGCCGCTGATCCGAAGCCGGCTTCCGACCCGACGCCGGCTGACGCCAAGAAACTACAGCATGATCAGGCTGAGCGGGAACTGAAAGTGGAAGAGAAACAGCGCCTGCTGGGCGTGATGCCGCAGTTCCAGGTGGTGATGAACGGCCAAGCTGTGCCTCTGACCGGCGGCCAGAAATGGAAGCTGGCCCTGCACAGTGCAATCGATCCGTTCTACATCGGCTGGGCGATCGTGATTGGCGGAGGGTACGGTGAGCTGGTCGGCGACAACAACGGCTACGGCTGGAACGCGCACGGTTACATCAAGCGGGTAGGCGCGAACTACGCGGACAACGTAAATGGCGCGCTGGTCGGCAATGCGCTGCTGCCGCAACTGCTGCATCAGGACCCGCGCTACTTCCGCAAAGGGACGGGGCCGATCTTCAAGCGTTTTCTTTATGCCGCCGGATCAACGGTGATTTGCAAGGGCGACAACGGCAAATGGCAACCGAATGTATCGAACGTGCTGGGGAACTTTGTTTCGGGCGCCATCTCGAACTCATACTATCCGGCCAATGAGCGTGGTGTGGCGCTGACGCTGGAGAATGGAACCTCGGTTACTCTGTTTGGTGCGCTGGGCGGGCAGATCCTGGAGTTCGGACCCGACTTGGCGCGGTTGGTGCACCGGAAGAAAAAGGCTGATCCCCTCGCACCTGCGGTCACGCCGGCTGCGAACGTGCCGGCCACGGCGTCCACCGTGAACTGAAGAATCCTCACAAAATCAGCGGCTTAGCCGCACCCAACCCAGCAGCCGGCATCTGCACGGGCACCCCGAATTTGCGTGCGATAGAAGGCCGATTAGCGGCCAGAAATGATAAACTTGATAGTAATGACAACGCCGCTGAAGACGCTGTTCCTGAATCCTCCCTCCTTTGAAAAGTTCGATGGTGGCGCCAGCAGCCGCTGGCCCGCAACCCGCGAAATCGAGTCCTACTGGTACCCGGTCTGGCTGACGTATCCCGCCGGCATGCTGGAGGGTTCGCGCCTGGTAGACGCACCGCCGCACCACCTGAAGTGGCCGGATGTGGTGAAGATACTGAAGGACTACGAGTTCCTGGTCCTGTTTACCAGCACCATGGGCTGGGACGGCGACCAGAAGATGGCGGAGGTCATCAAGCAGACCTACCCCAAGATCAAGATTGCGTTCGTCGGGCCGCCGGTGACCACTTCAACCGACCGGGCGCTCAACGAGTGTCCGGCCATCGATTTCGTTTGCCGTCGCGAGTTCGATTTTTCCGTGGTCGAGTTTGCGCAGGGCAAGCCGCTGAACGAGATTCTCGGCATCAGCTACAAGGACGAGAACGGCGTTATCCAGCACAACCCCGACCGGCCGCAGGTGACTCCGGAGCAACTCGACGAAATGCCGTGGGCGACCGAGATTTACGCTCGCGACCTCGACGTGACCAAGTACACGGTGCCGTTCCTGCTGCATCCGTTCGTTGCGCTGTATTCAACTCGCGGCTGCCCGGCGCAGTGCACCTTCTGCCTGTGGCCGCAGACGCTGAGCGGGCATGCATGGCGCAAGCGCTCCACCGACGATGTGGCCGCGGAGATGGCCAACGCCAAGAAGCTCTTCCCGCACGTGAAGGAGTTCTTCTTCGACGACGACACGTTCAACATCCAGAAGGCGCGCACCATCGAGCTGTGCGAGAAGCTGAAGCCGCTGGGCCTGACGTGGTCGTGCACCTCGCGCGTCACCACCGACTACGACACGCTGAAGGCGATGAAGGAGGCCGGTTGCCGGCTTCTGATCGTTGGCTACGAGTCGGGCGATCCGCAGATTCTGAAGAACATCAAGAAGGGCGCGACGGTACAGCGGGCGCTCGACTTCCAGCGCGACTGCCATAAGCTTGGCCTGCTGGTGCATGGCGACTTCATCCTCGGCCTGCCCGGCGAGACGCGCGAGTCGATCCGCAACACCATCGAGTTCGCCAAGCAGCTCGATTGCGAGACCATCCAGGTATCGGTTGCTCATGCTTTCCCCGGGACGGAGTTCTTCGACTACGCCAAGGAGAAGGGGTTCATCACCAATGAGGCCATGATGGACGATGGCGGCCACCAGATGGCGCACATCGAGTACCCCGGCCTGCCGGTCGAGTACGTGATGTCGATGGTGCACAAGTTTTACGACGAGTACTTCTTCCGGCCCAAGCAGGCGTGGCGCGTGGTTTGGCAGTCGATTAAGAATCGCGACCTGCCGCGTCTCTACACCGAGGCGAGGTCGTTCATGAAGCTGCGCAGCCAGCGCAACAAGGCTGCCCAGGCGGCGGCGTCGCTGAAGGCGCACGAGTCTGTCGGCCAGGGCGCTTAGTAAGCAAAACGAAAGATTTGAGATGGCGGTCAGCTTCGGCTGGCCGCATCTTTTTTTCGGGGTATTCTAGGGGCGATGCGATATAGACTCCACATCAATCGTGGGGAACTCCTGGCCGCAGTTCTTCCCTTTGCGGACAGCGTGATGCGGCTGACCTCACCTCCTGGCAAGCACAGCGGAGACCACTCCCCTTGGGGAGTATTTCACCGCTACATCGTTCCCTCCCTGATCATCGTGGCTCCGCTTATCATTGGCCTGCAGTATCTCTTCGGCTACGTGGAACTCACGCCATCCTCCTTGGAATACCAGTCACTCTGGAAGCATCGCTCCATCCCCTATTTCGAGATCGAACGGATCGTGCCCGGGTTGCGCATCAAAGGAAAATTCGTGAATGTCAGCGTCACCGAGATCTACGTATATGGAGCGAAGAAATTGAGCCTCAGGCTGGATCGCCACCAGGATTTCCTAAACGAGATCAGACAATATGCGCCCCAGGCCCGCTTCGAAGAACTCGCCGCAGCCGGCACTTGAGGGGTCGGCATTTGGGCCGGTGCCCCGGCGACTTGCGTTCTCCCCTTTTGTTAGGCGCGCCCCCAATTATCATCTGCTCATGACTTCGCCTAGCCGGTTTCTCTTGCTGCCAACCCTGCTGCTTGCCTCTTTCGCGCCGCTCCCTGCACAGACCTCCACCCTTCATGGCGACGCCGCGCATCCTGCCCACGCGCAGCACTGGGTCGACACGCGGCTCTACTTCGGCCTCGGTCCCGCCGGCGCGCCGGACAAAGGCGTCTCCGAAGCTGCATGGCGGGAGTTCCTCGACCAGGAGGTAACCCCGCGTTTTCCCGCTGGCCTCTCGGTGATCGACGTCTACGGCCAGTGGCAGGGCAAAGGCGAAACCGCGCCGGAGCGGATTCGGTCGAAGCTGCTGATCATCGACTATCCGGCCACGCCGGCAAACGCGGCGAAGATCGAGGCGATCCGCGCGGCGTGGAAGCAGAAGACGGGGGACCAGTCGGTTATGAAGGTGACGCAGCCGGCGGATGTGTCGTTTTAGGATGGATGTGAAATAAGTTGTGCCATCTTTACGGCCGGATTAGGATGGCCGCATGTTGATCCGGAATAAGTACCATTGGCTGTTGCTCAGTTCGGCTGTTTTCTATTTGGCCTTAGCAATCTATATCACTGCGTTTAAGAGTGATCACTTCATGGTCCCGCTCTATCTCTTTATAGCGGCGTTATCGGCGATTCTGTGGCCATCGACCTTTACGACGCTGTCGAATGGTCTATTGGCGAAGCGGATACTCTTCGTTGCCTGGCGTAGTATTCCCGTTGGCGACATCTCCAAGATTGTCCCTCACGAGAAGAACGGCAAGTGGAGCTACGGAACGGTGGTGACAGTCTATTCTCGAAATGGCGAGAAGCTCACTCTGCAACCAAACCATCCTCAGCTCTTCCTCGCGGCGCTCCATGCGCAAACCCCGCAGGCCGAGTATCTCCTCTAAACTGGAGGTAGATGAAGCACACTCTTTCTCCGCAGCGCTATCTCATTCTGCTTGTCGTCATGTTGTCAGCGTCCGTAGGCGACACGCTGTTGTCGCATGGCATGAGGCAGGTGGGGCCGGTTTCGCTGGCGCACCTCGGCCTGCTTCTGGTGGCGATTCGAAACCCGTGGGTGATCACCGGAATCCTCTGCCTACTGTGCTTCTTCGCCAGTTACCTGACCGCGCTCAGCTGGGCCGACCTGACCTTTGTGCTGCCGTCGACTGCGTTTGGATATGTGGTGGTGGCGCTACTGTCAAAGTTCTGGCTGCATGAGACGGTCAGCCTCTACCGCTGGGCGGGAATCGTGCTGATCGTGGGCGGTGTCGGATTCGTCGCCAACGGCCCCTCGCTGACCCAGCACGAATTGGTGGACCCACTGGAAGAGCCAGTGCGCGCGCTGACGGGCGGGTCGAAATGATGGTCGCGGTTGGCGTTGAGACCAGCGTTCTCGAGACATGGGTAACCATCGTGACGGTTGCCGCGACCGCTGTCGCCGGCGACGTACTCACCGCCGGGGCGATGCGGCGCATTGGCGATCTCGATGTCATCCGCGCGAAGTCCGGGCTGGGTGGGGCGGTCCGCGCGGTGGTATCGAGTCCGCTGTTTCTGCTTGGTGTGTTCTCGATGGCGCTCAGTTTCTTCTCGCTGCTGTTCACGCTGTCCAACGTGGAGGTATCGCTGGCAGCGCCTGCGAGCGCGTCCCTGACCTTCATGGGCAACGCGTTTGCGGCCAAGCTGTTTCTGAAGGAGAATGTCGACCGCCGGCGCTGGCTCGCGGCGCTGTTCGTCTGCGCGGGCGTCTTCCTGCTGTCGAGGTAGGGTGCTTAGGGTTGCGGCGCGGGGCTGGGGGGAAGGTTGCTCTGCGAAGGATTGACCGGGGCGGAAACCACTGACTTGAACCAGGATTCTAGTTCGCCGCTCTGGCGCAGCAGTTGAATCTGGGTCTGGCGGAGTTGGAAGCTGGCGTCGAGTACGGCCAGGTACTTGTCCCGCTCCGCGATGCGGGCAGTCTGCTCATCCTTCGGGCTCATCTGCGGGCCGTTCGGGTTGCCATTGCCCGACTGAAGCTGTACGCGCAGAGCGTCAAGCTGTTGTTGCGCAAGTTGCTGCTGGAGCGTGGCGATGTCGGCCTGTGCCTTAAGCTCGTCGATGGTGTGGCGCGTGCGCGTCTGGCTGTCCAGCGCGTCGATCTGGGCGTTTTGTGCATCGTGAAGGGCCCGCGAGGCTTCTGCTGTGGCGATCCGTCCTCTGTCGCCCCGTCCCTTATCGAAGAATGGAAGTGATATCAGGACGCCGAAAGCCGCTTCGTCCGCACCGATATGGGCTCCGCTGAATGTCTCCAGGGTCCCGAACGAGTTGGTGAAGGTGGCGTACCGGTTGTATTGGGCGATGAAGTTGATCTGGGGCCAGAATCCCGAGCGAGATTCTCCCTTCGCCTGTTGCCGCTTGGCTTCCGCGTTGGCAAAGGCTGAGGCCACCGCGGAGTTGGCGTAGCCGTCAGGCGTCTTGGCAATCGTGTCCTGGGGAACAACGATCGCAGGAAGGGTGCCGTCGGTTTTCAGCGACGACGCGGGCGGCAGGCCGATCAGGCGCGCGAGGTGGTCGCGGTCGACCTCGATGTCGTCCTGCTCTTTCAGTTCGGACAGGCGAAGCTGGGCAGCCGTGAGCTTGGCCTGAGTCAGGTCGATCTGCGTGTCCTGCCCGGCGTCGACGCGATCCTGAACGATGGTGACAAGAGCGCCGGCGAATCCAGTCTGCTGCCGGACAACCTGCTCGTGCTGCTGGTCGTTATCCAGCGCGATGTAGGCAAGCGCGGTGTCCTCGGCGACTTGCTCCTGGGCATCATCGAGCGCCAGCAGGGCCGCCTGCACGCCTTCTTTGGCCGAGCGGATGTAGTCGAACTGCGATAAGTTGAAGACGATCGATCCGGCGTTCGCTGTGGCGAGAGTGGGCGGGCTGGGGAGGTATCCGTAGGCCTGGCCGAGGCCTGCGCCGATGCTGACAGCGGGGATGTACGCGTCGTGGGCCTGAGAGAGCTGAGCGCGCGCCTTGTTGACATCGTCCTTAGCCCCGAGGACACGCGGGTTGCTGCGCAACGCCAAATCAATCGCAGTCGTAAGCGATATCTGCGCATGCGCATAAGGCGCAAGCAAGAGAAACACAGACCATGCCATGGCAGCGCGAAGGCCGCTGAGCCGTCGGAGACGCGGCTGCCCGGCCGGGTCGGCTGGGTGACGCAGGCGATTTGGAGAAAGCAGAAGCATGCGTTCCAGGAGATTCGTTCGCAATTTATTGAACGGTTTTCACCTCAAGACCATTGGTTAGGTCGAGGGGGGTGGTTGGGGTGGTGGCAACAACGTCACCCTCAGCGAGACCGCCCGTAATTTCGACTTCGTCGACGTTGACAATGGCCGGATTATCAGGGGTGCCCAACTGGACGGGAGTACGGACGAGCTTGTTGTCGATGATGCGGAAAACGTAAGGCTGTGCGGTAGTCCCCCGTAAGGCGTCGTGCGGAATAGCGAGGACGTGAAGGTGTTTTGCGGTGGTGACGGTGACGTTGACGTTTGCGTTGGGCTCGAGGACATCGGCATCGTCGACCGTGATCAGGCACTCGCCGACAAATCGCGTTAGATATTTCACGATCGTGGTTGGCACCTGGGAGACCTGTCCATACCACGCCATCCCCGGCTTGGCCTCCCAGGTGATTTTGACGGGCTGTCCGACTGCGAGACTGCCGATATCAGGCTCGTCGAAGTATCCAATGATGCGCTTCCGGCTGAGATCTGCGACGTAGATCAGGTCGGTGCCGGTGTCGACGTAGTCATATTGGGAGACCGGGATGGAGTAGACAGTGCCGGAGATGGGGCTGTGAATGTCCGCGGTATCGTAGGCGCTTTGCGCGGCGGCGACTGCGGCGCGCGCATCTTCGAGCTGCGCCTGGGCGCGAGCGCGGTCAGCGTCGCCGTACCGCTCGGTGCTGTGCTGTTGGATGCTGCGAATAAGGTTGTTGTCAGCCTCGATGCGGTGCTGGGTGACGGCTACCTCGGCCGGCGATTCCGCCCCCTGCTGCTCGAGTTTCTGCTTGGCAGCCAGATCGGCTTCATCCTGCTGGAGTTGCAGCTTTGTCCGGCTTAGGTCCGCGGCGCTGGTATTCCGCTCATCCTGCGAGCCACCGTGCTCAATGTCGTTGGCCGCGAGTTCAGCGGCACGGAGCGTCGATTGGGCGTGGGCCAGGTTTGCCAGCGCGTACTTATCGTCCATCTTCAGAAGCAATTGGCCGGCCTTGACCTTGTCGCCGACGTTGACGTAGATCGCCTGGACTTGGCCGGCAGCCTGCGCATGGGCTCCAAAATCGTTCAACAGCTCAACCTCGCCGGTGGTCGTGGTTCTCTTTTCAAGATCCTTATAGGCAACCTGGGCGGTGCGAACGCTCACCCGCTCGTGGGTAAGCGAGCGGACAGCATAAATTGCCAGGACGATCAGGAAGAGGGCTGCTCCCCAAATTACATAATGTGTTGCGCGATTTGACTTGGGGGTAGAGGCCATGTGCTTAGCTGTCAGTATATAAGACACTTTTTGAGGCAAAACGACCCAGAAATTCTTGCCCCCAGATCGACAACAGGGAATCTGTGGCCGATTCGCGGCGATTGGAGCAGGACTTAGGCCGTTCAAGCCAGGCTGGCATCACCCGGGCCGGGCAGCAGGTTGCAAAGCGCATAGATCGAACTCCAGGCCGCCGAAATGTGGGCCGGCGTATGGGCCGGTGTTCTGCCTGATCCGGTAGAGTGCGTCGACGGCGGAGCCCTGGGTCAGGCCAAGCCCAGAGCATAGTGCGGGCCAGTCGGCGGTGCCGCGGCTCCACCCCAAGGCGGGAATCGCAGGGCCCGGTTGTGCATCTCCGGTCTGCCTCAGTTGCAGGCAGATGTGCTTTTCCTGGATAAGGCGGATGGGTCCGGCGAGGGTTGCATTGCGGGTTACGAAGATGGGCTCGGGGTTGCCGATGCCAAAGGGCGCGCAGCGCGCAATCCAGGCGGCCAACTCGGGGGTTAAGTCGGCGAACGTGAGTTCGGCGTCGAAGGAGAGCGGGGGAATCAGCAAAGAAGCTGTCAGCCGCGAAGTCGCATAGGTCTTCATCCGGGCGCGGAGCAGCGGCAGCCGGTTGGAAGGGAGCGAGAATCCGACGGCGTGCGCGTGGCCTCCGAAGCGATGGAACAGCGGCTCGCCCGGGTCGGCCGTGTCGACGGCGGTAATGGCGTCCAGCAGGTGGAAACCGGGGATAGAACGGCCGGAGCCGTGGGCGTTGCCGTCGGCGTGGGTGATGACCAGGGCCGGGCGGCCGGTGCGGTCCACTACGCGCGAAGCGAGAATGCCCAGCACACCGCGATGCCACTCCGGGTGATCGAGGATCAGGCAATCGGGAGGGTACAGGCCGTCTGTATCGACCAGGGTCAGCAGCTCACGATCGATGGCGTCGAGCGCGCGCGCCTCGGAGTTTCGCCGCTCCTGGTTAAGGTTGTCGAGTTTGACCGCGAGTTCGCGCGCACGGGCAGGGTTCCGTGTGAGGAACAGCTCGACCACGTCGTCCGCAATGTCCATGCGTCCGGCGGCGTTGATGCGGGGAGCGATGCGGAAGCCAACCTCGGTCGCGGTCGGCGGTCTGTCAAACGGTATCTTCGCGAGTTGCATCAGCGTGCGCAGGCCAGGTTGAACGGGGTTCGCAAGGGCCGCAAGACCCAACGCGGCGATGGCGCGGTTCTCGCCGGTGAGCGGGACGGAGTCGGCGATGGTGGCGATGGCGACGAGCTTCAGGAACGACGGGACGAGCACGCTGCGGGTGCGCGCACGGAACGCGGCGGGATCGGGGGTCAGCGGCGCGGCGGCCTCCAGCAAAGCCTGGGCGAGCTTGTAGGCGACGGCGGCTCCGCACAGGTGTTTGTTGGGATACGGGCAGCCGGGCTGGACCGGATTGATGACCGCGAGGCAGTCGGGGAGGGCCGCGTCGCCGTCGGGCAGATGGTGGTCGGTGACGATCAGGTCGAGCGCGAGCGCGCGCGCCTCGGCGGCCTCGGTAACCGCGCGAATGCCGGTGTCCACACTGATGACCAGCCGTATTCCCGCCGCAGCGGCCTCGCCGAGAATGGCGTTCTGCATCCCGTAGCCTTCGCGGATCCGGTGCGGCACGTGGTAGGTCACCTGGGCGGGGCCGTGCGGGTCGATCGCCAGCGCAATCCGTTCGATCGTGGTCTTCAGCAGCACGGTCGCGGTAGTGCCATCGACGTCATAGTCCCCGTAGATGAGGATTGGCTCGGCGGCGCGGATGGCGCTGAGGATGCGTTCGACGGCCGCGTCCATGCCGAGCAGTTGCGTCGGATCGTTTGCGGGCGAATCGAGGAAAGCTTCCAGCGTTGGATTGAGGAAAGCTTCCGCCGCGGCCGGAGTGTCGATGCTGCGCGAGACCAGGATTTGTGCGATGGGAAGTGGGCAGGCAAGGTGCGCTGCTAGAGCTACGACGGCGCGCGGATCAGAGGGTTTGGCGACCCATTCGGATGAAACGTCGAGGCTTTCGAACGAGGGCAAAACCAGATTCCTTCACTGCAACTTGGAATAACGGCCGTCAACAGGAACCAGGAACTGTCCGCACCTGCCGGGCGCGGCTAGTCTTCGTCGTGGTCGTCGACAACGATGCCGCCCAGGTCGGTGACGGTCTCGATGAGTTCCTGAAAGCGCTCGTACCACTCGGTGGAGGTTTCGTAGAGGAACATCACGCCCTGGTGCGCGAATCCCAACTGCAGGTAGCCGAGCTTGCCGACGTGGTTCACCAGGTACTCGGCGTCGTCGATCTCGGGCGCGTCGGGATCGGGGTAGGCCTGATCGCGAAGTTGTTGCAGCAGGATGGCGATGTCGGACTTCTCCAGCACCACCTCGCTCATGGTGACAAAGCTGGCGCCGGCAGCCTTGGCGTGCTCCACAAAGTCCTTCCAGGCTTCCGGGTCCTCGTCCTCGAAGATCACCGTAGGCACTTCTTCCGTGACGTAGCCATTGAAGCGGCGCATGCCGTGGCCTGCGATGAAGGCCACCATGTCGTCCTTAAGCGAGATGAGATTGTCGGGTTGCATGCAGAGAGTATTGTCGCAGAAAGTGCGGCGGAGCGCACAACGGGTTGCGTCCGAAAACTGTAACGAATGGCCGGAACGGCTGCGCTTGCCGAGTCTTTCCGCGGGCGTACCATGGAAGCACTATGCGAGCCATTCAGATTACCGAGACCGGCGGACCCGAAGTGCTGGTGTTCCGCGAGTTGCCCACACCCGAGCCGGGACCCGGCCAGGTGCTGATCCAGATCGAGGCCTGCGGCGTCAACTTCATCGACGTATACCAGCGCGAGGGGCGCTATGCCGTGCCACTGCCGTTTATCCCCGGCCAGGAGGCAGCCGGGACCGTGATTGCGCTGGGACCGGATGTGACCTCAGCCAAGGTTGGCGACCGGTTTGCCTGGTGCCACGTAATGGGGACCTACGCCGAGTTCGCCGTGGCCCCCGTTTCGAAGCTGATCGCAATTCCCGAGGACGTCAGCACCCGGCAGGCGGCCGCGGCCATGCTGCAGGGGATGACGGCGCACTATCTGGCGCACTCGACCTATCCCATCCAGAAGGGTGATGACGTTTTGATCCACGCCGGCGCCGGTGGGGTTGGGTTGCTGTTGATCCAGATGGCCAAGCACTTGGGCGCGCGCGTGATCACCACGGTGTCGACGGAGGAGAAGGCCACGCTTGCTCATCGCGCCGGAGCGGACGAGGCGATCCTCTACACCCGCGAAGACTTTGCCGCCAAGGTGCGCCAACTCACCGGCGGCCGGGGCGTGCCGGTCGTCTACGACTCGGTGGGCAAGACCACCTTCGACGGCAGTCTGGCCTGCCTGCGGACGCGCGGCATGATGGTGCTTTATGGCGGATCGAGCGGGCCGGTGCCGCCGTTCGACCTGATTCAGCTCTCGACCAAAGGATCGCTCTTCGTAACCCGCCCGACCATGAAGGACTACACCGCGACCCGCGAGGAGTTTGAACTGCGGGCCGGAGAAGTGCTTCGGTGGGTGAAGGAAGGCAGCCTGAAGCTGAGGCTGGAGCACAATTATCCGCTGGCCGAAGCAGCGCAGGCGCACCGCGACCTGGAGGGGCGCAAAACAACCGGCAAGGTGCTGCTGATTCCGTAAGCCGCACGCATGGAGCCAATTGCCGTTTGCGATGGAACCGACCGGTCTGGGTTTGCGTAGTTCATACGAGAATGCGGGAAACGTATAGCTGGTCGTGGGTGGAGACGCAGGTTGCGCAGACCCTCGAGGTCTGGAACGGCTGTGCTGCTCGTCAGGCGCAAGCCGGTCCACGGTACTGCCCCGACGAACAGAAGAAGCGCGAGAAGGCTTACGACAAAGCCTTGCGTGAGGTTGAGCGCGAGGCAAAGCGCTCGCCGCGGACGAGAGCGGAACGGCTCGAAGCCCAGCAGCGGATCACCGCATCCTTCGCCCGGTTCTCCGCGGCGGCACTGGATCTGCCGGGCGATGCGGTTCAGCTTCTTACGGACGACTTCCTCCCCGTGGGCACCAAGCTGGCGCGCTGGGCGCGACGCTTCGACGAGAGCCTGAGCATGCCCGACATCATCCAGGCCTGCCGGAATGCGTGGACTGCTTGCGGCTTGCAGCCGCTGCTCGGCGCGCGTGTGGAACTCACACCCTCCATCCTCGGCTACAGCCTGCTCTATCCGTATACCGACAACTTCCTCGACCGGCCGGACGTCTCCGCGGAGGCCAAGCGCCGCTTCAGTGAGCGCTTCCGGGAGCGCCTGCGCGGCGAAAGTATCTCCACCCAGAACAGCCATGAAGCCGCGCTGTGGGCTTTGGTGGAGTTGATCGAAGGGCAATATCCCCGCGCAGTCCATCCCCAGGTCTTCGACTGCCTGCTGGCGATCCATCGTGCGCAGGAGGACAGCGTCGCGCAACTGACGGGCGGCGACCCATGCACCAACCCCGACGTCTTGCGGATGAGTTGCGCGAAGGGCGGCAGCTCCGTGCTTGCCGACGCATGTCTGGCCCATGGCTGGCTCAGCGAGCAGGAGAGCCGCTTTTCGTTCGCGTGGGGCGTTCTGCTGCAACTCGGCGACGACCTGCAGGACGTGCGCGAGGACCTCGAGCGTGGCTCGACCACGCTTTTCTCTCGCGCCGCCGAACAGGGCACGCCGCTGGACGCTCTCGCGACCCAGTTGCTGTGTTTCAGCGAGAGCGTTGGCGCGCGCATGGAGGACCTGCCGCACGGTACTCCGATGCTGAAGGACCTGCTGCGAATGAGTTGGCGATCCCTGATCGTCGGCGCGGTCGCGGACTCGCACGCATACTTCACGCCGGAGTTTCTTCGGGAGACGGAGCACAGCTCTCCGTTCCGCTTCGAGTTTCTGCGTGCGCGGCGGAAGAGATTGGCGAGCCGGCAGGGTCTGTACGCGACGCTATTCGATGCGTTTCTTGAGACGCCGGAAGAAGATGACGATGGACTGCCTCTGCCATCGGCTGAGCTTGCCGCAGAAACAGGCGTTTTTTGACTTCGCACGCTGTATCGCTTAGAACTTAAGCTTCAGCTCGTCCTGCGGCTTGCCCTCAAGTTGGCGGCTGCGCAACCCACAACCCATGCCCGCAACGGAATGTTCGGGAAGCGCGGTGAAACTCCGCCACTGCCCCGCAACTGTAAGCGCGCACGCCGCTCCCTCGCCGGAGAGGCGTGAATGCCCGCCAGGATTTTCCCACTGAAGCCGCCAGGCGACGGGAAGGGAAGTCAAGATGATCGGCCGGCATGCACCCGCGTAAGTCAGGAGACCGGTTCTGCTGCGCACAGGTACCACGTTCCCGGGGGGGAGCGTAGGAGTTTCCAATATGTCCGCAGTCTCCGGCCGTCAAGTGGCCGCATCTCTCTTGCGTGCGTCTGCTTTGCGCAGATACTCGCCGCTCGCCGCCTTCCTCTTGCTTCCACTCTTGCTTCTGGTCTCTGCTCCGCCGGCCCGCGCGGTGGTGGTTCGCGGAGCGGTCACCGACCCGCTCGGCCTGCCCGTTCCCGGCGCTCGCATTCAACTGATTCAGGGCAAAAAGGCGGTCGCTATCGGCATTGCCGGTGCGGACGGTACCTACGAGATCCGCTCCACCCTGGCTGGCCGCTTCGTTTTGCTGACGTCTTCGGCAACCTTCGCTCCCGGCATCAGCAAGGACTTCTACGGCGGCTCGACCGATGACATTACGCTGAACATCGTGCTGGAAGTCGCCTCGGTGCACGAGGAGATAACGGTAACGGCCACCGGTGTGCCCACGCCACTCGAACAATCCAGCTCCGCGGTCACCCTGATCCCCGACCTCGATCTGGCGACCACGGTTGGCATATCCGACGCGCTGCGCCAGTCTCCCGGTGTCGACGTGGTGCAACAGGGCCAGATGGGCGGCCTCACGTCGCTGTTTGTACGCGGCGGCAACTCCGACGCCAACAAGGTGCTGATCGACGGCATCCCGGCGGAGGACGTGGGCGGACGCTTCGACTTCGGCACCGTCTCCTCCAGCGGCATAACCGGTCTGGAGATCTACCGCGGCCCGGATTCCGTGCTGTACGGCTCTGACGCAGCGTCCTCGACCATTGCCTTCACCACGCCGCGCGGCAGCGACCTGAAACCCGTGGTGAACTACACCGGAAGCGCCGGCAACTTCCACACCTACCAGAACGAAGGCACGTTCAGCGGCGCGCATAAACGCCTCGACTACCTGGCGGGGTTCTCGCGTGTCGATACGTCGAACGCACTGCCTATGGACGAATACCACTCCGGCACCGCCGTGGCCAACTTCGGCTACGACCTCACCGCGGCCACTCCAGTGCGCTTCACCCTCCGCAATGCCGACTCTGCCGGCGGCGAGCCCAACGCGCACGACTTTTACGGCATCTCCGCGGCGGCGAAGGAGGCCGATCAGGACCTCTACTCCGGCCTTACCATCCAGAACACGTTCGAAGGGAACTGGCACAATCTCGCGCGCTACGGCATCGCCCGCAAGCGCGAGCAGTTCACCACGTTTTATCCGGCCGGCCAGTTGGTGATCGACCAGTACGGCGACCAGACGTACTACGGCAACAAGGTAGCCATCCGCGGCGCCAACGGCTATGCCGCGACCGGCCAGGCGGCAATTGCGTATGGATGCGGCACGCCAAATCCGGCCAGTTGTTATCCCCAGGAGGATTTCGCCGACTCCAACCGCGACGAGCTCTACTACCAGACCGACTACACCTTCCCCAAACGCATCGTCGGGCTGTTCGGCTTCCGCTACGAGAACGAGCGCGGCAGCTTCGTCTACCCGGTCTACGGTGAGGCTGAGGCGATCCAGCGCACCAACTTCGAGTACACACTGCAGTTCAGCGGCGACATCCTCAACCGCGTCTTTTACTCAGCCGGCGGTGCAGTGGAGAAAAACCACCTTTACGGTGTTGCAGGCACACCCAGGATCGGACTTGCCTATGTGCCGGTGCGGCCAGGGGGCCGGGTGTTTCGCGGGACGAAGATCCGCGTGAACGTGGCGACCGGGGTGCAGGAGCCATCGCTGGCCACCGACTTCTCCAGCCTCTACACTCAGCTTGAAGCGCTGGGCGATACTACGGCGATCAAAACCTATGGGATCACCCCCATTCGGGAGCTGCGAACGCGTACCCTCGACGCCGGCATTGACCAGCACATTTACCGCGACAAGCTGATATTCAAGGCGGGATATTTCCATAACGAGTTTTCCCATCAGATTGAATATGTCGACTCAGGGACCCTCAAGCAGGACTTTGGCGTTAATCTGTGCCCGAGCGCCAACCCCAACTGCGGCGGCGTTCCGAACTTCTATGGGGCCGATGTTGGCTCGCTTGCCTTCCACGCGCAGGGGCTTGAGTCCGAACTGGAATACCGGCCGTTAAGCCGCCTCTTTCTCCACGCCGGATACACCTATCTCAACGCCAAGGTGGACCAGTCATTCGCCAGCTCCGCGTTGTCCGTCACTCCTGGCGGATTCCCCGAAACCAACCCAGCGTTTCCGAATATACCCATCGGCGAGTCGCCATTCGTTGGCAGCCGTCCGTTCCGGCGTCCGCCCCATACCGGCTATTTTGCCGTCCAGTACTCGGGCACCAACCTGACAGCCGCGTTCAAGGGCGCGTTCGCCAGCCGGTCGGACGACTCCACCTTCCTCGACTACTCGGACCTGGCCGGCACCAACTCCCTCATCCTCCCCAACCGCAATCTCGACTTCGGCTACGCCAAGCTCGACGCCAACTTCATGTATGCCATCAAGCGGCGGGTGACGGTCTTCACCGAACTCGACAACGTGCTCGGCCAGCAGCACATCGGGCCCATCGGCTATCCGGCGCTCCCGTTTACGGTGCGGGCGGGGTTGAAGCTGCGCATCGGCGGGGAGTGAGCAGGCGGTCGTGGCGTAATTGCACGCTACACAGACAACGATCGGGCCGCATCCGCGTCTAACTGAATGCTATGACGAGACTTTTCTCAGTCGCTTTGTTGCTTACTTCCGCCCTCACGTTTGGGCTCGCGGCGCCGGCCCAGCAGGAAGGCCTCGTGCCGACGCAGGTGCTGGTCGGCGTCGATCTCAAGTCCATGCCCCCGGCGAATGCGTCCGACCTGACGGTGTCGGTGAACGACCACAAGGAGCCGCTGAGCGCGTGGACGCCCGTCGTTCCCGCCAATGCCCAGGTTGCGCTGCTCATCGACGACGGTCTGCGCGAAAGCATGGGCCGCGAACTCGACAACCTGCGCGCCTTCGTCCGCAACCTGGCGCCCGGCGTCGAGGTCCTGGTCGGCTTCATGCAATACGGCCATGTGGTTGCGGAGCAGCCCTTCACCACCGACCACGCTCAGGCCGCCTCCACGTTGCACCTGCCTGAAGGGGTTCCGGGCATGAGCGCCAGCCCCTACATCTGCCTCTCGGACTTCGTCAAGCACTGGCCCGACTCCGGCGTTTCCTCGTCTTCAGTCGCCGGTGTGGGCACATCCTCGCGGCTTAAGGCGCGCTTCGCCATGATAATCACCAACGGCGTTGACCCGTACAACGGCAGCACCAGCGTGATGAACCAGGAAAGCCCATACGTCGACGCCGCGATCACCGACGCGCAGCGTGCGGGCGTCGCGGTATCCGCAATCTACTACAGCGATGCCGGCATCCGCGGCGCTTCAGCGGACAATAGCGGCCAGGACTATCTAGCGCAGGTCACCCAGGCCACGGGCGGCATCAGCTACTGGGAGGGCATCGGCAATCCCGTGTCCACGGCCCCGTTTCTGGCCCAGTTCCAGCACGCGATCGCGGAGACTTACATCGCCACCTTCCTGGCGCCCACCGGCAAAGATGCTCAGCGGGACCTGGTCCATGTGAAGTTCTCAGCCGCAAGGTCCAAGTTGCACGTGCCCGACAAAGTTCTGCCCGGCAACCAGGAGTAGCGCCGGCAACGGCAAGCAAATAACGGTCCGCAATCGCCTGCAAACCTGTGCCGACCGAACGTGCCTGCGTGCCGCAGCGGAGTAAAATCGTCGCCATGATGAATCGGCCTCGCTTTACCGCGCACCACTCGCGCCGCCGGCTGCTCGCGCACCTCTCGCTGATCGCCATAGCAACTCTTCTGCTGGGTCTATCGCCGGCGCCAACTCACGGGCAAAGCCAAGCTACGGAAGATCTGGGTGGCTGCACCCTGAAGGACCATGTTTACCACTGCGACGGCGCAGTCTTCCAGAAGGCGCTCAGCGCTGCCAGCAGCGTAAAGATCGAAACTCACAACGCGGATGGCGTAGCGCGGGACCGGTTGACGACCTTCGTTACCAGCAAGCTCGGCAAGACGGTCGTCCCGCCAGGCGCCCCGGCGGACCTGAGCTTTCTGATGTTACCGGTTGACGATCAGGGAGTCCTGAACGACAGTCCCGGTGGCGCCAACCTTGGGACCCTCCGCATCTATACGGTCGCGCCCGGCGGCTCGCGCGGGCACCTGCTCTGGGCGGAGACCTTTGCCGGAGACTCGGATATGCCCTGGCCCGCCGTGGTGCGCGGCCTCATCCTCCAGTTTCAGTCGCGCTTCCACATCAAGTAGGCAGACCGCAGCGCCAGTCTCCCGATCGAACGTGGGAGCTCGGTTACAGGCCCATCACCGCGCAGCACCCGTCATCCGGGGCTGCACGGTGGAGGGCTGCTGCAACTGATGTTAAGAGCGACCTGAACCGCCGGCCCAGGCTCCTTATTCCTTGTACAAGGCAGCGCCGGCAAGCGCGGCTGCGATGGTCTCGACCAGGTTGCCGGCCGTTGTCATCGCGGCCAGGTGATGGCTAAACAGGTGCGGAATCCACATGAAGCCGAGATTCGGGATAAGGTAACCGATGATCCAGAACCCGACGGCAGCTTTGAGGGCTGTGCCCGGCCCCGCGCCATAACGTGGGCGGATGGCGGCATAGAGCCAGATAAGGAAGATGCCGGCGATCAGTCCGAGGGCGTTGAATTGGACGATCTCGCCCGGCGTGAACTCGGAATGCCCCAGGGCCATCATTCCGTCGGCCCACCTGGGGGCGAGCAGAACACCGTCTACAAGGTAACCCAGGACATCAGATACGATTCCGGCAACGATACCTGCGAGCAGCACGCGGCCGAGGTTGATTTTTCCCATACGATCTCCTTATCCATTCGCGATGGTGAAACACATTGAAAACAAATGTCTTCAAGACGCTTCCCAGGTGCTACCGGGGAATGGCGCAAGTATACCCACATCGTGGACGCTGGCGCAAAAGCTTTCTTCAGGAACTTTTGAGGCAGGAAAAAGCCCCGAAGCGAATCCAACTCGCTTCGGGGCTCGGTTTTACCGTAGCTGACTTGCAGGGCAGGGAAGTTTAGTACATGCCTTCCATGCCGCCGCCTCCGCCGTGGCCGGCGGGCTCCTTCTTCTCCGGGATCTCGGAGATCATGGCTTCGGTGGTCAACATCAGGCCCGCGATCGAAGCTGCGGTCTGCAGCGCCGTCCGCGTTACCTTGGTCGGGTCGATGACGCCGGCCTTCACCAGGTCCTCGTACACGTCCGTTCCCGCGTTGTAGCCGAAGTTGGCTTCCTTCGAGTCGCGGATCTTGCCGATGACGACCGCACCCTCTTCGCCCGCGTTCGAGACGATCAGCCGGAGCGGCTCCTCGAGTGCACGGCGGATGATCGTTGCCCCGATCTTCTCGTCGCCTTCGAGCTTCTTGATCACCTCGTCGACTGCCGGCATGCAGCGCACCAGCGCGACGCCGCCGCCGGGGACGATGCCCTCTTCGACCGCCGCGCGGGTTGCGTGCATCGCATCCTCGACGCGCGCCTTCTTCTCCTTCATCTCGGTCTCGGTAGCTGCACCGACCTTGATGACGGCAACCCCGCCCACCAGCTTCGCAAGCCGCTCCTGCAGCTTCTCGCGATCGTAGTCGGAGGTGGTCTTGTCGATCTGTGCGCGGATCTCCTTCACCCGGCCCTCGACCTCGCCGTCCTTGCCGCCGCCGTCGATGATGGTGGTGTTGTCCTTGTCGATGGTGACGCGCTTGGCCGTGCCCAGGTCCTCGATCTTGACGCCCTCGAGCTTGATGCCGAGGTCCTCCGTGATCGCCTTGCCGCCGGTAAGAATGGCAATGTCCTGCAGCATGGCCTTGCGCCGGTCGCCGAAGCCCGGGGCCTTCACAGCCGCCACGTTCAGCGTGCCGCGCAGCTTGTTCACCACCAGGGTCGCCAGCGCCTCGCCGTCCACGTCCTCGGCAATGATCAGCAGAGGCTTGG
>Ga0181520_10000593_pt1 | contig 78876 bp, 84 predicted proteins | sample PEATcosm2014_Bin_29_FD_132451 | JGI IMG/M metagenome (GOLD analysis project Ga0181520, IMG submission 132451) | Peatland microbial communities from MTU Mesocosm Facility, Houghton, MI, USA - PEATcosm2014_Bin02_30_metaG | ecosystem: Environmental > Terrestrial > Soil > Wetlands > Peat | place... | reverse complement strand
GAGTTCTCGTCGCCGTCGTCGTCGATCCTTTACCCGTTCCTGCTGGCGGCGACATCGCCGCTCTGGCTGCACGAGTACGCGCCGCTCGCCGTGAATTTGCTGGCGATGCTCGCGACGCTGGCCATGACCCTGCAACTGCTCGCGCGCGCGGGCCTCGCGAGCCTCGACCGGCCGCTGCGGCGCGCGCTGCTCGCCGTGGGATTCATCGTCTACACCAACACCTTCGGCATCGTTTTCACGGGCATGGAGCATTCGCTGCAATTCGCGCTGGCGATCGCCGGCGCGACCGGCTTGATCGTCTTCTTAGAGGAAGACCGCCTGCCCTGGCGCTTGCCGATCGCGATCGTCGTCGGCCCGCTGGTGCGCTACGAGGCGCTGCCAATGTCGCTGGCCATGCTCGGCGTGCTGGCGACGCTGCGGCCGCGCACAGCCGTCGCGTTGCTGTTCGGCATGGCGTTGCCTCTGGCCGCCTTCAGCGCGGCGCTGCACTACCTGGGTCTGCCGCTCCTGCCCGGGTCGATCCTGGCCAAGGTCGATTTTGCGGGCATTTTGGCGAACCCGCGCGAACGGTGGGAAGTGGCGCTGCGCAAGGCGAAGTTCCTGGAAGGGTTGTTCGTCGTGCTGCTGGCCACGCAGTTGTTCAAGAGCCTGCGGACGATTCCGGTGAGGCTGATCCTGCTCGTTTGCCTGGCGATGGCGGCGGCGCACCTGCTGTTCGGTTCGTACGGCGGCCTCTTCCGCTACGAGGGCTACGTGCTCGTCACCTGGGCCGCGTTCGCCGTTTACTTCTATCGGCGCTTTCTGGCGGCGCTGCTCGACAACCGCCGCTTGGCGACCGCCGTGACGCTGGCGGCCGTCGCCGCGCTGCCGCTGGGCTGGTTCATCAACTTTCCGGCGATCGTCAACCCGCTGGCCGCGCGCAATATCTACGAGCAGCAATATCAGATGCACCGTTTCGCCGTCGATTTTCACCACGGGCCGCTCGCCGTCAACGACCTGGGCTGCGTCGCCTATGACAATCCGTATTACGTGCTCGATTTGTTCGGTCTGGGCTCGGAGACCGCGCGCGTCGGCCGGCAATCGGGGGCGCCCGAGTGGATGCAGCGGCTGGCGGCCGAAAAGCACGTCACCGTCGCCGCGATCTACCCGAACTGGTTCGACAACAAGCTGCCGCCGATGTGGACGCCGCTGGCCCGGCTGAAGCTGAGCGGCAAAAAAATCAGCGCCGCGGGCGCCGCGGTGACGTTCTATGCGACCGACCCCGCCGCGAGCGGCGCCCTGTTGCAGGAATTGGCCGCGTTCGCCGCGACGCTGCCGGCCGGCGTGGCTCTCGAATTCCTCGGCCCGCCGGGCCCGCCCGCGCCCGCGGTTCCGAGCGGCGGCCTGGCCGTCTAACGGCCCGCGAGGAAGTTGCCGTGTTCGTCCGTCCGGATTTGGTCCTGCTGCACGCGCCGAGCGTTTACGACTTCCGGAAGTCGACGATTCTCTACGGGCCGATCTCCGATGTGATTCCCTCGATGCCCGTGTTCGAGATGTACCCGGTCGGCTTCACGACGATCGCCGAAGCCCTCTTGTCGCTCGGCTTCGAAACCCAGGTCGTCAACCTCGCCGTCAACATGCTCGCCTCGCCCGACTACGACGCCGAGCGCGCGATCCGCCGGCTGCGGCCCCGGCTCGCCTTCGGCGTCGATTTGCACTGGCTGCCGCACGCGCACGGGGCGGTCGAAGTCGCGCGGCTCGTCAAGAAACATCACCCGGGCGCGCCGGTGCTCGTCGGCGGCTGGGCGGCGACGTATTTTCACCGCGAACTGATCGGCTACGACTGCTTTGATTATGTGTTTCGCGGCGATTCGACCGAGATCCCGGTCGGCATGCTGATGCGCGCGCTCGCCGACGGCGACCTGTCGCCGGCGCGGCTCGCGGCGATTCCGAACCTGACCTGGAAAGACGGCGCGGGCGCGGCGCACGTCAACGACCTGACCCATACGCCGGCGACGCTCGAGCGCTGCGGCAACAACTATCTCAACATGTTCCTGATGAGCGTCAAATTCGGCTCGATCGCCGCGCAGATTCCGTTTCACGATTGGTGGAGCTACCCGATCACGGCGGTGATGACCTGCCGCGGCTGCACCCAGCATTGCGCGATCTGCGGCGGCGCCGGGCCGGCGGTGCGCGGCTACGCGGCGCGCGAGCGCACGGCGTTTCGGCCGGCCGAGTTGATCGTCCGCGACGTGGCGCGCGTGGCGCGGTACACCAGCGGCCCGATCTTCCTCATCGGCGACCTGAACCAGGCGGGCGAGGAATATGCGCGCGTCGTGCTCGACGGCCTGCGGCGGCATCGCGTGCGCAACAACCTGATTTTGGAGTTGTTCGACGGCGCGCCGCGCGAGTTTTTCCGGCGCGTGGCGGACGCGGCGCCGCATTTCAATTTCGAGATGAGCCCGGAGACGCACGACGAGGCGATCCGGCGGCGCGGCGGCAAACGTTACGGCAATCGCGAATTGCTCGACTCCGTCGCCGGCGCGCTGAACGCCGGCGCCGGCAAGTTCGACATCTATTTCATGATCGGCCTGACAGGCCAGTCGCCGGCGTCGGTGATGGACACGGTGGAATGGGCGGGCGAGCTGATGGCGCGCTTCGACGAGCGGCTGGCGATTTTCATCAGCCCGCTGGCGCCGTTTCTCGATCCGGGCTCGCTCGCTTATGAAAACCCCGACGCTTTCGGCTACAAAATTCTCTTCAAGGATTTCGCGTCCTACCGCACGGCGATCGCCGCGCCGACCTGGAAGCAGGCGCTGAACTACGAAACCGCTTGGATGACGCGCGACGAGCTGGTCGACGTCACCTACCGCGCCGCGCGACGGCTCAACCGCCTGAAATTCGAACGCGGCCGGCTTGATCGGGCGACCTGGCAATATGTCGACGAACGCATCGGGCGGGCGGTGGACCTGATGGCGAAGTTCGACGAGCTCCTCGCGGCCGGCGACCCGGAATTGCTGGCCCGCGAACGCGCGCGCCTGAAAGACGAGGCCGACCGCGCCAGCGCCGACACGGCCAACGCGCCGCACGAAATCAAATGGCGCGTGCTCGGCCGCAATTTCCACTACGGCGCGATTTTGCGCGACCTGCTGCTGGGGCCGAAAATATAGACGTGGCCGACATAGAAGGCGCTTTTTTTTTGACAAATCATGGAAAAAACCGACTCCCGGTCGTAGATGCTCGGCCGTCGAAATGGTCGGCATGAATAGCGTACAACCCCATGGAACCAAAAAGGAGGCCGGTCCGAGGAAGATTGCAACGTATCGGGGGATTGATTTGCACGTGGCGTCCTCGTCGTTGTACGGCGTCGCCTCGTCGGGGGAAGTCGTGCTCAGCGCGAGCGCGCCGAACGCCTGGGAGGCGCTGGACGTGGCGCGGCAACGTTGCCCCGGTCGGATCGTGGCGGCGGTGGAGGCCGGGTGCAACGGCCTGCTCAAGCCGGACAACCGCCGGCCGCCGGTGCGCTCGCTGTTCGGCACGACCGGTCACGCGTGGCTGGCGCAGGTGGAGCTGCCGGCGCCGTTCCGGAGCACGTTGAACGGGCCGGCTGGCGGTCGAGGCCGAGGCGTCTCGGCAAATCGAGGGCTACGAGAAAGAGGCGAAGATGATGTTGGGACGCAACCTGGCCGCGGCGGTTCGGGCGATGACCGTCCGCGGGGAGGATTTTGTGGTGAATCGTTTCGTCCGGCGCGCCGCCGCAGCGGCGTGACCGCACCCGGAGAACGACGCCCGTGGCGGAGCGCCTTTGATCCTTGAGCCGTCGCCCGGCGACGAGTTCCCTGACAGATGTTAACGCGCACGGGATATGCAAAAAGCGGCACAACCCGCAACAACGCGGGATAGCCCGAAAAACAAACGACTAATTGCAGCGACGGGAGCGCCGGGCGTTTCATGAGGTTTGCAAAAAACGCGGAGCAAACGGCCCGGGCGGAGCATGTGGTTTGAAAAAACGGCGGGACGCATGGCAGGCGCGCAAGCGAGCGCAGATAAAAGAAAAAGAGCGAGTGTTAGGATGCGGGCACCGGGAACGGTGGCCCAGGAAATCAACTCGGTTGGGCCAAAAGTCGGGCCACCGACTTAAGTAACCGATAAATAAAGCGAATGAGTAAAAACACGTTTTTTGCTCTGGCCCGAGTCAAAAAAATGGCGTTTTAGTTATCCGAAAGCCCAGCGGGCGCAATGATCCGGTCACATGACGCGAAACAACCAGATCAAAACGATCACGGCCGCCACGATAACCACGACCGAGAAAACCGTAGGAACTGTCTTGTTGGGGTTCATCGTCCGCCCTTTTCGCCGGTCGCCAGATAGAAGCGTTTTTCATCATGCGAGGGAAGAAGATAGATCGTGACGATCGCGCCGTCGGGAGAAAATCCGGCAAACTCAAAAAACCGGCGAAAATTTTTCCGCCAGATTTGCGCGCCGTTCTCGATCGCGACCAGCGAACAACTGGCCGGCCCCGAAACCTCTTCGGCGAGGATTATTCCGCTATTGGAAACGGCGCGTGCCCCGACCTTTTTCAGCGACGCGCGCCACAGAAGCTTCCTTGATCGCATTTCATAAAGCGCGACAGTTCCGCGGTTCCCCATGCTGCCGCCGATTATCCGAAGGACCGCGAATTGGCCGTTCGGCGATTTTGGAGCCCTTTCGATCGAGGCGGCTTCCAACATGAGCCCCAGTTCGAACGTGTCGTCTGCCTTCATGAAGTTTTCCTTCGTTCGTTTCTTCGAACGCGATTTTGCCGTCGTCGATCTCTGGCTGCCAAGCAACACAGCAATGAAACGCAGGATGGATTTCCAGCCACTGCGCTTCATTCCCTCCCCCACCACCAAACCACGCGGCCGATCAGCGCCGCAGCGATCTCGTCATCCTTGAAGGTTGCGATCTCGCCCGAACTCGCATTGTCGGGCCGCGCGATCCACACGTTTTTCGCGCGGACCAATCTTTTGATTCCCACGCCGTCGTCATATCGGAAGGCGCAGATTTTGCCGACGAGCTGCTCGGGGTCGCGTTGGGCGAGGTCGATCGCGACGAGCCCGCCGTCCGGAATCGTGGGGAGCATGGATTCGCCGGCGACTCGAAGGCAAACGGTTTTTGTCGGATGAGGGCACCAGTCCGAATGCTTGATCGACGGGATAAAGTCCTCGATCTCATCTTCGACAATCGCCGCCGGCGGCCCGGCTGCCGCGGCTCCCGAGATTAGCGGCAAAAGATAGAAGACCGGGTTTTCGCGCGTCGAACGCCTGGTCAGTGGCGTCGTTATGAATGTGACGTTCGCCGTGATCGGAGCACCGCCGCGGGTCGGCACATCTTCGATGCCGTGAAGGAGCCAAAGCGGATCGACCATCAAAGCCTCACCAAGTTTTGTAGCGACCGCAATCTTCGGAACGGCCCGTCCCTCTACAAAATCACGCATCGTTTTTTCGTCAATGCCGACCTGTTTGATGATCTCTGCGCCGGTTTTCGGCGATCGATAAAGCATCGCCTGCAAGCGTTCCGCGAATGTTTTTGCCTCCGCGGGCGTCGGCGGAATCGGCCCAGGTCCTTCCAGCGGAGCCATCAGTCCCTTGACCCGTTCGTCGAACATCGGCTCGACGCCAAAGTTCAAAAAAGCAGGGGTTACACCGTATTTTGTCGCCAAAGAAGTCAGAAACAGACTGCTCACTCCCGATTTTCCAGCCAACACCATGCTGATGAATGACCGCGAAACTCCTAAAGAATCGGCAAATTTCTGTTGCGTCAGTCCAAGGCGGGTCATGACCGCCCGAATTCGATCTGGAAATTCTTTGTTTTGGTGCATTTTTATGTTGACTTACATAAGTAGCTTACCGTAAGCTACTGACTACCATAGAAAACGACCACGAGGGCTGAGCGTGGGAGACCCCAAACAAACCAACACCGAAGCGCGGAAAACCTTTGTCCGCACGCGTCCGCTCAGCCTCGCAGAAAAAAAACTAGCAGAGAACAAGAGCCTGAGCAATGTCTAAACGACCGGAAAATCCAGCCCAAACGAGCCTCGGCTTCGTGCCGCGGTTCGATCCGTTGGCGCTGAAAAAGGCGCTGCGGGCGGACATAAGCGCCTGCCCTCTGAGCCGCGACCAGATCGCCGAGCGCATGCGCAGCTACACCGGCTGCGTCACCCCGACGCGCGCCACGATCGACGCCTGGACCGCCGATTCGAAACCAACCCATCTGCCGAGCGTCGATGACATCGAGGCGTTCATCTATGTCACGGGGCAGCACCGGACTGCGGCGGCGATCGTCGCGCCCGCGCGGCTCTCGATCATCGGCCCCGCCGACGCCGAGCTGCTGGCGATCGCCAAGCTGCAAGAGGCTCGCGCGGCGCTCGATCAGGAACTCGAACAAAGAATGACCGCGCGCGCGCGCGTTACAGAGAGAACAGGGAGCGGCCGATGAACCTGCGCGGCCTGCCACCCGTCCCGTCCCACCAAGATGCAACGCGTCCACTCAGCCAAGTTGACGTCCATCTTAGCGCGGGGCGGGTGGCAGACCGCACAGAGAGTGTCCCGCGGGCCGGGTCGCAACAACAACGACAAACAAGGCGGTGTCCGACAACGATGCGCGTTGACGCTCCAGGGTGCAAAAAATACAGGGCCAATCCAGACCCGGCCCGCATTATCTACCGACGCCCCGCGCGATGCGAAGAATTGAATCTGAGCGTTTCTCCTTCGCTACGCATCGCGCGGATTTTTCCCTTCCTGGAGGCGGCCCATGACTGAGCCGCGCGTCGATTTCACCGAGCCCGCCGTGCCCTTTGCGCCTCCGCGTGCGACCCCGACCGATGATTTTCTTTCGGCCGCCGAAGTTGTTGAGGCTTCTAACTGGTCGGAAACGACTGTTAAACGGTACTTTAGAAACCACGCCGACGCGGTCGTGCCGACCGGCATCGGCAAGAAGCAATTGATCGCCCTTTCGGCGCTGCCGCCCGACGTGCAGCGGCTGCACCTGGCGCGCACCGGCCGGCTCGACGAAATCAACAGCGCCGAGGCGCAACGCGCGGCCGACGATTCGGCCTGGGTCGCGGCCAACCCGGACAAAGCGCCCGAGGCCCTGCGCCGCAAGGAAATCGTGCGCGGCTGGATCGCCCGGCGCGATTCGCTCGACCGCGACCGCACCGGCGCGCGCGACAACTTCGCCGCCGGGCACGGCATCAGCGGCGCGACGCTGCACCGCTGGTCGGCCGCCTACGAGGCCAACCATCGCCTCGCCGACCTGGCCGAGAACTACGGCACGAATAAGGGCACCACGCGCGTCGACGCCGAGCGGTGGGGCGAAATTCTCAGCCTCTATCTCGACCGCAAATGCCCCAACCGCACCGTGGCGCAGGTCTACGATTATTACGCCATGCGCTGCCGCTCGCTCGGGCAATCGCCGGTGACTTACAGCACGATTTTGCGCCAGTTATCCACTCCGGAAATTGAGATTTTGAAGTACGCGGCGCGCAAGGGCATTCAGGCGGCGATGGACCGCTTCGGCCCGTTCATCACGCGCACCCGCGCCGAGGCCTGGGCGAATCTGGCCTGGGTCGGCGATCACTACAACATCGATATCCGCTGCGTTTCGCCCGACGGCCGTTTCCTCGCGACGATGTGGCTGACCGGCTGGCAAGATTACAAATCCACGATGCTCGTCGGCCACGAAAAATGCGAGAGCCCGAGCGGCCAGAGCATTCAAACGGCGCTGCTGCGCGGCATCGAAAAGCACGGCCTGCCGGATATCGCCAACACCGACAACGGCAAGGATTATCTCTCCGAGGCCGTCGCGCTGCTTGTCGAGCAAACGCTGCACATCAAGATCGTCCGCTCGAAGGTCAAAAACGCCAAGGCCAAGACGATCGAGCGCGCGTTCCGCAACTGGTCGGAGCGTTTCTGCCCGGCCATCGTCGGCTGCCGCGGCCGGAACAAAAACGAGCGGCCCGAGAAGCTCGCCGAACTCGAAAAACTCACGAAAGACCGCATTAAAGCGGGCCTTCCGGTGGGTCTCGATCACGGCACGCTGCCGACCTGGTCGGAGCTTTCCGGCTTCGTCGATCACTTCGTTCATTGGTTCAACACGCGCACGGGCAGCGACGCCGAAGACCTCAACGGCGTGAGCCCGGCCGAGGTTTGGAAGACCGGCGACAACACCATCCGCACGGTCGATCGCGAAGCCCTCTGGATGCTCTGGCTCACCGTCGAATCGGTCACCGTGCGCAACTGCCAGGTGACCTTGTTCAAAGACTGCATTTTCCGCGACGCGGTCGCCCTGATGCCCTGGCACGGCCGCCCCGTCCAGGTCCGTTACAACCCGGATTATCTCGACAAGGTTTTCGTTTGCGACCCGGCGACGACGAAGTTGATCTGCGTCGCCCCTCGCGTGGCGAAAGTGCCCGGCTACGTGCCGGCGATGAGCAAGGCCGCCAACGAGGCGCTGGCTCACGAGAAAAAAGCCTTCAAACAGGCCGTGGGCATGGAGCAACTGCACGCGGCCCGCATCCGCAATCTGACCTTCGCGCAATCGGCCGGCATTCCGGAGCGCGCCGATCTGCCGCCGGAGCCGACGATCGCCGACCACGCCGGCGGCTCCGTCTCGCAAATTCTGCCGATTTCGACGGCCGCGCGCGATGCGAAAACGGCGGAAAAAAGACTCGAAGAAAAGGCCGCTGAAACGGCCTTTAGAGACGCTTCAATCGACGATTATTACCGAGCCCCGGCCGCGGCGCCGCCCAAATCCGCCGCGATCGACGCCGACGAATTCTACCGCCCGCTGAAAACCACGAAAACCAAGGAGGTTGACCATGACCGAGACTAATGCGGCCACGCCGTTGCGCCGCACGCGGACCTATACGGCCGCCGAACTGGAAACGATCCGCGCCGTGCGCGAACGCGCCGCGGTCTGGATCAGAGCCGAGGCGGGGCGCTCGATGCGCTCGATCGCGGCCGGGACCAATTACAGCTATCCGAGCATCTCGCTTTTTCTCGCGGAAAATTACGACGGCAACAATGTGGCCGTCGCGCAATCGATCGCCGCGTTTCTCGATCGCGAGGAAAACGTCATCGAGGTCAAAATCGAGTTGGAGCCGGTCGAGTTTCCCTCATGGAAGACCGTCATCAAGGCCCTCGATATTGCGAAACGCGAGCGCAGCCTCGCCGACATTTACGGCGACCCGGGCGTCGGCAAGACGTTTCCCGTGGAATTCTTCGCGGGCGAGGACCCCGAATTCAACGTTTTGCTCCGCACGACGGCCGGCATGCACAGCCTGCAAGCGTTTCTCGCCATCCTCAACGCGCGGCTGGCCAAGACCCAAACCATCGTCTACAGCCGTCTGGAGAAAATGGCGGATGAAGTGATTAATTCGCTGATCCGCAAGCCGCGGTTCATCATCGTCAACGAGGGGCAGCGCCTCAGCTTCGACGTGTTCGATTTCGCCTGCGACGTGCAGGAAGCCGCCGGTTGCGGCATCGCTTTCGTCGGCCATCCGATCATGCACGACAAGATCGTCGCGGCCGAACGGCACGATTCGCAGACCTACGATCGCGTGGATCGGCGCATCTCGCACACCGAAGTCAAACGCGGCAAAATCGAGCCCGACCTGATGGGCGAACTCGTCCGGCAAATCCTGCCGGAGATCACCGACGACGCGCTTTCGTTCCTCTGTGATGAAATTCTTTTTCCGCAAATCGGCCACGTCGTTGCGACTTGCCAACGCGCCAAGACGCTGGCCGCGTTGAGCAAAAAAGGCCGGAAACAAGATCGGGCGCTGATCGTCTCTGCCGCCGCCGACCGGAAGGGAGGCGCGTGATGGCCCCTGAGCGCGCCGAATTCCGGCGGTTTTTGTGGCGAAACGGCGGCGTTTTCTGCACCTATTATCGCCCCGGGCGAGAGCAGAAAACGGGAATCGAGCCGACGACGGCCCCCCGCAAGCCCAGCGTTTTGCTTGCCATTCTCGGCGCGCTGATCGCCTGCGGCGCCCTCGGCACGATGCAGAGCGGTTATTCCTATGGCGGCCTTTTCGTGTTCGTCATCGGCGCGTTTCTCGTATGGAGGAACCGGCCATGACCAGTGAACAGCGAACAGCGAACAGTGGTCAGTTCCCGGATATCGACGCCGTGCTCGCTCGCGCCGACGCGCTCGAACGCGCCAGCGCCGATCTGCTCGCGAAGGCCCAGGAAACCGCGCGGAAACTCGACGCGGCGAACAATCGCCAAAGCGCGGCAGCCAGCATCCAATGTCCGAAATGCGGCGAGACGATCAAGCCGGTTTTTTATATCGGCGGGACCGCGACGCGCGAAAACCCCACCGTTATTGATCTTTCGCCGACCGCAACCTTCGGATGCGACGCCTACCAGGTCTGGGAAGAATGGAAATTCACGGTCGTCACGGCGCCGAAAATCGAGGGGTTGGAAATTCCGAAGGCCTGCCCGTCGTGCAAAAAGCCGATCGATTCAATCGGCATCGGCTTTTCGGTGCCCGACGACGACGGCCTCGGGCCGACCATGATGTGCCCCGAGTGCAACGACGAAATTTGTTATGCCGTCGGCTGGACCATTTTTCATGCCGGCTCGTACACGATGCACTCGCCGCGCCGCTGCAAATCCTGCGGCTGCACCGATGACAACGCCTGCGTCGATGCCGACGGCGAGGCCTGCGCCTGGTGCGAAGACGAGCCCGACCTTTGCACCGCCTGCATGAGCAAACAAAACCAGGCCGCCGAAGCCGCCGAGGAAGCCCATGAAACGCTGTAGACGCCTGCTGGCGATTATCCTGATCGCCTTCGCGCTGGCCGCCGGCTTCGTGGCTGCACTGATCTATTTGCTCGGCGAAATTATCACCATTCCGGCGCTGATCGGCGGAATCATCGGCGTCGGAATTTTCGCGGCCGGCTGCGCCGGCGCGCGCAAACTTTGGAGGAACTGATGGAAGCTCAGGAAATCGGCCTGCCGGCCGACGTGAAAAAATGGACCAATGACGATCTCAACGAGGCGCTGCGCCGCATTTGCGAACGCCAACTCGCGCTGCGCCAGGCGGAAATCGCCTACGACGTGGCGCTGAAAAAGGCCAAGGAAAAGCTGGAGGCCTCGAAGAAAATCGAGAACGACGGAATCAAAGGCCTCAAGGCAAAAATCAAAAAAGCGTCCGAGCGGTTGCGCACCGCCTGGGAAAACAAATCGGTCAAGTTTTCCTGGGGCCGGGTCGGGTTCCGCGACACGCCGCGCCATTTGACGCTGATCGACGGCCGCAACGAAAACGACGCAATCGTCATGCTCGAAGGTCTCGGCGTCGCCGGCGCGGTAAAGATCGAAAAACGCGTCGTCTTGGAAGTGCTCGAACGCCAAGCCGACAATGTCATCACCGCGGCCGGCTATCGCCGGGTCGATTCGACCGAGCGCTTCGAAATGAAAACGAAAATCGAAATCGAAGACGAAGAACCGAAGGTCAAGGAGGCGTAACGATGGAAAAGAATCTGGCGCAAAGCCCGTGCCTGATTTGCGGCGCGCCCAAGCCGCCGGGCGACGTTGTCGTCGAAGCTCGCGGCTGGACGAGCGGCTATGGCATGACGTCGGCCAGCCTTTGTTCGACGTGCTCGACGGCCGTTGCCGACCCCGCCAGACGACAGAATATTCTCGCGGACATCATTTGCCGCACGGACACGAACATCACGCGTCTGGCCGGCGTGCTTTGCGAGGCCGGCATTAACGATTATCTCCGCTCGAAGGTTGACGGCGTGGCCGATGCCGCGCGTCGATTGGCCGGTCAGTTCGGCTCGAAGATCAGCCCCGATGAGGAAGACGAGGCCGAGGCCGAAGACCTGTCGGAGCCGCCCGCTGCCGCCCGCAAATGCCGGAGCTGCGGCGTTCATTTCGTCGAGGAACATTTGTGCCCGCGGTGCGTGCTGAACGCGCCGGCCGCGGCCGTGCCCGACGATCGCGATTGAGGATGACGACGATGATGATCTGCCAGTGCTGCCACGGCGAAAATCACACCGACGTTTTCACCTGCGCCGATTGCGGTCACCGGGTATGCTCGGGCTGCATCCGCGCCTGCGACGCGTGCGGACGGTCGGCGTGCTCGGATTGCATCGTCGGCGGCGATCCGTCCCTCTGCCGAATTTGTCAAGACATTTGCGATGCATGTATGGAGCGCGCCGACTGCCCGGGCTGCCCCGAAACGCGCGCCGAAGTGCCGGCGAATTGCCCGTACAAATACGATCCGGAGGCCGCCGCGCCGGACCCCGACGATGAGGATGCGATCGATTGGTCCTATTTGTCGAAGGAAGGCCAGGAGTCTTTTTAATGAGCACCACGCGCACCTGGTCGAAGGGCATCCGCGGCAGCACCGGGACGACGGTCGTTTGCGACACGCCAGGCTGCCGAAAGTCCGTGTACGTGAAAAAGGGCGGCCGGATCGCGGCCGAGCGATACGCCATGTGTCGGAATTGGTCGATTCTGGTTGGCGACAAACATCAACATTTTTGCCCGGGCTGCACAGCGCAGCGCGACGCGGAAATGGCGGGGGCGATTCCATTTTGAACGGAGTGGCGCAGACAGGAAGCGCGCGGCGAACCTGGGGCCGGGATGAAACCGACCCCAGACTTGGCCGAGGTCGCGGGTTCGAATCCCGCCTCCGTTCCTCGTTATCCGATGGGCGCGTTTTAACCAGGGGAGCGATGTGACCAAGGTCGATGCGAGCCAACTGGCGCTCTTTGCCGCGCCGCAACTGCCGCCGGGCTTGTCTGCCGACGAGCGGCGCGTTGCGGAGGCGCTCCGGAAGCATTGCGGCAAAGCCCAGGCGGCGGCGCGATCGTCGCTGGCGCAATCGTTGAAACTCGACGATCGCGAACTGCGGCGCATCATCGCTTCCCTGGTTTCGACGCGCGGCCTGCCGATCGCGGCGCGCGCCTCGAGCAACGATTTCCCCGGCGGCGGCTACTACTGGATGACGCGTCCCGACGAAATCGCCCGCGAAAAAAGCAAACTGACCCACTACCTGACTTCGATCGTCGCGCGCCTGCGCGGCCTCGTGGGCGGCGCCGAAGCCGCGGCAATCCTTGGCCAGCTTTGCTTGACGTTCGGGCCGCACAAGGCCCCGCAGGGCGCGGAGGGCGCGAAATCGTGAAACTGCGCAAGTCCGACCTTTACAGTGGCTGGTGCCCGTTTTGCGGCGCCGGATTCTTCGGCCACGTCTCGAACAAAAAATACCGCCAACGCAAATGCGAGACCTGCGGATCGATGCTCTATCCGGCGGACAAACGCGCAATGCATGGCACGGTTCCGCACGCGCTGACGGTCGAGATCAGGCCGCCGAAGGGCGAGATCAGGATGAAAACGAAATGATCGACCGCGACGCGATCCTCGAAAAAATCCGCAAGCTGATCGCGTTGGCCGGCAACAATCCCGACCCGGCCGAGGCCGCGCTCGCGGCCGGCAACGCGCGATCGCTGATGCTCGAACATGACCTGGCCGAGGCCGACCTCGGGAAGATCGCCGGCGACGTGCGCAGCGAGTATGTGGGCGAGAAAAAAGAATGGCCGGTTTGGCAGTCGATGCTTTTTACGGCCGTTGGCGAACATCTGAATTGCCGCCCATTAGTCGAACGCGCCGGTTGGGCGGATCGGTTGATTCTGGTCGGCCGGTCGAGCGACATCCAGGTTGCTCAATATCTTTTTACGTTTTTGCTGCGCCAGGTGGCCGGTCTCGGGAACAAATATAAACACCTGCACCCGCGCATGAAATGGGCCTCGATCCGGGAATATTACGTCGGCGTCGTGTCCGCGATCGCGGCGAAATTTGCTGACGAAAAGCGCGGCGACGAACGGCTGCATTCGGAGCCGGGAACGGCGCTCGTCTTGGCTAAAGACGCGGCGATCGACGAATTTTTGAAGCGCGAAGGTTGGACGATCACGAGGCGCGGACAATACAAATCGTGCAGCCGCAACAAAATGGCGCTGCTTGAAGGCATGCTCGCCGGCTCCCAGATCGACATCCGCGCCGGCGTCGCCGGCGACGGCCGCAACGCAGGGGTGCTCAATGGCTAATCTCATCAGCCCGGAATTTTCACCACGCGACGAGCGCAACAACGTCGCGCTCGAAGGCGAGGTCGCCGGCATGCAGCAGCGGGCCAACGGACGCGGCGTGCCGATCGCGCTGTTTACGCTTTATCACAAACACACGGGCGCCGATCGCCGCGACGCGTTTTCCGTCGTCGCGACCGGGCCGGCCGCCGCCAACTGGATTCGGGTCAATTTGCGCGAGGGCGACCGCGCGGTCGTGCGCGGCAAGCTCATTCACACGCAGCCGCAGATGGCCGCGGCCCGCGTCGAAATCGTCGCCGGGCAAATCGAGGTGATAGAGTGATATCACAAACCGCCGCCGCCGATATCGGCCACATCGGCACGGAAAGCCTGAAAACAAAGGGTTTCAGCGCGCACGATGCCAACAATAATGGCCGGGTTATCAATTGGGAGGGCCGTTGCCCATTTTGCGATAAAGCCGTTTCCGGCGTTCGGATCAACGGCCAGCCGGTCTTTAGAAACTGCCCCAAATGCGGCGCGCTGCTGCACCTGGTCACAGGCGTCGCGTATCACAAGGAGGACGAAGCATGACGGTGACGAATCTGAATAACGCGAACCCCGAACTCGATCTGGCGACCCTGATCCTCGAAAAGTGCAAACGCGGCGTGCACTGGAATCTGGCCGATTACGCCGAGCTGGTCCGCGACATCGGGCAGATGGCCGGGCAGGCGTCGGGCCTCGATCCGGATCCGATTTCGAAGGAAGGCCTGGCGATCGGCAGCGGCCTGATCGGCGCGGCGGCGGCGGCGATGGCCGCGCACGCCGGCGCGAAGGTCGCGCCGCGCGCGTTCGGCATTGCGATCGCGCCGAAACCGGCCGTGGCCGCGGCGCCCGCGGCGGCGCAACCGGCGAAGTAAACCTTTTCCCTCGGCCCCTTTCCCGCCGCCGGGAAGGGGGCTGGGGCGCGGAGCGAGAATCTGATGCCGCAAGCGAAACGCCAACAAACGCTGGGGCTCGGCGATGAGACCTTCGGCAAATACAACCGCGCCCGGCGGCACTATGAATCGCTGCTCGTGAAGCACACCGGCGAGCCCGCGGCCGTCGTTAATGCATTCGTCAAAGCCGAGTTAATCGCCGTTCAAACGGGAAATAAAGACGGATCGTCGAAAGACCTGGACGACGAAGGCTGGCGGGCGGTGCTGAACGAAATGGACCGGCGCGTGGGCATGGCCGAGCGCGGCGAGCCCGGCGCGCTCAGCCCGATTGCGAATGGCGAATCGCGAATGGCGAATGTCGGCCGGCCGGAATCTGCGAAATCTGTGAAATCTGCGGATGGCTCGGGATCGTTCGACCCCGGCCGCAACCCCAGCGCCCTCGCGACGGCCGCGCAGCGCGGCGCCATTCAGAAGCTCGCGGCCCGCGTCGGCATGACCACCGAAGATTTGCAGACGATGTGCGAGAAGCGTTGGCGCTGGCGCATCGCCGGCCGGCGCTGGCAGGCCTCGAATCTGATCGAGGCGTTGAAGTCGATCGTGTATCAGGATCTGCAACTCGGCGAGCGCGTCGCGAAGCTCGACCGCGACGGCCTGTTCGGAGCCGATCGTGATTTGCTCGACGATTTTCTCGCGACCGCGAAACCGAACGCGCTGAAAATCGGCGCGATTCTCTGGGCGGCCGACCTATGCGACCGGTTCGAGATTCCGCTCGCCCCGCGCGAGGACGCGCAATGACCCTCCGCGACGCCGAATTGCTGCCGGCCGCCGAAATCGCGGCGCATTGCGGCGTCGAGGTTCCCACTGTGCATCGTTGGGTGCGCGAGAAGAAAGTCCGCCGCGCCGGCGGCCTCGGCAAGGCGATGATCTACCGCCAGAGCGTGCTCGATTTTCTCGGCTCGCCGAACCCAACGCGGCAGCACGTCCTCCGCAAAGCGAAAAAAAAGGCGCCGCCGTGAAAAATTTTTTGATCTGATTCGCTGATATTGATGCTGATTTGATACCATTCGTGAACATCATGTAACGCGAGACGAATGTCAATTTACTTGCAATTAGCGGTTTGCCCGGCGCAAAATATCTCAACTCGTTAGTCGATCTCTTGAAGGTTTTCAGTTCAACCAGGTCCGGGCCGGCTGGGCGGCCGGCCCGGGCCGCAGGAAACGGAGAGCAAAATGACGCAAAGCACCGCGAAGGAAGCCGAGGCGGGACAGGCCGTGGCGAAATTGCTGGCGGCCTCGACCCCGGAAAAGCCGGTCTGGAAATCGAAGAAATTCTACGGCTCCCTGCTGACCGGCCTCGGCCTGCTGTGTTCGCATCTGCCGTTCCCCTGGGCCGCGCCGGTCGGCCAGGCGCTCTCCGCCGCCGCGGGCTTGTTCACGATGGGCCAGGGCATGGCCGATTGGGGCAAGAACGCGCAATGACGCCGCGTCTCGCCGTTGCCCGTTTCGACCCGAAACGCCTGCCGTTCGCGCGCCCCGATCGCGTTGTCTTGGCGGTCGGCTTGGTGCTGATTGTCGTGCTGCTGATCGCGGCGCATTGCGTCGGCCGGCGGCCAGCGTTCGCGGCGGAACATGCAGGGGCGCCGCTTGCCGCGCCCGCGACCAACGAACCCGAAATGACCCCGATTCCCGAAGCCGACCTTTGGCCGAATACGTGGGTTCGCGCCGCCGCGCGTCTCGACGCCGAACGCGCCGCGCGCCGCGCGAGGCATCACCAATGATCCCGACGAGCGATGTCATCCGCGCTTGGGGAAACCTCGGTCTGGCGAGCGCCTTGGCCCTCGCCGTGCTCGCGCTGGCCGGAGCGTTGATTTACGCGACGCTGAGCTTCGTCAAGCGTCAGGCAGCGGCACAGGCCGCACAAACGGCCATCCTGCGCGACTCGCAGAACGTCCAGGCCGATTTGTGGCGCAAGGCCATCGAGCAGTTCACCGCGGGCCAGAAGGCGATCGCCGACGGCCTGACGACGCAGACGGCCGCGATCAGTCACCTGGCGCAGTCCGTCGGCGCCGATCAATTGAACGACATTCGCGCCGGCGCGGCGGCGATGGCGCATGAAACGCAACGGCAGACCGAACGCCTCGCGGGCCTCGTCGATCGGCTCGCCGGCCGCGTGGAGGCCTTGGAGAAAAATGAATAACGACGATCTCCGCGACGTGATTTTGAAACTGATCGCCGACGCCTTCCCGCGCGAAGTGTGGCGCCGCGAGATCGATCGCGCGCTCGCCGGTCGCGCCGAAGATAAGGAAATCCTTGCGGGCTTGAATTATCTGCACGACGAAGGCGGCCCGGAGTTCGTGTCCTGGCGCAAGGCCGGCCACGAATGGGCCTATTCGCTCACGGCCGCCGGCTGCCGCGCGACGGTATGCTGCGATATGCAGACCGCGCTTGTCGCCGGCAACGTCATCGAGCTTCTCTTCGGCCAATATCCGCATCACGTTTCCGACAAACGCCTGACCGGCGCCCTGCTCGCGAAGCTCGGCATGAGCGGCTTCGATCGCGAGCGCCTGGCGAAGGCGCTGCGCTATTTGGAGATTTCGAAATTCGTGCTCGTGGAGGACGAAGGCGTCAAACTCGCGCCGCTCGGCGTTGACCTGGTCGATGGGGCCCTGACCGACGAAGGCGTCACATTGCTTTGAAAAAAGACCGCCGCCAACCCCCGACCGAACTGCGCGCGCTCGCGACCGTCTCGCGGCGGTCGATGCGCCGCGATTCGACGATCGCACAATTTCCCGCGGAAATTTACGCCGAGTTTTATCGGCGGTTCACCGAGGGCGAGGGATATCGGGAAATCTGCGTGGCGGTCAATCTCATTGTCGATGCCTACAACGGCGTCGATCCGCGGCCGGCGAAGCTCGTGCCGCACCTGACGGAATCGGCGATCAGCCGTTGGTGGAAAAACAAGGAAGGCCCGGCCGCGGCCGAGGCCGCCAAACGCACGGCGGAAATCAAACGGCTGCGCGACCAGATCGCGACCGCCAAGGACGGCGGCGACCCCTACGACCTCATCATGAATTGGGCGCAGATGACCATGCTCAAAAAGGGGCAGGGTCTGGAACGCGTCGAAACCGAAGATCTCGGCTGGCTGCTCGCCGAACTGAAAAAGCAGGAAATCAAGCGCGACGAAATGGACATCAAACGCCAGCGCCTCGAACTCGACACGCAGCGCCTCAAGCAAACAATCGCGCAATATCAGCAAAAACTCGCCGCCGACAACAATCTCGAACTGCCGCCGGCGTCCAAGGTTTTCGATTTCGTCGCCGGCAAGATTCTCGGCATTTTGGGCACGTGGGAAGAAGTGCAGCCGCTGCTCGACAAGCACGGCCGCGGCATCGCGAAACGGCTGGCGACGGAAGCCGAGCGCTTCGATTACGGCGAGGCGCTCAATGCTTAAGCGCCAATTGCCGAAACAGGCCCGCATCAACGCCGCGATCTCGATGTTCCTGGCGCTGCTCGATTTCGCCGACCAAAAACAAGACCGCGTGCCGGGCATCGGCAAGATGCTCGAAACCTACGACACGGCGCACGCGATCGCGGATTGGGGCCGCAAGTATTGTCCGCATTTGCTGCGCAGCCAAAAGACCGGCAAAGAGACGCCATTCGCCACGATTCATTTCGTGCTTTTCGCCGCGCTGCTTTATGCGCAGCGCGTCCTCGTCGTGCTGCCCCGCGGCTTTGGCAAATCGATTATCTGCACCGTGATTTATCCGCTTTATTGCATCTGCCGGAAGAAAAAACGTTACATCATGATCGGCTCGTATGTCGCGGCGAACGCGCAAAAAATGGTCTACACGTTGCGCGCCGAACTGGAACACAACCCGCAGATCAAGCGCGATTATGGCAATCTGAAAACCGAATCCGACCGTTGGACGGACGAATATTTTATTACCACCGACGATGTTGTCGTCGAGGCGATCTATTACGGAAAAGGCGACGTGCGCGGCTCGCGTTATATCAACGTGCGGCCCGAGCTTGTCGTTTTGGACGATCTGCAAACCAAAGAGCAGGCCAAAAATCCGGAGCGCTGCCGCGACCTCGTGGCGTGGATTTATGACGAAATCGCCAAGCTCTATATCGACGTGCAAATCATCGTCGTCGGCACGATCGTCGAAGACGGCGATGCGATCTGCCAACTGATCGAAGACGCCGAGTTGCTCCACGATGTGGACGGCATCATGGCCGGCCTGCATTCGTCCGAGCCGATCGCTGCGCGGCGCTTCCGCCTGGTCATGTGCGAGGCCTCGGACGCCGAGGTTTCCTATTCGGCGTGGCCGGCAATGTTCCCCGTCGAAACGCTCGCGGCGATGCGGGCCGAAAACGAAGCGAGTTACGATCAGGAAATGCGGCATCTGCCGCGGTCGCGCCTGACGCGGGATTTCCACACTTTCCATTATTACGACCGCCGCGAACTCGACGGCCTGCCGCTGCAAATTTTCACCGGCTTCGACCTCATCCCGGGCATCACCAATCTGCGCGAGCGGCGCGGCAAAGACACCGACTATTACGCCCGCTGCGCCTTGGCCCGCACGGCGTTGCGGCCCCGCGACCTCTATGTTTACAGCCTCTATCGCCTGCGCGAGGCGACGAAGGCGCAGATGGTCGCCGACGCGCTCGATAACTATAAAGAGCTTCGGGCGATCGATCCGACGGTGCGGATTCGCGGCGAGGCGAACACCTTTCAGGTTTGGTTCCTCGACGAACTGGCGGCAGCCGCGGCCGACGAGGGATTGTATCCGCCGATCGACGCAATCAATTCCAAAGGCGACAAGATCGACCGCATCACGTCGATGGACACGGCCGTCAATACCGGCCGCATGAAGTTCCTGCGCGGCGACCCGATGCAGGAAATCCTCATCGCCGAGCTTCGCCATATCCGCAACGCCCGCGTGCATGACGATTGCGCCGACGCCTTGCAGGAAGCCTACGACCAGGCGCTCGCGAATCGCGCCGCGCCCGGCAGCGCCGAGGCCGCCGTCAACAAACGCCCGCGAAAAGCGATGGGGTTTTAAGTGTCGCAGCTCGTCGACCAGTTCGGGCAGCCGATCAAACCGGCGCAACTGACCGCGCCGATGCGGCCGGACCAGACGCTGACGACGCAGCGCCGTTTGTGGCGGCAGGCGACGATCGAGCCGACGGAAGTTTTCAACGCGGTCATGCGCGCGGAAATCGGCGAGACCGTTTATCTGCAAGACCTGTTGTTCCGCATTTCCTTCGATTCGCGCGTTACCTCCGACAGCGAAAAACGGGTCGGCAAGCTCGAGCTGGTCGATTTCGGCGTGAGCCCGTTCGAGACGCCGGCGGACCCGGCGAACGATCGCGAGCAGATGATCGCGGATTTCTGCGCCGAGGCGATCGATCGCATTCCGAATTTCGGCGGCGCCCGGGCGCACCTGGGCGGCGGGCGGCTCTATGGCTGGCGCGTTTGCGAAATGCGGTGGGACCATCGCACGAGCAAGGGCACGAAATGGCTGCTGCCCGTCGAGCTGCGCGAACGCCGCACGCGCGATTTCCGGCCGAACCCTGCCGATCATTCGCAGTTCCAACGCTGGGTCGGCCTCGGCTCGCAGATCGTCGAAAATCAAAAGCCGTTGAACCCGCAGACGTTCGGTTGGGCGCCGCTCGAACCGGCGCGGTATCTGGTCAACTGGTTCACCAACGATGGGTCGGCCATGCTCGCCGGCCTTTATATCAAGCTGGTTTTCCCGGTGCTCGCGATCAATTGGACGCTGACGCAGTGGGGCGAACTGCTCGAATTGTTCGGCAAGGGCTCGGCCGATGTCACCTATGACGCGGTGAAAGGCGGCGAGCAAAACACGGCCAATGCCATCGCCGAAGGCAGCGGCACGCCGCTTTGGACCGCGATGAATTCGGCATATTCGATCAAGCGCGAAATCATGACCGGCCGCGCGACCCACGCCGACTTTCACGACCGTGCGAAAAAAGCCGTCAGCGAAGTGCTGCTCGGCTCGCAACTGACGACGGACCAGGGCACGGTCGGCAGCCAGGCGCTCGGCAACGTGCATGCGCAGGAACTCGACGATCTGCGGGCGCGCGACGCCAAGCACCTGGCCGAATGCTGCCTGACCGAGCAACTCGTCAAGGCGATCGTCATTATCAATTTCGGGCCGCAAGAGCGGTATCCCTATGCCTGGCTGAATTATAAAAAACCGGCCGACCTCAAGCTCGAAATGGCGACCGATACCGGTCTGCATCAGATTGGCGTGCCCCTGTCGAAATCCGACACGTACCAGCGCTACAACCGGCAGCCGCCGAGCGGGCCGGACGACACGCTGGCGCCGGGCAATAATACCAATGCGGCTGCGGCTGCGGCTGCGGAAAACAATGGGGGCGCGGGCGGACAGACCTTTGTCGCCCGACCCGCGCCCCGCCGATTCTCCGCCGGCAACGACGGCGGCGGCGACGGCGACACGGCGGCGCCCGACGAAATTCTCGCCCTCGATGCGCGCCTGCAATCCGAGGCAATCGCGGCGATCGAGGACGCGCCGTCGCTGACCGCGGCCGAAGCGGCGCTACGCGACCTGATGGCGGCCGTCGAAATCTCTCACACCGGCCGCGTCGCCTACGAGCTTTACCGCGTGCAGGCGCTGGCGCATTTGGCCGGCATTTGGTCGGACATGCGCGACCACGGCGAGACGCCGGCGAGGCCGCGCAGCGCGCTATGGCTGCCCCACCGCGCGCGCCTGGCGCGTCTCTGCAAGCTCGGCGATCTGCGGGCTGACGGCCTCGCCTCCGTAAGCGGACGCGCGTTTGCAACCGTCATCGACGAATGGGCCGACGTGCCGATGCAAGAGGCAATCGATTACTTCGAGCGCAAGGGCATCGTGTCGGCCGACGAATGGGCCGCGCTCGATGATGCCTACAAACATCGGGGCTTTTTTGCCGCGAAAATCGGTACGGGCGAAGAATTAAAGACCGCTTATGACGCCATTAACAACGCTTTAAAAACCGGGGCGGCGCGCGATAGCGTCGTGCGCGATCTGCGCGCGAAACTCGCCAATCCGCCCTCAACATCCTATTTGCGATTTTTGTTCGATGAAAACGTCGGCACGGCGCAGGCGTTCGGCCGCTATGCCCGGCAGGAAAAAACCAAGGCCGACCGTCCCTACGGCCGTTACGTGACGATGGGCGACGGCCGCGTGCGCGCGCGGCACGCCGCGGCGCATGGCGTCGTCAAGCATTTGGATCATCCCTGGTGGCAGCGCAACACGCCAAAAAACGGCTACCGCTGCCGCTGCGAGAGGAACACCTACACGGCCGCCGATCTGGCCGCGCATGGTTGGTCCGAAACGCCGGGCACGCCGCCGGACGTTTGCGATCCGGGCTTCATGCACACGATGAGCGCGGCGGCCGGCGCCGACGAACGCTTGAACGCGCTGGTCGCGCAGTCGCACGAAGACGGCCTGCTCAGCGGTTATGACGTTCCCGCGATTATCACATTCGGTTCGGACAAAGGCCGGCCGATCATCGTCGGACAAAGGAAGGCGCAATGAGCAAGCGGTATTTCGTCGATTGCCAAAATGAAAAAGGCGAACGCCGCCGGTTCTTTTATTTCGGCCAGCCGCTGGCCGAATCCAACTCGGCGCCCAACGAAATGCCGGTTATCGCCGAGGGTCAATATTACGATTATTGGGACGAATCGGTTCCCACGATCGTCATCGATCAGCAATGGTTCGATGCGGTGCTCGAATGCCATGCCTACGACGCCGAGCACGGCGTCTTCGTGGCGATCGATAAGAATCATCAGCTTGCTTATGGCGACCGCGACGCCGAGGCGCTCGGTTTCGCCACGCTCGAACTGCGCGGCCAGGCCCCGGAGCGCGTGCTCTGGGTCGTGATGAAGAAATGGACGGACGACGGCGCGGCGACGGCGGCTCGCGGCGGCCTTCCCTACACCTCGGCCGCGCCGATGGATACGCCGCATCCGGCGCTCGGCGTCCAACCGTGGATGCCCACCGTCGCCATCTGCGGCAGCCCCTACATGCGTAACGTCGGCCCCTACGTCGCGATGACCGCGGGCGGAAAGGGCCGCAAACGACAGGAGGACGAGATGAAGAGATTGTTTGCGGTCCTCAAGCTGGGCGACAACGCCACCGAGGACCAGGTGCTCGAACGGATCGCGCCGCTCAACGTGCGCGCGCAAGCGTTCACGGCGATGGCGACCGGCGCGGGCCTGACGGAAGCGGCGACGGGCGAACAAGTCGTCGCGGCGATCGCCGCCGGCGCGGTGCGGCCGTTCGCGCTCGCCGTGGACCTCGCGGCCGACGCCAAGGCCGACGAAGTGCTCGCGAAGGTCAAGGCGTTCGGGCTCGCGGCGAAGGCGGCCGGCGAGCAGGCGACGAACGTCGCCAATCTCCAGGTGCGGCTCGACGAGCAAGACGCGAAGGCGCTGAAAAAGTCGGCCGAGCAGTATCTCGCCGGCGAGCCGCTCAAGGCGTTTTGCCTCGACGTGGACAAAGACCTCGCGGGCGCGAAGAAAACGTTCGCCATGCTGTCGAATATTCTGCCGAAGCTGCCGCTCGGCGCGGCGGCCGACGGCGGCTCCGCTCCCGCCGGGGCGCAAACGTTCACGGCCGACGAAATCGCGCTGTGCATGCAAATTCACGGCTTCACGGCGGCGAAGGCTCAGGAATTCCTCAGCAAACACGCCCCGAAAACGGCGTAGGAAGGACGGCGCAACATGCAGATCCAAAACATCGGCCGCCCGGCCAAGCTGTACGACGTGCAATACATCAGCGGCATTCCCGTGGCCGCCGGCGAGCACATCTTCGAGAACTCGGGCGTCGATATCCGCGGCGGCTATGCCTATGCCGCGACGGGCAATCCGACCGGGCTGCAATGGTCCGGCCTCGTCGCCGACGCCGAGGTCGATAACACGGGCGGCGCGAACGGCGCGGCGACCATCACCCTGAAGGCGTTCGGCATTTTCCTGTGGACGAACTCGACGGCCAATCCGCTGGTCGCGGCCAACCTCGGCCAGAAGGTGCGGTTCGAAGACAACGACACGATGACGCTGGCCGGCAACGGCGGCGTCGCCGGCATTTTCGTCGGCTTCGGCGGCCCCGCCAACACCCTGGTATGGGTCAAGATGACGAGCGAACCGATCATCGCCCGCGGCCAGATCGCGGCCGACGTTTTCGGCGCGGGCCTGGCGCTCGATGCCAACGCGCGCATCACCACGTCGGCGTTGGCCACGCCGGCGACGCGCTTCGCCGATCCGCAAACGGTCGGCGCCGGCGCGATCGCGCTCGCGGCCGGCTGCGATTTCTTCCCGTTGCAAGCCGCCGCGCCGGCGAATCTCGCCGACGCGAATGTCCCGGCCGTCGTGCCCGGCCGCGAGATCACGCTGTTCGGCACGGACAATGTCAACACCATCACCATTCCCGCCACGCTCGCCGCGGTGAAGCTCGCCGGCGGCGCGTCGGCCACGCTCGGCGAGGGCTCGAATCTGACGCTGGTCGGCATCAATGCCGGCGGCTCGACCTGGTGGCAGGAGAAAGGCCGCGCGCTCTAGCGCGGAAAGGAGACGCTCATGAAAAACCTAACCTTGATTCTTTCGGTTTTCGCGCTGCTCGTCGCCGGGGCGATCGCGGCTCTCGATTGGCCATCGCCGGCGAACGCCGTGCAGACCGCCCCGCAGATCGACCATAGCGTCAACTTGCAGGTCGGCGGCAGCGTGCGGCTCGATTACGCGACCGCCTCGACGCCGCCGCTGATCGACGCGGGCAACCAACTGGTCTCCGGCGGCTTCTACGTTCGTTCGGCCAGCACGGCGACCTGCGCGAGCGTGTGTTCGCCCGGAATTTGCGCGTTCGGCCAGGTCACTTCGACGACTCTCCTGGCCGCCTGTTCGGCAAGCATCAGCGGTTCGTGCGTCTGCCTGACGACAACCGGCGACGACGACAACGACGATAACGACGACAACGACAATGACGACAACGATAACGACGATAACGATAACGACGACAACAACGACAACGACGGTTCGCCCGCGTAAGCGGAGAAAGGATTCGGACCATGCCCAGCATTGTCAATTTTAACAAGCTCCTCGCCGCGCGAACGAACCTGATGGCGATCTTCAATCAGACGCCGCCGGTTCCGCGCCCGGAGGACACTCCCGAGCGGGAGTTCGTCGACTGGTTCGGCACGCCGATCCTGCTGGTGGACGGCGCGTTCCTCGGCCTCGATCGCGCGCCGAAGGAATTCACCGAGCAGGGCCGCCAGTACGCCCAAATGATCTTCGATCAATGGGTCATGTACTACAAAAAGTGGACCCAGAGCGTGAAGCTCGACGAAGACAGCGTGAAGCTGCTCAATGCGAAAATGGCGACGTGGATGCGCACGGTGCAAAGCTGGCTGCCGGCCTACGCCCAGGCGCAATCGAATGCGGCGGGCCTCATGATCGCGAACGGCGAAAGCACGCCTTGCTATGACGGCCAGAACCTCTACGACACGGACCACCCGGGCTATTACCAGGGCGCGCCGACCCAGAGCAATCTGCTGCGCTGGAAGTTCTCCAAGGACGCGTTCTGGGACGCCATCCGCGTCTTCGAGGGCCTGATGGACCCGTTCTCGCCGGGCCTCTACATGAACCGCGTTTGCACGCACGTGCTCTACGCGAAGGACATCGAGGAGCAGGTCCTGACGGCGTTGCTCGCCGGCTACATCAGCGCGACGGAAAACGTCGCGCTGCGTTCGAAAAACATCAAGCCGGTCAAATGGCGGCAAATGCCGCCCGGGCAATTCGTGCTCGTCGATCGCCGCGCGGGCGCCGATGCGCCGTGCACCGGCGTGTACGATTCGGAAATCGGCGCGGGCCTGACGGCCGGCCTCGAAGGCACGACGGACATGGCCGCGGCCGAGGCGTTGAGGGCCGGGCGGCTCGAATGGCAGGAATCGGTGGACGAAGATTACTGGTTCGAACACCGCGCGATCAAGATCGGCACGTTCGGCGCGTATCAGATTCACGCCGGGCAGTGGACCACGTCGCTCAAATGCACCGGCGAAACCGCCTTCCCCGGATCGTGAGGAGAAAATCATGGCGAAAAACAACGTTGCCGAGACCGGCCCGGATCAGGTCTTCGTGATTCACCTGAAACGCGAACGCGCCTATTGGCGCGGCGGCCACAAATGGACGACGGAAGCGCAGACCGTGAACGGCAAAGACTTCACGGCGGAGCAATGGGGACAAATCGCGAAAGACCCGTTGCTCGTCATCGTCGAGAAAAAGTAACAACGGAGGGCCGGGCGGCCCTGCGAAGGGTCGCCCGGCCGGAGACGCAATGGGCAATTATTGGGATACTCCGGAAGACATTTTGACCGTGATGACCCTCGCTCAGGTTGTCGAACTGAGCGCGGATCAGCCCGATCAAGACGGCGTTTATCGGCCCGATTGGAGCATCGTCGAAACCTTCCTGCGCGATGCGCAGGACAACATCAACAATAAGCTGCGGCGGCGCGTGAACCTGCCGCTCGATGTTGTTCCAAATAGCGTGCGGCTCGACGTGAAGCGGCTTGCGAAGATCGGCCTGTTTCGCCGACGTGAAAAAGCAAACGACGATATGGGCAAAGAAGAAAAACGAATTCTGGACAAATATCAGGCGATCGCCGACGGCGACGACGAATTGGTCGGTGTGACCGACCAGGGAAAAACGGCGTCCGGCATTTCCGGCGCGCAGGCCGCGGGCAACGCGCCGCAAACGATGTTCGGCAAGAAAAAGCCCTGGGGGTTTTAGTGTCTGACGCCTTCGAATTCATTGACGACAACATCCGCGCGCAAATCCGCGCGCGGATCGAATCGTTGAAAAGCCCCGAGCGGCTGTGGAACGCGGTCGGTGAACGCCTGGCGTCATCGATCGACGAGAACTTCGAGGTCGGCGGCCGGCCGAATCGCTGGGCCGCGGTGAAGCTCGAAACGCGCCTGATGGCCGCGGGCCTGCGCAGCAAGGCGCAATTGTTCGGCAAGCGCGGCGGCGTTCGCGCGAGCGATCTGAAAAAGGTTGCGCTGAAAAAAATTCTAGTGATGAGCGGCCGGCTCCGGCGGTCGATATCCTATTTCTTCCAAGGCCTATTGTTCATGATCGGCTCCAATCTGGTCTATGCCCGCATTCACCAACTCGGCGGCATGACCGGGTCGCGATATCACCCGTTCTATATGAAGCCGCGGCCGTACCTCGTCATTCAGGAGGAAGACAAAAAGGGCATTACCCAGATCGACGTTCCGCGCTGGCTCGAAATATCCGTGGCGATCGTATTGATCCTGTTGATCCTGTCGAAAAATGCCGTTATTCCGGAGGTCGCGTGACGACGTACGCCGCCCTCGCGAAACAATTCATCGTGCGCCTGGCGTCGCTGAAAGGCGGCCCGCTGCCGCTGCGCGCCGTCGGCTATTACATGGGCGACCTGGACTCGCTCGTCGACGATCTCGAAGCGGGCGACGTGCCCGTGCCGCCCTGCGCCTTCGTGAAATTCGACCGCGAGGATATGCACGAGGAAGGCGCACTGACCGAGGACCGCTCGGGCCTGCATTGGGCGGTCATCGTCATCGCCGAAAATCTGCGGTCGAGTTACGACGCGGCCGTCGCCGCGCCCGACGCGGCGCTCGCGATTTTGTTCGCCGTGCGCCGCGCCGTCGTCAATTTTATCCCCGCCGGCTGCGACACGCCCGTGCGCTGGGGCGGCGCGCAAAGCCTGTGGGAATCAAAAAAAAGAAATTGCTGCGTTTACCTCGGGCGGTTCTTCCACGAGGCGCAGATCTGCGATGAGCCGACGTTCGCGCCGCCGATTACGTCCGTGCAATCCACGGCCGCGGTTGACGGGCGCCGCTTCTTTCAACGCACCGACAAAATGCCGGAGGGAAAATGACAGGAAAACTTTTCGTGCCGAAAACGGGCGTCGTGATTCCGCGCCACGGCGCCGCGCGTGGGGACGTGCCGGCCGCCGGCGAGCGCCTCACGGCGGAGAACGCCAACTATTACCGGCGCTGCGTCGCGCGCGGCGAGGGAACGATCGTCGATGCGCCGGCGGCGAAAGGGGGTCAATCATGATGTGGCACTGGCTTGGCCTGCTGGCCTTCTGGACCTTTGCCTGCTGGGGCCTGCGGATCGTGTTTCAGAACCTCGACCCGAGCGATCATTCGCCCGGCCTTTATATGGAAACTGTGTTCACGCCGGGCCAATCCGTCGGCGCGCAGCCGTATATGCTGCTCTTGATCGGCCAAAAGCTCGGCGCGGGCTCCGCCGGCGCCGGCCAGGTCTATACGCCGATGCGCGAGAACGACGTGATTTCGCTCTTCGGCGCGGGCTCGATTTGCTGGCGGATGTGGAAAGAAGCGCGGCGCATCTGGCAGGGCCTGCCGATCGGCGTCTTGCCGATGGCCGACCCGACGGTCGGGGCCGCCGCGGGAAACATCATTTTTTCCGGCCCGGCGACGCACGCCGGGAACGCCGTGGTCACGATCGGCAATGTCACGGTCACGTTCGCCCATGCGGCGGATGCGACCGCGGCGGACGTCGCGGCCGGCGTCGCGGCGCTGCTCACGTCGGGCGTGCAGCCGGGTTTGCAGGCCACGGTGGCCGTTGACGCCGACAACACGGCGAAACTCAACGTGACGCAAATTCCGGGCCGCGGCAATATCGTCCAACTGGCCGCGGCCTTCTCCGGCGGCAGCACGGGCGTAACCGCCGCAGTCACCCAAACGACCGGCGGCGGCTTCGCGCGCGGCGGCATTTTGTTCGCCGGCGCGGCGACGGGCAACGGCAGCGTCACAATTGATATCGGCGACAACGTCGAGGTCGTCGCGACGTACCAAACCGGCGACACGGCGGCCGATCTTTGCGCCGCGGTCGCCGCGTTGCTGACGGCCGCCGCGCAGCCCGGCCTGCAGGCCGAGGTCGCGCAGGACCTGGCGACGCCGGCGCAGTTGGATGTTTATCACAAGCACATCGGCGTGCTCGGCAACGAATTGCAATTGCGCGCGACGTTCGGCGAAAACGCCGGCCTGTCGGCGACGGTTGCGCAGCCGGCCGGCGGCCTCGGTACGCTCGATCTGACGACGGTCGAATCGGTGGTCGGCGACGCCGGTTACAACTATCTCGCCTGCGCGGTCAACGATGCGACGAACGGCGTGACGCTCGCCCGCTGGCTCGCCGACTTCTGGTCGGGCGCGGTCGGCAAACCGACCGTCGGCGGCCTTTGCTCGCTCGACACTTACGCCAATGTGCTGGCGCTGGCGAACGCGATCCAGGCGAAGCACCTGATGGTGATCGGCTCGCCGGGCAGCGTCTCGCCGAGCTACGCCCGCACGGCCGTCATTATGGCCGAACGCGCGCGGCGCGATTGCAACGTCTCGCCGAACGACGCGCTGCAGAACTTCGTCACGGGCCTCACCGGCGCGTGGGACCAGACGCAGCAATTCTCGGTCAAGGCCGGCGAGTGGCGCGCCTGCTTCGATCGCGGCGTTTCGCCCTGCATCGTCAACGCCAGCGGCGACGACGTGCTCGGCTGCGATGTGTGGTCGGAATTCAAAGACCCGGAAACCGGCCTGACCATCGGCCTGCAATTCTTCACGTTCAGCGGCGTGATGTCCTATCGCCTTTACCGCGTGCTCGCCCGCTGGGCGCGGTCGCGCGCCGGCGACGCCAATTGGCCGATGCGCGTCGGCACGCAGCCCAAGACGGTCACGGTCACGTTGCCGGACAATTCGAAGGTCAATATTTTGCAATCGGACCAATCGCTCGCGCTCGCCTTGCAGGCCCGCGCCGAGGATTTGGACCTCGAACAAAACCATTATCTCAATTTCGTCAGTTCGCGCACGTTCGCGCAGAACTACCAGCATCAGGTGCTCGATTACGCCAAAGGCCAGGTCGCGGTCAGCGCGCAAGTCTGGCCGGCGCCGCCGATCGTCGGCATTTTCGGGCAGCAGGTCAGCAACGCCTCGCCGCCGGAGGACAATTAACATGACGACGCTCATTCTCGCGATTTTGTTCGGCCTGATGGCATACGCCGTCGGCATCACCGCGATCGAGGTGCCGCTCGCCGGCATCTACATCATGAAAATCGAAGGGTTCCCGGTGCTCGAACAGGTGAGCTTCAACATCGACGGCCACGACCAGGTGGTTGCCGAGGATCTGCTCATGGGCGTCGGGACATCGCTGACGTTCGGCGCGGGCTCGGGTTCGATCGAAACGAAAGAACCGCAAGCGCAATTGATCCCCTGGGAAAGCATGAACGGCCAACCGCCGATGAACAACGTGGCGGCGTCCTTCGAGCCGATCGCCGGCATCGGCAGCTGCTTCGACTTGCAGAACTTCTACGTCATCAATTGTGCGACGTTCCGTCAGGACAAAAAGGCGGCGCTCAGTCGCCCCATCAAAATCGGCTGGGCCTCGCTCACGCCGCGGTAACAACCAACGGGATTCGGGGCTCGGGATTCGGCTGCGGCCTCCCGGACCCCGGACCCCGAAACCCGGAACCCGAGGGGGAAATCATGGCAACCATCAACGACGCGGACATCGTCCGCAAAATGCGCGAACTGACCGAGCCGTTCACGCTCACCGGCGGCGTCCTGATCGCCGGCAACGTCTTTCGCACGGGCACGATGCGTATCCTCACCGGCCACATTCAGTCGGAAGTGACCGCCCAAAATCCCAAAAACGCCGACGAAGAAGCCGCGATGCTGATCGCCAAACGCATCACGCTCGACGGCCTCGATCCGAAAGCGCTCACGCACACCGCCATTCTCGAGCTGCCGTCGTTCGATCGCGGCGAACTCGATATGGCCGCGGGGAGATTGTACGAAAAGTACAGCACCTTTCGTGACAAGCAACCTGCGACCGCGGCTGCAAACGGCGGGAAGACTGGCTAGGCATTTCCGCATGTCGCTGGGCGAGGCGTTGTCCTTGCCCCGCGACATTGCGGTTTTGCTCTGGGATATCGCAAACGAAGAAGGCGAGGATCGGTGCCCGTTCATGGGCTGAGACGGTGATTGACGATGGCGATGGATATCATGCGTGCGGCGCTAATGATCGACCTGGGCGGCAACGCCAGCGCCGGTCTTGCGCGCATGAACACCTACTTGGAGAAAACAGGCCTCATCACCGAAAAAAATCGTCCTGGCTGGCGCGGCATGACGTCGGACATCAAGAATGCGACGGCCGCGTTGGGGGCATTTTATACCGCCGGGCGTATGATCGAGCGGATCGAGCCCGGCGCGGCCCGGCTGCAAACGTCGCTGCGAAATCTGAAAATCAATCTCTCGACCGAGCCGCTCGACGACCTAGACAAGACGATCAAAAAATACAGCCAGAACGCGTTCATGATCCAGGCAAAATTCGCCGTGGATATGACCGACGTGATGGAGGCGCAGAAGTATCTCAAGGGCCAACAGTGGGGCACGTCGGACATCCTCGGCGTGGGCGGCCACGCGGCGACCGCGTCGAAAATGGCGACGATCTTCAAGCGCGATTATGCCAATGCGGAAATGGCGGCCGTCGATGTTTCGCAGGCGATGCGCATGTTCGGGTTGACGGGCTCAAGTGCGCGCTTCGGCGACATTTTGACGCGCGCCTCGACGATGGGCGTGAACCCGGCCGACCTGATGCATCAAATGGAATACGTGGGGCCCTTGGCGAAGTCGGCGTTCGGCGCGCGCACGCAAGAGCAGCGCTGGAAGGCCCTGGAAGAGACCGTGTTCGGCATTTCGCTGGGCGTCTCCAGCGGCGCGAAGCCCGAGGCGATCGGCCGTTACATGGGCGATTTCCTCGCGCGGATGGCCGGCGGCGCCGGCCGCGGGCATCACGGCACGGGCGGCCTGAATTTGTGGGAAACCACGGGCACGGGCAAGGACCGCACGAGGCACCTGAAGGATTGGATTCAGATCAGCGACGAGCTGAACAAAAAATTCGGCAACATGACCGACGCCCGCAAGCGCGAGGCGGAACTCGTAAAAATTTTCGGCGAGCAAGCCGCGCGCCTGGCCGTCGTTTTGATGGACCTCGGCGATCGCGCCAAGACGGCGCGCGAAAAATACCAAAAAGCGCCCGGCGCCGAAGAACGAATCGCCGGGCTCAAAGGGTCGTCCGAGTACGAGACCGCGATCGCCAAGAGCACGCTGAAAAGCATTTCCGACCTGGCCGGCCAGCGGCTGGCCGAACACAAGGGCCGGGCGTACGGCCTGCTCAATAGCGTGCTCGGCGTCGGCGGCGACGTGGCCGCCAACGAGAACGTGCAGGGCGGCCTCGCCTACGGCCTGGAAGGCGGCAAGTTTGTGGCGGGCGGCCTGGCGGCGTTCCTCGCAGCCCGCGGCCTCGTGCGCGGCGCAGGGGCATTAAAACAGGCCGGCGGCCTTTCCAAGATTCTCGGCCTCGGTTCGAGCGCCGTCACCGGCGACCTGGCCGGCACGGCGATGCAGCAAATCGACAAAAACCTGAGGAAGGTGTTCGTCGTCAATTGGCCGAACGGCGGCTGGGGCGGCGGCGCGATCGGCGGCGCGGGACTCGGGCGTTTGTCGGCAGCCGACGAGGCGATTCTATTCGGCAAAAAAGCCGAGGCGACCGCCGCCGGCGAGGCGGCCAAAGGGTTGACCACCTTCGGCGCCAACCTGACCAACACCAGCACGGCGCTCGGCGCGTTCGCGTCCGTCGCCGGCTCGGCCGGCCTGGTGCTGGCCGCGATCGCCGCAATCAAAGCCGGCGACGAGGCCAAGGCCGCTTATGACGATCTCGATTATCTCAACCGTCTGCCGCATCCGGGCGTCGGCGCGATCGCGAAGACCCGCGACGCCTCGATCGAGCGGGAAATCAAGAAACGCGGATTGAAGGGCAAGGCCGCGGAAAATTACCGCCGCCAACGAATGGGCAAGCCGCTGCTCTCTGGCCCGAATGACCCGCTGGCGCACGGCTCGATCGCGCACAATATGTTTTTCCCGCCATCGGAAGACTGGACCGATTTTACCGGCCAGAGCCACAGCGACACGGAATATATGTCGCTGCCCGCGGGCAAAAAACAGTATTCGCGCCCCGCCGGCCCTTACGATCAAGGGTCGGAAGAAGCGCCGATGCCCTGGGAAATTACCGTCAACGTGAAGGTGGACGACGACCGCACCAAGACGCAGGTCGATGGCGGCTCGCGCAAGCCGCGCAACGTCAAGCTTCGCACGCAGGGGGCCGAATAATGGCCGACCGCGACCCATTGCTCGTTCCCTGCACGTTAAACGGCATGCAACTGCCGCTTAAATCGTTCACGGATCACCACGCCCGCGCGCTGGCCGTGCACAGTTACAAAGACATTCCGGGCGGCGACGTGGACGACGCGGGCGCCGAGCCGCTCTGGGTGGATCTCGTTGTCGTGCTCGGCGGCATCGCGGCGCACCAAAACAAGCGCGCGCTCGGCGCGCTCATCGACAATACGCTGCCGCCGCTCGTGCTCACGCACCCGGTTTACGGGACGATGCCCGTGGCCGTGAAGACCGGCGATTCGGTTTGGACGGCCGGAACGCAGCGGCACGAATGGACGATCCACGTTGTCCGCGACACGCCGACGCCAACCCTCGCGATGACGCCGCCGATCGCTTCGACGATCGTCAGCGCGCCGGCGATCGCCGCGGTGAACGCCGATTTCTCGCAACTCGCGGCCCTCCTCATGTGGCTGCTGGCGTTCGTCAACGCGCTGCGATCGCTGATATTGGGTTGGATCAATTTTCTCGGCCAATTGGGTTACGCCGCGCAATATCTCGAAGACGTGGGCGCGTCGCAAATCGGCGAGTTCGGCTCGCTCGTGGCCGATGCAATGGCCGCGGATATGAGCGCCATGAAAAGCCTTTGCAATTACCCCGAAGACCTCGCCGCGGCCTGCCAGCAGCAATGGAAGAATCTTTCGCTGGCCTACGCGAACGAATGGGGTTTTCCGGTGCAGACGTTGCGCGATTACGAATCGGGCGCGCGGGTCTACGATTCCTCGCCCTTCGCCAACGGCCGGCCGGCCGACGTGGAAAGCGCCGACGTGCAAACGCACGCGTTTCTGACCCTGATGGCCGGCGCGCGCGTCGGCTTCACGGCGGCGATGATCGAGACGGCCAGCGGCATGCTTTGCGACGCCGACCAGGCCGGCACGCTGACGGCCGCGCAGGCGACGATGACGGTCAACGCCTGCTACGGCGAGATTCAGAAGAGCCACCGCCTGGCGCGCACGATTCTGCCCGGCGGCCAGGCCGCGCAGGCGTGCCTGGATATGGCCGCGGGTTTGCGGCAACTGATGAACGGCCTGCGCATCCGCAGCGCTTATCGGCAAACCGTCGTGCTGAAAACCGCGCCGTTGTTTCTCATTCTTGCCGAGCACCGCATCGACCAGGGGCGGTTGGAAGAGATTCAACGCGCGAACGATCTGCCCGACACGCTTCGCGTGCCGGTCGGCGCGAAAATTTGGATTCCGGCGGAGGCGGCGTGAACAGTGGTCAGTGGCCAGTGGTCAGTGGTCAGCATCCGGACTCCGCAGCGTCTCTGCGGCGCCTCCGTGTGAGCCTTTTAAATGATCTTTAAGCACACCGTCATCGTGTCGTTCGACACATTGCCCGTCGTACAGTGGGACGCGTTGGACGTGGATTTGACGTTCGACAAACTCTGCGGCTTTCACCTGCGCCTGCATCCGCGAACGATCGCCGAGGAATTGGCGCTCCGGGCCGCCTGGCGCGTCGTCGTGACGTTGAACGGCAAGCCGGTGCTGCGCGGGGTCGTCGATCATCCGCATCTGGATGAAAAACGCGACCCCGACGAATATTCCATCGATGGGCGCGAGAGCGTTGCGGTCGCGGCCGATTGCGACATCATCAACGTTGCCGATTTGACCTCGTTGACGATGGGCGCGGCGATGCCGACGGTGCTCGGGCCGTTCAAGATCGGCTTCGTGCCCGGCCCGCGCGCCGCGGCCAAGGAAATTCTCGAACCGCTGCTCGGCAAGCGGCCGTATCACGCCATTCAACATTTGGCCGACGAAGCCGGGCTGGCGACCTGGACCGATCCGGTCGCCGGCGTCATTTTCTGCGACGAATACGCCGCGTTGCTGGCCCAGGCGCGCAAGCTGCCGCCGATCCAGATTTTCCGCATTCCGGGCAATCCCGCGAACAACGTCGAACGGTTCACCTATGACGATGAAAAGTGCCTCAAGATGAATACCTGCTCGATTATCGCGGACATGCAAATCCAGGCCACGATCGACAACGTCGCCGCCGCGCCGGCGGTTCCCGCGTTCGCCCAGGGCCTGCCGCTGCCGGCGCTCGCGCGAAAACCGGACGATCCGGAGCTCGCGGAATATCGGCCGCTGTTGATCCACGGCCGCGGCGCGAAATATAGCGACTTCGCCCAGCGGCCGATGGCGGAATTGAAAAAACGCCTGGCGCAAGCCACGCGGCTCGGCTACGAGCTCGCCGGTTGGTGCGACAAAAAAGGCGTCCCGTATTCGGATATCCGCATGGCCCAGGTTGCCGACGCCAGGCGCGAGATTTACGGCGAATTCTTTGTGGCGGCGGCGCGGCTCACGGCGAAGCGATCGAAGGACGACCCGAACGGCGGCTTCAATACACTTCTCAGTTTGATCGATCCAGGATGTTTGGCGGCATGACAATCGAACGCGATCGCGAAGAACTCGCCGAATTGGGCCGCGCGACGGTCGCGGCCATGCTGCCGTCGCCGACCGGGCGCCTGGTGTTGCAACTGCTGCGCGGCGCGGCCGGGCCGCGGGCGAACGTCGAACTGTGGGGCAACGGCTGCACGGATTTTCTGCCGACGAATCCGGCCGGCCTCGAAGTGCTGCTCTCGCAGTTATCGAGCGGGGCGCCGGCGGCGATCGCCGTCGCCTGCGATATCGCGATCAAGCTCGCCGGGGTCGTGCTGCCCGGCCAGGCGCGCCTGTTCAACCCGTCGGACGGCAACCAGGTGCTGCTCGACGTGGGCGGCATTATTCGCCTGGGCGGCCCGCTGGCGACGCATCCGGTCGTCTGCTCCGGCGACGTTATTACCGGACTGACCGCCGGTCCCTATGCCGTAACCGGATCGATTGTCGGCACGCCGGCGAGCGGCACGCGAAAGGTGATGGCATGAAAAAGCGAGAAGCAAGAAGCCGGAAGCCGGAAGCCGGACTGCGCGCCTGGTTGCGCGGGCAGGCGGAAACGCGTTGCTTTATGGCCGGCCTGCGCGCGGTCGCGAAAAATCCGCGACGGCCGAATTACCGCTGGGCCCAGTTGTGGAAACGCCTGGCGATCGCGCTCGGCGCGAAATTCGCTGGGAGCGCCGACGCCCTCGTCGGCGACAGAAACGCCGGCGGGGGCGCCGGCGCTCCCGGCAAGGGGCGCCCGTGAGCCCGTTTCTCTGCCAGCCTGGCGTGGGCCTCGTCCTCGGACCCACAGGAAGGCCCGTCGCCGATCCAAGCGCGGCCACGGCCGTCTACGTGCGCCTGGCGGCCATTTTTGACGGTTGGTGGTGGGACGCGACGAAACCGGCGGCGACCGAGGCCGAAATCGTCCGCGAAGTCTCGCCGGGCAGCGCGCCGCGCGTGGAAGCGCGCGCGACGATTCTTTTGCAGGCGCTGATCACCCAGGGCCTCATCAAAGACGTGACGGCGACCGCGACGCCAAATTACGCGAAGGCCGGATACGACCTGGTGATCAACTACACCGACCTCGTTTCGAACACGCCGGCGACGCTCAATGTCTTCGCCGCGATCGGGGATTGACGTGGACCCGACGATCAAAACATACGCGCAAACGCAGGCCGAGTACCAGAACACCTTTGTCGCCACGATCCCCGAGGGCGACGCGGCCGACCCGAACGGGTTTTTTCACGGCCTGACGCATGCGCTCGCGCAGATCGACACGGGCATCGATGGCCGAATTCAACGCGCGATGATGAACGGCTTCCGCGGGACGGCCGATCCGGACGCGATGGCGAAAATTGCCGGGCCGGAAATCGGGCCGCCGCTGCCGGCGACGACGGCTTCGATGAACGTGCTCTTGCAGGGGACGCTCGGGGAACCGTTCGACGCGGGTGTCGAACTGCTCGAACCGAATTCCGGCGTCACAGTCAAAACGACAAGCGGCGGCGCATTTGTGCAGATGCAGGTCACGCAGTTCGTCGGCCTGCTGCCGATCATGATGACGCTCAATGCCTGCGTCGTCTCTGCCGTTTCGGAAACGCCGGGCGCGGTCGGCATGCTGAAAAACGGCACGGCGCTGCAGGTGACCAGCAATACGCCGAACGTGCTTTCGAACGCCTCGGTATACGGCGGCGATGCGACCGGCGGCACGGACCAGGAAGACCCCGAGGCGTATCGGCAGCGCGACCTTGATTGGGTGCAGCACAAGCCGGCCGGCGGCAGAGACGGGGACCTGGCGATGCTGGCGAAATCGCTGCCCGGCATCGTCAAGGCCGTTGACTTCCCGGAACTCGACGGTCTCGGCACCCATGCGGTCGCCGTTTGCGGCGCGAACAACGAGCCAGTTTCGGCCGATCAGCTCGCGGCCGTGAGTGCGGCCATCAATGGCCGCGATTTTCGGATTGTGGGGATCAAAAATTATTACGCCCTCAATGCGACGCCGCGGTCGGTCGATTTTGCGCTCGCGGTCGAAACCGTCTGGTCGAATATCGGCAGCCCGAAACTGGTCGTCGCGGGCAGCACCCAAACGGTCGTCAACGTTTCCGACGCATCCGGGATTCGCTCCGGCATGAATATCGTCATCGCCGGCGCCGGCGTCGGCGGCGTTCCTTTCTGTGCGACCGTGTTGTCGGTCACCGGCAACGCGATCGCGCTCACGAACGCCAGCGCCTGCCCGATCGTGCCGGCGGCCGGCGCTGTTGTGACCGGGGGCTGCGCGGCGTTCAATACGCTTTATCAGCGCATTTTGCAGATGTTTTACGCGCTCGATCCGGGCGATGCGCTCTCGCCGTCAATGTCGGTCGATCAATTCACGTTGGCGCAAATCACCGACGTAACAATTCTCGCGCCGGTCGCCACGGTGCGGCCGGTTGTCAGCGCGGATGTCGTGGAAATTTGCACCCCGGGCGCAATCCTCATTGTGCCGATGGAGTCTTAATATGGCCCCCACTACCGACGATGTCGTTCTCGATTTTTACCCGGTTGCGGGAATTCCGCTCGGTCGCCAGACGACGCTGACGGGCCTGCTGACCGCGGCGCAACAGCTTTATGGCCGCGGCGTCCTGCGCCTGCAGGCTGTGACCTTCGACCCGTCCACAATTGCGGTTCCTGCGCCGGACGCGCTCTATCTCATTCACCCAGCGGCCTCGCAAAATCCCGGACATCTGGCGGCATTCACCAGTGCGGATTCGCAATGGCATATTTCGACGTATCCGATCGGCGACGCCATTGTCACTCTCGCCGGTGACGACGGCGTGCACGAGCCGGGAATGCGTTATGCGCTGCTCGATGGCTTGTTCTGGCCGCTCGACCCGGGGATTCCCCGTCACGTCGTGGACATCGGCGCCATCCATCCGCCGGCCAGTCCAATTGTCGGCGGCCTTTATATCCTCGGTGATTCTGCCGCGCGCACGGGCGCCTGGGGCGGCACAGGTTCGATCAATCGCGCGCTCTGGAACGGAACGTCCTGGGTTTTTTACGGGGGCGACCTTGGCGACTTAAACGGCGGATGTCTGCTTCGCGTGGACGCCGCCGACAACCCAACCGTCGCCGCCCCCGGATTGTATTGGTGGCGCGGAGGCGCTTTCGTTCCGCGGTTGATCAAATCTGATGCGCTGCCCGGCGATATCGATCTGACGATTCATAACATGATCCCGGACGTTTCAGGCGTCACCGCGCCGGGTCTCTGGGTCGTCGGGCCGGATGATGGGATTCCGACGCTCTATTTGGCCGTTCCCGGCGGCAATCCGATTCGCCTCGGTCAATTGTGCGGAATTCAAATCGCCGACGTGGCCGGGCTCTCGGACGCGCTGGCGGCGGCCGGCGGCCCGCAGCGCACCTATGCCCGCAACGTCAATCTGGTGCAGGCAAATAGCTTCGTCGATTTCGATGCGACGATTACCGTGCCGGACGGCAAAAAGTGCATCTTCACGAATCTATATAGCTGGGTGCAGAGCGGCGGCACGGTCCAGTTTCTCAACGGTGACGCGCTTTATATCGTCAGCGCAGGTTTGACCGTTCTCGCCGGCCACACGCAGCCGACGCAATTGCAGCATATCTGGCAGACCATCATCCGCGCGCTGACCAACGTGGACGGCCCGATCGAGAGCGGCGTGACGCCGCGCATCGAGATCGATGGGGCGGACAGCGGGGCGGACGCCGCGGGCCTCGCGACCTTCATGCTCGAATATATTTTTGTGGATGCGTAAATGTCCCAATTCGGCGCACTCGGCTTTCCGTTCGACACCATCGGCTTCGCGCCGCCGGCCCCCGCTGCGCCGATCGGCGCGACGATGACGCCGGATGTGACGAGCCTCCATGCCGCCGAGATACTCACGCTCACCGCGACCGCCGGTGTCTTTCCGATGAACCCGACGGCGACGATCGACGGAGTGGCGGCCGTCAAAATTGTGCGCGTCGATGACACGACGCTGGCGGTGACCACGGCGCAATTCATGCGCACGAACGAACGCGCCGACGTGATGATTTATGACGCCGGCGCGCCGATCGCGCAGGCGTCGATCGCCGTCCGGGACGAATTTTTGAAAATTCTGCTGGCCGCGACCGAGCGCGCCTGGTCGCCCGAGCCATCGTCGGTCGGCTACCGCGTACTCGCGGCGATCGCCGCGGGCCGCGAGCGCCGCAATGAATTGAATCGACGCTGCCACGACCAGATTTGCCCGGAGTCGGCCGACGCGATCGAGGGGCTGCCGGACTTCGAGCGGGACCTGGCGCTCGCCGCGCGCGAGGACCTCTCGGCGGCGCAACGCCGCGCGCGGGTGCGCGCCAAGCTCAACGAATCGCCATCGCTGGCCTGGGGCGCGGTGCTCGATGCACTCGCGCCGTTTCTCGTCGGCTGCGCCGGCGCGGATTTGCCCGTCATTCACGAGCTCGAAAATTATGACGTTTATGGCGATTTGATCTGGTTTTTCTGGGTCGAAATCACCGATGCAATTATCAATGGCCCTGCGTGGGATTGGTCCTCGGCCGAGCAGGCGATTCGCGACGTGAAGCCCGGCTTCGCCGGTTTTTGCCTCGGCCGCCGCGGCTTTTTCGCCGGCATCAGCGGCGCCGGCCGCGACGCGGTCGCATACGTGTAAGAGAGGAATAAATGCAAAACGGCAAGCAATTCGAAACCCCCGACGGCGGCCCGATTTTTCCGTCCTATTTCAACTCGCTTTTTCGTCTATTCAAAAACGGACTCCGGCCGGGCCTCTTCTGCGATGCGGCCTCATTGCTCGGCGCGCTGACCGCGACCGCGGCCACGCGCCTGACAATGACGGCGCCGAACGCGGCCGACGGCGAGTTCATTTATTCGGCCGGGATGTTCCTGACTGACGTCAACCAGGCCTTCGTCGATTTCGGCGTCGGCGACGCCGCCGGTCCCTATACCCTCTATATCGACGCCTCCGAAAACACGGCCGCGCCGTTTCCGCGCTTCGAAATCTTCCTGCGCAAGTTCCAGATCGGCGGGGGGGACGGCTCGGCGGCCAACAATTGCCTCGCGATCGGCGTGGCGAATTGGGACGGAACGACGGCGACTATCGATCCGGTTCTCACCGCCGCGCTCCGCAAGGCCGCGCTCGGAATTCTCGATCTGACGCGCCTTTATGCCAATCCGCAGGCCCTGCGCGATCTCGACAAAATGACCTGGGGCGACGGCGTCCGGCTCGGCGGCGAGCCCGCCGAAGACCCGACGGCGAGTGTGAATCCCGAAGGCGTCAATGTGTTCCTCGGGCGCCTTTGCTCGCTCTTTTTCGGGCCGTCCGGCAACATCAAAATGGGGGCCGGCGGCCAGATTATCCTCAGCGACGGCAACGGCGGTTCGGTCCAAGTGGGTGATGCGCTGCTGCGCATCATCGCCGGCGCGTTGGCGCTCGACGGCTCCCCGCTGCAACTCGACCAGACCTCGCCGATCGTCTTCGGAGCCTCCGACGCTCCGCAGCACCAAGGCGACAAGAATGTGCTGACCGTCGAGCACATCGCCAAGGTCGATGCATATGCCCCATACGCCGCTTGGGGCGCGCCCGGCGGCGTGGCCGATATTAGCGGGATCGGAGTGGACTCGATCTTCAATTCGGCCGAAGGCGTTTATGTGGTCAATTTTCTGCATGCCTTTGCCGTTCCGCAAACCTATCGTTTGCACGTAGATTCCGATTATTGGGTGGCGCCGTGGTACTTCGTCGCCAGTCCGAAAGCCGCGGGCTCGGTGACTTTGGCGTTCTATTTTTGGGATAATACGACCAATGCTTACGTGCTGCGGAATACCTCGTTTTCAATTTACGCCAGCGGGGTGCTGGCCTAATGCGATCCGAGAGGACCCTCGGCTCGAATGATCGGCTAGCCCGGAGTGCAGTCCGACGGCGGCCCGGCAATGCCTTCTTGCACCAACGCGACAAAACAATTGCTCATAATCTGGCAACTGGAACCGGCGTAATAAATGCACTGTCCGAGCTGCTGCGTCACGCCATACGGAACTTGGTTGTTTTCGCAAGCCGAAACGAACTGGGCCTCGGTGCAGCCGACGATCCCGAGGCCGCATTTCGTGCAGAAAGCGTCGTAGAGGGATTGGCAGGTCGGTCCGCTGTCGTCGTCATCGTCGTCGTTGTCGTCATTGTCATCATCATCGTCGTCGTCATCGGCCGCATCGTTATCGTCGTCGGCCGCATCGTCGTCGATCGTAGCGTCATCATCGGCGGTCGGCGAGCCGTCGTCGTCGGCGGCGACGTAAATGTTATTCGTGGTCTTGGCGCCGGGAGCGCACGTCGCCAGGAGCAAGAGGCAGCCGGCCAGGAGCAAGGACGCGATCGCGACAGTCAGGGCCTTCATCTCAATCTCCCATTTTCAAACGTGATGAGCGGATTCTCCCGCCGCAGGCAGAAGAATGTCAAGGGCGGTATTCACGGGCGTTCGCGCGAATTCGTGATTTTAAAAAGGAGTCCTAAATGAGCGACCTCGGCCGAAAACTTCTCAATACCGCCAAATCCTACCTGGGCGTGCGCCGCGAACCGGGCACGTGCCCGCCCGCGATCGCCGAATTTCTCGCGGCCGTTGGCATGCCGCCGAACGAAACGCTGGCCTGGTGCAAAGCGTTTTTCACTTTCGTTTGCCAGCAGTGCGGCGTGGCCATCGACACGCACCCGAACGCCCGCGCGCTGCTCTCCGACCCGGACTGGCAACGCGTCGAGCCAGCCGACGTGCAGGCCGGCGACGCGGCCGTTTTCTGGCGCGGCGACCCGAAGGGCTGGGAAGGCCACATTGCATTTGTCGCCGAGCCGCCTGGGAGCGCTGGCGTTCCCGCCGGCTTTTTGCGCGTCCTCGGCGGCAACCAGGCGTCATCCGTGTGCTATGAGAATTTCCCGGTCAACCGCGTGCTGGCCTATCTGCGGCCGAAGGAGCAAGCCGATGCCTAAACAACGCGAGTGCCATTGCCCCTGCTGCGGCTCCGCGGCCGTCCCAACCTATGCGGCCGGCCCGGCTGAGGGTTCGGTCCTTTGGGTTGAAGTTACAAGGTGCACCGATTGCGGCTTTGCCGTTCATTATCCGAAAAACGCCGCGACCTACGAGGCCGGCCTCTCGCGCACGTATTTCGCGATGATCCGCGAGCTGCTCGAACTCTACGACAAGGCGCCCCCGGCGTGCGATCGCAACGTGCTGCCCGGACGGCAGGCGTGAACGCTCTTTACGATCATCTTCACGTCGAAGTGCACCCCGGAACGGGAGCGTAATATCACAACTTCCGCGCGCCAGTTTTCACCCAACGCCCCGACGCCGATCGAGCACGTCGCCGGCGTCATGGTCAAACGCGATGATCTTTTCGAAGTCGCCGGCGTGTGCGGCGGTAAAGCACGGGCCTGTCTGGGTTTGGTGCGAAGAGCCCCAAAGCCGCGGCTCGGTCTCGTCACGGCCGGCGCGGCCGCATCGCCGCAGGTAAATATCGTGGCCCACATTGGCGCGGAATTGGGTCTGCCGGTGCGGGCGCACGTGCCGAAAACGAAGGTACTGTCGCCGGAAATTGCGGCGGCGAAGGCCCGCGGTGCGGAGATCATTCAGCACGCGCCTGGCTACAACACCGTGATCGTCGCGCGCTGCCGCGCCGACGCTCGCGCTCGGGGCTGGATCGAGATCCCATTCGGCATGGAGTGCCCCGAGGCCGTCATACAGACGTGGCAGCAGGCGGCGCTGCTGCCCTGGGGCCAATTCAAACGGATCGTCATGCCCTGCGGCTCGGGAATGAGCCTCGCCGGCGTCCTCTGGGCCCTGAAAGAATCGGGATGCAGAACGCCGGTGATTGCGGTGCGTGTCGGCGCGGACCCGAGCAAGCGGCTCGATGAGTACGCGCCGGATGAATGGCGGGCGATGGTTCAGATCGTCGATTCGGGAACGGGCTACAAAATGGCCGCAGAAACGCAATGGAACGGAATCACCCTCGATCCGCACTATGAAGCAAAGGCGGCGAGGTTCGTGCAGCCGGACGATCTTTTTTGGATCGTCGGGCTGCGGCAGACGGTTAAGCGCTCTTTAACAACTGAATAATGACGGTTTTTTAGGTGTAAAAACGCCCCGAAAAAAAGGGGCAGAGTTGGCATGTTAGCGCATGCCGAACCGACGACGCTTGCACGTCGCCCCGACGAAGCCGGCTGCCCCTAGCGAGAACACAGGCATTCTAGCCGGCGAAAAAGGGATGACAAGATGCAGTCTTCATTGCGTGATTCGTTCATCGTGCCGCCGTTCAGCGTTCTGGATGCGCGGCAGGGTTATTGGCAGGAGCGGAAACGGCGCTGGCTCGAGCTGATCGGCGAAATGCGGCCGACGTGCCCGCAGCCGCTGTTTCACGACGTTTCGATCGGCGGGAAAACCAAGAAGATCAAGGACGGCAAAAACCTCTCGATTTTCGACCCGGTTCTTGCCGAAGTGCTTTTGCATTGGTTCTGCCCCGTCGCCGGCGACGTGTTCGATCCGTTCGGCGGCGAGGCGGTCAAGGGCATCGTGGCGGCGACGTGCGGCCGGCAATATTTCGGCGTCGAAATTCGGCCGGCGCAGGTCTGGGAAAATCGGCGCATCGCCAAGCGTCTCGGCGCGACGCGTTGCACCTGGTTGATCGGAGACGCCGGCAAGCTCGCCGCGCTCGTGGCGGCGCAGCGGACCTTCGATTTTGTGTTTTCTTCACCGCCATATTGGAACCTCGAACGCTACCGCGGGCCGCGCGGCGATCTCTCCGAGGCGCGCGATTACGGGTCATTCCTGGCCGCCTTTGAGCGCATCGTTTGCCTCTCGGCCGAGCGGCTGCGGCCCGGCCGGTTCATGGCGATCAAGGTCGGGAATTTCCGCGATCGCCGCGGGGCGCTGATCGATTTTGTGGGCGACACGGCGCGTTGCGGCGCGGCGGCCGGCCTGGCGTTCTACAACCAATACGTTCTCGCCGGCGTGAATGGCGCCGCGCCGCTGCGAGGACGCGGCATGATGCGCACGCGCAAATGCGCCCCGACCCATCAGGCGGTGCTGGTCTTTTTCAAGGGCAACCCGCGCGAGTTCGATCGGCGCGCGTTCCCGGAGATCAAGAGATACGATGATCCGCTTCCGGCTGCGGAATAAGGCGCTGCGGGCGCGGGTCATCGCCGACCACCTGGCGAAACTCGGCCAGACGCGCTGCCTCGTATATTCGTGCGGCAATGCGGCGCGCGAATTGCGCCGCGTCGGCCTCGACGTTGTCGAGGTTGGCGCGGCCGGCGCCCTGATCGCCCAGCGGGAGCTTGATTGCGAGGAAATGCTCCTCACGCACCCCGGGCTTTTCAACGCGACCAGCGGCCATTTGTCGCCGGCGTTGATGGCGCGCCTGGCGGACGTGTTCCGCCAGTGGCTGCCACCCAAAATTCTAGGTTCGAGCGAGCCGGTTTGGTGCCCTTGCGGCAGCGGCGAGACGCTGGTCGCCCTGGCGGCGAGCCTCGGTTTCCGCCGTCTGCGGGCGATCATTTCGGCCGATATTCCGGCCATCAACTTCGGAATGACGCCGCTCGCCGGAGTCATCGCCGCGAACGTGCCGGTCTTCGACTGGCGCGATATTTCAGCGGACATCGATCGCCGGCGCGGCTGGCTGGTCGATACAGGATTCGCAGAGTGAAAAACGGTTGCTAAACGGCCATAAAACGCTGTTTAGAAAGCCGTGAAGAGTGAGTCAAAATTCTGACAGCGGCCGATTCGTAGGAGAACCGGTCGCTATTTGTGCGCCTGGAGTGCGTTTTCTTTTTGCAAACCAAATGCACATTTTTTTCAAACCGCACGCGCGTCAACAACAGAGATCCGGGATCGGTCGCCGACTCGACTATTCGCGAGCAAGTGGTCCGGAGGGTAAGAATGTGTCCTTTTCTCGGGGCAGGGCGAAAATATGTCTTGACAACCCGGGGGTCCTTTCCGACTAGGATGGACAGGATCGGCAACCGTCATCTCCTGTCAATCCGGCAAATCCTGTAAATCTTGATAAGAAATCGTACTTGTCTACGCCGGCGAATTGCTCTCTTGTTTCCGCCGCAGGAGCCGGGAGATGACCCGCCGCTCCTGATCGGTCAGGGCGCGGAAGAGGAACAACACGGCGAAATAAACGACGCCGCCTGCCACGATCACGAGGGCGAGATTCATCGTGCGCATCGCCCAGGCGACGGCGGCCAGCGCCAGCGCCGCGGGGATCGCGCGCACGGGGAACATTTCGTGCGGCAGGCTGCCGTACTCGCGCAGGAACACACGCAGGAAATAGATCAGCAGGAACACTTCGGAGGCGATGGTCGCCGCCGCCGCGCCCCAATAGCTGTATTTCGGAATCAGCGCGAAATCCACGGCGAGGTTGACCAACATCGCGTAAACGTTGGCGCGCAGCACGTCGCTCAGGCGGTTGGCGGCCGTCAGCGCCCAGCCGAAGGTCATCGTGCCGAACCAGAGCCAGAGGAAGCTGCCCAGCAAGGCCAGCACGCGCGCGCCGTGAGCGTACTTGGCGCCGTAGACCAGCTCGACGAGGCGCGGACCGACGATCATGCTGCCGATCGACACCGGCAGGGCGATGATCCAGAAGATGCGCAACGACGAGCCGAGCAGCGAGTTCCACTGCTCGTGCGACTCGGCGCGCGCCGCGGACAGCGCCGGGAAGAGCGCCCGGGTCGCCAGCACCGGCAGGGTCAGCAGCAACTCGAAGAACGAGTAACCGCTGCGATAGAGGCCGGCGCTGCGATCGTCGGTCAGGCGTTCGAGGATCACCATGTCCACGCGGAAGGCGACGATCCAGACGAAGCCGATCATCACGAACGGCACGGCGCGGCGGAGCATCGCCCAGCCGCCGGCGACCCCCGGCCAGAACGACACGCCCGGCAGCCGCGTGTGCGCGATCCAGGTGTTGAAGAACGCGGAAAACCACGCGGTGATCACCATCGCGGCCACCACGCCCATGACGCCCAGATGCAGCGCGGCGGCGATCGCGACGCCGACCAGCCAAGCGCCCGAGCGGATGATCGTCACCCACGCGGACAGGTCCATGCGTTGGACGCCGTCGAACATCGCCTCGCCCGTGTGCGCGACGGCGTCGCCCCACACGAACAGCGCCGAGAGCATCACCACTTGGCGCGTCGCGCCGCTGTACCCCATCGCCCGCGCGAAAACATACATCGCCAACGTCGCGAAAACGCCGAGGATCATGCGCATGCCGAGGGTGGTCTTAAACAGCCGGCCGCTCGCCTCCGGTTCCGCCCGCACCGCCGCCACCTCGCGCACGAGCAGCGGCGACATGCCAAAGCCGGCGAGCACCGAGAAGATCGCCGCCAGGCTGTTCGCCAGCCCGTAGCGGCCGAAATCGTCGACCAACAAAGTACGTGCGATCAACGCTTGGATGAGAAAACCGACCAGCCGGCGGGAACCTTCGGCGCCGAGCAGCCACATGCTGTTTTTCGCGACGCGCGCTCCGCTCATGCGTTCCTCACGTAAGGTTCCCTTATCGTAACCATGACCCTCGCCGGCTTCACGAAGTTAATGCCGGGCGCCCGCGCCTCGCCAAACGTCGTCCGCCGGATCGATCAACGTGGCGCTAGTCTGGCAAATGCGGCGGTTCCTGGCAAGACGACGCCGCGGCGTTCGGGGCGTTCAATCGAGCGAAGCAGCGCCGGGAACGGGCGCCGCGGCGGGAAGCTTCAATTTCATGCCGATCCCGGCGAGGATGGCCGGAAGCAGGACCGGGAGCAGCTCGGTGTAAATCCGTAGTTCGAAAATCTTGGCGAATTGGATTTCGGTGACGATGAAAAAACCGAGCGTCGACGCCAGGAGGATCTGCAACTCCCGGCCGATCCGCCCGAAGCCGACGATGGCGATCACCCACATGCCGCCGAAGGCCATCGACGCCTTGAACAGTTGCGACGGCTGCAGATTGAACGACAACATGTCGTAGCCGTTGCCGTGCAAATGGAAATAATGCTTCAAGGCGATGCGGCTCGCGACCCAGAACGCCGCCGACAGCGCGACGACCGCTTCGCCGCGCCATCTTTTTGCCGATGACCACCAGAGGATGGCGGCCCCGGGCAAAATGATCGCGCACGTCTCGCGATTCAACGTCGCCAGGGCGAACACGAAAACGAACGCGACGTAGGATCTTTTCAGGACGCAGACGCACAGGGCGATCATGAACAGCGTTCCGGCCGCGTCGCTCATTTGCAGAATCGTGTGCCACTTGATCACGAGCGCCGCGAACAGCACGCCGAAACACGCCGCCGTTTCGTCAAAGAGCAACGACAGGTGCCGGAAGAGAAACCACAGCGTAAAAAACATGCACAGGCCGACGTACACCCGCGCCGCATGCTCGATCCCGCCCGCGTTGTCGCCGATGTAATGCGACTGCATCAACCCGAGGATCGCCAGCGGCGACAGCATCCGGATTTGGTAGGGCATGATCGATGCGCCCTCGAGGCACTCGTTCAGGCGGTACGGCGGGTGCAGCGCCGTGCCGAAGGCGATGTCGAAGGCCGCCAACAGACAGCACGCGACGACAAAGACCAGGAACAGCAAACGCGCTGTCTTTTGGCTATTCATCGTCAACCCCTAAACTAGCGCTGCTGCGGCATCGGCCCCATGACGAACTCCAGCGTCCCGCCGTTGGCGATTTGGTCATGCGTGAAGAACGGCGTCGTCAGCGCTTGGCCGTTGAGCGTCGCCGACTGCACGTAGACGTTGTACGGCCCGTTGTTGACGACGGTGATCTTCAGGTCGCCGTTCGGCAGGTGCATGACCGCGCCGTCGAAGACCGGGCTGCCGAGCACGTACTGCACCGAGCCGGCCCGCGGGAAAAAGCCCAGCGCCGAGAAGATGTAAAAGGCGGACATCGTGCCGGCGTCGTCGTTGCCCGGCAGGCCGCCGGGAAAATCGCGATACTTGTGGAACATCGCCCAGCGGATCCACTTCTGCGTCAGGTCGGGACGGCCGGCCGCGGCGAAGATATAGGGATGGAACAGGCTCGGCTCGTTGCCCAGCCACAGGTACGCGCCCGGCGCCCAATCGAATTCCGCATACGCCACGTTCATCTCGAACGCGTAGTTCAGTTTGTCGGTCAGCGCCGTGGGCGAGCCGAACAGTTGCGCCAGGCCCGCGACGTCATGCGGCGCAAAGAAAGTGTAATGCCAGGCGTCGCCCTCGGTGTAATACTCGTCGAACGGAAAGGCCGGGTAAAACGGCGAGACCCACGAACCGTCGGAGAGGCGCGGCCGCAGGAAGCCGGTCGTCGCATCCCAGTAGTTGCGGTAGTTATGGCTGCGGGCGAGGAACATCGCCGCGTCGTCCGGCTTGTTCATCGCCGCCGCCCACGCCGAGAGCGCCGAGTCGTCGTAAGAGTATTCCGTCGTGTAGCTCAGGCCCTTTTGCTCGACGTCGGCCGGAATGTAGCCGAGCGTCAGGTACGATTCGAGTCCGTCGCGGCCGTCGTTGGGCGCCGGTCCCGTCGCGTGGGCGTAGCAGCCTTCGTAGGCTTTGTCGTAATCGAAATCGCGAATGCCCTTCAGATAGGCGTCGGCCAGCACGATGTCCGCGCTCGTGCCGTCCATGCAATCGGTGTAGGCGATGGCCGCCGGCCATTTGGGCATCGAGCCGCCCTGCTCGTACATCAGCGTCAGCGACTGCATGAAATCCGCGGTGCGCACGGGGTCGAGCAGGGTCAGCAGCGGATGGAACGTGCGGAAGGTGTCCCACAGCGACATATCGGTGTAGTACTGGCGCCCGGCGGAATCGTGGGTCTTTTCGTCGAACCCGAGGTACTGGTTGTTGGTCTCCGTCCAATCGTGCGGCATGAGGCCGGCGTGGTAGAGCGCCGTATAGAAAACGCGGCGATCCGACAGCGAGCCGCCGCTCACGTCGATCTTGCCGAGGTATTGCCGCCAGGCGTTGCGCGTGGCGTTCATCATGCCCTCGAAATCCCAACTCGGCGCCTGCGCGGCCAGGTTTGCCTGCGCCTGCGCGACGCTTTGAAAGCTGATGCCGACCCGGATCAGCAACGGCTGGCCGCCGGCCGCGAAGCCGAGATAGGCGCCGACGTTCGCACCCTGCGCCGTCGCGCTGTTGTCGGTCGGCTGGCCGTTGGTCCACGTGCCGTAGGCCGTGAACGGCTGCGAGAATTGCATGGCGTAATAGACGTTCGTGCCGCCCGGATGCGCGCCGGTCAATTCGCCGGAAAAATTGCTCATGCCGGAGACCGTCTGGCTCGCCGCGTCGATGGCAACCGTGGCGTTGCTAACCCAATTGGGCTGGATCGAATACGACGGGTCCACCACGACGTACGGTTCGCCGCCGCCCTGCCACCTGTAGCGGTGCATCGCCGCCCAGTAGGTCGCGGTCAGTTCGGCGAAGACCTGCGGCTCGTCGAGCAGCACGCTGTAATAGCCCGCCTTCGCCGTTTCGTTGGCGTGGGAGAACGTGCTGCGGAAGGTCGGCTCGCCGATCGGCGCGGCCGGCTTCGCGTTCATCGGCATGACCAGGATGTTGCCGTAATCGGAGCACCCGGTGCCCTGCATGTGGGTGTGCGTAAAGCCGCGGATTTGGGGGTCCGCATAGTAGTACCCAGCGCAATGCATCATGTCGAGCGCGAGGCCGTCGAGCGTCGTATCCGGGCTGAGGCCGACCATACCGAACGGCGCGCTCGGCCCCGGATAGCACGAGGCGGCGCCGAGGCCGAAACTGCCCGTGCCGATCAGCGGATCGACGTAGTCGACGATGTCGACGGGCGACGAATCGTCGTCGGCCGGCGAGGCATCGTCATCGACCGGCGAAGCATCGTCGTCGTCGTTCGCGGGCGTGACGTCGTCATCGTCGCCGCCCTTGCCGCAGGCCGTGAACAAGAAGGCAAAAACCGCCAGGGAAATCATCAAGAGCCAAAAGACACGTTGCCGCATGGTTGGACCTCGCCGAGGTGAACAGGCCAGCGAATTCTAACTGGTTTGCGCGGCAGCGGAAAGGCGACCGCGAGGCGCCGAAATCTCCGACTACGTAATTCTGGTTTTTTTGACAGGATGGACAGGTTTTGCCGACGCGGTGCGGCGGAATACGGTGAAGATCGTTCCGGCCGATCCTGTCCATCCTCGAAATCCTGCGAATCCTGTCAAGACGATGGCACAAAGTTTCACTCTACGAAGGAGACAAGTCTCGCAATGACCACCGGCCAGCCGTGCACCAAGCTCTTGATTAGCGTAACGTTATGATTGAGTATATTTCTTGTAAAGAAAGGGGATCCGGAGTGCCAGCTTCGCTTCGCATCGTCACGTTCGCGGCGGCTGTTTTCCTTGCCGTCGGCGCGCTTTGGTTCGTCGCCTGCACCCCGCGCGATCAAGCGACTGGCGACCATCATGGCCCGGCGGGCGCGCCGCCTGCGACGGGCGTCGGACCCTCGGGCGTCACCCCGGCCGCCACGGCGGCGGGCATTTTCGCCTATTCCCCCTCGAACGCTTATGTCACGCGGTCCATCGACTCGCAGATGGGCGCGGTGCTCGCGCACGATCAAGCCAGCGCCGATTGGCACTGGGCGACGCTCGCGCGGTTCGACGTCGGCGCTCACCAATACGTGATGAGCCACGGCCGCCAGACCGCAACCGGACTTGCCGCCGACTGGTCGATTCGCGAACTGTTCCCATCGGGCGACCTGGGGAACCAAACCGACGCCGGATCGTGGCCCGATTATTACGCGACCTTGATCGGCTGCCAGTCCGGCGGCAATGCGTTTGTCATCGGCCAGCGCGACAGCGACAATTCCTGGTTCGTGCGGCAGGTCAACGCCGGCGGCGTCATGGGCGAAACCACCAACGCCGGCGCGTGGAGCCATTATTACGGCGTGGCGGTTCCGCTGGCCGGCGCGAACCAGACCTATGTCTACTTCCAATCGGCCGCGCCGGAGACGAGCGGCGGCAACCCCGGGTATCCGTGGTTTATCGCCGAATTGACCGCCGACGGCCGGCTCAACCAAACGAGTTCGGGCTATTGGGACAATTACTATCCCGTGACGACGGCCTTCGCGGTGGGCGATCAATGGTATCTTTTTGCCCATCGGCCGCCGGCGGCCGGCGCGGCCGGAGCCTGGTTCATCCGGCGGCTCGCGGCCGGCGGGCAAATGGGCCCGCTGTCCGACAGCGGCGCCTGGGCCGATTACTTTGCGACGATCGCGTCGTTCCCGGCCGCGGACGGCAAGACGTATCTCTTCGGGCAGAACACCAACGGGCAATGGCTTATTGCGCCGATCCTGCCGGGCGGGACGCTGGGCGCGGCGACCGACAGCGGTGCGGCGGCCGACGCGTGCAGCTTCGTTTTCCCGTTCGCGTTCGACACGCTTTATCTGCATCGCGACGACTGGATGGCGGCGCAAGCGGCGACGATCGGCCCGCGGAAGCTGACGGACATCACCATTCCGGGCTCCCACGACGCCGGCGTGAACGCCGTGGATTACAGTCTTGGGAACTGCAACCGCCTCGCCTCCTCGTGCAACACCACGGCGCAAGATACAGACATCAAAGGCCAGCTCGCCCTGGGGTCGCGATATTTCGACGTGCGGCCGGCCATCCTCGACGTGGACGATTGGAGCAGTTGGCAGACCGGACATTATGATACATCGCTGCTGATGGGCTGCCGGGGCGAGAAGATAAGCGACATCTTCAGCGACGTGAACGCGTTCTTCGCCGATCCGGCCCATGCGAAGGAGTTGGCGATTCTCGATATTTCGCATTGCTTCAACGTGACCGCCGACGCCGGTTGCGGCGATGCCGAATACGGCGTGCTGACGGCGAATATCGAAAGCGGCGTGGACCATTTGGTCAAATGCGCCGACGATTGCGATTTGCTCGACATGACGCTCGATCAGGTTCTCGCCCTGGGGAACGTCATCGTCCGCGTCGAGGGCGTGCCCAGCGACAAGCCGCACGGCATCTTTTCTTCGAGCGGCGCCGATTTTCCGATTTACAACAATTATTCGGACACGGATAATTTACCGGATATGATCGCCGGCCAATATTCGGAACTCGAGACGCTCGCCAACCATCGGAACCAGCTCTTCCTGCTCTCGTGGACGCTGACGCAGAGCACGGCCGATGCGATCGAGTGCATGTTCACCCACAGCTCGATCCTCAGCATGGCCGTCACCGCGCGCCCGCCGCTCTTCGGCGACCTCGAGCAATGGGTCGCGGCCGGGTCGATCACCCCGACCCTCTATCCGAACATCATCTATCTCGACGCCTTCGATGGGCTCGGCACGCGAACGGCCATCTATTTGAATCAAAGCGTCGGGCACGCCGGGAAATAAGGCGGACGCGCGATTGCCGCACGTTTGGCGGCCCGCAGGCAATGTCTTCGCCGCTTCTGTCGCGGACAAACGGAGGCGAATCGTGAGTCGTCCCTCTTGCGCACGGGCCGCGTCGGCCGGCGCGGGCTTTGCGATGATGCTGGCGCTCTTCGGCTGCTCGTTGGTGAATTCGCTGGCGCTGGAGGGCATCCGCCAAGAGGCGGGCGACGTTGACGGCTCGGCGGCCAAGGCGGACGCACTTTCGCAAACCTGCGACGAAAACGATTTCCCCGCCTGCGTCGATCTTGCCTTCATGTACGAAAATGGCGAGGGGGTCGCGAAGAGCCCGGCTATTGCCGCGTCGTTGTTCAACATCGCCTGCATCGGCGGCTACGCATTAGGCTGCTTCGAACTCGGCTTGGCGTATGACGAAGGCGTGGGCGTTTCGCGGGACGCCGCCCTCGCGGTGAAGCTGTACAAAATGGCCTGCGACGGCGGCATCGCCGACGGATGTTACAACCTTGCCAGCAATTTCGATCACGGCCGCGGCGTACCGAAGGATCCGACCACGGCCGTCGAGTGCTACGCCAAGGCCTGCGACGGCGGCGTCGCTCAAGGCTGCTTCAACCTCGGCGTCGCTCGCTATCACGGCGATGGCGTCCGGAAAGATCTTGTCGGGGCCGCGGCGGCCTTGGCCAAGGCCTGCGACGGCGGCTACGCCCGCGGCTGCTACGACCTCGGCCTCTGTTTCGATCGCGGCCACGGCGTGCCCAAAGACGCCGCCACGGCCGCCGAGTGTTATGCCAAAGCCTGCGGCGGCGGGGAGGCGGACGGGTGCGTCAAAATGGCCTCTTTTTTGGTCGACCACGCGATTACGAAAGACGGGCTCGATCCGAAACAGTCGCTGGCCTTGGCGCGTGAATCGTGCGCGGCGGCCAACAAGCTCCAACCCGGCGCCGGCGCCTACAACCTGGCGCGCGTCGCCGCGCTCGAAGGCCAGGAAGGCGAGTGCCGGAAATGGTTGGAAGACTCGCAGAAGCACGGACGCCTGCCGTCGGCTGACGATATCGCCACGGACGCCTGTTTCGTTGCCGTGCGCGACACCGCCTGGTTCAAGGCGTTCCTGAAGAAGGCGAAGGCGGCCGAGCGCGACGCCGCGCTTCCCGCGAAACCATAATTCGAAAAACGCGGGCGCCGCGGCTATCGCACGCACCGCGCCTCGTAGACGACGTTTTGGTGGCTGTAGAAGACGACGCCATAGTCGAAACCGACGCTCCATGCCAGGTCGTCGAGATCCGCGACCGCCGAGGATGACCAATACCAGCCGATTCTGCCCGAAAGCTCGGGCGGCCAATACGCGCCGCCGGGCCCGGGGCCGCCATTGTTCGCGCACGCGCGACACGGGTCGTCGTTCCAGCAACTCTGTTTCCGGCACGAGTCCGTCACGCCGCAGGAACCGCCCTTCTGCGCCGGCGGGCAGCCGCGGGCCAGGCTGCGCAGTTCGGAAATCGTCGGCAATCTCCAGTCTTTGTGGCCGCCCAAAGACAGGCTCTTGCAGTGCGCCTTCGCCGCCGACCACGTCATTGCTCCGCCTGAGGGAACCACCTGCCACGTCAAGCCCGATTGTGAATCCATCCAGATGCCGCCGGATGCGCGCGACGCCGTCTTTGGCGTTTGGTTTTCGCCGCCGTAGCAAAGCGCCAGGCCGACGCCAACGCATGTCAACGTCGCCAAGACCGAGAACGTCACACGCATTTTACCCTCCTCGCACACAACGAAAGCCGAGATAGGCGACTTTCGAACAACAGCCGACCGCTTCGTCCCCCGTGACGCTTTTCGCCGGATAGTTCGCGCGGACCGAGAAGTGGCTCGGGGTTACGTTTTTCATTTTTCGTTCCTTGCACATGTCGTTTTCAGTCCCGAACACACCGAAAGCCGTCGTCGTCGCCCGCAACCTCAGCGTAGTTCCCGAGCCGGTACGACGCGCGCCCGAGCCTGGGAACAGCAAGCCAGGACCCGCCGCGCAAGACCCGCAGGGCGCCCGAACTCGGTCCCTTGGGGTTGTCCGCAGGCGAAGACGCGTAGTAGTTCACATCGTACCAGTCCGCGCACCATTCCCAGACATTACCCAGCATGTCGTACAGCCCGTAGGCGTTCGACTGCTTCTGGCCAACCGGATGCGTCTTGCCTCCCGAGTTGCCTTTATGCCAAGCGACCGCATTGATGTTCCCGTAGCGCGCGCCCGTCGTCCCCCCACGCGCCGCGAACTCCCACTCCGCCTCCGTCGGCAGCCGCTTGCCGAGCTTGGCGCAGTAGGCCTGCGCGCCGTCCCACGAGACCGTCTCGACGGGACACGCGGTGCAACCGATAAACTGGCTCGGATTGCTCCCCACTGCCGCCTGATATTGCGCCTGAGTCACTGGTGTCGCATCCATCCAGAAGGCGTTGACGGTGACGTCGTGCGCCGGCTTCTCCCAGTCGTAACAATCGGAGTCCCCCGGCGAGCAGCCCATCAGAAAGGCTCCACCCGGAATGCGGACCATGCCCGACCTGTCGGCCTCAACGCCCTCCGCTGGCGGGGCGTTGCGGCTGCACGCGTCGGCGAGGGTCGTCAACGCGACGACAAAAAGAAACATCTTGGCTGTTCGCTCTCTTGTCACTTGCATCCCACTCCGAATTCCGCGCTCCGCAATCTGCAATTCCAAGTCAATCTCGCGCGCAACGGAACCCGATGCCGATGTTGCCGTCGCCGTGGAAACGCCCCATGCGGGACGAGACGCGCAGATTCGCCGCACTGTCGCCCCAGCACCCGCCGCGCACGACCCGAAGCGTATACCCGGCCGATTGCGGTCCCTTCGGATTGTTCGCCGGCGATTGCCGGTAGTATTCCCCTGCACACCAATCGGCGCACCATTCCGCGACGTTTCCCAACATGTCGTACAGCTCATAGGCGTTGGGTTTCTTTCGTCCGACGGTATGGGTGGCGCCGTCCGCATTTGCCGAATGCCAGGCGATGGCGTCCGGATCGCCGTAGCGCGGCCCGGTCGTTCCCGCTCGCGCCGCGAATTCCCACTCGGCTTCGGTCGGCAACCGCTTCCCCGCCCACTGGCAATAAGCGGCGGCCTGTTCCCAGGTTACGCAGACGACCGGTTGATCGGTCCCTTGGAACGCGGCGGTCATCCAGGGGCCGCGTTGCCACGACGTGCCGTTCCACTTTGTGCAGGCGTTCGCGTCGATCGCGGCGCAACCTCCCGCGGCAACGCATCTCTGATACTGCGCGTTGGTCGTGGGCGTCGCGTCCATATGATACCCGTCGAGAGTTACGCGGTGCGCCGGCTGTTCGACGTCCACGCATTGCACATCGCCGGGCGAGCAACCCATCAGGAACGTGCCGCCGGGAATGCGGACCATGCCTTTCGCTGGCGGAGCCTTTTCACCGCCGCCGACGGCGAGGATCGTCCCGCCGATCGTCAATGCGACAACCAAAAAGGAAATCAAAACGATTTGTCTCGTCATCGGACGCCTCCCGAGGTTCAACGGTCAATTCTCCTTCGCGACCTCCCGCAGTTCCGCCGTCCGCGCACGGGTGAGGCCCGCCTTCGCCGCCGTCAGCGCGGCGCCGTAGCCCGTGCCGCCGCGCCAATGGTCGGCATAGAAGCCGGCGTCGGCGTCGCGGAATTCGAGCCACGCCCGCTGCGCCTTCTTGAGCGTTTCTGTTCCCTCGGCGGGGAGTTTCGCCATCGCTGCTTGATACGCCCGGTTCAGTTCGCGGTCGGCTTGATCGAGCGCCTTTTCGACGCACAGGCCATACTCCGGCGGGAATTGCGTGGACTTCTCGCACGCCTTTTCCTGCCACGGAAAATCTTCCATGCGGCCGCTCATTTGTTTCAACAGTTTCACGCGATCGCGGGTCATGCCGCCGAGCGCGGCGAACAAGACCGGATTCGCCGCAAAGCCGCCGTTCCACGCGCCGGACCGCAACGCGCCGTTCGCGTCGCGGAACGCGAGCCACGCGCGTTCGGACAATTTCAGCAGATCCTTCGCCTGGGCGTCGAGCTTCTCGGCGAGTTTTTGATAGACCGCGTTGAGTTCCTTGTCCGCCGCCTCGTAGCTGCGGTTCGTGCACTCGACCGCGCTGCCGTTGCAATCGTTATTGTCGGCGGCGCGCGCGAAAGCCCCGGGCAAAACAAAGAGCGTGACGGCAAACGCCGCGCAGGCGAGCGTCGCAAAGAACGGGCGTTTCATCGCGTCGACTCCTTTCGCGTATCGCTTCGGTTATCGGCCGGCGTCGCGTCCAACTGCCCGCCGCACGAGTCACACTTCAACTCGATCATGATCGTTTCTCCACGCTCGCGTGATCCGCGGGTTGGCCGAAGTTGCATTTCAAGACCACCAGCCCATCGTCGTAGGAGACGGTCACCTCGTAGGGCAATTTCTTGAACAGCCGGATCATCGAGTGATTCGCGGCGCGCGTGATGGCGACCAAGCCGGACAGCCCGTTTTCCAGGGCGGCGTCGACGACCTTGCGCTGCAGCGCCCCCGCCAGCCCTTTGCCTTGCCATTCTTTGGAGACCGAGAACGCCACTTCGGCGACGCTCGACCCTTCGTCGGCCATGTAGCCGCCGACGCCGACGATCTTGCCGAAGCTGTCGTCCCCGGTGAAGGCGACGACCGAAAAATTACGGCGGTAATCGACTTGAAACATGATGGAGACGTCGTCGCGGGAGAACTTCTTCCGATACCCGAAAAAGCGGTTTTCGACGTCCTGCGTCTCCATTTCGTAGAAGTGCTCTTGGATCAGCCGTTGGTCGCTCGCCTTCGCCGGCCGCAAAAGCACTTCCACATCGCCGTGCTTCTTCGTTTCCTCCATCCAGCCCGGATACGAGCCGTAAAGCGATTCGTGAAGCGTGTACGCCGAGCCGATGAGATGGCATTCCTTCGCGGCGGCGAACAGCGCTTCGCGGAAATCCGGGTGGGCGAGGCTGATCATCGCCATCGCCCGTTCCTGGTTGTTTTTCCCAAAGAGATTCACGGCGCCGCATTCGCTGACGACCCAGGAAACATCGCCGGCCGCGACGACGACGGCGCCGGCCGGCAGTTCCGGCACGATCGCGCTGGCCCCGCCGTCGGGCGTGCGCGAGGAAAGCACGACGATCGATTTGCCGTTGGGCGACAGCGAGGCGCCGCGGACGAAATCGACGATCCCCGTGACGCCGGAGAAGTGGGTCTGCGGCAGGGCGTCGGCGGCGACCTGCCCTTTGAGGTCCATGATCGACGCCAGGTTCACGGCCGTCATGCGCTGGTGCTGGGCGATAATCCCCGGATGGCTCGCGTAGTCCGCCGGCCGGAATTCCACGGCCGGGTTGCCGTCGAGATAATCGTACAACCGGCGCGACCCGACGGCCGCGCTGGCCACCGACTTGCCCTCGTTCACGCCTTTGCGGCGGTTGGTGACGACCCCGGCCGCGGTCAGTTCCATCAGGGCGTCGGTGAGATAAAACGTGTGGACGCCCAAATCGTTCTTCCCCCCGAGCGCCAGCAGCAGCGCGCGCGTCGTCAAACCGGGCGCGATCTGGATGGTCGAGCCGTCGGGGATCAAATTGGCCAGCAGTTGCGCGATGCGCTCGGTCTCCGGGAGTTCCGGCAGGGGCAAGGCGGTCAGTACGTCTTCCTCTCTCTCGACCAGATAATCGACTTCGTCGACGTGGATCATGCCGTAGCCCGGCACGCGCGGCAGGCGCGGATTCACCTGCGCCACGACCACGTCGGCCGCCATCGCCGCCGCGAGGGTGATGTCGACCGAAACGCCCAGGTTCATCCAGCCGAGGGCGTCGGGCGGCGTTGTCTGAATGAGCGCGAAATGCAACGGCAGACGGCGTTGGCGGAAAAGCTCCGGCGCCTGGTGCAGATTGATCGACGTCAGAAAACGCTTGTTCGCGACCAGGCTCCGGCTCAAGCCGGACCCCTGGTAAATGCTGCGCACTTGAAAGTTGTTGCCCTGCGTCTCCTCGTCGATGAGGCCGATGATCGAGCCTTCCAGGCTGTGCAGGTGCACGAGTTCGAGATCGGAAAACCGCCCGGTCTGGTCCAGCAGCGTCTGCACGAGGTGCTGCGGTTCGCCGCACGACGAGCCGATGAACACCCGTTTGCCGGAGACGATCTTGCCGATCGCCTCGGCGGCCGAAACGATTTTCGCCTGGCGCCGATCCGGCCAGCCCGCGGACGCCGTCTTTTTTCTCCGGCCCAGGGCTCCGCCTTACGGCCGCGCCGGCCCGGCGGCGTTTTCCGACACCAACTCGACGCCCTCGTCGCGCGTCCCGGCCATCGCGAAATACGCGCTGAAGCCCGAAATGTCGAACACCGTTCGCACGGGGGTCTGCACGCCGCACAGCGCCATCCGGCCGGCGCCGGCCGCCAGCCGCTTGAGAGCCATGGTCAGGACGCGCAACCCCGCGCTGCTGATGTATTGCAGCGCGGACAAGTCGAACAGCAGCCGCGTGGCGCCGGCCTGCAGTCGATCGGCGACGAATTTTTCCAGTTGGCCGCTGGTCGCCGCGTCCAGTTTGCCAGCGACGCCGATGACCAGAACCTCGCCGAGATTGGTTTCCGTAATTTCCATCTGTTCACTCCGTTGCGCCCCCAGGCGCGGGATCCGCCGCGATTTTTTGCGTTCCCGAAAGCCGGTTCTTGTCACCGTCGCGTTCGTAGCGCAGGTCGTCCGACAGGCCGCGGACCAGTTTGATGCCCTGGCCCCCGATCGGGAGGTCGGCGATCGACGAAGCCGCCGGCGTTTCCCGACGGACCAGCGGATCGAAGGGCAGTCCGTCGTCTTCCATGCGCCAATCGATTCCCGCTGTTCCCCACGAAAGCCGGACGGAAATGTGATGATCGCCCCCGGCGGGATGGGCGTATTTGCAAATGTTGACGAATGCTTCTTCCAACGTCAGGGTCAGCGCCCAGACGGTCTCCGCGGCCCGGCCGGCGCAGAACGATTCGACAAAAGCGGACAGCCGTTCCAGTTCGGACGGATCGTTGCGGAGCGCCAACTCGACCGCCGACCCCGGCGGGGCGCCCTCGTAGCGGATCGCCAGCATCGTGATGTCGTCGTGCTGCGGCGCGCCGCGGGAAAAATCCCGCAGTTCGCCGAGCACCCGGGCGATGAGCCGTTCGGGCGGCAGGCCGCCGTCGGCCCGCAGAATTGCCGTCAGGCGGTCTTCCGAGAATTGCGCGCCGGCCGTGTTCAGGCTTTCGGTGACGCCGTCGGTGTAGAGGAACAGGGCGCCGCCGCGCGGCAGCACGGCGCGGCCCGCCGGATAGCGGGCCGTCTCGAACAGGCCGCACGCCGGCGCCGAGGCGATGGGCAGCGGGGTCGCGGCCCCGTTCCGCTCGATGACGATCGGCGGATTGTGTCCGGCGTTGGCGTATTGCAGTTCGCCGGTCGCCGGATCGAGCACGGCGAGAAACACGCTGACGAACATGCAGGACGGATTCTCTTTGCACAGTTCGCCGTTGACCAGATCGAGGACCTCGGCCGGCGCCCGGCGGCGCAGGGCGGTGATCTTGAGCAGGCTCTTGGTCATGGCCATGAAGAGCGCCGCCGCCACGCCCTTGTCCGACACGTCGCCGATGACGAAGCAGAGGCGGCGATCGTCGAGCAGGAAAAAGTCGTAGAGATCGCCGCCCACTTCGCGGGCCGGCTCCATGGCGGCGAAAAGGTCGAATTCTTTCCGCTCCGGAAAGGCGGGGAAAATTCGGGGCAGGATGCCCATTTGGATGTCCCGCGCGATCCGCAACTCGCTGTCCATGCGTTCCTTGGCGGCGGTGGCGTCGGTGAGATTCGCCACGTACCGTTTGAGCGAATTGCGCATCTCGGCGAACACCCGCGTCAGGTGGCCCACCTCGTCGCGGCTGGCGGTCTGCGGCAACGTCGCGTCGAGATTTCCGCCGGAGATGTCCCCGGCCGCGCGCGCGAGACTGCGCAACGGGCGCGTGATCGTGCCGGTAATGAGGACGATCACGCCCTGCAGCAGCGCGAAGCCCGCAAAGCCCATGACGAACATCACGATTTTCAGCGATTTGAGGTCGGCGACCAGTTCCTGCTTGTCGTAGACCACGCCCAACGACCATCCCGACGAACCGAGCGGCGCGTAGTAGACCATGCTGTCGCGATCGGTGACGATGTTGATGTGCGGCATCAAACCGGTTTTGCCGGCCATCATCTGGCGGCCCATGCGGGCCAGATTCGGGTCGCGCCGTTTTTCGGCCACGTCGAAAATCGTGCCGCGCATGACGAGGTCTTCTTGCGGGTGGCTGATGAAACGGCCTTCGCGCGAGAGCAGAAAACCGTGCCCGCTGTTGAACACGCGCAATTCGGTGACGATCTTTTGCAACCAATCCAGGGAAATGTCGGCGGTGACGACGCCCGCGAACACCCGGGCGCCGTCGACGTCGCGGAAAACGGGCGCGGCGTAGGTGGTCATCAGGACGTTGGCGCCGCTTTCGTCGAGGTACGGTTCGCTCCACAACGGCCGCCGCGTTTCCTTGCAGCGCGCGAACCACGGCCATTCGAAATAGTTGTATTTTTCGGCGGCGAGGTCGGTGAAGCGCACTTCATTGCCCGACTTGAACAAATAGGGGGCGAACGGCCGCGACGCGACGTTTGCGGGGTCGGGCTCCAGGGCGACGGCCGCGCCGAAGATGGCCGGCTGCGCCGCGACCATCGCACGCAACATGCCGGGCCAGGAGCTTTCCGCGAAATTGTGGCTTTCGACGGCGGCGGCCAGCGTTTCGGCCGTAATCTCCGCAACGGTAAGGACCTTCTGAATGCGCTCCGTCGTCGCCTCGGTGAGATTGCGCGCGTTCTCTTCCGCATGAAGGAAAACAAGCTTTCGCGACGCGTAATAGTCGTAGAAAAAAACGCCGCTGAAGATGACCATGATGGCCGCGAAAATGGCCAGGACCAGTTTGGAGGCGATGCTGCGGAAAATCGGCATCCTAGGAAACCCCGTGCGGTTCCGGGGGATTCAAGGGTCGGCGGCTCTTGTCGCAACCGCCGCATGCCGAAATCATCCGATTAGCGGACGCGATCGAAAAAACCCCATAGAATCGCCATGTACCAGCCAATTCAGGGCCCCAGAACATTTCATGCAAAGCGCAACATCGGCCTTTTTTGCCTGATTAGCATACTGATTTGCAGGGGTCAACGAAAAGCAGCGTCCTGTTGAAAAAATTAATTCTTGCCTGGTTTTCGCTGTAGAAAAATGCAACACAAGTCGTCTTGGAACGCCGGCGCCACGGAACAAATTCCGCGATGTGCGCACTCGCGCGAAAGAAAGAGGCAGTCGGCAACTGGAAGTTTATTTTCCCAATTGCTTGCGAATCGCCTGCAGTTCGCGCCGCCGCGCCGGCGTCACCGTCGGATAGCTCAGCTTGAGGCCTTGCAGCGCTTCGATGACGATGCGCGAAATGATGAGCCGGGCGTTGTTCTTGTCATCGGCCGGCACGACGTGCCATGGCGCGGCCTTCGTGCTGGTGGCGCTCAGGCAATCTTGATAAGCACTCATGTATTGCTTCCAGAATTTCCGCTCGGCGACGTCGTCCTGGCTGAATTTCCAGTTCTTCTCGGGTTCGTCGATGCGCTCCAGAAAACGCTTGCGCTGCTCGTCGTGCGACAGGTGCAGGAAGAATTTGAGGACGCGCGTGCCGTTGCGGTGCAGGTGTTTCTCCAGGTCCGCGATCGACCGATATCGCTTTTCCCAAATCGTCTCCGGGTCGATCAATTCGTCGGGAATCCCCTGAGCGCGCAAAATCTCGGGATGCACGCGGACGATCAGCACCTCTTCGTAATAGGAGCGGTTGAAGACGCCGATGCGGCCGCGCGCCGGCAGCCGGCAGGTCGTGCGCCAGAGAAAATCGTGCTCCAATTCCTCGGCGCTCGGGTGCTTGAAACTGTACACTTCGCAGCCCTGCGGGTTGACGCCGCTCAAGACGTGGCTGATCGCGCCGTCCTTGCCCGCGGCGTCCATGGCCTGGAAAATCAGGAGCAGCGAATAGCTGTTGGATGCGTAAAGCAGACGCTGCAGCGCGCGTAGTTCGCCCACGTCGGCGTCGAGCAGCTCCTTGTAATGCTTCTCCGATTTGTAGAGCGGTTTGACGTCCGTCGCCCACTTATGGAGCGAAACTTTTTTCCCTTCGGGAACACGGAAATCGTTGACGTCGATTTTCATCATAAATCCCCTTTCTCCGCGTCGCGTCATGCCGTGCGATCGACAGCGACTATTTTGCCCCGCCCCACGTCCAATTCCGCACCTCCGGCAGATCCTGGCCGTGTTTGTCGATGTATTGCCGATGTTCGATCAGTTTGTCCTTGAGTTGCTGCTTCAGGTAGACGCCCTTGTCGCCGGTCTGCGGCAGACGGTCGATGGCGTCCATCACGAGGTGGAAACGGTCGAGATCGTTGCGCACGGTCATGTCGAACGGCGTGGTGATGGCGCCCTCTTCCTTGTAGCCGCGCACGTGAATGTTGCGGTGGTTCGCGCGGCGGTAGGTCAGCCGGTGAATCAGCCACGGATAGGCGTGGAAGGCGAAGATGACCGGCTTGTCCTGCGTGAACAACTCGTCGAAGTCGACGTCGCACAGCCCGTGCGGATGCTCGCTTTGCGGCTGCAACCGCATCAAGTCGACGACGTTGACCACGCGGATTTTCAGGTCGGGCAGATGCTCGCGCATGATCGAGACGGCGGCGAGCGTTTCCAGCGTCGGCACGTCGCCGGCGCAGGCCATGACCACATCGGGCGCCGCGTCCTGATCGTTGCTGGCCCACGTCCAGATGCCGGCGCCCAGCGTGCAATGCTTGACGGCGGCGTCCATCGTCAGCCATTGCGGCGCCGGGTGTTTGCCGGCGATCACGAGGTTGACGTAATGGCGGCTGCGCAGGCAGTGGTCGATCACCGACAGCAGGCAGTTGGCGTCCGGCGGCAGGTAAACGCGCACCACCTCGGCCTTCTTGTTCATGACGTGGTCGATAAACCCCGGGTCCTGGTGCGTGAAGCCGTTGTGGTCCTGGCGCCAGACGTGCGACGCGAGCAGATAATTCAGCGAGGCGATCTTCCGCCGCCACGGCAATTGCGCCGTGACCTTCAGCCATTTGGCGTGCTGGTTGAACATCGAATCGACGATATGGATGAAAGCCTCGTAGCAGTTGAAGAGCCCATGCCGGCCGGTGAGCAGGTAGCCCTCGAGCCAGCCTTCGCATTGGTGTTCGCTGAGCATCGAATCCAGCACGCGGCCGGCCGGCGCGAGAAACTCGTCGTGCGGCAGCGTCTCGGCGTCCCACTGGCGCGGCGTCGCCTCAAAGACAGCCTCGAGGCCGTTGGAGAGCGTCTCGTCGGGCCCGAACAAGCGGAAATTCCGCTGGTCCCGGTTGAGCTTCACCACGTCGCGCAGAAAGCGCCCCAGCACGTGCGTGTCGCCGATGCCCGGCGCGCCGGACGCGGGCACGTCCGCGGCGTAGTCGCGAAAATCCGGCAGGCGCAAGTCGCGCAGCAGCGCGCCGCCGTTGGCGTGCGGATTCGCGCCCATGCGGCGCTCGCCCTGCGGCGCCAATTCGGCCAATTCCGGCTTCAGGCGGCCCTGCTCGTCAAAGAGTTCCTCCGGCCGGTAACTCTTCAGCCAATCTTCGAGCAACTTGAGGTGCTCCGGATGGACGGCCGGGTCGGAGAGCGGCACCTGGTGCGAGCGGAACGTGCCTTCGATCGGCAAGCCGTCGATGACCTTCGGCCCCGTCCAGCCCTTGGGCGAATTGAGGACGATCATCGGCCAACGCGGGCGCGCGAGGTTGCCGTTGACGCGGGCGTCGTGCTGGATTTTCTTGATCTCCTCGACGGCGGCATCGAGCGCGGCGGCCATCGCCTCGTGCATCGCGTCCGGCTCGTGGCCCTCGACGAAGACGGGCGCCCAACCGTAGCCGCGCAGCAACTGTTCCAGTTCTTCGCGGGTGATGCGGGCCAGAACGGTCGGGTTCGAAATCTTGTAGCCGTTGAGATGCAAAATCGGCAGCACCGCGCCGTCGGCGGCCGGATTGAGAAACTTGTTCGAGTGCCAGGCCGTGGCCAGCGGCCCGGTTTCCGCCTCGCCGTCGCCGACGACGCAGGCGACGATGAGTTCGGGGTTGTCGAACACGGCGCCGAACGAATGGCTGAGCGAATATCCCAATTCGCCGCCCTCGTGGATCGAGCCCGGACACTCCGGCGAGGCGTGGCTCGGAATGCCGCCGGGAAACGAAAACTGGATGAAGAGCTTCCGCAATCCGGCCTCATCCTGGCTGATCTCGGGGTAGATCTCGCTGTACGTGCCTTCGAGGTACGTGTTGCCGACGACGGCCGGGCCGCCGTGCCCGGGGCCGGAGACGTAAATCATGTCGAGATCGTATTTCTTGATGACCCGGTTCAGATGCACGTAGATGAAATTCTGCCCCGGCGTCGTGCCCCAATGCCCGAGCAGCAGGCGCTTCACGTCGGCGAGTTCCAGCGGTCGCTTCAGCAGCGGATTGTCATACAGATAAATCTGGCCGACCGACAGGTAATTCGCGGCGCGCCAATAGGCGTCGATTTTGTGCAGCAGTTCCGGGGTCAGAGTCTTGGACTTCATCGTTTGATTCTCCGTTCAGAATCATGCCCTTGGCAAACCAAGGCCTCTAATGCGAATGATTTGCAATAAGTTCCGCTTGGCCCGATCGTTCCGTCGTTCCCGCAATATAGCAACGCAATCGAGGTTGTCATGCTGACGCGAACACGGCGCCGCTCGTTTTCGCCGTTGTCTGGCGGCGCGAATGGCCGTCCGGTCTTGACGCGGGTCGGGCGACAGCGTGTAATCCGGACGCAACCCGTTCCGCCGTCGCGCGATCCTGCGCGAAGCCGAAATTATCTATGCGGCCTGAGGAACGCGACCTCGCCTATTTGTGGGACATGCACGACTCCCGACACCCGGAATTTCCGTGGCGCCAAATCAGCCGGCAGCGCAACGTTCTGGCGCACGAATACGACGATATTCGACATGAATTTATTTGGGCCGTCGCGCGCGAACGCATTCCAGAATTAATCCCGCTGATCGCGCCGTTCATCTCTTCCGAGTAGAGGCGGTGTGCAATCCGTAGCGATTCGGATTCGTGTCATCGATGTCGCATTGACTGCCCGGCCGAAAGCCGACCATTTTGTTGACGTCACCAAAATGGTTGGCGACGACGGGCGCCGGCGGCCTACTTTGCCGGTGGTTAGCCGCCGTCTCGCGATTCGACATCACGGGTCTGCCATATTTGCCGACGGCATGATTTACGCCTTCGATGTTGTTTCGAGGCCGAGCACGCGGCAAACGGTCTTGGCGATCATCAGTTCTTCGTCGGTGCGCATGACGCGCACCACCACGCGGCCGGCCGCGGCGGAGATCACGCCCTCGGTCGCGGCGTTGCGTTTTTGATCGAGTTCGACGCCCAGAAATTCCAGGCCCGCGCAAATTCGGGCGCGCACGACGGGCGCGTTCTCGCCGATGCCGCCGGCGAAGACCAGCGTGTCGAGCCCGCCCAGCGCCGCGGCGAAGGCGCCGATCCATTTTTTGACATAGTAGCAAAAGAGCGCGACCGCTTCGGCTGCCCGCGCATCCTGCGCCTCGCGGGCGAGCAAGTCGCGCATGTCGGAACTGGTTTCCGAAACGCCGAGCAACCCGGAATCGAAATTGACCATTTTGTTGAAGCTTTTCGCGTCGAGGCCCTGCGTGCGCGCGAGATACCAGATCAGCCCGGGATCGAGATCGCCCGAGCGGGTGCTCATCGGCACGCCGGCCGTCGGGGTGAAGCTCATGCTGGTGTCGACGGACTTGCCGTCGCGCACCGCCGCGAGGCTGGCGCCGTTGCCGAGGTGGGCGAGGACGACGCGGCCCCGCGCCGCGGCGGGCCCGGCCAGCCGCGCCAGTTCCTCGAGCAGAAATGCATACGATAGGCCGTGAAAGCCGTACCGCCGCACGCCCTGCGCTTCGTACCGGCGCGGGATCGGCAGCAAGCGGGCCACGCGCGGCAGGTCGTGGTGAAAAGCCGTGTCGAAGCACGCAACCTGCGGCAGCTCGGGATACCGGCGATGAAAGGCTTCGGTCAGCACGATCTCTTCCGGCAAATGCTCCGGGTCGAAGGGGCTGAGCCGGCGCAGTTCCTCGACCATTTCCGGGGTGATTCGCTGCGGCTCGCCGTACTTCGGCCCGCCGTGCACGACGCGGTGCCCGGCCGCGGCCAGGGCGCTGCGACTGCTGCGGCCCTCGATCCAGTCCATCAAAACGCCGGCCGCCGCGACGTGATCCGGCGCCTTTATCGGCCGCGAGAAGTTGTCCGCCGGTTCCACGCCTTTCACGCGCAGCGCCGCCTCCGGCAGGCTGATCCGCTCGATCGTGCCGTCCAGAATCCGCCGCAACGCGTCGCCGGCCTCGAACAGCGCGAACTTGATGCTCGACGAGCCGCCGTTGATCGTCAGAATGCGGGGGTTAGCCGTTGTCATCGCTGACTTTCGCGTCAAGCGGCAAGCCGCACGCGGCCAGCTTCGCGCGGGTGGACTCGTAATCGGCGTGCAGAATTCCGCGAATCCCGAAAGCCGCAGCGACATCGACGAACATCGGCGTGTTCTCGAGATAGACGACCTGCGCCGGCGGCGTCTGGGCGATGTCCAGCGCCAGCCGATAGATGTCCGCGTCGGGTTTGCGGAGGCGGACGAAGCAGGAAGACACAAACGCATCCACGAACCGGTCCAGCTTGAACGTGCGAATCCGATGCGCATTCAGTTCGCGCCCTTCGTTGCTGACCACAACAATCTTCAAGCCGTACTTTGCCTTGACCTGGCGAACCAATTCGATCATCTCGGGATACGGCTTGGATTGCGCGAACATGAATTTGCGAAACGCCGCGCGCGAAAACGGCCGCTTTCTATGGAAAACTGCACGGTCCAGATAATCGTCAAGCGTGAGCTTGCCCACTTCGTAAGCGCCGAATGCCTGGTGGTGCCGGGTTTCCATTTCTTCCGGGTCCAAGTCGAACGTTTTGACCGCCAGTTTGCGCGAACCGAGGCTCCAGCCGTCGGTGAGCAAAACGCCGCCGATATCCAGGAACAGGCAGGTGGGGACCGTCGTTTTCTTCATCATCGTTGCCACAGGATTCTCGCGTCTTCCAGCGGAATCGCTACGCCGGCGCGCCGCGGCGTGATTCGCGCCGTGTAGTCCGCCGCCGGGCGCGCCGCGGAGACCGCCGCGCTGTAAACGTAGCCGCCCGCCGCGCCGGCGATCTCGCGCACGCACGTCATCGCCAGCGCCGCCGGCGGCGCGCCGTCCGCTCCGTCAGCGTAAAGCTCCACCCGCACTTCCTGCGGATCGAAGTCATTGAGGAAGACCTGAATTTCGAACGTGCGCTGTTCGCCGTGCGTCGTGACGGTCATTTCGCCGAAGCGCAACGCGGCCCATTTTCGATTCAAGTCCCACCGCCAATCGACCAACTGCCGGCCGGCCTTGCCGCTGTCGGCGGCGCGTGCGGAATAGGCGGCCGCCGCGGGCAGGTAGTGCGTCTCGGTGTATTCGCGCACGGTGCGGTTGGCGGAGAAGCGCGGCGTCAACTGCGCCATGCTCTCGCGCATCCGTTTGACCCAGGCGACCGGAATGCCGCGTTCGTCGCGGGTGTAAAATTCGGGGATGACCTCGCGTTCGAGCAGATCGTAAAGGGCGTCGGCCTCGGCGGCGTCCCATGCCGGATCGTCGCCGTGCTCCCGGCGGTCGCCGAGGGCCCAGCCGACCTCGGGCGTGTACGCTTCGGCCCACCAGCCGTCCAATTCGGAAAGATTGAGGCCGCCGTTGACGAGCACCTTCATGCCGCTGGTGCCGCAGGCCTCCCACGGCCGCCGCGGCGTGTTGATCCAGACGTCGACCCCTTGCACCAACTGCTGGGTCAATTCCATGTCGTAGTCGCTCAGGAAAACGACATGCGGCCGCGTGCCCGGCTGGCGGATGAACTCGATCCATTCGTGGATCAGCGCCCGCCCGCCCTGGTCATCCGGATGGGCCTTGCCGGCGATGAACAGTTGCACGGGGCGTTCGGGATTGGTCAGCAGGCGCAACAGCCGCGCCCGATCGTGCAGCAGCAGGTTTGGCCGTTTGTAGGTCGCGAAGCGGCGCGCGAAGCCGAGAATCAGCGCCTTCGGATCGAACAGATGCTTCACCCGCTCCAGCAAGTCGGACGGCGCGCCGGCTGCGGCCAATTGCCGCGACAACCGTTCCCGGGCGTACTCGACGAGGGCCTTGCTGCCGGCCAGGCGGAACTCCCAGAGCCGGGCGTCGGAGACGCGCCGGATGTTCGGCCCCAGTTCGTCCGTCGCGCCCAGCCAGCGGTCCTTCCCGCAGGTGTCCATCCACAGCTCGTCCGCCGGGGCGGAATCCCAGGTCGGCACGTGCACGCCGTTGGTCACGTAGCCGATCGGAACTTCGTTTTCGGGCCAACGCGGGAACAGCGACGCGAATAGCCGCCGGCTGACTCGCCCGTGCAAGCGGCTCACCGCATTGACCGCCCCGCTGCCGCGGACCGCGAGATAGGCCATGTTGAAGCCTTCCGCCGAGTCGTTCGGGTTCTGGCGGCCCAGGGCCAGCAAATCCTGAAACGCAATGCCGAGTTTCTGCTCCGCATAGCCGCGAGCGTATTGCTCGATGAGCCCCGGGTGAAAGCGGTCGAAGCCGGCCGACACCGCGGTGTGGGTCGTGAAGAGGTTCCCCGCGCGGGTAACCGCCAGCGCCACCTCGAACGGCTGCCCGGTTTCTTCCATGAAATTGCGCGCGCGCTCCAAAACGGCGAACGCCGCATGTCCCTCGTTCAGATGGCAGACTTCGGGTTGGTGGCCGAGCATCCGCAGCAGTCGCCAGCCGCCGATGCCGAGGAGGATTTCCTGTTTGAGGCGCAGTTCCGGCCCGCCGCCGTACAATTCGCTGGTGATCCCGCGCTGCACGGGGAAGTTCGCGGCGTCGTTGCTGTCCAGCAGGTAGAGCTTCACGCGGCCGACCTGCGCTTGCCAGGCGCGCAGCCACACCGAGTAGCCGGGCAGGTCGATTTCCAGCCGCAACCATTCGCCGTTCGCATCGCGCAGCGGCGTGATTGGCAACTGGCCGGGGTCGTTGTACGGATAAAGCGCCTGCTGCGCGCCGTCTTTGTCGATCGCCTGGCGAAAATAGCCTTGCTGGTACAGCAGCCCGACGCCGATCACCGGCACGCCCAGATCGCTGGCCGATTTGAGTTGATCGCCGGCGACGTTGCCGAGCCCGCCCGAGTAAATGGGCAGCGCCTCGCTCAGCATGAATTCCATGCTGAAATACGCGACGCAGGTCAGCGGCGCCTGCGGATGATTTTGCTGAAACCACGCCGGCGCCGCCAGCGCGCGGCGCCGGGCGCGCACGAGGTCGTCGACGTTCTCGCGAAAAACAGGGTCGGCCAGGACGCGCTCGATCCGTTCGCGGGAAACCGTCTGCAGCACGACCCACGGATTGTGCGTGATTTCCCACAACTCCGGCTCAAGCTGCCGCCACACCTCGTCGGTCGCGTGGTTCCACGACCAGCGCATGTTCAGGGCCAGCTCGGACAGGGCGTCGAACCCCTCGACCTCCGCCGGCAGCAGGCGGCGGTACAACGGATGCATGACGTGTGGTCGCTCGTTCACGGTTGTCCCCCAATTCGTTCCCGGTCGAAAACTGGCGGCTCGACGCTGCGGAACCGGAAACTTTCCCTAGCTCGAATTGATGAGTTCCTCAGATAACATAAATAACCGCGCCTCGGGCGTTCGTCGAGTGGATGCCCGAATCATTTGGAGCGGCCGGGCCGGCACGTCTGATTTGGCGAAATCGGCCCGCCGCATTTGACCGCATGCGACGCCTGGATTCACTCGAGACTTCGCGACAACCCACATTTCCGCCGCAGGCCGCGGGGCGCTTGCCGAGGGCGCGGCGGCGGGGCTATTATCGCTGCGTTCGCAACGATCCGATTGTTCAATTCAGGCCAATGCGCCCCTTGCCCCACAGGAGCCTGACGATGACCGAACTCGCGTACCGTTCCGGCGTCCCGCAGTACACGTTGACCCATTACGAGACGGACTTCGCGGACCGCCATTTGCTGCACGGCTGCATCGCCAAGTGGGCGAAGGAAACGCCGGACACGATCGCGATCATCGACGCCGAGGGCAAGCGCGAATTCACCTACAAGCAATTCCACGAATTCTCGGCGGCGCTGGCGATGAAGCTGTTGCGGCTGGGTTTCCGCAAGGGCGATTTCCTCGCCACGATGCTGCCGTTTCTGGCGGAGCATATCTTTCTCGAATACGCCTGTTTCCAGATCGGCGTCATTCACGCGCCGCTTGATCTGCGCCTGAAGGCCCCGGAGGTCATCCGTTCGCTGGGTTTGATCCAGGCCAAATGCTTCGCGTTCCTCGGCAAGACGCCCGTCGCCGATTTCGGCCCGCTCGGCCAGGCCGTCAAGGACAATTGCCCGTTCGTCGAACATTTCATGCAATTCTCGACGGGGAACGAGACGCTGCCGTTTGCGCTGTCGGCGCGGACGCTGGCCGCCGAGGCGGCGGCGGAAGCGAAGGCCGCGTTCGCCGACCCGGCCCAGGCGCCGATCCTGAAGACGTATCGCGAGGCGGTCGCCGCGGTGAACGAAAACGACGGCGCGCAGGTGATCTACACGACCGGCTCGACCGGCCTGCCGAAGCCGGCGCTGCTGTCGCACCGCAATATCACGGCGCAGAACATGTGCCTGGGCGGCGCGTTCGGCATCACCGGGCACGCGCGCATGCTGGTCAACCTGCCGCCGTCGCACGTCGGCGGCCAGGCCGAACAACTGATGACCCCGCTTTTCCGCGGCGGCACGGCCGTGGTGCTGCCGATTTTCGACCCGATCAAAACGCTGCAGGCGATTCAGACGTACCAGGTCGACGCGTTCGGCCAGATTCCGGCGCTGTTCGCGATGGAATGGCGGCTGCCGAACTACAAGGATTTCGATCTTTCGTCGTTGCGGTTCGCGCTCTACGGCGGCCAGCAGGTGTCGCGGCAATTCCTCGAACAACTCGCCGCGATGGCCCCCAAGTTCGGCACGGGCCTGGGCCTTTCGGAAATGGGGGGTTTTTGCACCTACACGCCGCTGGACGGCACGGTCGACGACATCCTCGCCAGCGTCGGCTTCGACATGCCGGTCAGCCCGATTTCGATCCGCCAGCCGATGAACCCCGACGGCACGGCCGGCGACGTGCTGGCGCCCGGCGAGGTCGGCGAAATCTGCTTCGCGGGCCCGCAGGTGTTCATCGCCTACGTCAACAACGACGACGCCTACCGCAAGACGGTCTCGACCGACGGCGTGTGCTACACGGGCGACCTCGGCTATTACGACAACAAGGGCCTGCACTTCTCGGGCCGCGCCAAGCTCGTGATTAAACCCAAGGGCTACCAAGTGCATCCGGCGCAGATCGAAGACTACTTCACGACGCTGCGCGACAAGGTCTCCGCGGCGGCGGCGGTCGGCGTGCCCCACGAGGTGTTCACCGAGGGCGTGGTCCTGTTCGTCGAGAAAAAAGCCGGCGCGACGCTCTCCAGCGCCGATCTCGAAGCGCACGCCAAGGGCATCGCCGCCTATATGCGGCCGGCGCTCTACATCATTCTCGAAGCGGGCCAGATGCCGCTCAACCGCGTCGCAAAAACCGACTACGTGACGCTCAAGGACCGCGCGAAGCACGCCGTCGAACAGGCCAGAGCGGGCGGCGGCTGGGACAAAGCATAGAGATAGAGAATGAAGAAGGAAAAAGGAAAAAGGAAAAAGTAAGACAGAAGAAAGTGCGTCGGCGATGCAGATGGTCGTCTTTCGCCGGCGCATCAGGGCCGCAACGATTCCAGCGCGTTTGTTTGTCCCATACGTCCTATGCGTCCTTTTCGTCCTATGTTCGCGTCACGGTCTCTCGCAGCGGCTGGCGCCCGCGAGCAAGGGTGAGAATGAGTCCCCGCCTCCTCAGGCGGCGGCTATTCACTTGGTGGGTTCCGGTGGGTTCTGCCGGCGCTTTTTCCTTTTTCCTTTTTCCTTCTTCTTTACCTCCACTAGGGGTTTTCGCGCCGGCAAATCAGGGTTTTCCTGGATTGCGCCGCGAGTTCGAAATCGTGAACATCGCGCCACGTTCGATAACAAGCAGCAACGGCAAAAGCACGACAAGCGCAGCGGCAACTGGCAGGTTTGCTCGCCGGCGCGAAGTCGGCCGCCAAGTTGGGCGGCCAGAAAGGCAAGCGCATGTTCCGCGATCCAACCGTCATGTTGCACAACGTTGTTTTGTCTTTGTCCGATTCGTTCGATTTGGTTCACCCGGTCGTCGCCGACCACCAGCAGCGCGTGGCGTACACCGCGCTGCGCATGGCGCAAACGTTTGGTTTCGACCTCGACCTGCAGGCCGACGTGATGTACGCCGCCGCGCTGCACGACATCGGCATTTTGTCGGTCGCCGACAAGATGTGCGTCCTGGAATTTGATGTCAGCGACATCGGCCGGCACGCGGAGATTGGCTCGACCTTTTTGCAGGGCTTTCCGGTCTTCGCGCGCGCCGCGGAACTCGTGCAGCATCATCACCGGCGCTGGGACGACGAGCCCGGTTGGGAGGGCGTCGATCCGCGCACGCGCCTGGCGGCCAACATCATTTGTCTGGCGGACCGGCTCGACGTTTCGACCGACAAAGACGCCGGCATTTTGAGCCAGGTGACCAGCGTCAAGAAAAAACTGTAGAGTTACGCGGGCGAAATATTCGCGCCGGAGGCCCTGGAGTGCCTGATGGAAACCGCGGCCGCCGAGTCGTTCTGGCTCGACCTCGCCTCGCCGCGCATTTACTCGCTGCTGGTGAATCTAATCGCCTGGCCGGCCCGCTCGTTGTCGCTGGCCGATCTCGAGCGGCTCGGCGCCGTGTTCAGCAAGGTCATCGATTACCGCAGCCGCTTCACCGCGACGCATTCCGCGGGCGTGGCCGCGACCGCCGAGGCGCTGGCCGCGGCGCTGAACTTCGAGAAACGCGAGCGCGCGCTGATGCGAGTCGCCGGCAACCTGCACGACCTGGGCAAGGTTTCGATCCCGAATGCGATCCTGGAGAAGCCCGGGAAACTCGACACCGACGAAATGCTGCTCATGAAGGGGCACACGTATTACACGCTGCAGATTCTCGGTTCGATCGCCGGCTTCGAGGACGTCCGCTACTGGGCCGCGTTCCACCACGAACGCATGGACGGCCGCGGCTATCCGTTCCGCCTGGGCAGCGACGATTTGCCGCTCGGCTCGCGGATCATGGCCGTCGCCGACGTCTTCACGGCCATCGCCGAAGACCGCCCGTATCGGCCCAGCATGCCGAAAGCGCGCTGCCTGGACGTGCTGAACGACATGGCCGCGTCGCACGCGCTGGACGGCGACATTGTCAACACGCTCGCTCGGGAATTCGATTCGATCAACGAAATGCGCCGGCAGGTGCAAGCCGAGCATTTTGTGGATTACGAGCACTGCATCGGCGGCGACTGCGCCGGGGCGGCGGCGAGAAACTAGCGCAGGAAGGAAGAAGGAAAAAGGAAAAAGGAAAAAATAGGGCAGAAGAAAGCCCGTCCTCGACAGATGGCCGTCTTTGGTCGGCGCGTCAGGGCCGCGATGATTTTATGTCAGATTGCCGGTATTCGTTTGTTGGGTCCGCGCGGCACTTTTTCCTTGTTCCTTACTCTTTGGCCGATTGACCTTCGTCGGGGAGGAAGCCGCGCGGATCGACCGGCGCGCCGAACCGCCGTATTTCGTAATGCAGATGCGGGCCCGAGGTGCGGCCGGTGTTGCCGGAACGGCCGAGCGGCTCGCCCGCGATCACGTTCTGCCCCACCGCGACCACGATCCGGTCGAGATGCCCGAAATACGCCACGTAGCCCGAGCCGGTCGCTAGCGCCACGAGTTGCCCGAACCCCGGCCGCTCGCCGGCGAACAGCACCTCGCCGGCCGCCGGCGCGCGCACCTCGCTGCCGATCGGCGCCGCGATGTCGAGGCCGAGGTGCAAATCCGGCTCGCCGGACAGCGGATCGGAGCGGCGGCCGAATTCGCTCGTCGTCCAGCCGCGCAACGGCCAGCGATCCGGGCGGGACAGCCGCGTCGGGATGGGCGCCGCGAAATAACGTTCGACGGCCGTCATTGACGCCCGAATGATCTTGGCCTGCGCCAGCGTTTCGGCGTTCGGCGGCAGGGCCGGCGCTTCCGCGGCCGGCTCCGCGGGGCTGGCCGTCTCCGCCATCGCCGGCGCCGCGGGCGGTTTTTGCAGGATTTCCAGGCGCCGAATGGTGAACCGATCGCCGACGTAGCCGAACAGCAAAAACAAGCCGCCGAGCGCGAGCACGCCGATGGCCGCGAGCACGGCCCGCACCGCGCGGCTCGTGAACCGCACGCGGCGCACACGCCCCTGGTCGTCGAGGAGCAGCAGTGTGAAGCGGCGATTTCGGCGTAGCGGCGACATGAACATCCTTTATTGTTCCGCATTTTCTCCTACCGGCTGGCTTGCCGCCTGTCAAGGCGTCGGCGCAGGGAAACGATGCGCGCCAAGCGGGTTGGGCGTCGCGCGACAGTTGTGGACAGGTCGGACAGGTCGGACAAGCCGGGCCAGTCTGACAGGCCCGCGCAAGCGGACGAACTTGCGCCCCACCGCCGGCTGCCCATTTTTTCCGTTTTCCTTCTTCCTTTTTCCTTCCTCCCTGCTATCCTCGCTCGGCCACTTGAAAACGAGGAAAACGAACGTGGACGAGATTCTCACGCTCTCTGGAACGCAACTCGCGAAAAAAATCCGCGACGGCAAACTGTCGTCGCACGAAGCCGTGACGGCGCACATCGCGCGCATCGAGCAGGTCAACCCGGTCATCAACGCCGTCGTCGCCGACCGGTTCGAGGCGGCGCTCGCCGAGGCGCGGGCGGCTGACCGAAAACGCAGGCCGTCCGGCCGGGCGAAACTGCCGCCGTTTCATGGCGTGCCCTGTAGTATTAAGGAATGTTTCGCGCTGACCGGCATGCCGAACACCTCGGGCGTCGTCGCGCGCAAGGACGTCATTTCCGACCACGATGCGGCGACGGTGGCCCGGCTGCGCGCGGCGGGGGCGATTCCGCTCGGCGTGACGAACACCTCCGAAGGCTGCATGTGGATGGAAAGCGACAACCGCGTGTACGGCCGCACCAACAACCCGTACGACCCGACGCGAATCGTCGGCGGCAGTTCCGGCGGCGAAGGCGCGGTGATCGGCGCCGGCGGTTCGCCGTTCGGGCTGGGTTCCGATGTCGGCGGCTCGATCCGCATGCCCGCGTTTTTCAACGGCGTGTTCGGCCACAAGTCGTCCGGCGGCCTCGTGCCGGTCAGCGGGCAATTTCCGACCGCGTTTTCGGCGGAACTTCGCGCCCTGAGCGTCGGCCCGCTGGCCCGCCGCGCCGAAGACCTCTGGCCGCTTATCGAAATACTGGCCGGGCCTGACGGCGAAGACATCGGCTGCCGGCCGATGAAGCTCGGCGACCCGGCGGCGGTGAAAATCCGCGACTTGCACGTGATCGTCGTCGAAAACGTCGGCGAAACTCCGGCGGCGGGCGACATGCTCGCGGCGCAACATCGCGCGGCGCTGGCGCTGGAGCGGCTCGGCGCGACCGTGCAAACGCGGGCGTTCGAGGGCCTGCGCCAAGCGCGCGACATCTGGATGGCGATGATCACCTCGGTGCAGGGGCCGTCGTTCAGCGAAATGATCGGCGGCGGCCGGCCGATCGACTCGTCCGCGGAACTCGCCAAATGGGCGGTCGGCGCGTCCGACCACACGTTCCCCGCGATCGTGCTGACCATCCTGGAGCGCGGGCCGAAAGCCATGCAAAAGCGCATGGCGAAGTTCGTCACGATGGGCCTCGAATTGCGGCAAACGCTGGCGGAGGCGCTCGGCCCGTGCGGCGTGATGCTGATCCCCAGCTATCCAACCGTCGCGCCGCCGCACCACGCGCCGCTGCTGCCGCCGTTCCGCTGGGTTTACACGGCGATCCTGAACGTGCTGGAAATGCCGGCCACGCAGGTTCCGCTGGGCCTGAACGCGCAGGGCCTGCCGCTCGGCGTCCAAGTCGCCGCGATCCACGGGGCCGACCATTTAACGGTCGCCGTCGCCTTGGCGCTCGAAAAAGAATTCGGCGGCTGGGTTCCGCCAATCGTCGGCCAGGCCGCGGGTTGACGCCCACCCTTTTTTTCGGGGTCGCAACTCGCGCTTGACAAAACGGGGCGTCCGAGTATCTTCTCAGGTCTTAAACAAGGACCACCCTAACCAATGGGAGGTAGGAAAGTGGCAAAAAACATTCTCATCGTTCTCTTCATGCTAAGCGTGCTCTTCCTCGGCTTCTCGGTCGGCCGGTTCACCGATGTCGTGTCGACCAGCAAAATGAGCTGGGCCGCCAAAGAAAACGCGGACTTCAAGAAACTTGACGACGCGCAGCAGGCCATCGCGTTGGCCGTCGCCGCCGCCAGTCCGACGATCGCCAAGGAAATCGTGGGCAACCTCGAAAAGAAGGGCAATCTGCCGCGCGAAGCGTTCAGCAAGGTGATGGAGTTGGCTCGCGCGGTCGGCGCCGGCGGGCAGAATCCGAATCCGAATGCGGCAAAGCCGGCCGGGTCGACGGCGGAAGACATCCTGAAAGACAAGAAGGACGTCTCCATTACCGCCGGCGCGTTCACGCTGGGCAACAAGAATGCGCCGATCAAGATGGTGGCCTTCACCGAGTTGATGTGCCCGTTCTGCGGTCGTCTGGACCCGGTGTTGCATGACCTGCAGAAGGAATACGGCGCCGACAAAATCGAGCTCGTGTTCCAGACCAAGCTGATCCACGGCGAGCGCGCCGCGTATTATCATCGCGCCGCCTACGCCGCCGGCAAACAGAACAAGTTCTGGGAATTCGCCGAAGACCTGTTTGGCTCGCAACAGGAATGGTCGCAGGTTCCGCAGGAAGAGGCCTTCGATAAGGTCATCACGCCCCGCGCCAAGAAGCTCGGGTTGAACCTGGCGAAGCTGAAAAAAGACATGGACAGCGACGACGCCAAGAAGTGGGTGGAAACGGAAAACGCCAACGGCGAAAAGATGGGCGTGCAGGGCACCCCGACCGTCTTCATCAATGGCCATATGGTCCGCGGCGCGCGCGAGAAAGACTTGTTCAAAGCGGTCATCGACGGCGCGTTGAAAGAGAAATAGCAGCGGTCGGCCCTCGCGGCCGAGCGGCGGAAGGAGCGGAGCCATGGCGCTGATGGTGTACAACACCCTTAGCCGCGCCAAGGAAGAGTTCACGCCGCTGACGCCGGGCAAAGTGCGGATGTACGTGTGCGGCGTGACGGTCTACGACCACAGCCACGTCGGCCACGCCCGCAGCCAGGTAGTGTTCGACGTCATTTTCCGCTGGCTTTTGCACCGCGGTTATGACGTCACCTACGCCCGCAATTTCACCGACGTCGACGATAAAATCATCAACCGGGCCAACGAACGCGGCATCCCGCCGCCGGAGTTGGCCCGGCAGTTTATCGCCGAGTTCTACGTCGACATGGATGCGCTCAACATCCGCCGGCCGACCATCGAGCCGCGCGCGACCGAGCACATCCCGCAAATCCTCGCGATGGTCGAAAAGCTCGCCGACAAGAAACTGGCGTACAGCCGCGACGGCAACGTCTACTACGCCGTCCGGCAGTTCGCCGACTACGGCAAACTCTCGCGCCGCGACGTCGACGAAATGCGCTCCGGCGCCCGCGTCGAGGTCGACGAACAGAAAAAAGACCCGCTCGACTTCGCGCTCTGGAAGGCCGCCAAGCCCGG
>Ga0181520_10000590_pt1 | contig 79281 bp, 58 predicted proteins | sample PEATcosm2014_Bin_29_FD_132451 | JGI IMG/M metagenome (GOLD analysis project Ga0181520, IMG submission 132451) | Peatland microbial communities from MTU Mesocosm Facility, Houghton, MI, USA - PEATcosm2014_Bin02_30_metaG | ecosystem: Environmental > Terrestrial > Soil > Wetlands > Peat | place... | reverse complement strand
AAGTGTCCAGCCTGCGGTTACCACGCGGGAATAAGGCGCGCGGCCGCGCAAGGCTATCGAGGTGAGCAGCGAGGAGTGGAACCAGCCGCGGTACTGGTCGGCGCCTTCGAGGTAGACAACTTCAACGTCTTCGCCGTGTTGGAAGGCTGAGTAGGCCGTCTTGAGGTCGGGATCGGCTTCCGCAACGGCAAGCCAACTGACTCCGGCGTCAATCCAAACGTCGAGAATGTCGGTTTCCTTGCGGAATTCCGTGCCACCGCATTGGGTGCAAACGGAGCCGGCGGGCAGCAGGGCATCCGCTTCGGGTGTGCGCCAGGCATCGATGCCCTGGCGCTCGATGAGGCCGACAACTGCGCGATTCAACTCCGCGGAGACGATCGGCTGGTTGCACTGCCGGCACAGAAAAACGGCGATGGGCACATCCCAGAACTTCTGGCGGCTGATGCACCAGTCGGGGCGCGTGGCGATCATGTTGGTGATGCGCACCTTGCCCCATGCCGGATCCCACACTACTTTATCGATCTCCTCGATGGCCAATTGGCGGAAGGTCGTCTCCGAGCCGTCGGCGCGCTTCACCGGCGTTTCCATGCCGATGAACCACTGCTCGGTGGCGCGATAGATCACCGGCTTGTGGCAGCGCCAGCAGTGCGGGTAGGAGTGTTCCAGGTCGCTACTGGCCAACAGAGCGCCGCGCTCTTCCAGCATCGCCAGAATGACGGGATTGGCGGCCCAGACCTTCATACCCTCGAAGGCCGGCGGCGTGGCCAGCGGCCAGGCCTCGGGGTCCACATGAATGTGGCCTGTCGCATCAACGCGGCAGGTGGGGTCGAGGCCGTAGTGCTCGCCGGTGTAGAAGTCGTCGGCGCCATGCGCGGGCGCTGTGTGGACCGCTCCGGTGCCCTGGTCGGCGGTGACGTAGGTGGCCAGCACGCCCAGAACGCCGCGCTCCAGAAACGGATGCTGGAAGGTGACTCGGTCGAGTTGGCTGCCTTTTAAGCGCGCCAGCTCCGTGGTTGCTCCCAGGTTGCAAGCGGCGGCGACGTCGGCGGCCAGTTCGGCGGCGACGATGTAGACGGGGCCGGGTTCTTGGTCTCCCACCCATTCCGCAGAAGAACGCGGAATGGATGGGGCACGGAGTGTTTGTGGCTCGTTGGGCGTGGGTTTTACTTGCAACGCCACGTACTCAAAGTCGGGATGGAAGGCCACGGCCAGGGATGCGGGCAGGGTCCACGGGGTCGTCGTCCAGATGATCGTCGAAACCTGTTTGCCCTTGAGAGCTGGATCAATCGTCGCCGGGTCAGATGTCATCCGATAGCGCACGTATATTGAGGGGCTGGTGTGGTTCTCGTATTCCACCTCGGCCTCTGCCAGCGTAGTGCGGTCGTGGATGCACCAATAAACCGGCTTCAGGCCGCGATAGACGAAGCCTTTTTCCAGAAAGCCGTAAAAGGCCTCCAGAGTGCGGGCTTCGTAGTCGCGGGTCATCGTCTTGTAAGGCTTCTCCCAGCGGCCGAAGCAGCCGATACGCTCGAATTGCGAGGTTTGCAGGTCTACGTACTTCTGCGCATAGGCACGACAGGCCGTTAGCACCTCGGCGACGGGTAGTTCAAGCCTTTTGCGGCCCAGATGCTCTTCCACTTTGATCTCAATGGGCAACCCGTGGCAGTCGAAGCCGGGAACGTAGGGCGAGTCGAAGCCGGCCATGGTCTTCGACTTGACCACAAAATCCTTGAGCCCCTTGTTGAGCGCGTGGCCCAGGTGAATGGGGCCGTTGGCGTAGGGCGGGCCGTCGTGCAGCAGGTAAGCGGGGCGGCCCTGGCCGGCCTTGCGCAGCTCGGCATAAAGGTCGAGTTCAGCCCAGCGGGCCAGCCTGAACGGTTCATTCTGCGGCAGATTCGCCTTCATCGTGAAGGCGGTTTGCGGCAAGGTTAGGGTCACCTTCAACTCCGGTGCTGGGGACATCGTGACTCCCTAGGATGGTGCGAAATTGTTCATTCCCTAGTGTAAATGGCGAGGCAAGATTTTTTTAGGTAACAAATCGCAGGCGTACTCCGTCTATAGATTGTGGAAAGCCTGACCATGCCGGAATATGAGATTCTGGAGTGCAAGACGCTGCCAAATGGATTCAAATGCGGATTTCGGAAATGACGACGCAGAATGTTAAGGTAAATCTACGGAAAGAGCGAAGGGGTCCGCATGGACTGCAAAGAGGATGGTTGACAGAAACACACGTATATAGTAATTATTCCTACAGGAGTAGGAGATTCGGATAGTGGGCGGAGTCAGGCATAATGTTAAGTAGGGACATGGAAACGGGGTACACCCCGTTCTGACAGCAAGCCAGATGCCCTGAGACCACTGAACCAGCAGCAACTATGCCAAACGATCTGCTCATCCCGCCAGACACGGAATCCCAAGCTGCTGCCGCCCTCATGGACGGCATCGAACTCGACCTTACCTTCGGCGTTCCCGTCGAACAGCAGCCCATTTGGATTGATCTCTACGAGAACATCCGCGATGTCTTCTTCCCGCCCAAGTTGCCGCCGCTGGAGCTGACCTCGACGCCGATTCCGGTACCGGACCGGATGGCGGTCAAGCGCAATCCCTTGGCTGTTGGCATCTCCACAACGCTGAACGGCTTGTTTCTCGTATTCTTGTTCCTCGTTGGAATGAAGGCGGTTATGGATCAGAAGAAGCCGCCAGTGATCATAACGCCGATTGATCTGACGGCTTTCAAGCCAAAGGCCGGCGGCGGCGGCGGAAGCCCGGAAAAAGTCATAGTTCAAAAGGGCAAAATTCCCCCGCCGGTGCAGGCGCCGGTTGTGATTCCCAAGCTGGAGCCGCCGCTTCCGGCTATCGATGTCATCGTTCCAGACAACCTGACCCTGCCGAACTTCGGTATGTCGAACTCGCCCAATGTTAAGCTGGGCTCATTCGGGAACGGGAGAGGCACGGGCATCGGCTCGGGGGATGGATCCGGATACGGTAATGGTTCCGGCGGAGGTACCGGCGGCGGACTTTACCGTGTGGGCGGCGCTATCTCTCAGCCGGTCCCGCTCAACAACGTGGAAGCGGAGTTTTCCGACGAGGCGCGCCGGGCCAAGTACCAGGGCGTCTGTCTGATCTCGGTGATCGTCGATGCGCAGGGCAATCCGCAGAACCCGCGGGTGGTGCGCGCGCTGGGCATGGGGCTGGACGAGAAGGCCCTGGAGGCGGTTCGCAAGTATAAATTCAAGCCCGCCCTGAAGGACGGCAAGACGCCGGTCCCGGTGATGATCAACGTCGAGATCAACTTCCGGCTGTACTGAAGGCCTCGCTTTACCGACCACTGTTCACTGACCACTGTTCACTGTCGTCAGTAACGGCTCCGGCTTGAGCGAGCCGTCGCGCTGCTTGACCAGCATCTGTACCTTGCCCTCGGCGGCGTCCAGCTCGGCCTTGCACGCGGCTGACAGGCCCACGCCCTCCTCGAAAAGTTTGAGCGAGTCTTCCAGGGCCAGGTCGCCCTTTTCCAGTTGATCGACGATGGTTTCCAGCTTTTTCAGCGAGTCTTCAAACGAGGGCATGGCGATTACTCCGAGAGAGGTTTGGGCAGCGCGCTGGCGATCACCTCGGCGGCGGCTGTGTAGCGGCCGAAGGGAGCGCTGACCTGCACGCCCTGGACGAATGGGCGCACGGCTTCCAGCATCTCCTGGGCGATGAGAATGCCCTCGCGCTGCGCCGCTTCGGACGTCTCGGCCTGGGCCATGCGCAGCATGATCTCCTCGGGCATCGAGATGCGCAGGTCGTTCTTCAGGTATTCGGCGTTGCGCAGACTGACCAGCGGCCAGATGCCGGCGATGACCGAAATCCGATGCTCCTCAATGCGCTTGAGAAAGCTCTCCAGCAGGCGCAGGTCGAAGACCGGCTGGGTGATGGCGTACTCGGCGCCTGCTTCGACTTTATACGCAAATCGCCTCAGCTCCTGCTCGATGTCGGGTACGCCGGGGTTGGCGGCTACGCCTATGGTGAAGTTGGTGCTGGCGCCGATCGCGTTGGCTCCAATGTCCAGGCCATGATTCAGACGGCGCACGATGTTGACCAGACCGATGGAGTCCACGTCAAAGACAGCGGTGGCGTCGGGATAGTTACCCAGCTTGGTTGGGTCGCCGGTCATGCAGAGAATGTTGCGCAGCCCAATCGACGAGGCTCCCAGCAGGTCCGATTGAATACGGAGGAGATTACGGTCGCGGCAGGTGTAATGCAGAACCGTCTCCATGGCGGTGTGTTGCTGAATCTGGATACAGAGGCTCTCGGCGCTCATGCGGGCCGTGGCGCGCGGCGAGTCGGGCACGTTGATGGCATGAACGCCGAGCGAGGCCAGCAGACGCGAACCCTCGATCTCCTTCGCGCAGTCGATGCCGCGTGGGGGAACGATCTCTACCATGGTCACGAAGCTGCCCTCGGCGATCAGCGCGCCGATGCGGGAACGCGCGCCCAGGGGGGCCGGCGGCGTTTCAGTGGTCAGCTCTGGCGCTTCGCCGGTGACTTCGACGCGAGCTCGCGCATCCAGGTCCCGCATCGCCGAGCGCATGGCGCGAATGTGATTGGGCGTGGTGCCGCAGCAGCCGCCCACGATCTGCACCCCGGCCTGGATCGCCTTGCGGGCGAAGCTGGCCATATACTCCGGCGAGCAGAGGTAGATGTTGCGCCCCTCGACGGCGCGCGGCATTCCGGCGTTGGGCATGGCCGCCAAAGGCAGCGTTGTGGCGGCGCGCATGGCCTCGATGGCCGTCAGCACCGTGGTCGGGCCGGTCGAGCAGTTCACGCCGATAGCTCCGGCGCCCCACTCAGTCAGCAGCGTGGCGGCGTGAGCGGGCGAGGAGCCGTCCAGGCAGTTGCCGTCATCGTCCACGGTTACCATCACCAGCACCGGCAGCTCGGGCGCGGTTTCGCGGGCAGCCGCAAGCGCCTCGCGCGCCTCATTCAGCGCGGGCATGGTTTCAATGCTCAGCAGGTCAACCCCGGCTGCGGCCAGAGCGGCAATCTGCTCGGCAAAGGCGGCGCGGGCTTCGTCCAGGCCGGTCTTGCCCAGCGGCTCCAGGCGCACCCCCAGCGGCCCCACCGCGCCGGCCACCCACGCTTCTCCAGCCTGCTTTTCCTTGAGGCGCTCGACGGCCTGGCGGGCAATGCGCACGCCGGCGGCGTTGATCTCGTTCACTTTCCCGGCCAAACCGTGACGCCCCAGCCGGAAGCGGTTGGCGCCAAAGGTGTTGCTCTCAAGTATCTCCGCGCCGGCTTGCAGGTACTCCTCGTGGATCGACAGGATCAGGCCAGGGTCGGAGAGGTTCAGTTCGTCGTAGCAGCGGTTGATGAGGACGCCGCGGGCATAGAGAACGGTTCCCATGGCGCCGTCGGCGAGAACGGGGCGGCTGGCGAAGATGTCGGCAAACTGGGACATTCTTTCTTCATGCTATGCCACGCGGGCCGTGCGCGCCAACAGGTAGGGCAGCTTTGTTATACTTCGGTAGTCATCAGCTTGGCTGTGCTAGTCTTGGGACGGCTATTCCTTGCGATTCGCCCTTTATACCGGCAATCGCCATCCATTGGTTCACTCCGCGGCCTTGCCGCGTGCATAAAAGCGGAATGATTCGAGTATTTCGTCGAGGGTAGGGATTTTGAACAAGAGAAGTCTTTGGATGAGCGCCGCCGTGGCCCTGCTGGTTGCAGCCGCGCTGGCAGGTTGCGGCACCACTACCTATTTCGCGGGCCGGGTTCTGCCGCCCAGCGGGCTGGCGAATCGCGTCCTGATTGCTGTCCAGAATCCCAGCGCCTCGGGCAGCGGCGCCCTGGGGTTTGTGGATGCCTTTTACGATATACGGTACAAGTACAACAGCAACAATACAGCCCCGGCGTTTTCCATCTCCGGGTATTCGGGAAATCTGCCCATCAGCATCCAGAATATGCCCGAGGAGCAGGACGGCGCGGTTTATAATTCCGGCGACGGCAGCTTCTCCCTGGTAAACTATGCCACTGAGAGCGCTAAAGGAAATAACGTCAACGGCCTTAATGGCCTCTCTTCGAGCATTTTTATCTCACGGAGCCTCACCTACGCCGTTGCCGCCAACCAGAGTTCCCACGTACTGACGGTGGTGAATCGGGCTACCGGCGCCAGTTACCCCTTCAACCTTCCCGGCGTCTACCGCGTCAGTATGAATCCCGGCGGCTCGATGGCTCTGGTTTTTGTTCAGAACTCGAATTACATCTATTATCCGCTGCAACTGACCTCCGCGCAGACCATCTCCTTCTCCGGGGGGCCTAGTTCCTGGCCCACGGCCGCGGTGGACTGCGAGCCGTACAACGAGCCTGGATGGTGCCTCTTCCAAGCGCAGAGTCCAGATCATACGGATGCCACCGGCAACCACTACGGCGCGCCGCTGACCTTCGACCGCCCGGTCAAGGCCGTCTTTTCCGCGGATGGCGGAACCGCATATATTCTCAACTGCGGGCCGGAGTGCGGCGGAACTACGGCTTCCGTGTCGTCGATGCCGGTCGCTCCGATGATCTTCCTGGTCAGCCAGCAGTCGGGCACACTGCCCACCCAGAGCGCGCTCAACGGCAACACCATCGCCATCCCCGGAGGCGCCAGCAATGCACTGGTTGATAGTTCTACCTTGTATGTCGTAGGCCAACAGCCTCAGCAGGTGCAGGGCCAGACCCTCTTTGCCGGAAACCTGACGGTAGTTACTTTACCCACGGGCTCGGCGACGGCCATGACTGCTGCGGCTCCGATCTCCATCAGCGATGGAGCACCCGGCGCGGTGAGCCGCATGATAGAGGCCGACGACAATACGCTGTGGATCGGCATGACTAAATGCACCAACGGTGTGCGCGCCGCCACGGGCCTTTCCTACGGCTGCCTCACCATGGTCAACACCTCTACGAACACCGCGACCCTGCTGCCATATATTGGCGATGCCACCGGCATTGCAGCGGTGACCGGCCTGCACAAGGTCTACACAGCGGAGGGCGGGCAGGTGTACATCTACTCAACCGTGGACGGTTCGGCAAAGGACAACCAATACGTCACCGTGACCGGCACGGCCTATGATGTGGCTTATATGGACGGGCTCACCGACGCCAACAACACCGTCTACTGAGTTTCAGTGAACTGTGATCCGTAGATAGCCGGTCTGGCATAAATGCTCCGTGCCCTATTCTTTCGCCACGCTTATAGGCGAAAGAGTGGGAACCACGAACCCAACCGCCCGTTCATCCGGAGTCATCGCCCATGAACGCCGATTCTCTTCCAAATCCTCTCGTGGCCGACGTGCTGGCCATCGCCGCCCACAGGGATGACGTGGAGCAGACCTGTGGAGGAACGCTGCTGCGCATGGCTTCGCGCGGCCTGCGCACCGCGATTCTAGACCTGACCCAAGGCGAGGCAGGAACCCGCGGCAGCGCGGAAGAGCGCGCCCGCGAGGCCGCCGAAGCCGCGCTGCTGCTGGGCGTAGGCTGGCGGCAGGCCCTCGACCTGCCCGACGGCGCGATTGAAAACACGCTGGAAAACCGTCTCAAAATTGTCCGCATCCTGCGCCTCGTCCGTCCCCGAGTGGTTATTCTTCCCTATTGGCAGGCGCGCCACCCGGACCACGCCGCTATCGCCCAGCTTGGCTACGACGCCTGCTTTCTCTCCGGCCTGGCCAAAGCGCCTTCTCTTTCGAATTCATTGAACGCGCCGCAGGCGCCGCATCGCCCCTTCAAGATCGTTTACGCCAGCCTCTATGCCGATGTGCGCCCCAGCTTCATCGTGGACATTACCCCCTTCATCGAACAGCGCCACACCGCGCTGATGGCCTACCGCTCGCAGTACGCCACTCAGCCCGCCGGCGGCGGGCTCTTTGTCCCTGAAGAGGAGATTCGCGAGCGTACCTTCGCCGAGGCCCGCCACTACGGCCTGCTTGCCGGCGTGCGCTACGGCGAGCCGTTTGTGCAGAAGGAAGTGGGCCTGGTGGACGATCTGACGCTCCTGCCGGTCCAGTCGATCTGAATCGAACGAGAGTCGGCCGGGCTGCTTCCCAACTTGACCGGATCTGCCTGCTCAAATCGGCGGATAAAGGCCGGGCGCGCGGCGGAATCGCGGCGATTCCCGCATTCTTCGCTAGTATATTGGGATAGGGTACTCGATTGGAGGCGCACGAATGCGAATGGGCGATCTGCTGATCGGGGCGAAACTGGTCACGGTCGAGGATGTGGCCGCGGCACTGGCGCGACAGGCGGAGAATGGCGCTCGGCTGGGCGATAATCTTGTGGCGCTGGGAGCCATCGACAAGCATACGTTGAACGCTTTCCTCAGGCGCATTCCCCTCGAGCCTGCCGATATTGCGGCAACCGGGATCGACGCGCTCGATCTTCTCAGCCTGCTGATGAAGCTGATCTATACAGGCCACCTGGAAAACTGCCGTCAGTATGTTGAGGCCCTCAGGCTGCCTTACCACATAGTTGCCGAGCTAGTGCAGATGGCAGTGGACCGGCAATTGCTGCGCGCGCTGGGAATGCGCGCCAACCAAAGCCCGGTGGATATGGGCTACGCATTCACCGAAGAGGGCAAACGCTGGACCATCGATTCCCTGGAGCTGGTGCGCTATGCCGGACCCGCGCCCGTCACCCTGGAGGCTTTTACCTACCAGGTGAACGTGCAGAAACTGACCAACGAACAAGTAACCTTCGAGCGCATCCACAAGGCTATGGGAATGCTGAGCTTCGAGGACAGCATCATCGAGCAAAGCGGGCCGGCGTTGAACTCGGGACGGGCGATGCTGCTGTATGGTCCTCCGGGCAACGGCAAAACCTCGTTCGCTCATGCGCTGGGCAGCGTTTTCAGCGATGTGATTTACGTGCCGTACGCAGTCACTGTCGAGGGTCAGATCATCCGCTTCCACGACCCCAGCATTCATACCGAGTTGAGTCCCACGGAGTTGAACGACGAAGACCTTTCGTTCATCCGGGCCGAGGCATATGACGCGCGCTGGGTTCCTTGCCGCCGGCCGTTCGTCTCCACTGGCGGCGAGCTGACGCTAGATATGCTCGATCTGCGCTATGACACGTCGGGCCACTACTACGAGGCGCCACTGCACCTGAAGGCGCTGGGCGGCTGCTTCGTCATCGACGACTTTGGCCGCCAGCTCGTGAGCCCAACCAGCCTGCTCAACCGCTGGATCGTCCCGCTGGAGGGACGCGTCGATTATATGAAACTGCATACCGGAAAGAGCTTCTGCATCCCCTTCGAGGAGCTGGTCATTTTTTCTACCAACCTGGAGCCGGAAGACCTGATGGATCCTGCCTTTCTGCGCCGTCTTCCTTACAAGATAGAAGTAGCGGCGCCCAGCTTGGAGATTTATCGCCGCATCTTCGATGGGGAGTGCGCGCGGCAGAATTTACCCCTGCCGGGAGAGGTCTTCGATTACGTTGTCTCCAAGCTCAAGACGGAAAAGGGGAGGAATCTGGCGGCATTTCAGCCGAGGTTCATCGTCGATCAGGTGATGGCGACCTGCCGCTTCATGGGGCAGACGCCACACTTCGAGCCGCGCTTTATCGACTATGCGCTGAATAATCTGCGGGTGCACCACAGCGCGGCTTGAAGCAAGAGATCATCATGGCATAAAGCAGAAACATCAAAAACTGTAAATAGGGATATCCCACCTTTGGCGCAAGAGCTAAGACGCGCCGAAGGTGGGCACCCAGGTTGGCGGGCTGGAGTTACAGCGCGGTTTCGCCGCGTTCGTCGTTGCGGATGCGGATGGCGTCGTCGATCTTGCTGATGAATATCTTGCCGTCGCCGATACGGCCGGTGCGAGCGGTGCTGATGATGGCCTGAAGGGTCTTCTCCTTCTGCTCGTCCTTGACCACCAGCTCAATCTTGACCTTGGGCAGGAGATCGACCGTGTACTCGCGGCCGCGGTAGAACTCTGTGTGGCCCTTCTGACGGCCATGGCCGCGGGCTTCGAGAATGGTCATGCCTTCGATGCCAGCTTCGAGCAGGGCATCCTTGACAGCGTCCAGCTTGGAGGGCTGGAGAATGGCTTCAATTTTGATCATGCGAACAATGCCTCGTTTGACAGCCTAACAGGCCAGGGGGCTGGTTGCGCCAGTCCCCCCTGGATTATGAATGAAAATTACCCGCAACGCTTGCCTTACGATGCGAAGTCGTAGCCTTCCTCGCCGTGCTGCGAGAGATCGAGGCCTTCGGATTCGTCTTCCTTCGAAACGCGCAGACCAACGAGCTTGTCGACGAAGACGAGCAGCACCAGGGTTCCGACGATAGAGATGCCCCAGGCAAGTCCAATGCCGGTGAGCTGGTTGAGCATCTGACTCCAGTGGCCGTCGATGCCGCCGGAGGGGAGCGGGTTGCCGGCCGCGTCTTTGTAAACCGGATTGATCACGCTGGCGGCGAAGACGCCGGTGAGCAGCGCGCCGACGGTTCCGCCGGCTCCGTGGACCCCGAAGGCGTCCAGGGAGTCGTCATAACCAAAGAAGCTCTTGACCTTGAAGACCATGAAGGAGCAGAAGAAACCGGCGAGTAGGCCGATCACCAGCGCACTCATCGGCTGTACGAAGCCGGAGGCGGGGGTGATGGCGACCAGTCCGGCAACTGCGCCGGAGATGGCTCCCAGGGCAGTGGGCTTGCCATTGTGGAACCACTCGAAGATCGTCCATCCCAGCGCTGCCGTGGCGGTGGCGAAGTGGGTATTGATGAAAGCGCTGGTGGCCAGCGAACTGGCGCCCAGCGCGCTGCCGGCGTTGAAGCCGAACCAGCCCACCCACAGCAGGCAGGCGCCGATGAAGCTGAGCACCATCGAGTGGGGCTGCATCTTGGTCTGCGGGTAGCCGATGCGCTTGCCCATGTAGAGGCAGGTTACCAGCGCCGAAACACCCGACGTGATATGCACCACGGTGCCGCCGGCGAAATCGAAGCTGGGGAAGGCCGCGTGGGGGTTGGAGGAGTTGAGCAAGCCACCCACGCCCCAGACCATGTGCGCCATGGGGCAATAGACAAACAGCGACCAGAGCGAAAGGAAGATCGCCATGGCGCTGAACTTCATGCGCTCGGCGAACGCGCCGCAGATCAGCGCCGGAGTGATGATGGCGAACATGAGCTGATAGATCATGTACGTCTGCTCGGGAATCGTGGGGGAGTAGAAATTTTGCGGATCGGCGGCGATAGGAACGCCTTTAAGGAATAAATGCTCGAAGCCGCCGATAAAGGCGTTGCCGTGGCCAAAGGCCAGTGAGTAGCCGACGATGGCCCAGAGAATCGTGACCAGGCACATCATCGCGAAGCTCTGCATCATGGTGCCGAGGATGTTCTTCTTGCGCACCAGGCCGCCGTAGAAGAGAGCCAAACCAGGGCCGGTCATCAGCAGGACAAGTGCGGCGGAGGTCAGCATCCAGGCGTTATCGCCGGCCGACTGAGCAGCGGCGGTGGCGGCCTTGTTGGCATCCAAGGCCTGTTGGAGGGCGGCGATCTGGGCCTGAGTTGCCGGAGCTGAGGGGGCTGGTGAGATGTCCGGGGCCACAGCCAGGGCCACAGACGGAACCGCAAGCAGGGCAAAGAGAAGCAGCAGTTGAAGGGCGCGACGAGACATATGTTTCCACTCCCGGGAAGATGCAGAGGGCCGAGGCCATGCGATGAGGCGGGAGGCCGGCCGCCGTCCGGTAGAGAGTCAGACGCAACTGGGCCGGTCTGTTCAGGTTTGGATCGGCACAACGCTCGTATGATTCTCTTCAAGGAAGTTTAGGGTTCTCCTAATAAGGAACCTATGAAGATTTGCCAGAAAAGCTGTTGAAAAGGAGGAACGAAGAGTTATTTCTATGGAAAGATTATGGCGTTCGGGGTATAGACGAGGGACGAGAGAATAAGGAATAGGCGTCCCAGGTCTCAAAAGCGAGACCCGGGGCACTCAGGATTAAGGGCGGGGATTAAATGGCGGATTCGCCGCGTTCGTCGTTGCGGATACGGATGGCTTCGGTGATGGGGCTGATGAAGATTTTTCCGTCGCCGATGTGGCCGGTGCGGGCGGCGCCGAGAATGGCCTGAATGACCTTGTCCTTCAAGGCGTCGGCGACGACGATTTCGAGCTTGACTTTGGGGAGAAGATCGACCGTGTATTCGCGGCCGCGATAGAACTCGGTATGGCCCTTCTGGCGGCCGTGGCCGCGGGCTTCCAGAATGGTGATTCCCTCAATGCCCGCTTCAATCAGGGCTTCCTTGACGATGTCCAGCTTGGCGGGCTGGATGATGGCTTCGATCTTGAGCATGTGCGGATTCCTCGGTTCAGTACTTGACTGGGAGACGGCGGTTTGCTTCGTGGTATCCCACCCTTTCGCACAGAACGCGAAATGGTGGGGCACACAGAATTGATTGCATTACGCGTTGAGGTCGTAGCCTTCCTCACCGTGCTGGCTGAGATCGAGGCCGGCGGCTTCATCGGTAGCGGAGACGCGCAGCCCCATCGTCTTATCGACTAAGAACAGTAACACGAGAGTGCCGACGATGGCCAGCGCCCAGCCGATACCTGCGCCGACGGCCTGGTTATATACCTGATGCCAGTTGCCGTCGATGGCGCCAGCGGGGTTGGGAATGCCGGCGGCGTTCTTGCCGAAGACCGCGTTGATGGAGCCGGCGGCAAAGAGGCCGGTAAGCAGCGCTCCCATGGTGCCACCGACGCCGTGCACGCCAAAGGCGTCCAGAGAGTCGTCGTAGCCGAAGAACTTCTTGACGCGGAAGACCATGAAGCAGCAGACCACGCCGGCGATGCCGCCGATGGCCAGCGCGCTCATGGGCTGAACGAAGCCGGAGGCCTGGGTAATGGTGGCCAGGCCGGCAACAGCGCCGGAGATGGCGCCCAGGGCGGTGGGCTTGCGATTCTGGATCCATTCGGTAATCACCCAGGTAATGGCGGCGGAGGCGGCGGCGAATTGCGTGTTGACGAAGGCGCTGGTGGCCAGCGGCCCAGCGTTCAGCGCGCTGCCGGCGTTGAAGCCGAACCAGCCCACCCAGAGCATCCCGGCGCCGATAAAGCTGAGCACCATCGAGTGGGGCGGCATATCCTCTTGTGGATAGCCCACACGCTTGCCCAGATACAAGGCGCAGACCAGCGCGGAGACGCCGCTGCTGATATGCACAACCGTGCCGCCGGCAAAGTCAAAGACCGGCCAGTGGGCCGCTGCGTTGGAGAAGTTCAGGATTCCCCCGACCCCCCAGATCATGTGCGCCAGGGGGCAATAGACGACCAGCGACCAGAGAGAAAGAAAGACGGCCATCGAACTGAACTTGACGCGCTCGGCGAAGGCGCCGGTGATCAGCGCCGGTGTGATGATGGCGAACATGAGCTGGTAGATCATGAAGGTCTGCTCGGGGATGGTGCCTCCGTAGTTGGGGTTGGGAGCAAGTCCCACGTCACGCAGGAAGGCGTGCTCCAGGCCGCCGATGAAGCCGTTGCCCGCTCCAAAGGCCAGCGAGTAGCCGACCACGGCCCAGAGAACGGTGATCAGGCCCATCATGGCGAAGCTCTGCATCATGGTGCCGAGAATGTTCTTGCGGCGGACCAAGCCGCCATAGAAGAGGACCAGGCCGGGTGCGGTCATCATCAGGACCAAGGCAGCCGATACCAGCACCCAGGCGTTGTCGCCGGAGGTTTGAGCGTCATGGATGGCCTGAGTGAGGGCGGCGACCTGGGCCTGAGTGGCGGGCGGTGAGGGGCGAAGGTCGGGGGCTACTGCCCAGGAAAGAGCAGGAACTCCCAGGCAGGCAAAGAGAATCAGCAGCGTGATTGCGCGACGACACATATGATTCCACTCCAATAAGAAGATGAACAGCAATGCACTGAGGCGGCGTCCAGCCGCCGATCCGGAGGATGCAAAAACCATGCGCTGGCCAGGCGAGCCTCAGTATATTGCGGTCGCGGCCAGAGCGGGAGCTACATGTAAGACAGCCGTACATCGCAGTCACGACCTCCGCTGGATGGTGATAGTGGTCCGGCCTTTGTACGGTTCTCTCGAATGAGATTATAGTTTTTGGTATAAGGAACCCATGAAGATTTCTAGAAAAGCCGGCCAAAGCGCCGGAAAATGTGGAAATCTCTATGGAATCTTTATTCTTTCTGCACTATAGACGCTCCGATTGCCACACCCGGTCGTGCTTGTCAATCGGACCGGCTCGGGAATTGAGTATTCTCCGGTAAATTGTGGCCCTGCCCTCGGGAATGCGCTATGATCTTAGGCTATGAAAACCAAGTCAGTTCTTTATGTTCTGAAAGCCACCAAGCGGATTGCCTTCTGGTCAGCGGCCTTAACCGGTCTGGCATTGTCAGGATTGGCCCAAACGACGGTCGCGCATACCGTCGGTTACAAGATTGAGGAAACCTTGCTGGGGCCATGGAATTTGCCGATTCCAGTCAATCAATCTGACGACTTTCCAACATTTGCTCTCAGTAGCGACAGACTACATATTGTGTATGCCTCATCCTGCAATGTTGATGGGAAGTCACAGACATGCATCTTTGTAGACGGCCATTCAACTCTAGCGCTCGGTAAAGTCGCGGCGGGTTCCCTGGCGTTGAGTCCGGACGGTAAACGAGTGGCGTATGCAGTGAAGAGTGGCAAACGATGGGCGCTGGTAGTAGACGGCCATGTGGGAGTTGAGAACGACGAAGTCGGCCAGGGTAGTTTGACTTTTAGCCCCGATGGTAAACATCTTGCTTATGCAGCTAGAATAGGCAATCGGTGGCGGGAAGTGATGGACGGCCAGCCGGGTGAAGAGTACGAAAACGTCTCAGGTCCAGTCTTCAGTCCCGATGGTAAACACGTGGCTTATCGCGCACAGCCTAACCGATCGAAGTGGACAGTTGTTGTGGATGGCAGGCCAGGCGATGATTATGACAATATTACTGGGCCAATCTTCAGCCCCGATAGCAAGCATATAGCGTATGTGACCAGAACGAATGGCACTTGGAAACTTAAACCGACGTGTTCGTTGGTAGTAGACGGCCATGAGATCGCGGAATATATGGCAATCAGCGGCCTGAGTTTCAGCCCCGATGGACAACGCCTGGTTTTCGCGGCCCTCCAGCGCTTGTTCAGCAAATCGACGGAGATTGTGGACGACTTGAACTATGAGGCAGGTAATGTACATATTGTAAATACGACGGAACTCGGTACGCCTGGGTATTTAGGCACTCAGTACTCGGGTCTAAGCCCCACCGCGAGCTTCAGTCCCGATGGGAAGCGCATAGCTTACATGGCAGAAACGGGTTTGGGCCAATACTCGGTGGTCGCTGACGGCATGGCGGGGCCGGGGTTCCATGGGGTGGGTGTTCCAGTGTTCAGCACTGACGGCAAGCATATGGCATATGCCGCCGTGATGGAGCCCGAGAAGATTAAAAAAAACAACTTGTCTTCAGTTAATAATTCGACGATCGTATTGGACGGCCAGTCGGGAGCGAGGTATATGTCTATTTTGGATGGCTCACTTGCATTCAGCCCCGACGGCACGCTGGAGTTTCTTGCGCTAGATAGTGACAATCCCAGTCGCGGGGTCACGATTTTGTTAGGGACTTTGTCGCTGCACATTATCCGCGTCAAATACATCCCTGTGCCTTAAACCGGGTGGTAGGCAGAGGTTTTTCTGTAGGGGTATACTGTCTTCATGGCGGCCACGGCGGAGCGGGATCGGTATCTTTTTGGAGCGCTGGAGTGCAGCGCGCGCAACCGCGTCAAGCTCCAGGAGGCGAACTACGGCTATGAAGAGCCGGAGGGCATCCTGCTGACCTCGCTGGATTATGCGGTGAATTGGATTCGCAAGAACTCGATCTGGCCGATGACCTTCGGGCTGGCCTGCTGCGCTATCGAAATGATGTCCACGGGCGCCGCGCGCTTTGACATTGCCCGCTTCGGCGCCGAGGTCTTCCGGCCCTCGCCGCGGCAGAGCGACCTGATGGTGGTGGCGGGGCGGGTTTCGCAGAAGATGGCGCCGGTGATTCGCCGGCTGTATGATCAGATGCCGGAGCCGAAGTGGGTGATCTCGATGGGTGCCTGCGCCACCTCGGGCGGGGTTTTCAACAACTATGCGCTGGTGCAGGGCGTTAACCAGATCATTCCGGTGGATGTGTACGTTCCGGGGTGTCCTCCGCGGCCCGAGCAACTTTTGTACGCGATTACGCTTCTACAAGAGAAGATTCAGCGTGAGCCGCGCAGTTTGTTGAAGACGCTGAATTCCGCCTGAGAGGGCGGCGGACGGTGGAGCGGTGTCTCCGCCGGTGCAAAGGTCATGGATGCAGGTTGCAAGTAGGGGCGATTTCCTGCAATTATACAGCTTGCCATGAAGCGGTTATGGTACTATTGTCCCGTATTCGGATTCTTTGCAACACAGTTTTTGCAGCATTCAGTCGGTCTTGGCACGGAGATGGCGCGCTACAGCAAACCATTTCATCAAATTTCAGTTCGAGTGTGGAGGAGAAGCAATGGATTTTCGCAATGCGAGGTTTGTTAGTCTGGTTCTGGTTTCGGCGTGCTTAGCGTTGTTGCCCATGGGGTGCAAGCAGCCGCCGCCTATTACGCTGACGGCCGAGGCCGCCCCGCCAGCCATCTTCCCCGGCGAACCGGTCACCGTGACCGCTACCGCCGGTTCGGTGGATCCCAACAAGAAGAACAGTGTGATTTACGGATGGACCGGGACCGGCGTGACGGGTAACGGAGCGTCGGCCACGGTGGCCACGGCCACACTTGCACCCGGCAGCTATACTGTTCAGGCTCAGGTGAAGGAAGGCAAACCCGGCAAGGAAGGCCTCAAGCCCGGTCAGACGGCGGAAGCCTCAGCCAGTTTTACGGTGAAGCAGTTTGAGCCGCCGACAATCAGTTGCTCGGTCAGCCCCACGATCATCAAGCCGGGCGAGAGCAGCACCGTTACCGCAGTCGGGGTAAGTCCGCAGAATCGCCCGCTGACTTACAGCTACAAGGCCTCGGCCGGCACGATTACCGGCAACGGGAATACAGCAACCTACTCCTCGGCCGGAGCGCCGACCGGCCCGGTGAGCATTACCTGCACCGTGACCGACGACAAGGGGCAGAGCGCGACAGCAACCATCTCGGCAGCCAACAGTGTGACCATCACGGCTCCGTATGTGGCGCCCATTCCTCATACTCAGACGCTCTCTTCGATCAGTTTTGCCGCCGACAAGGAGCGCCCGACGAGGGTGAACAACGAATCCAAAGCGGATTTGGATGAAGTTGCTATCGACCTTCAGAAGCAGCCGGATGCCAAACTCGTTTTGGTAGGCGATTCGGATGCCAAGGAGAAGGCGAAGATCGCCAAGGAACAAGCGGCAGCCAAGAAGAACAAGCACATCAAGGTCGAGGATCCAGCCGCCCAGCGCGCCGTTAACACCAAGGCGTACCTGGTGACCGAGAAGGGCATTGACGCCTCGCGCATCAGCGTGGCGACCGGCACATCGGATGAAAAGAAGGTTGAAGTCTACCTGGTGCCGGCGGGCGCCGATTTCGCGGCCGATGTGCAGGGAACCACTCCGGTGGATGAGTCCGTGGTCAAGGCGCAGGCACGCAAGCCTCTGCCGGTTGCGAAGAAGCATACTCACAAGAAAGCCGCAGCCAAATAGTCTGTCCAGCCCGCGGAAGCAGGCCTTTTGGCCTGCTCGGGTTGTTTTATAGGTTGTCTAACTGATCATTCCGGCCCTCGCAGCGCAAACTGTGGGGGCCGGAAGTCACAGGGCCGATGGCTTCGCCAATGCTCGTATCGCTATCCCCGTGGCTGGGCCGGGCATGACGGGTAGTCGATTCGTCAACAACAACATGGTTCAGCTCCCATGAGAGTCATGGGAGGTCAACAACTCAAAATTGATTGCGGAGGATAAGCGAATGATCTCTCGTGTTTTGAAGTCTGTGAGCCGGTTTCTTGCCTTGGCATGCGTTGTATCGATTCCCCTTGCCCTAAGCGCCCAGGACTCGGCCAAACCCGTCGCGAAGGCTTCTGGGGATGCTTCCGCGTCGAAGTGGGACATCTTTATGGGCTACAGTTACCTGTCGCCGCATGGGGATGATACGTTTTCACCAGCTTTGTGCGGTGCATGCAATTCTACGACGATTTACTATGATGAGGTCGATGTCGGTGGAATCTTTAGCGCTGCGCGTTTCTTCAGTCGGTATGTGGGCGTTCAGGCGGAAGTGGGCATCCATGAGTATGGTGGCAGCGCTGGGTTTAGTAACGGCGTTTACACTAGCACGGGCAACAACGACGGCTTTACGACCTTCACTGGCGGATTGATCCTGCGCAATCCAGGGATCAAATATACTCCGTTTGGCCATGCACTTGTTGGTGGGGCGATCGTGAGCGGTCCGTATCACAACCCCAATACCTTGGGCCTGGACATAACGGCTGGCGGCGGTTTGGACTATGAACTCACTCATCATTGGGCCATTCGCATGATTCAGGCCGACTATGAGTATATGAATGTTAACTTTGGCTCGTATAATGGCCAGCCCTGGAACGTTCATGGGGCCCTCGGCATCAATGTGATGCGCTTGAGCGGCGGTATTGTTTACCACGCTGGCGGGTTTACGCCGCCCACACCGGTGACCTTGTCGGTTTCGGTCAATCCGGCAACAATCTATCCCGGCGACCCGGTCACAGCGACTGCGGTGGCAGGCAATCTTGATTCGAAGCTGAACGCGATTTACGTCTGGATGGGGAACGGCGTGAAGGGCAGCGGAGCATCGGCCACGGTGGCCACGGCAACGCTAGCGCCCGGCACATATACAGTTCAGGCTCAAGTGAAGGAAGGCAAACCCGGCAAGGAAGGCCTTAAACCGTGGCAATCCGCCAGCGCATCCGCCAGCTTCACCGTGAAGGCGTTTGAGCCGCCGACGATCAGTTGTTCGGCCAGCCCCAGTACCCTCAAAGTGGGAGAGACCAGCACGGTGACTGCGGGCGGCGTCAGTCCGCAAAATCGTCCTCTGACCTACACCTACTCGGCAAGCTCCGGCTCGATCAGCGGCAACGGAGCCACGGCGGAGTTCAGTGCGGCGGGTGCGCCTGCCGGCACAGTGCAGATCACTTGCAATGTGAGCGACGACAAGGGGCAATCGGCAACGGCGACCACCAGCGTGAGCATTGCAGCCCCGCCTCCTTCTATCCCTGCAATCACGGCGGCTGCCCCGGAGATGAAGAGGCTGGAGGCTCGCCTGGCTCTGCATAGTGTCTTCTTCCCGACCGCTCAGCCCAGGATAGAGAAGCCCGATGGCGGCCTGCTGCCCAGCCAGGAGGGAACCCTGTCCACCCTCGCTTCGGATTTCAAACAGTACCTCGCCCTCAAGCCGGATGCCCACCTGATTCTGAGCGGACATGCGGATGTGCGCGGATCAGCCGAGTACAACCAGGCGCTTTCCGAACGCCGTGTTGCCCGCGCAAAGATGTTCCTGATTGAAAAGGGTGTTCCCGAAGCCAGTATTGAAACGCGCAGCCTTGGCAAGGACCAGAATCTCACCGCCGTTCAGGTGAAGGATCTGGTCGAACAGAACCCTGACCTCAGCGCAGCGGCGAAAGCGAAGGTTATCAGCAACCTGAGCGTTATTGTGCTGGCTCAAAACCGCCGCGTCGACGTCACCTTGAGCAATCAGGGCGAGAAATCAGAGCAATCGGTTCGCCTGTACCCGTTCAACGCTGCCGATTCCGTGACACTTCTCGAAGAAAAGAATATGAACCCCCACAAGAAAGCCGCCACCAAGAAGTAACTCTTCATCCGCCGAAGCAGCAGGGCTGCTTCGGCGGATGCAACCATCGATTTCGCCGGCCCAGAACACTGTCAAAGGAAAAACTAAAGGCTTCAGGCTCCGATAGTGCCGGTTTACTTTGAGAATTCTCCAAGAACATATGGCGATCGAGCGCTAAGGCATCGTGTGCCTGGAAATCGGTGCCGGACCATACTTTGTATACTCTTGATATGAGCAAAGGGAGTTTTTTGCCAGCATGAATCGTCCGCGAGTTTTCCTGGATTCATTCTTCCGGCCCGGATTGATAGTGCTGATTTCGCTGCTGGTTCTAGTTTTATTCTCAATTTCCGGCGTGAAGGCACAGGCGTATTGGAGCGCAGTTGGCCCGGCTGGCGGCGACGCGCGCGCCTTTGCGGCTGTTCCCGGCCAGCCACATCATCTCTATCTCGGCACCACCAACAGTTGGCTCTATGAGTCATTGGATGGCGGCTTGTCCTGGCATAGACTCTCGAAGCTGGACTCATCCGACGACCTGATTCTGGACCACATCGTCGTAGACGAAGCTAACCCAGCCACCATCTATGTCGCCACGTGGAGGGTGGACCAGGCCGACGGCGGGCTGCGGTTGAGCCGTGACGGAGGCCGGAACTGGAGTGTCGTTGCGGGGTTGCACGGGCAGTCGATCCGCGCATTTGCACAGGCGCCTTCGGCCCCGGAAATCCTCTATGCGGGTACGCTGGAGGGCGTCTTTCGCAGCAGCGATTCCGGAGCCTCATGGACGCTGATCAGTCCGCCGGGCAGCCAGGAGATTCACGAAGTCGAGTCGCTGGCGATCGATCCCCTGGACCCCAATGTAGTCTATGCCGGCACATGGCATCTGCCCTGGAAGACTACCGACGGCGGGCAGAATTGGCAGAGCATCAAGGAGGGCATCGTTGACGACTCCGATGTCTTTTCGATCATCATCGATCCGGCGAGCCCGAGCATGGTCTTCGCCAGCGCGTGCAGCGGCATTTACAAGAGCGTAGACGCCGGCGGATTGTTTCACGCCGTCGAAGGGATTCCCTCGGCCGCACGGCGCACGCGTGTGCTGAAGCAGGATCCGCTGAATTTCAATGTGGTGTATGCCGGAACCACGGAGGGGCTTTACAAGTCGGTCGACGGCGGCAACAGCTTTGCGCTGATGACCGAACCGGATGTGATCGTGAACGATGTTTTTGTCGATCCGCAGGACACGAATCATGTGCTGCTGGCCACCGACCGAGGCGGCGTTCTGCTGAGCGAGGACGCGGCATCCAGTTTTACGGCTGCGAATCAGGGTTTTTCCGGACGCAAGGTCGAGGCGCTGCTGGTGGATAGCGGCAATCCCGCACGGCTGTATGCCGGAGTGGTGAACGACAAAAAGTATGGCGGTGTTTATGTTTCCGGCAATGTCGGAGAGCGCTGGGAGCAGATCGCCGATGGCCTCGATGGGTGTGATGTCTTTGCGCTGGCCGAGTCGCCGGAGGGAACGATCCTGGCGGGTACAAATCACGGCATTTTTGTGCTGGAGTCCGATGCGACAGGCGCGGTTTGGAGCCCGCGCGGCACAATTCAAAACAGGCTGGCGAAGACGGCCACCGAGACGATTCCGGCTGCCAAAACGCTTCAGTTAGCCAACATTCACAAGGCCGCGAAGGCGCGCCACGGCAAGAGCGTGCCTGAGGAAAAGCCTGTTGCGGATCCCGTGCTTGGCCAACTCGACCGCGTTCAGGCTCTCGATCTCAGCGGCGACGTCTGGCTGGCCTCAACCGGCGGTGGCCTATTCACCAGCAAGGACCAGGGCGCGAGTTGGCAGGGCGGCCCGGTGATGGGCTGGGTGGATTATCTTTCGGTTGCCGTGCATGGATCGCTACAGGCCGCTGCTCGGCAGGAAGATGTGGTGCTCTCCACGGACGCCGGCCAGGGCTGGAGGTTCATGGGGGTTCCGGCAACGCTGACGCGGATTCATAGTGTTGCTTTCTCCGCGGATGGGACGATATGGCTGGGCGCGCGCGAAGGCGTGTACTTCTCGCGCGACCTGGGCAGCACGTGGATGTGGGTCAACCGCTTTCCGCTGGGGGATGTGGACGACCTGAGCTATGACGCGCACCTGGGCAAGATTATAGTCAGCTCGCGGGCGAGCGACCAGATATACGTGATCGACACCCAGACGCTGGAGTGGAAGTGGGCACAGACCGGCTACCGCATCGCGCATGTGCGTACGGCGGGTGGGCGGTTGCTGGCGGCTTCGCTGTTTGACGGTGTGCTGGTGGAGCCGCAGTCGGCCGGAGTGGAAGCAGGGCAGCGGTGATCGCCGGGGGATTGACGCGCGCAAGGAAGTAAAGCACGACAGCGGAAGCTGAGACAGGGTCTTTTCGGTTTACCGTTTGCCGTTTTTCACCCTGTACATGGCGGCATCGGCGAAGCTCAGAAGGCTGTCTTTTGTGAGGCCGTCCTCCGGGTAGATAGCAATGCCGATGCTTGCCTCACCCCACAGAGAGTGCTCCCCCACGGTAAACGGAGTGTCGAAGCAGCGTTGCAGGCGATGGACGGCCTCTTCCACATCGGCGCGGCTACGCACGACGGAAACCAGGGCGGCGAATTCGTCGCCGCCCAGCCGGGCCAGCATATCGCCTCCGCGCAACTGCCGCGTCATGCGCACGGCAACCTCCTGGAGGTAAAGGTCTCCAATGTGGTGGCCGTAGCGGTCGTTGACCTGTTTGAACTCGTCAAGGTCGATGTAAATCAACCCGAAGATACCGGAGTTCTGGCGCGCCTCTTCAATCAGAATGTCCATCCGCTTCTCCATCGCGAAGCGGTTGGGAATCTCGGTGAGCAGATCGAACTCCGAACGGTGCCGCAGGTCGGAGTAGAGCCGCCGGGTTTCGATGGCCAGCGCGGCCAGCCGCACACCGTCGGCAAGCGCCTCTTTTCTGCGGGCGGCCGGCGGAGACTCAGGACCAAACGCGGCCAGCAGCGCGCCCAGCGCCGGACCGGATCGCGCATCGATCTTCACCCGGAGGATCTCCAGGCTGTGCGGCTCCCGGGGAGATTCTCCCACCTTCGTCCCATCGGCGAGCTCGCACCAGCAGGCCGCCCCATCCAACATCAAAGAGACCATCCCCACGATCTTTTCGAGAATTTCGGCCAGTGGCCGCGATCCGTTGATGTCTACGAGGATGCGGCTGCGCTGGCGTTCCAGGGCCGCCAACGCGGCCGTATGCCGGCGAATCTTGCGCTCGAGCTTCCATCCCCAACCGCCGACCAGGGCCACGATCACAAGCAGCAAGCCGACGAGGAGCACCAGGTTGCGAATGTTCAGCATGGATGGTTTGGCGACAACCGTAATGTCGTCGAAGGAACGCAGCAGAATATCGAACGCCACTTGGCCGCCGAATGGGTCGGAGTTATGGACAGTGCAGATTCCGGTTACACGCACCCTTGAACCCAGCGGGACTTGCTTCATCGCCACCAGCGGACCGCTCGGGTGCCGGTAAATTGCTGAAAACGGGTGGCCGTCAGCAAGCAGGGTATATTCGTCCTGAGCGCCCCCGCGCGCCTGCACCAGAACCTGTCCTTCGATGGAAACCAGATCGTAGTGGTGCCCTTCACCCCGGTCGCCGACCACGGCCAGTTGCCGCCAGGTCACCGGGAGTGGCGCGACCGGCGCCTGCACGCCACTATCTTTGATTTCACTATGAGTCAGTTCCAAAAAGCCATCATTTGCGCTGCGAGCCTGATCGGCTATCATGACGCCGGGAAAGCCCGTTGCGTCCGCCAGATCTCCAATGCGCAAGGGAATGTCGGTCCTGGTTCTGATCCAGAGGCTCTTGCCGCCGTCCTGCAGCACTACCGCCGAACCGGGCTGATAGTAGGTAATGGAGCCCCGGACCCGGATTCTGGACGAAAGATCGTTGACGCGATAGTCGCTCATGATCTGGTGCATGGGCGTGACCGGAAGATTCCACAAGGCGTCTTTGGAGCTTTTGAGGACGTGAATCTGTGCAACCGAGGAAACATGGAGCACAATGCCGGTCTGCTGCATCTTGTCATCGAATTCCCCTCCGGCTGCCCCGGTTACCTCCACCTCATCGTCCAGCAGGTTATTCAGAGCCTCCTGATTGTCGCTGTCCAGGGCCACCTCTATATATCCGCCATCGGTCAAGACCTGAAGAGTGGCGCTGCGAATGGGGGCCTGCGAACTCCAGACCATATCTGCGGCGTGAACGACACCGCGCATCTTGACCAGAAGGCAGTCGTGCTGCCCAAGGATCAGATCGCCGAAGCTGACGGGAAGCGCTTCGGGCAGGGCTCCGTGATGGAGAGCTAGCACATCATGGCTCTCGATAATGAGGCCATAGCTTTTGCGTGTCGTTCCTTTGACCAGTACGCGATCTCCGGGGAGCAGTTTGGCGTTCGTGGTGACTTTCACAAAAGCGGCGAGGCCGTCATCCTGCACAAAGAGCAGATGTTCGTAGCCGCGGAAGTAGGTTACTGTGGCTTCAAGGTCGACCGGAAAAACCTTGCCGGCCTCGCCGTTGCTGAGGGCTGAAAGATCGCGCAGCGTGGTCAGCGTGGAGGGCGCCTCTGCCCAGGCGGTCGCGGCCCAGCCGAGAAGGATCGCGAAGATGTGAATCAGTTTCTTCATCTGGGCGCACAGGCCAACGGCAACTGCTCTTTGGCTCCTGAGAGTACTAATTGGCAAGAATTGCAAATCTTATACTCTGGCTTGAAGAATACACTTTTTGCGGACTAGCCGTGCGCCGCGGACTCATATTCCGTGTTAAGACCTGATTGCACGATGTTTGCTCAAGTACCGGAGTGCTATGGGGACATGGTGAATTGGATGCCAGAGTAATCTTATTCGTTGTCTGTTACAACGATACGCTTACTTCGCGACGGTGGTGAGAATCATCTCCAGCGCGCCGCGTGTGCGTCCGGCTCTTGCGACTTTGGCCATCAGTCGCGCCCAAACCTGACTGGCATGACCGGCATCCGATTACCGCGACTTGCCGCCGTCCGAATCGTCTATCCACTCAGCGCCCGAATCCGCCGCGTTGGTATACTATCCGTTGGCGATGCTGGTTTGACTGGACCCGGCTTCCGTGCGATATCGCTGGACTGTCCGGTACTCTTCCGGGGAAGGAAGACGATGGGAACGCTGCTTGAATCGATTCATTCGCCCGCCGATCTGAAGCGCCTGAACTTTGCGCAGATGGCGGTGCTGGCTGAGGAGATTCGTGAATTCTTGATCCAGACGCTCTCCAAGACCGGAGGCCACCTGGGGCCGAATCTGGGCGTGGTCGAACTGACGTTGGCGCTGCACACGGTCTTCAATACCCCGGAGGACAAGCTGCTCTTCGACGTGAGCCACCAGGCTTACATCCACAAGATGCTCACCGGGCGGCTGGACCGCATGGAGACGATTCGCCAGCCGGGCGGGCTGAACGGCTTCATGCTGCGCTCGGAGAGCGGGCACGACTGCTACGGAGCGGGGCACGCGGGGACGGCTTTGTCTGCGGCGCTGGGCATGGCCGTGGCGCGCGATCTGGCCGGCGGAAAGGAGCATGTGATCGCCGTGGCCGGCGACGCGGCCTTTACCAATGGAATCTCCTTCGAGGCGCTGAACAATATCGCCGAACAGACCAAGCGGCTGATCGTGGTGCTCAACGACAACGAGTGGTCCATCGACCGCAATGTCGGCGCGATTGCCCGCTACTTCCACAAGATCGTCACCAACGAACACTACAAGAGCCTGCACGATTCGGCCCATCGCATCATCGAACGGGTGGGCGGCAAGACGGCGGCGGAGGTGGCGCGCCGCGCCGAAGAGGCCGCCAAGAGCCTGCTCTGGCCTTCCATTCTCTTCGAGGAGTTCGGGCTGCAATACTATGGCCCCATCGACGGCCACAATTTGCCACTGCTGGTGGAAACCTTCAAGTTCCTCAAGGCGGAGACCAACCACCCTGTGCTGCTGCACGTGCTGACGCAGAAAGGCCGCGGCTTTCAACCCGCGCTCGACCTGCAGAAGAAGTTCCACGGCCTTGGTCCCTTTGACCCGGAGACGGGCGAAACCAAGCCCACAGGCCAGCCTAGCTACGCCGAGGTCTTCGCCAACACTCTGGTAGGTCTGGCGAATAAGGACGAGCGCATTGTGGCCATCACCGCCGCCATGCCCAGCGGCACGGGACTGGACCTCTTCCGGCCGCACCATCCCAAGCGCTTCTTCGATGTGGGCATTGCCGAGGAACACGCGGTGGTCTTCGCCGCCGGCATGGCTACGCGCGGCTTCAGGCCGATCTGCGCCATCTACTCGACTTTTCTGCAGCGCGCTTTCGACTGCATCGTTCATGACGTGGCGCTGCAAAAGCTGCCGGTGCTCTTCTGCATGGACCGCGCGGGCCTCTCCGGCGACGATGGGCCCACGCATCACGGCTTGTTCGACATCGCCTACCTGCGCGGCGTTCCGGAGATGGTCCTGATGGCGCCCAAGGACGAGGACGAACTGGCCGACATGATGGCGACCGCCCTCCAGCTTCCAGGGCCGAGCGCCATCCGCTACCCACGCGGCGTGGGGCCGGGCGTGGCGCGCAAGGCGGAGCCGCAATTGATTCCCGTAGGCAAGGCGGAGGTGCTCCAGGACGGCTCCGACGTGGCGATTCTGGGCCTGGGGCCGATGACTTCGCTGGCTAATGAGTTAGCCGCCCGCCTGGAGCGCAGCGGCCTCTCCGCGGCGGTCATCAATCCGCGCTTCATTAAACCTCTCGACCGCGAGATGCTCGCCGAATACGCCGGCCGCGTCGCCGCTTTCGTCACGTTTGAGGACCATGTGAAGATGGGCGGCTTCGGCTCCGCCGTCATCGAGGCGCTTCAGGAGTTGGGCAGCGCGCTCCCGGTGGTGCGTATCGGCTGGCCCGACCATTTCATCGAGCACGGCAAGGTCGAAGCGCTGCGCGCCAAGTACGGCCTTACCGTCGATGAGGCGCAAGCCCAGGTGCTGCCGCTGCTTGCACATCGCCAGCGGCCTGAGCTGGTGGCGCGATAGAAAGCAGGCCTGATCATCGGGGCGTTAACTCCCACGCTGCTGCCGTCAACTTTTATCTCCGGAGTCCGGGCGCGTTTGACCGCAGGCGCGGAATCCCTTTATGATGACCTAGTTGGTTTTGAGCGCCGGCGCTCTGTTGCGGCTACTGCCAATGCGGCTGCAAGTTGGGCCGCGCATATGAATTGCCCACTCGTTCAATGGTAGGACAGCTGCCTCTGGAGCAGCATATTGGGGTTCGAATCCCTGGTGGGCAGCCACACAAACCAGCCGTTTACCGGATTCTGGATTCTGACTTCCCGCCCTTTACTATCCGCTTGCAGCTTTCTTTCGCGACTCTTTTGGCCAGGCCGCGTCTATATGGTTGGAACGGTTCCTTTAACGCCGGCGGAGTTTACTGGTTCAGGCGTGCGGATTCCGCGAGTCAGACGGGGTTGCCCGCCACTGGCTATACTGATTTTTGGTGTAATCAACACTATGATCAACCCAGCCGCAAGGCTGATTACGTGACGAGGTCAATGAATCCATGAAATCACTCTTTGAACGGCTGCGCGCGCGCCGTCTCGCTTCCGTGTTTGTCTTGCTTGCCACGCTCTCGGCCGCAATCGTGGGCGGTTCTTTTGCCGCACACGGAGTTCGCGGACAAGAGAAGCAGAACTCAAGCGCCGATGCCACTCCACTGAAAGTGGTCAACTCTCAGGTAGCGCCGAACGAATTTGTGAAGATCGCCAAAGAAGTTGGCCCTGCGGTGGTGAACATCAACACCCGGACCCTGCCTAAACAGGCCGCGGACAAGGGCCGCCGCAGCTTTCACGGCCGCGTTCAGCCCGTACCTCAGCAGCCTGGAGATGACGATGAGGATCAGGATCAGCAGCAAGGCCAAAATCAAGGACCGGGGAACTTCCAGGACTTCTTCAACCGCTTCTTCGGCGGGCAGATTCCCGACATGCAAGGCGGAGATGACGGCCAGGTCCGCCAGTCTCTAGGCTCCGGTTTTATCGTCGATCCCAAAGGCTACATCATCACCAATTATCATGTGATCGACAAGGCCGATGAGATTTACGTTAAACTCTCCACCGATCCTGACAACCAGGATTTGGGCCGCAAGGCGCGTGTCATCGGCTTCGACAAGTCGACCGATCTGGCGGTCATCAAGATCGATGCCAGCTCGCCGCTGCCGACGGTGAAGCTGGGCAACTCCGACACGGCGCAGGTGGGCGACTGGGTGGAAGCCATCGGCAGCCCCTTCGCGCTGGCGCAGACCGTCACCGCGGGCATCATCTCCGCCAAGAACCGGACCATAGAGCCGGGCACCAACGGTCAGTTCCAGCACTTCATCCAGACCGATGCGGCCATCAATCCGGGCAACTCCGGCGGACCTCTGCTGAACATGAACGGCGAGGTGATCGGCGTCAATACGGCCATCTTCACGCAGTCGGGCGGCTACCAGGGTCTGGGCTTTGCCATGCCCTCCAACACCGTGGTCGAGGTCTACAACGATCTGATTAGCCCCAGCCACAAGGTGACGCGCGGCTCCATCGGCATCATGTTCCGGCAAGATCTCTCCGGCGCTGTAAACCGCGTCTACGGCTTCAAGAACGGCGTGCTGGTGCAGGAGATTACACCGGGTGGTCCGGCGGAGAAGGCGGGATTGAAGCCGGGTGACATCATCACCACGATTGACGGCCGATCAATCAAAGACGGCGACGATCTGGTGAACGAGATTGCCAGCCGCAGACCGGGTTCGAGCATTCGCCTGGGCCTGCTGAGAGAAGGCAAACCGACCGACGCCACGGTCACGATTGGCGACCGCGACTTGGTATTTGCCGAAAATGGCAAACAAGCCGCCGAAGAGGGTACGAACGAAAAGGGCGATCCGGGTGAGACCAAGCTGGGCATTGTAGTCCGCGAAGTCACTCCGGCCACCGCCGCCAAGCTGCACACTACCGGCGTAGTCATCCAGTCGGTGCGCTCAGGCTCCTTCGCGGACTTGCAAGGACTGGAACCCGGTCTGGTGATCATCCGCATCAATAAACAGCCCACCGGCACCAAGGAAGAGTTCGATGCGGTGGTGAGCAAGCTCAAAACCGGCGATGACGTGGTCTTCGAAGTCATGGACCCGCGCCATCCCGACCAGGGCATCAACTACGTTGGCGGAACGTTGCAGTAACGTTTGGAAATGTCGTGGGTGCCCCACCCTCGCCTGTCATCCTGAGCGAAGTCGAAGGATCTGCTTCTTGCTCACTTGCGGCTAGGGTGGGAGACCACGTGCCCATCCACCTATACCGCTGGATTCCCAGTAGCAAATTGGTTTTATCTTGCCGCCATGCGGGACAATTCGTTAGTATTTACCCATAAGGTCCGGCCAAATCTGATGACCCAGAGGTGAAGCAGCGTGCTTTCTCTACGAGCAAGCCTGGCAGTTGCGCTGTTCTTGGCTCTGACGGCATCCCCGGCCTTAGGAACCACAGAACATTCCGTCCCAGCTAGTAAGACCGCCAAACACCACGCTCACAAGAAAGCCGCGCCCAAATTGCGCGGCCAGCAGGCGATTCTGCCTGACCGCGTCATGGAGATTCAGCAGGCCCTCATTCGCGAGCATTATCTTCCCGGTCCCGCCAATGGTAAGTGGGACGAAACGACCAAGGCCGCCATGCAGAAGTTTCAGTCCGATCAGGGCTGGCAGACGAAGTTGATGCCCGACTCGCGGGCCCTGAAAAAGCTTGGCCTAGGCCCCGATTACTCGAACGCCATCAACGCCAAAAACTCCAGCTTCGCCCCTCCGCCGCCAGCCAGCACCATTCCAGCGGCGCAGGCGGCCGATTTTGCCGATGCCGCGGGCGTGAACCGGTGATTATTCCGGCCTGTTCCATTTCACATAAGAAAGGCCGCCCGAGGGCGGCCTTTCTTGCATATTCTTTGCGCCTCAGAAGTGGAACGCCGGCATTCCTTTCAGCAGGAACTCGTAGCGCGGGCGCAGCGTGTCCGGGCCGGAGGTGATGGTGCTGTCCAGGTGGATGAGCGAGTCGTTCACGTCGTACTTCGGCCACATTGGCAATCCCGGTCCGTTGGGATCGCCGCTCCTGGCGAAGTTGCTCCAATAGCTCATCATCTGATCGCTTAGCTTGCGGTCCTCGGGGCGCCATTCCGCGCCGGGGCGCGTGTCGAGCGTGCCGAAGATGTACTCGATGTCGTCGGAGTGGAAGGCGAAGGTGCCGGGGTGGTATTTGCTGGGCAGAGCACCCAGCTCGAGGTGATACCGATAGACCGGCGACTCTCCTGTCTTGCGGTGCGCCTCAATCCACTTCCAGGTGCTGAAGACGATGAAGCTGTCGCTGCCGTAATCGATGGCCGAACGCAGGGCCTGCGCGTCGGTTTCGGCGGGGTAGAGCGTCAAGAACTCCGCGGCCCGCTCCTTGTAGAGGACGCCAATCATGTCCTTGAACTGATCCGCGGTTATGGGGCGCATGGCGAGGAAACTGCCCTCATCGCGATTCCAGCCGGCCAGCAGCGGCACATGAGCCTGTTTGCCCGCGGCGTATGTGTCTGGGACCGGCTCGGTCAGCAACTTGCCGTCGACGACGGGCCAAAAGCCGCCCTTCCTATTTTTAGCCGCATTCAAGATCTTGTCCGTCGGCAGCGCACGCAACTCCGCCAGTGTAGTTACCCCGAGTGAAGTAACCCACTCTCCATCTAGTTTTTCGCGCGCTTCCAGTGTGTCGGTGGGCAGCGTATCGCCGAAGGCCGCGCCGCTCTCGCCGATAGCCTTCTGGAAGAGTCCGCGGGCTGCCGGAGAGGCCATCAGCGTGCTTACGGCAAAGGAGCCGGCGCTCTCGCCGAAGATGGTCACATTCTCCGGATCGCCGCCGAAGTTCTTGATATTGGCCTTGATCCATTGCAGGGCGGAGACCATATCGAGCAGGCCGTAGTTGCCCGCCGCGCCGTTGGACTCTTTCGCCAGATCGGCAGTCGCCAGAAAGCCAAAAACGCCCAGCCGGTAGTTGATCGTGACCAGCACCACGCCTTTGAGGGGCAAAAAGTCGCCATTATGTCGCGGCTCAGAGCCAGAGCCGCCCGCGTATCCGCCGCCGTGAATCCAGAACATCACCGGCAGCTTACTCTTGGCCTTGGCGTCAGCGGGCGCGTAGACGTTCAGGAAGAGGCAGTCCTCGCTGTTCGCGCCGTCCTGGAAGATCATGTCGTCATAGACATGAAGCTGGGCGCAATGGGCTCCGAATTTGGACGCATCGCGCGCGCCCTTCCACTTGACTGGCGGCTGCGGCGCCTTCCAGCGCAGTTCGCCCACCGGCGGGGCCGCGTAGGGCAGGCCAAGAAAGGCCTTGACCTTGCCATCGTTGAGGGTTTTGCCGTGAGCCTTGCCTTGTTCGGTTTTCACCGTCAGTGGATCGGCTTGAAGCCGGGCAGACAGCCCTGCCACGATCCCCGCAATCGCCAACGTACACACTGTTTTCATTCCAATTCGCATCTTCAAAGCCTCCGCACAACATTGTAGGATGACGGGGCGGCGGCGGCGGGAGTTTCAAAAGGCGAGGCAAGCAGCTGTGTTCACTTCGCAAGGACATCAATCGCCGCGGTCATCGTCCGGGGCGGCATGCAGGCACTGTTGTCGCAGGCCTGATAGCGAAGCCGGGCCTCGACCAGGTGATCGCCGGCCGCTGCCACGATGCGCGCCTGGATAGTGAATTCTCCGCTGTAGACGCTGAGTTTTGTCCTGGGGTCAAGGGGCAGCGTGAACTCAGCGCCGGGAGGGTAGACGGCGCCTTCGAGGCGCACGCCGGAATCTTCGGGAATCGAGAGGGAAGTGGGGATGAGTTCATCAACTTTGGGTGTATGGGAGTTGATGTGCAGTCCCGGCGCGATGCGGAAGTGCAGCGTGATTGTAGTGGCCTTGCCGGCGGGAACGTTGATCTGCTCGGGATAGAGGAACTCGACGGCTGCGGGCTTGAGCGTGGAATGAGTTAGAAGATTCGGCGACTGAGCCTGGGCCAGCAAGCCCGCCAAGGCGATGGCAATCCACATTCCCGATTTAGCTGCAATCATCATTTCATTCCTTCAACTTGCGACTAACTCTGCTAACTCTGCTTCACTAATTCCCCAGCGCCTTCCTGATGTTGGCTTCGATCTCAGCCTTCGAGGTCAGTCCCAGTTGCGCGGCTACCACGATTCCGTTGCGGTCCACAAAGAAGGAGGCGGGCAGTGAGTCGAGGCCGCCGTAGGGCGTGCTGAGGGAGTCGGCGTCGATCAGCACCGGGTATGGCATCTGTTCCTGCTGGACGAAGCGCGCAATCTGCCGCTTTTCGTCGCTCAACTTCTGGGGATCGCCGCGGTCGATGTCGTCCATGGAGATGCCCAGAACCTCAAAGCCCTGCGCAGCGTACTGGTTGCGCAGCTCGATCAGCCAGGGAGTCTCGATCTTGCACGGTGCGCACCAGGTGGCCCAGAAGTTGATCAGCACCGCCTTGCCCTTGTAGCTGGCCAGCGAGCGCTTCTCTCCGCTGAGGTCCTCAAGCGTGAACGCAGGCGCGGGCTTGCCCTGGAGCGGGGTGACGTACTGCGGCGCTCCGCCGGCGGGATTGGCCGCCATTTCACCCTGCGGCGTCATGGCCAGCAGCCGCTCATGAGCCTGCTTGCGGTATTCGAAGTTGGCCCATCCGGCCCAGGCAAAGACGGCCAGGATGAAGAGAACGGTGCCTAGAACGATGGTGTTGCGCTTCACAGGGATTGGCCTCAATTCCATTGTACGGATTCCGCGCCATTTCTTTGTGCTGAGGCATTCCCGGAGCTGGGGAAATGTCAAGAGGGCGACGAAAGACGTGTGCAAAAGGCGAAGAAAGCGGCCATTTCAGGCCAGAATTGGCTGTTTCAGGCCCAAAAAACAGGCTAAATCCGGGGTTTGCAGTTACCAGTTAATCAATAGAAAGATAAGTTAACTTATTGAATCTATGCGCGTTAGATCAAATATCGATGCGAAAAACGGCCTCCGAAGGGTAGGGGGGGTGGGGGTCGGACGGGGGTACGGACCGGGCACATCCCTGACAGATTGTCACGAGTCGGAGGTCCTGCGGGTTCATTCTTCCATTGTGCGCCAGGAATAGGAAATAATCGGCAAACTACTTTCCGGCGATTTCGCTGCCCGAGCAAAGCGCCTCCGCCGCACGGCGGGCACCGAAACTGTTACCATCAATAACCGATGAGCGAAGAAGGAAATCAGCCCAACCAAACCGATCGTGAAGTAGCCCGCACTCTTGCGCCTGCGGCGTTGGTGCGCACCGAGGCAGCGGCGCTGGAAGCCCTGGCCACGCGCCTGGAAGGACCGATGGCCGCGGCCTTCGACCGGGCCGTCGAGCTGATTCTGCGCTGCGGCGAGGAGCGTGGGCGCGTTGTGGTCACCGGCATGGGCAAGAGCGGGATTATTGCGCAGAAGATCGCCGCCACGCTCAGCTCCACCGGCTCTCCGGCCTTGTTTCTGCATCCCGCCGAGGCGGTGCATGGCGACCTGGGCGTGCTGATGGCGGGCGATGTGGTAGTGGCGCTCTCGGCCAGCGGCGAGACCGAGGAGATTCTACGGCTGCTGGCTATGCTCAAGCGCAAGGGCGACTCTCTGGTCAGCCTCTGCTGCCGTCTGGATTCGACTCTGGCGCGGGCCAGCGATGTGGCTCTGGATTGCGGCGTGGAGCGCGAGGCCTGCGGGCTGAATCTGGCGCCTACGGCCTCGACCACCTCGATGCTGGCGCTGGGCGATGCGCTAGCCATCGCGGTGAGCCTGCGCAAGGGCTTTCGCGCGGAGGATTTTGCCGAGCTGCATCCCGGCGGCAAGCTGGGCAAGCGACTAGCCAAGGTGCGCGACCTGATGCACTCCGGCGACGCCGTGCCGGTAGTCAGCCCCACAACGCCCATGACCGACGTGATCTACGAAATGTCGTCAAAGAAACTGGGCGTGACCACCGTGCAGGAAGAGGGCCAACTGCGCGGCGTTATCAGTGACGGCGATCTGCGGAGATTGCTGGAGCGTGAAGGCGGCGCGGCGCTCAGCAAGACCGCCGGAGAAGCGATGAACGCTCATCCCCGCACCATTGCCGCCGAGGAGCTGGCCGCCACGGCGCTGGCGATCCTGGAAGAGCGCAAGATTACTTCGCTGGTTGTGGTGGACGCGGCGGGGACCGTCGAAGGCGTGCTGCATCTGCACGATCTGTGGGGCGTGGAGCTGATCTAAAAGCAGGGAACAGTGAACCGGGAATCGAAGGCCTACCGCCCGTCTACAATCAACAGAGATGGCCGACACGCTTTATCTGAGTCTGTGGTATCCGAATCTGCGCCTTGCCGAGCTTCCAGGCAAGCTGACGGCGGTGCTGGGCGCCTTTGCCGCGCATAGCGGCGAGGCGCGTGTCTATTCGGCAACGGTCTGGCCGATCAATTGGAATGAGTCGCCGGTCTTTCAGCAGGTTTATGGACGAAGAGCCGGAGCGGGTGGCGACGGAGCCGTCGAGTTGGGCGTGGAGCCGCGCCTGGCAGTGGAAGATGCGCTGGAGCTGTTGCACGACGACTTCGCCTACGAGTTCCAGATCGGGTGGAGTTTGTGGGAGCTGGAGACGGGCGGTGAAGCAGGTCCTTCGACTGCGCTGCGCTCTGCTCAGGATGACAGTGCAATGGGAAGGTTGGACGCGCGCTGGGCGCGGGAGCCGCGGCTGGTGCGGGTGACGGGCTTTGGGCCGCTCTTTGACGAGGGCGCTTACGAGGCCGACGGTCACATCCGCGTGGACTTCGGTACGGATGCGCCCTTTCTGGAAGAGGATTTGGAACTCGATTCGGTAGCCGCACGGCACGTGGAAGAGAATGTGCGCCAACTGGTGGAGTTGACCGCGGCCGTCGAGAAGGCTTCGGGAGCGACGGCGCGCCTGTTGTGGAGCGAGCTAGGCGAAAGCCTTGCGCAGCGTCTGGCGGCACGGCTCAGGGGGGCGAACTGACCGTGCGAGTGACCATTGAGCGAATGCGGACGCTGGTGCTGGGAGCGGGAGTTCTGCTGGTGGCGGCGCTGGTGGTCTTTCTTGCGGTGGGCAAGTGGAAGAATCCCTTCAATCGGCGCGATCTCCCCCAGCGATTGGGGATAGATATTCAATCTGACTCCGGGGGCGTTACCTACACGCAGGCGCACGGCGGGCAGACACTCTTCAAGATTCACGCCTCGAAGGTCGTTCAGTTGAAGAAGGGCAATGCGCTGCTGCACGATGTGAAGATCGAGCTGTACGGCGCAGACGGCAGCCGCGTTGACCGCATCGAGGGCGGTGAATTTGAGTACGACCAGAAGGCGGGCACGGCCATCGCCGCCGGTCCGGTGGAGATTACGTTGATGCGGCCAGGCGTAGCGCCGGCCATTGCGCCCAAGGCCACGCCTGAGCAGGCGGTGAAGGACAAGCCCAAGAGCGCTCCGGTGGCCTTGGTGGCCGAAGCCGCGGCGCGGGGCCAGATTCATGTGAAGACCAGCGGCCTCACCTTCGACCAGAAGAGCGGAGTGGCGACGACCAGCCAGCGCGTTGATTTTTCCATGGTGCAGGGAGCGGGCAGCTCGATGGGCGCGACTTTCGACTCGCAGAAGGGTCTGCTGGTACTGGAGCGGGCAGTGGAAGTGACAGCGAAGCGCGGCGAGGAGACGGTCCAGATTCATGCACAGCACACGGAGTTCGAGCGCGGGAGCCTGCTCTGCCGCCTGCACGCGGCCACGGCCGACTATCAGGGCGGGGAAGCGACGGCTGGCGATGCGAAGATACTCTTCCGCGAAGATGGATCGGCGGTGCGGCTGGACGCGATGAACGGATTTACGCTGACCACCGCGACCGGCGGCCATCTGACGGCGCCCACCGGGCAGATGGATTTTGATGAGCACAACCAGCCTCGCCACGCACGCCTGGTGGGCGGAGTGACGATGGACTCGGCGAGTGATTCTGAAAACGGCGACCGGAGGCAGCAGTTGCATGGGACGGCGCCACAGGCGGAACTCGAATTCACCGCGCAGGGCAAGTTGCGCCACGCGCATCTGGAGCTGGGCGTGACGATGGACAGCGAGGTACACACTGAGCAAGCCGGCCAGCCGCAGCGGCTGAGTCGCCACTGGCGTTCGCCGATTACGGACGTGGAGTTTCGCGACTCCGGTCATGGACAGATCGAGCCTGCGACGGTCCACGGAACAGGCGGCGTAGCGATTACCGGCGAGAGCCAGCGCGGCAATGCAGCGGCTGTGCCCTTCCGGATATTGGCGGACGATCTGACGGGCGCGTTTGGTCCGGCTTCCATGCTGACCGCAATGAACGGAGTCGGCCACGCGAGCATCGAGGAGACTACGGAGACGGGAACGCGTCAGACGACGACCGGCGACCGACTCGAAGCCCATTTCGCGGTTTCGGCCGGGCCAGGCGCAAAGCCGGGGCAGGGCGGCGAGGCGCAGATTCAATCGGCTACGGTTGAAGGCCATGTGGTGCTGACGCAGACGCCGGCGGCCAAGCCGGGAACGCCTCCGCCGGCGATGCTGCGGGCTACCTCAGGCCGCGCCGACTATGCGGGTGCAGGCGAGTGGCTGCATCTGACCGTGAATCCGCGCGTTGAAGACGGCGCTCTGCAGCTTACCGCCGACAAGGTGGACGTTTCCCGCGCCTCGGGCGATGCTTTTGCGCACGGCAATGTGAAGGCGAGCTGGAGCAACGTTAGCGCGGCAAGCAATGGAGAGCAGGGAAGGCCCATGGGCGGCGTGGCTCTGGGCGGGCAGGGCCCGGCGCATGTCGTCGCCGCCGAGGCGCAGTTGCATCAGGCGACCGGCGAGGCCACCTTCCGTGGGCAGGCGCGGCTCTGGCAGCAGGCCAACTCGGTAGCCGCGCCGGTGATTGTGCTGGACCGGGAGCGGCAGACTCTGGTAGCGCGTACGATGGATGCGGCTGAGCCGGTACGGGCTGTGCTGCTGAGCGCGGGAGGGGCTACGCCGGGAAACGACGCCGCGAAGACCAGTTCGCCTTCCGTGATCCGGGTGCGCGGAGGCGACCTGAAGTACTCCGACGCCGAGCGCAAGGTGGTGATGCGCTCAGGCGTTTTGGACAAAGTTGTGGCCGAAACCGGAACGGCAACCTCGTCGTCCGATGAAATGGAGGTCGTGCTGCGACCGGCGGGCAAAACTGCGAGTAAAGACGGCGGACAGGCGCAGGTGGACCATATAACGGCCCGCGGCCATGTCGTATTGATCTCTCAAGGCAGGCGTGGAACTGGCGAACAGTTGGTCTACACCGGCGCTACGGGTGAGTATGTCCTGACCGGTACGGCGGCCGTGCCGCCCAGGATGAGCGATCCGGCGCGGGGTACGGTGACCGGCGAGGCATTGATCTTCCATAGCGGCGATGACAGTGTTAGGGTTGAGGGTGGCGGTAAGAAAACGGTTACTGAAACCACGGCGCCAAAGCGAAGCGAGTAGCCATCTTTCTTGCAGAGATGGGCTCTGAATCGACAGGCGGGGCAATGAATACGCCGGTCGAGAGATTCCGATGTTCAACGCACGTGCACAAGCTGCACCGAGGAGTGATCGAAATGCATTCATTTTTTTCAATCAAATGGCGCTGTTTCCTGGCGGTATTTTCACTGTTGGCGGGCTTTACGCTTGCCGTTTCCGCGCAGGCGCCTGCCACTGCCACGGAGGATCTCAACACATTGGCTCATCGTATCCTCAACACAGGGATCGTTACGAGCAGCCTGAAAGCCGAGGGTCTCAAGCCCTGGCACATGAAGGCTGACCTTCAGCTTACGCAGCCGGGTAAGTCGAAGCCGGATAGCGCATCGCTCGAGGTGTGGTCGATGGGGCCGTACCAATGGAAGCGCGTCTATACAGGCAAGGATCGGCATTACTACGGCTCGGAGTGGAGCGTCTCGCGCTTTGAACAATATCGCACCAAGCCCGACGACGGCGGCTTTGATCCATCAACCCTCAACCGCCATGCGGCGCGTCCGGTCATCGACCCGCTTTATTTGGCGGGCAATATTCAGCCCAACTATGAGATGACGATCAAAAGCGCCTCCCAGGATGGGGTAGCGCTGAAATGCGTCCTGGTGGCCAATCCTTCCGATTACAATGTCGACCAGACTAACCCGGTTTCTCTGTTTCCGACAGTGTGTTTCGACAGCGATATGCATCTGCGGGTGGTTTCATCCTCCGATGCCGCCGTGAAGTACGATGACATTCAGTCCTTTCAGAATCGCTCCGTTGCCCGGGATGTGAAGGTCGTTGTCAGGGGCGCGCAGGTTGCGGAGATAAAGGTGACCTTACTGGAGGAGTGGACGGGCGCCGATGCTGCGCAATTGAAGCCGGGCAAAGGTACTGTTGCAGAGCCGTACAGGATCGAACCGGGAATGCCTCAACCGGAATCTGTCTACGAAGTAGGATTCCCGCCGCCGACCAAAAACGGGGGTCAATTTGGCGGAGGCAGCTTATACTATAGCGGTATGATCACGGTTCCCATCCTGATTAAAAAGGACGGCAGCGTGAAGGTGATTACAAAGGAGATGATGGCGGACGATCGAGTGAAAGATGCCGCGGAGGACGCGATCAACCACTGGAAATACAAGCCGTACCTTGTGGACGGTCAGCCGGTCGAGGTGGGCTTTATGGTGCATTACGACCTGGACAAGCCGTTTGTTCCCTCCTATAAAAGCCCGAAGGTCAAGCCGGCCGCGGCCGCGCCAAAGCAATAATCCCTTCCCTTGCGAGGAAGCCGTGAGAGCGGCTTCCTCGCAGACAGTTCTTCCATCCACAAAGATATCTTCGTTAGAGACTGCGGTGCCGAGATGAAATGTGCGGTATCCTCGCCTCCGCTCTGCCTAGGAAGTGATACGCCCATCATGCATTTTTGTGCCCAGGGTGATAGATTTATTTGTTGACGTATGGACGGGATGCCCACTCGATGGAAACACTGATCGCCGAGGGAATCGGCAAGAGCTACAAGGGACGGCAGGTGGTCCGCGGAGTAGACCTGAAGATCTCGCGCGGCGAGGTGGTGGGGTTGCTGGGGCCAAACGGCGCCGGCAAGACCACGATCTTTTACATCATCGTGGGACTGGTGCAGCCGGAGACCGGGCGCGTGCTGGTGGACGAAGAAGAGATCACGCAGTTGCCGATGTACCTGCGCGCGCGCAACTTCGGCATCAGCTACCTGCCCCAGGAGCCTTCTGTCTTTCGCAAACTGACCGTCGAGGAGAACATTCAGGCGGTGCTGGAGGCGCAGCCGTTAGGCAGCCGGGAGCGGCGGACGCGGACCGAGCGGCTGATCCACCAGTTGAATCTGGGCCACATTCGCACTACGCGAGGTTACGCGCTTTCCGGCGGCGAGCGGCGCCGGGTGGAGATTGCGCGCTCGCTGTGCATCCAGCCCAGCTTCATTCTGCTCGACGAGCCGTTTAGCGGCATCGACCCCATCGCCGTGCTGGAGCTGCAAAAAATCATCTTCGATTTGAAGGCCGGCGGCATCGGCGTGCTGATCACCGACCACAATGTGCGCGAGACCTTGAGCGTAACCGACCGGGCCTATATCATCGCCGAAGGGAGGATTTTCCGCTCCGGTACGCCGCGCGAGCTGGGCAACGACGTTGAGGTTCGGCGGGTTTATCTGGGCGAAGGATTCAAGCTGGGTTGAAGCGAGCAGCCGCGGGGCAATGGCTGAAGAGCGGTTGACGGCAATTCGGTTTTAGTCAATGCTCTTGCGGGACAAAGATTCGCTACAATTCCAGACATAGAATTCCGGATTGAGTGCCGCCCAATCCGGAACGGTTGGCACGGCTTGCGGCATTTTAACCTTTAGCTTTTTTCTCACCCCAGTAGACTAACGGTGAGTCGAATCGGGAATAGGTCCTTCTTATGGCGCTACTGCAACCCAAATTGAGCCTGAAGGTCGCACAACGCCAGATCCTGACTCCGGGTCTGATGCAGATGGTGAGCGTTCTTGCGCTCAACAAGCTCGAACTCAAGGAGATGATCGATGCCGAGATGGTCGAGAATCCCGTCCTGGAGGAGATTGACGAGACGGTTCCGATGCTGGATGAGGTTGCGGGCCGCGAAGTGCGCCTGGAACGCGGGGCTGAGGAGCGCGAGATCGTGGAGCCGGCGGCCCCGCCCAAGGACTCCTTCAACGAAGTCGACTTCGGATCGTACTTTCAGGACTACCTGGACCCCGGTTATCGCACACAGCCGGAGTACGAAGAGAGCGATAAGCCCTCGTTTGAGAACTTTCTCTCCCAGCCTACAACTCTGGCCGATCACTTGGCGTGGCAGTTGGGAGCTATGACCCTGGAGCCCAGCCTGCACGAGGCGGTGGAGTTCATCATTGGCAATCTGGACGAGGATGGCTACCTGGCCGGCAGCGAAGAAGAACTGGCGGCAGCCTTCGGCAACGCTGAGGGAGTACCGGAAAAGCAAGCGGCGCTTGAGCTGCTGCGGCGCGGCATCGACCTGGTGCAGCAGCTTGACCCGGCCGGCGTGGGCGCCCGTGACCTGCGCGAATGCCTGCTGATTCAGATTGCCGCCCAGCAGCAGGAGTTTGCCCTGTTGTTTGCCCGGCACTCGGCCGAGCCGGATGTGCCGGAGGAGAATCTCCATCGCAGCTTCCGCGCCGAGGCCGAGGCCCAGCTTGAGGAGCGGCGGCGCAGCATGGAAGTGGCGGCGCTGATTGTGGACCGGCACCTGCATCTGTTGCAGAAGCGCGACGTGAAGGATCTGGCGCGAGCGGCGCAGATTACTACCGTCGAAGCGCACATCGGGATTGAGTATATCCGCACCCTTGATCCCCGGCCCGGCCGCCAATACAACCGCGAACAGTCGCGGCTGATCGAGCCGGACGTGGTCTTCATCAAGCGCGGCACCGAGTGGGTGGTCTCCATGAATGAGGAGGACATGCCCAGTCTGCGGCTTAGCCGCCGCTACCGGCAGATGCTCACCGCCGAGGGCACCGACAAAGAGGTGAAAGACTACGTGAAGGAGCGCTTCCGCTCAGCGCTGCAACTGATGCGCAATATCGCCCAGCGCAAGAGCACGATCCTGCGGACCTGCGAAGTGATTGTGCGCCGCCAGCTAGATTTTCTCGAGTCGGGCATCGAGGCTCTGCGGCCGATGATGATCAAGGAGGTAGCCGAGGAGATCGGCGTTCACCCCTCGACGGTGAGCCGCGCGGTGGCCAACAAGTATGCGCACACGCCGCAAGGGGTCATCGAGCTGCGCTTCTTCTTCTCCGAGGGGTCGAACGGGCCGGAGGGCGCTGACACGCCGCTGCTGGTGCTCAAGCGCAAGGTCCGCAAGCTGATCGAAGAGGAAGATGCGCGCCATCCGCTGACCGACGACCAGCTGGCGGCCCTGCTCCAGTCTCAGGGCATCCAACTGACCCGCCGCACCGTGGCCAAGTACCGCGAGGATATGAACATCCCCAGCACCCACCAGCGCCGCCGCCGGGAGGGGTGACGACAGTTCTCAGTTAAATTCTTCGCGGGTTTGGCGGATTGTCAAGCACTATCGCATTGATATCAATCTGATGTTGGAAGGCAATTCAGTTTAATTGCTGAGAAATGAGAACTGACAACAGACCACTGATCGTGTAGAATCCGAAGTTCTCCAACCTTTTCTTTGGCTGCGAGAAGAGCAAGAAGCGGAGGCTGACCATGGAAGTGGAGTACACCGCCAGGCAAGTGAGGATCTCCAAGGCTCTGCGCGCGCAGGCCGAAGAGGGGATGGAACGGATTGCCCGCATTCTGGGCAAAAGCGCGCGCGCCAGCGTTACGTTTAGCGCGCAGAAGCGCCAGCAGATCGCCGAGGTGACGATCCAGGCCCGATTGCAGACCATCGCAGCCACCGGCAAGGCCGACACACTGGAGTCGGCGCTGCGTCTGGCCCTGGCGCATGCCGAAAGCCAGGCGCGCCGTCATCGCGACCGGCGGATGACGAGCAAACGGCTGCCGACGGAAGAGAAGGTGCTTACCGCGCCTCCGGTCTCCCGGCCCAAAGCTCGCGCCGCCCAGCAGGATGAGGAGGCCGCGGAGGCCAAGCCTGCTCGTGCCCGCAAGAAGGCCAGCACAGTGATCGCCGTGCACTCATTCCCAGCGGGCAAAACAGTCGTCGAACCGCACATTGTCTCCGCCAGCGAGGCCGTTGTTTTGAAGCCTATGACCATCGAGGAGGCGGTTAAAGAGGCCGAGTTCCGCGACCGCGACCTGCTGATCTTCCGCAATCTCACAGGTGAACAGTATGTGCTCCATCGCCGCCGCGACGGCCAGATGGAGCTGGTGGAGCTTCCCTAGAACCTGGGCCTGTTCTCGAAATGCAGGCGTCAATCAACACCCACCCGAGCCGCAATAACAAATATGCGGCGAGGGTGGGGCACCCGTGCCGGTCAAGCTTCCCTGGAGGAACGCGCATTTGAATCTTGCGGATAACTCGGACTACGCCCGGCAGCGGCTGGCAGATGATGTGCTCGCCAACCTTTCTGAGGCTGTGGTTGTCGAGCGCGGCAATCGTGTGGTCTATGTGAACGCGGCTTTCACGCGGATCTTCGGCTACACAGCCGGGGAGATCATCGGAGCAAGACTGAGGGATTTCATTGTTCCGGAGTTGCGGCAGAAGGAGTACGAACTGGTTGCGGCGGAGTTGGCTCGATTTGGGTTTGTTTCGCAGGAAACCGTGCGCAAGAGCAAGGGCGGCGGGCTGGTGGATGTAGCTTTCGAGGCCCGGCCGCTGCAGTTGAACGGCGAGAAGGACGGCTTGATTTTTACTTTCCGCGACATCGGCGAACGCAAACGGATGGAAGGCAAGCTGCAATACGATGCACTGCACGACACGCTGACCGGGTTGCCCAATCGCGCGCTTTTTCTGGACCGTCTGAGTCTGGCGTTTTCTCGCCGTTTGCGGAGCCGAGGCCAGAATTGCGGCGTGCTTTTTCTTGACCTGGACCGCTTCAAGGAGATCAACGACTCGCTGGGGCACGCGGCGGGCGACGAGTTGCTGATCGCGGTTGCCGAGCGGCTGCGCGCCTCCTTGCGCATGCAGGACACGGCGACCCGCCTGGGCGGCGATGAGTTTGCCATCCTGGTGGAGGGCATTTTGTCAATCTCTGACATTGAGCATATGGCCGTTCGCGTTCTGGGGGCGATGGAGCGTGAGTTTGTCGTAAGCGGCCACTCCCTCCATATCGGGGCATCGATTGGCGTGGCCATGGCCGGTCTGGACCACTTGGCCCCCGAGATGCTGATCCGCGATGCCGACTTTGCCATGTACCGAGCCAAACAGGCGGGCGGAGGACGCATCGAGATCTTCGACAAGAAGCTGAAGGTTGCGGTTACCCGTTTGCAGGAGCGTGAGCTGGAATTGCGCCAGGCGCTGAACAAGCGCCAGTTCGAAGTCTGGTATCAGCCGATCTGCGGGCTCCGGACGGGCAAGCCACAGACCGTAAAGCTGGAAGGCTTCGATTCGCTGCTTTGTTGGCGCCGGGCAGACGGCTCGCTGGCAAGCTTCCGGGACCTGCTGCCCGTTGCCGAGGAGACCGGGCTATCGATAAGCCTGGGCCGCGAGACGATGGAGGCGGTCTGCAGCCAGTTGCGGAACTGGACCGAAGCACTGCCGCAATCGCAGTTGACACTGGCCATCCATCTGACGAAACGGCAGTTCTACCACCCTGATCTGATTGCTCTGGTGAAGAGGACGCTGGCGGCCAGCGGCGCCGATCCGGCGCGGCTTCTGTTTGAGGTAGGGGAGAGTGCTTTCAGCGAGAATCCGGAGGTGGCCCTCGAACTTCTTAAGCGGCTGCTCGGATGCAATGTGCGCCTGGCGATAGACGACTTTGGCTCTGGCCTTGCGCCGTTGAGCCATCTGGCGCGGCTGCCCATCGACGTGCTGAAGCTGGACCCCAGGCTGACTCTGGCCGCAACTTCGACCGGCCACCAAGTAGCTGTTCTGGAGTCGCTGATTCACCTGGGGAATGAGCTGGGAATGCGGGTGGTGGCGCAAGGGGTTGAGACGCCGGAGCAACTGGGGGCGCTCATTCGCATGGGTTGCGAACTGGCTCAGGGGCCGCTTATTTCGCCTGCGTTAGAGCCGGTGGCAGCGCAAAGGCTCGCCGAGCTGGGTAGTTGGAAGTTTGCGCCCGAGGCATGAATCGGCCATTGCCGCTTTTCCACAGGCAGACAAAATTGACCTCATATTTCGGTTTTCAGTGTACGATGTGGCCATGGCTCCTTCTTCACAGCCCGCGAACCACATTGCCTCGATGCGCAAGGAGGCCAAACCGGTCAAGGAACTGGTCATTGTCACGGGAATCTCCGGCTCCGGCAAGGCTTCGGCGCTAAGGGCCTTTGAAGATCTGGGCTTTCACGCCGTGGACAACCTGCCCCTGGAGCTGCTGCCGGATTTTGCCACTCTGGTGGAAAAATCCTCCGAGGTGGAGCGAGCGGTGATAGTGGTCGATGTCCGTGAGGGCCAGACCCTGGACCGCCTCCCGGAGATTCTCAAAGGCGTGAAAAAACTACTGCGCACGCGCGTGGTCTTTCTGGACGCGCAGGACGCGGTGCTGGTGCGGCGCTACTCCGAGACCCGCCGGCCGCATCCGCTGGGCCGGCAGGAGACGGTCTCGCGCTCCATCGTCGAAGAACGGCAACTGCTGGACCCCATCCGCAACGTCGCCGACACGCTGATCGACACCTCGAACTTCAACGTACACGAGCTGCGCGCCCACATTCAGGACCGGTTTGGCCAGGAAGAAGAGACCAAGCGCCTGCTGGTTTCGTGCCTAAGTTTTGGCTTTAAGAACGGCGTTCCGCTGGATGCGGATATGGTCTTCGATGTGCGCTTTCTGCCCAACCCGCATTTTGTGCCGGAGTTTCGCAAGCTGACCGGCCTCGACCCCAAAGTGGCAGCCTATGTACGCGGGTTTCCGCAGACCAGAGAGTTTTTAACCAGGGTCTCGGACCTATTGCTTTATCTTCTGCCGCACTATGTGGAGGAAGGCAAGAGCTACCTGACCGTGGCCTTCGGCTGCACCGGCGGCCAGCACCGCAGCGTGATGATGGTCGAGGAGATCACCGCGGAACTGAAGCGCGCCGGCTATCAGGTGAAGGCGCTGCACCGGGATACGCAGCGGTGAGCGACCATCTTATTCTGATTACGCTGCTGGTCAAGCTGGGCGTAGTGGCCTCGGTGGCTAGCGTGCTGGCGCGGGTCACCACCTTCCGGCGGCTCTTCTTTGCCGAGCAGCGCCGGCCCCGGCAAACCCTGGCGCTGCTGGCGTTCTTTCTGGTTCCGCTGACGCTGGGAGTTTGGATTCGGATTGCGGTGCCCAACTTCCTGGCCGCCGACATCTCCTTCGAGACGATCATCCTGCTGGGCCTGCTGTTGGGGCCGGAGTGGGCGATGCTGGGCGGGCTGGCTCTCTCGGCGCCGGCGGTCTATCACCACGAGTATCTGGCCCTGCCCTTCAATGCGGCGTTGGGCCTTGTAGCTGGACTGCTGGGCCGCTTTGTCGAGAAGGAGGAGATCTGGTCGTTCACGCCCTTCATCGACCTGAGCCTCTACCGCTGGGTGCGCCGCAACCTGCGCCAGCCGCGCATCGACCGCCAGTTCCTCATGCTCTTTCTCATCGTGGCGGCAGAGGCCTGCCGGGACTGGATCGCCCACGCCTATCCCCAGCGGCTTTTTGCGCTCGTTGCCAGCCAGTTCTGGGTACAGGCGCTGGTGTGTTTGTGCGCGCCCATCAACGTGGGCATCGCGCTCAAGGTGTGGAATACGCTGCGCATCGAGATGAAGCTTGAAGAGCAGAAGCGTCTGCTGCTCGAAGCCCGGCTCGACGCCCTGCAGCGCCAGATCAATCCGCATTTTCTCTTCAACACTCTCAACTCCATCGCCTCGCTGGTGCGTGTCAAGCCGGAGCTGGCCCGCGAGATGATCGTAAAGCTGGGCAACATTCTGCGCGCGCTGCTCAAGGAGCACGACAGCTACGTGCCGCTGAGCGAGGAGCTCAAGTTTACCGACGATTATCTCGACATCGAGGTGGTGCGCTTCGGCGCCGACAAGCTGCGCGTGGAAAAGGAGATCGACCCGCGGACGCTGGGGGTTCTGGTGCCCAGCATTCTCTTGCAGCCGCTGATCGAAAACAGCATCAAGCACGGCCTGGAGCCGCGCCTGATGGGAGGAACGGTCACGCTCCGAAGTCAGCTCAATGGCGGCCGGGTGCGCATCGAAGTGGCCGACGACGGCGTGGGCATGGGCAACCAGCCGGCCTCGGCGCTTCGCCGCACCGGCGCGGGCATCGGCATGAAGAACGTGCAGGAGCGGCTGGAAGTCCTCTACGGCAACCAGGCCAGCTTCAGCGTGGTCAGCAATCCGGGCCGCGGCACGCTGGTTTCGATTGAAATTCCGGCCGACCTGCCGGCGCTTTAAGCGAGACTCTTGCTGGAAGCTGCTGCGCGCCGGCGTCCGATACGCGCGACAAGCCACTGTTCGTATTCGTCCTTGACGGTTAATCCTGGCTTTTTGGTCGCTCTGTTGGGCTGGGCAAGATAGCGGATCCATGCCTCGTGGTCTTCCGCGGTGGCTTCGGCAATGGCGACATGGACCGGGATGCCATTGACCGCGGCGGCAGCCGGAACCTTCTTCTTCTTCACATCCTTCTTCTGTGCGTTCCCGCTGAAAAGCCAGTCGCGTTCAAAGGGCGCCATGGCGGGAATGCAGTAACGAATCAAACCGAAGAATGGAATATAGTGACGTCCGACAGTGAGGCCAATGACAACAATCAAACAGGCCAGATGGGTAATCATTGTCGAAAATATGGGCAGAGAGAAGCCCGTCTCGTGTTCTGCTGTAATTACAAGCCACGCAAGAAAAAGGTGATACGAGATAAGAATGTATGCGTAGGTTGCCCATGTCCCCTCAAACAAATATCGAGCCACCACGAATCCGATCAAGCTACTGATGATGAATGCGGCTCCATTCTTGCTGGCCAACAAACCCATAACTTCCTCCTTCTTCGTATTTCACACCGGTTCTAAGTTGTGATCATGGGAATCGAATTGATGATCCCATCTTCTTATTTGCCTGTCAATTGGAATCTGGATTGGGAAATTGCCAGATTGTTCCAGCAACGGATGGATTCAACCCTTTCCAGCGCGATGCACAGCCCCTCGCGCTATCCTCGAAGCATGGTGCGATTCACGGTGCTGGCGTCGGGGTCGAAGGGGAACGCTACGGTTCTCTCCGGTGGACGGACGCGCATCCTGGTGGACTGCGGGCTGAGCTGCCGGGAGCTTTTCCGGCGGATGCGGCAGGTGGGCGAGGAGCCGGAGACGCTGGACGCCATCCTCATCACTCACGAGCACGCCGACCACGTGGGCGGGGTCGCCGTGACGGCGCGCAAACTGGGCATTCCTGTGTACTTTACCGAGGGCACGCACCGCGCCTGGATGCGCTGGATTTCGCCGCGCCGGCAGATGACATACGCCCAGTGGCTGGAGCAGATTCGCCGCCAAGCCGCGGAGCGCCAGGCGGAGGCCGACGTGGAAGTCGAAGAAGGAGATCCTGACGAAGGCGATGTTGTCGAAGTTGCGGAGGACTCGCAGGAGCCCGTCGAGCCGGCTAAGGCAAAAGACCCCACATGGCTTCCGGCGGTCGAGTTCTTCCAGGCCGGAGAGCCCTTCGAGATTGGCGACATCAGTATCAGCCCCTTCACCATTCCCCACGACGCCGCCGACCCGGTTGGATTTGTCTTCCAGGCCGAGGGGGTACGGATGGGCTTTGCCACCGACCTCGGCTACATTCCTCCCAACGTCAAGGCGCAGCTCAAGAGTCTGGACCTGCTGCTGCTGGAATCCAACCACGATCTGGAGATGCTGCGCGACGGCCCTTATCCCTGGGCTGTCAAGCAAAGGGTGATGTCACGTGTAGGACACCTCTCCAACGAGGCGGCGGCGGAGTTCCTGGAGAAGAGTTACGACGGTCAGGCAGCCTATGTGATTCTTGCGCATCTCTCTGAAAGCAATAATCTTCCTGAGTTAGCCAGGGTGACGGCTGAGCGCGCGCTGATCGGCCGGGCGAGCCTGATGGCCAACCGCCTGCTGCTGGCTGTGCAAAATGAACCACTTTTTCCTATTGTTTTTTGAAGATATAAGTTACAATGGAAGGAGACGTGTATCACTCTGTACCAGGTTAGGTTGGCCGGGAACGTGCCGAGGCTGAGGTCAAGGCGAGGCGGAGTTGATGGGGGCGCCACCGAACTCAAGGGCGGTGGAAAAGCCACAGATTAAAGCCTTTCGGGCCACGTGAGCCGCGCGGGAACAAGGCGGCGGGACACATCCTTTGCAAAGTGAGTCGTTAATCTATGGCTAGAACAAGATGCACAGACAGAGTCGCAGGCGCCATCCTGGCAAGTTGGCGATATGACATCTCCGGGATCTCTCCGGAGATGCGCAAGGACTACGAGCAGCATTTTGCCGAATGCCCCCATTGCAGAGCACGGCAGAAGTTCCACCGCAGCCTGGATGTAACGCTTACCGTTCTTACCTCTACGGCGATCTTTTTCTTCCTCTTCGCGCTGGCGGTTCTCAAGCACATCAAGCCGCTGGAGCATATGGCCTTTAACGTTTTCGGCCTGGATGTCGCCGACACCTACCATATGCTTTTCTCGGCCGGGATCGCGGGGCTTTGTTTCTCGGTGATCGCCCTGGCGCTGGTGCTGACCACCACGCCGGTACCAACTTATCTGGGCGGCATTGCCGCTGAGCGGGTCCGGCTGATCGAAGAGCGGCTGCCGGAGGCCATCAAGGCGCTTCGTCCGCGCTAGTGTTGACACGAAATTCAAACCCAGAGCCTCCCCATGCGGGAGGCTCTTATGCGTGCGGGGCGGTATGGAGATTGCCTGAATGACAGCCAGGACGGTTGCAGGGCGGCGGCTGCCGGGGCTCACGGTGGGGGATGGGTTCACGCGGCATCCCTTCGACGAGGAGTTCGGGGTGCGCACCAGTGGGCTGGTAGCCGGGCGGCACTTGAAGAGCGGGCACCGCCATGACCGCCATGCGACGGCTTACTACGGGGTTGCGCCGTCGGTCTTCCGGGCGCTGGTGAAGCGCTGGCAGCGGAGCCGGCCGGCTGCGGAGATCGAGGAATTCCGCTTTCTCGATGTGGGCGCGGGGATGGGCCGGGCGCTGCTGCTGGCTGCCGAGCTGCCTTTTCACGAGGTGGTGGGAGTGGAACTCAATCCCACACTGGCGCGGATTGCCCGGAGGAATCTGACGGTTTGGCGAGCCACGGGGCGTGCGCGTGCGCCGATGCGCGTAGTTTGCGGCGATGCGGTGGAAATCCGGCTTCCTCTGGAACCGTGTCTGGCGTTTCTCTTCAATCCATTCGGCGCGCCGGTGATGCGGCGGCTGCTGACGGCCTGGAGTAATGCTCTCGCTGGGTATGCAAGACCGCTCGACATTCTGTATGTGAACAATGAGCAAGAGAGTGTGCTGGAGCGGCAGCCGGGATTTACGAGGCTGTTTCTGGGCAAGGTGCGGCGTTCCGCGGCGGATACGATTGCCGACCACAGGATCATGGCGAACCAGCCGGAGGGGGAGTATACGTCCGCAAATTACGAGGACTGCTCAATGTGGCGCTGGGTGGGTTGAAGCATTGTCAATTCGGTAATCCAATATGCGCCCCCCACCGCTCTAATTGCGTTCTGAGCCTCCAGAAAACCCTCGGGTAATGGCGGCGGTGCTATTCCCGCCTGGATTCGCGCCTGCGCTTCAGCCCGCAACTTTTCCATCACGTGCGAGGCATAACTGGCGCCGTCGCGGCGGACCGCATAACGCTTGATGGCTTCTGGATTGTGGAATGAAATCGGAATGCCGGGATCGAAGCCAAGCTCGCGGAAGAACTCACTGCCGTTGGCGCCGGGCACTCCAAAGATCCATGGCTCGCGCCAGTCTGAGGGGATTCCGCCGGCCCCGTGAGGCGTCAGCTTTCCGAATTCGATCGCAAGGCTACTCGCATAATCCAATACAATCGAACTACCCGGCGCTGTATGTGAGCCGACCATCCGCAATGTCTCGCGGACACTTTCCTCCGGCAGGTACATGCAGACATCCTCCCAAATGTAAAACGACTTCGCGCCTTCAAGGAACCCTGCCGCTTTTGGAACTCCGCTAATATTGTCTTTGGCAAAATCGACTTTGACGTAAGTTACATTCTCCGGCAGATCGCCCAATACATCTTTGACACGCCTCTTTTTTACTCCTGTGTCGGTTCGGCATCGACTTCAAAGACGCGGCAATCTTTGAGCAACTCGCGAAAGCGATAGGCGCGGCTATCGAATCCAGCCCCGAGAATCACGATTTGGGTCGCGCTGTTTTTCACTGCTCGTAACAGTGCCGCATCGATGAAACGGGTTCGCAGGATCATCTGTCCCGCAAAGCCCGCAACGAATGGATTCTGGATTGCTTCCGGGTAGTCTTGCAGCAGCCCTTTGCCGAACGGGTGATCGCTGATGAGCGCCAATTCATCTGGCCCAATCAGGCGATCCGCGATCCAATCCGGGTTACGCACGCCCTCGTCGGGATCGCGGAAACCAAAGGCGCGCGCGGCGGCAACGAGGATGGAGGTCCGCGACGGCAGACCGCTTTCCCGGTCATTCTGACTTGTGGCGATTGCCATGAGAAAAGTATCGCGCATGATTGCGGTGACAGGCAAAGCAGTCTTGTTCACAGCTTCCTTTATGATGCTGAGAGTGATCATGCTGGTGTCATTTTGGTGACAGTCCTTGTGAGCGGAGATTGAATTTTGAAGCAACCGCATCTGATTCTCGGAATAGGCGAACTGCTCTGGGATCTATTGCCAGAGGGGACGTTTCTTGGCGGCGCGCCGGCCAACTTTGCGGTGATGGCAGGACGGCTGGGCAACCGAGCCGTCCTGCTGAGCCGCATCGGGCGCGACGAGTTAGGCCGCAATGCGATCGCGCGGCTCGATCCGCTGCCGGTCGACGCCCGTTTTCTTCAGGTGGACCCGGCGCACGAGACGGGCCGGGTGACGGTGGCCTTTGTAGGCGGTGAGCCGCACTACACGATCCACAAGCCGGCCGCGTGGGATTTCCTTGAGTTGACCGGCGAATGGCTGGAGTGGGCCGGGAGGGCCGACGCCCTCTGCTTCGGCTCGCTGGCGCAGCGCTCCCGAGAGTCGCGCCAGACCATTCAGGCGCTGGCGGCGCGGACCCCGGCCTGGTGCGTGCGGGTCTTTGACGTGAACCTGCGAGCGCCGTTCTACTCCGCCGAGGTGATCCGGGAGTCACTGGAGCTGGCCACGGTACTGAAAATGAATGACGCCGAGCTTCCGCAGGTACTAGGTCTGTTGGAACAGAAGGTAGTGGACGAGTCCGCGCCCGGCCCGTCGCGGCTGGCGGACGAGCGGCAAGGCGCGGCGAGATTACTCAGGGAGTTTCCCTCGCTCAAGATGGTGGCCGTGACACGCGGCGGCAAAGGCAGCCTTCTGGTGACGCGCGAGGCGTGGCACGAGCACCCCGGAATCCCTGTGAAAGTGACAGATACGATTGGCGCGGGGGATGCGTTTACCGCAGCCATGACCCATTACCTGCTACGCGGGGCCGGCCTGGCTACGCTGAACGAAGCCGGCAACCGCTGGGGCAGTTGGGCAGCCTCGCAACCCGGCGCGATGCCTATGATACCGGATACAACAAATTCCAATATCAGGGCGATGATAGAGGATGAAGTGACGCTTGATTTTTACTAGCGCAACTTCTAAGCATGAAACTGGTTATAACCAGGAAGGGAACCATGTTTGGTCGTTTCGCAGCACGAGATGAGGACCAGCCGGCCGCTGCGCTGGACGAATCAAACAATCAGCCTAACCGGTATTAGAAGAGGCGCGTCTAATGAATGGAAATGATTGTAGTTTCTTGGATTTAAGGCCGCCGTTCAAGGAGGGTTCATTGCACCTACGCTCTTGCAGTCTTCTTTCGCTGGTATTGGTCTTCTGTTATGTCGCGCCGCTGGTGGCGCAAACGGCACCAGCTCCTGGCGGGCAGGACTCTGTTCCGGTCTTCAAGACCCAAGCCCGCGCCGTTTTGGTCGACGTGGTGGTAACCAGGGAAAACGGCGAGGCGGTGACGGCGCTGCGCAAGGAAAACTTCAAAGTGATGGAGGATGGGAAAGAGCAATCCATCGATTATTTTGAAGAGCACATCGCAAGAACATTGCCGCCGGGCGCAATTCCCCCGATGCCGAAGATGCCGCCCGATGTTTACACCAACGTCCCGCCTGTTCCGGAGAGCGATTCAGTAAACGTACTCCTTTTGGACAGCCTGAACACGCCCGTTGAGGACCAGAGCTATGTGCACAAACAGATTATGGATTACCTGAAGACGATGGAGCCGGGGACGCGGACGGCGATCTTCCTGCTCGGATCAAAGCTGCGCTTTGTGCAGGGGTTCACAACGGATGCCTCGCTGCTGAGCGCGGCGCTGAACGACAAAAAGAATGCTCCGGAGAAGGAAATTCTGCTGCGTACCCGCTCGGATACGGCTGAAGATGTCAGTCAGTTGAGGACCATGATGACGACCAACGGCCACGTGATTGCCGGGTTGGGAGCGGTCATGGCTGCGAACCATGATTCCCTCCAATATGATTACTCCCGGAGGATTGAGATGACGCTGGAGGCGCTGGATTATCTGGCCCGCTATCTGGGAGGTGTGCCGGGGCGCAAGAACCTGATCTGGTTTGCCAGTTCATTTCCGGTGACCGTCTTTCCCAACTACGGGCAGATGGTGACACTGAACAACCAATTGCGGGTGCCGGCGAGCGAGATTAAGACGACCGCCGATTTACTGACAGTATCAAAGGTCGCGGTCTATCCCATCGGCGCGGGTGGAATGATGAACGACCATTGGATGGAGGGCGACATTGCCGGCAACGGCCGCGCCAGCGGCGGCGGTGCGGCTCTCAACGGCATTGCGGGGTTTGGCGGGGAGAACGATAGGCGCGCGCTACTGATCATGGGCATGGAACAACTGGCATCCGATACCGGCGGCAAGGCCTTCTTCAACACCAATGGCCTGAATACGGCGGTCAAACACGCGATCGACGACGGCGCGCACTATTACACGCTGGCCTATACGCCGACCAACGGCAAGCTGGACGGCTCGTATCGGCGGATCGAAGTGAAGGTGAGCGCCACCGGCAAATACAAGGTGGCCTACCGGCACGGCTATAACGCCGACAATATGAAGACAGCCGAGGCCATGCCCCAATCCGATCCGCTGCGGCCGCTGCTAAAATTCGGATTGCCTGACGCTACACAGCTTATCTACGGAGTGCGTGTGGCGCCCGCAGCGCAGCAGCCCGCGCCGAATGCCACACGAGCCGGAATGAACCCCGCGCTGACAGGCCCGGTGACGCGGTACGCGTTGGATTTCATGATTCGCTGGAAGGACGTGGACTTCAATCTGAGGCCGGACGGCACACGCCGCGGCAAGATTCAACTGGGGTTGCTGGCCTACGACCGGGATGGAAAGGCCGTGAACTGGGAGGACGGCACTCAGGAGATGAATGTGAAGCCCGACACCTGGACCGCGATTCAGAAATCCGGCATTCCCGCGCACATGGAGATCGACCTGCCCAATGAGGAAATCTATCTGAATACCGGGGTCTACGACTGGGGGTCGAACAAGGCGGGAACGCTGGAGATTCCGCTGAGTCCTTCCAACGCGGCAACTGTACAGAGCGCGCCGTCCACGCCGGGGGCGAAGTGAGAGAGAGGGCCGGTGTTCATTGAACTGAAGTAGATGACGTTGTCGGCGGTTGTGTTGAGATAGAAATCAACGCCCCGCAATCCGGGTGGATTGCGGGGCGTTGGTGTTTGCAGCCGGGAATTACTTTTCGCGGCGATTTAGGCCGATCTGGAAGCTGATCATGACTGCGCGGCCAGCCTGCTTCTCGATGGTGTCAGCCCAGCTCGGGGAGTAGAGTTGAAGGTCCTGACTGACCACATTGGAAGGGGTGACTGTGTAGGGCGTCGACAACGTGGTGCCGTCGTTGGCCGCGCCGATCGCAACGATGCTGTGGTCGTCGAAGATGTTGTTGACGCTAAGCTTGATCTTCGAGCCTGCGAAGATCGAGTCGCCGTGAACACTGTAGTTCAGGAAGACATTACTCATCCAGAACGGATCCTCGGGAACAGTCTGGTGATAGTTACTGATGTCAGCCCAGCGGCTGCCGATACGCTTGCCGAAGATGCCAAAGTCGAGCCCCTTTTCGCGATAGGTCATGCCTATCGACTCGGTATCGTGCGGGGCGCTGGCTACCCAGGCCTCAGGTGTGGCAGGGACGGCGGGGTTGATGATATTGCCGCTTGAGTCGGTTACAGCAGCCTTCGCGGCGGCCGCTTCGTACTTGGCAATTCCGAAAGTACTATTGGCGTTAAAGCTCAGACTGTGTGTAACAGCAACGTTGCCCTCGGCTTCAAAGCCGTCCGTGTTGGAGTCGGGGTTGGCGTAATAGTACGCGAAGCCTTCATCTGGACCGCTGGAGGGGGTGTAGGACGAGTAGGTATTCGTGAAGTGGATGTGATAAGCGTCCGCATCGAAGGCGACGCGGTTCAGCTTGACCACTGTACCGCCCTGGTAGGTGTCGGCGATGGTGGGTGGCGGAGTGACTGCTACCTGAGCGCCGGTCGTATCGAAGACGCTGCTGAAGGGAGCGATGGTGCCGCGGCCGTACTGGCCATAAGCCGACCAGTTGTTGTTTATGCGATAGTTGGCTTCAAACGAGGGGAGTATGGAATTGTAACCTTGGGAGTGCTGGACGGTGTTGGGGCAGGATGCCGGCGTAGAGCCAGAGGGGCAGCCAAGTGGGCCGACCGTCTTGCCGTCCGCCCACTGTGTCAGGCTCATGAGAAAGTATGCGTCCTTGACGCCGGCGGTGATGGTCAAGCGGGGAATCGAGACCAACTGGAATTCGGCATAAGGCTGCGAAGTATAAGTGTAGAAGTGCTCGTGGAACTTGATGTTCGAGATGAAGGATGAATCGACCCAGGTGATGGGGTCGGTGTAGATCTGATAACGGGTGGTGTTAGTGTACTCGTACCAGTTGCCGACGCGGAAGACGCCCCACTTGGTGGCATAGTTAAGGGCAGCGATCTCGCCGCCGCGGGCGTACTGGTTCGACTTGTCGACGCCGGTCGGCTTCTTCACATAGAAGGGGGACGAGGCGGGCTGGTCATCACCGCCGACAACCTCATTGACCACGGTGGTCAGTAGCGAGTCGGTCACAAGATCCTGATCGGTGGCGTTTTGATAGTGCTGGTGGTTGGAGTAGCCGTAGGTGTAAGACTTCGAATCCAGTTTCCAGCCCTTGCCGAAGTCGTGGTCGAAGGTGATGATGTCGAAGAAGCTCGGCACGTGATAGGCAGAGAAATGCCAATACTGTGGATCGTAGTAGTACTTGGAGGTCGATGCGTAAGTAGAGTTGGTCTCGGTCGGGTCGTAGAGGTAGTTATCGCCGTGATGGAGGAGCTGGCGGCGGGTCGGATCATTGTTGTTGAAGGCGTCTAGGATGATATTGGAGCCGACCACGCTGAGGTTGGTACGGTCACTGAACTTGTAGTCGAACTTGGCGGTGGCGGCCACGTCCTGCTTGGGCGAATTGGTCTGGTAGCCGTCCGAACTCTGGTAATCGGCATTAAGCCAGAAGTGGGCCTTGCCATTCAGGAAGGCGCCGGAGTTGATGTCGCCCAGAATCTGGGAGGTATTCCAGGAGCCGTAAGTGTCCTCGATCCTGATGTGGGACACATCGCTCAGACGGGGGGAGAAGAAGTGGATGGAGCCACCGAAGTTGGAAGGACCGACGTCGGAGGCGGTACCGGGGCTGCGATCGAAGTCCACATAACCGACACCAGCGGCAGGGATGTAAGCCCAGGAGTGGTGGCTGGGATCGTTCGAGTCGTTGAACGGCACGCCGTCCCAGGTCATGGTGTAGTCGTCGTCGACGAAGCCGCGGAAGAAGATCTTGGCCTGGCCGTTACCGATACCGTTAGTGGTGTAACTGACGGTGCCGGGCGCGGCCTGGATGATGTCGGCAAAGTCGGTGACGGGGCTGGTGTACTCGGCGATGTAGTTGCTGGAGATTTCGGTGCGGGCAGAACCGGCATCGAGCAGGGCCTTGACCGGGGCGGACTGGACGGCAAGCGAGGAATTGTCCTCGGACTCGACCACAACTTCCTCGGCAACCGAGGCGATCGCAAGCTTGAACTCAATATTCTGCTCGTTGCCGGCAACGGTAATAGCGCGCTGGGTGGTGCTGAAGCCGGTGGCGCTGACGGCAATATTATAGTGGCCGTTGGTAACATTGATGAACGAGTAGGCACCCTGGGCGTCTGTGAGGGCACGCTTGACGACGTTGCCTTCCGTATCCTGCAGGGTGACCGAAGCGCCCACGAGCATCTTGCCCTGTGCGTCCGCGACTGTGCCTTCAAGTGTTGAACTGTTGGTCTGTGCGTACAGCGCGATAGTGAAGAACAGCACGAGAACAGACAGAGACAATGTAATGAGACGCTTGCGCAAAGCCGGGATCGATTGAAACAAGGTGGGCCTCCTGGTGTTGGTTAATGTTGAATTGTGATTCGTTTTCAGATGAGCGCCGGATGGGAGAAGCATCGCTCTTCCTCTGAAAATAGCAATCGATTGCGAAATTCAGGTTATAAGAGTGTTGCGCGGCGGTAAAACGTGGGGAAACGCTTTTTCGGGGTTGTGGGCGGAGACGGGGAGAAAGCGTTTTCCCACTTGTCACAGAAATCGGTTTTCGATAGTCTCTACTCTGTATGCGAAAACTATTCTTCTCTCTTGCCCTGCTCGCCGCTTCGCTGTTGCCTTTGAGCCTGATTGCCCAAACGCCCTCACTTGCTATTCAGGTGGATCATCCCACGGCCAAGGTCAGCCCCACGCTCTATGGACTGATGACCGAGGAGATCAACTTCTCTTACGATGGTGGGATTTACCCGGAGCTGGTGCGCGACCGCACCGTCGGCAACGACTGGCAGGCGCTCGCCCACTGGACGATGGTGGCGCGGGGAAACTCCGCAGTGGCCATCTCCAAAGACGAAACGACAGGCCCCAGCGAGGCTCTGCCGCGCAGCATCAAGGTCAGCGTGACGGTTGCGACGGAGGACGCGCCCGCCGGGGTGCAGAACGGCGGCTTCTGGGGCATTCCCGTTCGTCCGAAGTCAACCTATACCGGCTCTTTCTACGCCAAATCCGATAGCTTGGGGCTTCCGGTAACTGTGAGCTTGGTTAACGATGAGACAGGCGCTGCCGCGGCGACGGCGACGATTGCGGGAGTAACGAACGAGTGGAAGCAATATACTTATACGCTCAAGACCGGGGAGCTTCCGGTTACGGCGAACAACCACCTGATTCTGACCATTCCGCGCCCCGCGACTCTCTGGCTCAACCTGGTTTCACTCTTTCCGTCCACCTATCAGGCCCGTCCCCTGGGCAACCGTATCGACCTGATGGAAAAGCTGGCGGCGATGCATCCTAAATTTCTGCGCTTGCCGGGCGGCAACTACCTGGAGGGCAACCACATTAACGAGCGCTTCGACTGGAAGACGACCATCGGTCCCTGGGTTGATCGGCCGACGCATCCCAGCCCGTGGGGCTATCGCTCCTCGGACGGCATGGGATTGCTGGAGTTCCTGGAGTGGTGCGAGGACTTGAAGATCGAGCCGGTTCTGGCGGTCTATGCCGGCTATTCGATGGCGCAGGAGCATATCGAGCCGGGTCCGGCGCTGAAGCCGTACATTGACGACGCGCTGGATGAGATCGAATACGTAACCGGCGGCCCGGTGACCAGGTGGGGCGCCGAGCGCATCAGAAACGGCCACCCCGCGCCCTTCCCGCTGCACTATGTGGAAATCGGCAATGAGGACTGGTTCGACCGTTCCGGCTCCTATGACGGCCGCTTTGCGCAATATTTCAAGGCGATCAAGCAGCGCTATCCGCAGTTGCAGGTGATTGCCACCGCACCGGTGAAGAGCGTGACGCCGGATGTGCTGGATGAGCACTTTTATATGTCCGCACAGGAGTCGTTTGCCCAGGCCAGCCACTACGACAAGGCCGACCGCAAGGGTCTGAAGATTTTCGTGGGCGAGTGGGCGACGCGCGAGGGCGAACCCACGCCTAACCTGGAAGCGGCGCTGGGCGACGCGGCCTGGATGACCGGCATGGAGCGCAACGCCGACCTGATTGTGATGGCCAGCTACGCGCCGCTGTTTGTGAATGTGAATCCGGGCGGGATGCAATGGGCGACTGACCTGATCGGCTATGACGCACTCTCCAGCTACGGATCGCCCAGCTATTGGGCACAGGTGCTCTTTGGCAAGTACCTGGGCACGGAGGCAGTGGCTGCAACGCTCACCAACGCCGATTCGCGGGTTTATGCCTCGGCCACGCGCGACGAGAAGCGGCGCAAACTCTTTGTCAAGGTGGTGAATGCTACATCGGAAGAGGCGCCGCTGAGCATCGCTTTGGAGGGCATAGGGCAGGTGAAGCGCGATGCGCTTCTGATCACGTTGAGCGGCAAGACGCCCAATGCAACCAACAGCATCACGCATCCCGATGAGGTTGTGCCGGTCGAGCACAGAATTGAAGTCGCCGGACCGAGGTTCGAGGAAAAGTTCGCGCCCTACTCGATCAATGTTCTGGAGCTGAGCTACTAGGGCCTGTTCACACTACCCCGGCGGGTGGCGCTGCCAGTGAAAATCCGGCCAGACGAAGCCGAGCCGAAGGCTGTGGCGGGTCCACCCACGAGGGCGAGAATGAAGTATGGCCGGATTTTCGCAGCAGCCCGAAGGGACGGGGCCAATTTTCCCAGCTCTTCGTCCATCGTCGCTCGGATACACCCGGTATCCGTCACTCCTCACTCCTCGATCTGGGAAAAATTGGCGCCCGTCGCCACCCACTGGGGTAGTGTGAACAGGCCCTAACAAATCGCCAGCACTCCCAGCGCAAACCCCGCCGCGCTGGCGGTCGATAAGAAGTTCACCGCATCGTTGTTCAGCCAGCCGCGCCGTTCGAGGGTAGCCCCCAGCAGGCTGTCGAAGAACAACCCGAAGACCGCGCCCGCGCAACTGATCCAGAAGATGGTGCGGCCGCCGCCCAGCGCCAGGCTTCCGGCAAGGGCGATAAGAACGGCAGCGGCCACCCCCGCCAGCGTGCCGATGATGCTGACTCCGCCGTCGGTCCCCGGCTCGACCAGCCGCAGCGTTGCCAGCATGCGTGGCCGTCCACCCAGCACCTGCCCTACCTCCGAGGAGACTGTATCCGCCGCGGCTTCCGCCAGCGCAGCCAGCCCCACGGCAAATAGGGGCATGGGCGCGACGGTCGCACGCGAAAACCAACCTAAACCGGCCAGCCAGGACTGAACAAGCTCGCTCGAGACAATCGCGGCAACGCCTAGATTGGCCGCCACTTGCGCTGCCGTACGCCCGTGCCGCTGCTCCCCCAAACCCAGCCGTTCTTTGCCTGCACGGCCCAGCCGCGTTGCAAAGTAGGTAAGCAAAAAGACCGCCAGCACAGGAATCAGGGCGGTGTGCCACGGGGCATACGGAATGGCCTCGGCGGGAGTGAAAGTCACTGTGGAAAACATCAGGGAGGCGGCAATCGCCATCCCGGCAAAGGCCGCTGCCGGCGTGGCCGCGCCGAGCCGCAGGACGGCCAGCCCGAACAACAGGCTGAGGCCCAGTGTCCACACGGCCACCGGCCAGCAATTCACCGCCCACCAGTGCGCCTGGAGCACCAGGCTGGCGCCCGCAAAGGGCAGCACCAGCAGCAGCACCAGTTTCGATTGCCAAATCAGCTTCATACGCGCCACGCTTCATCGTAACCCGCGGAAGGCGTTGTGCGCGCGCCGAACGATCGCCAGCCTTGCCCGCCTCGATACCCAATCGCGCCTGCAGCGTCTAACCACCGGTCTGCTGATTTACAATCGCAAGGTAAGCAGGTGAAGATCGGAATGAGGCTTTTTCGCATGAATTTTTCCCAGGCGCGTGGACGGTTGGTTCAGGCGGGCACGGTGCTGGCGGCAGCTGCTCTGGTTGCCGGTTGCGGCAACAACTACCGGCCGGCGATTATACCTATAAGCGGCACTGGGCCTGCCCCGCAGCCTACGTCGTATGCGGTAGTTGTTTCAGCCCCTTCAGCCACCGCGCCAGGCATCGCCACAATCATCGACTACTCCGGCGATTCGATTATGGCTTCTGCTGCCATAGGTATCGACCCAACCTCATTTACCGTGGACTCAAGCGGCTCCTCCGGCTACACGATTAACAGCGATCATACTCTTACCGAATTCCCAGTTTCCACCAACCTGCAGGAGAAACTGGTCCTCAGCACCACGCTGCCACCCCTTGCGCAGCCGCTGAACCTGTTCTCGCCTACTGCCGGATTGTGGGCTGCCGATCTCCATGGGAACCTCTTGGATATTTTCGTTGGAAGTCCCCTCGCCTACCTGAGTTCAATTCCGATTGCGCCTACCCCGGTGATGGTTGTGGGTACCGGCTCGGGCGGCCAGCGTTACTTCATTCTGAGCCAGAACATTGCCGCGCCTACTGGCGTGGAGTGCAATACAGCGCCCACGGCGCAACCCGCTGGCGAAGTGACCGGAATCGAGCTATTAAGCTATTCGAGCGACCCGCCGATTCAGGTGGGCAAGTGCCCGGTCTACGCGGTCGAGAGCAGCGACGGCAAGAGACTATTCGTGCTGAATCGGGGTGACGACACCATCTCCGTGATCAACGCTCAGAACGACACGCTGGACACCTGCTCCGGGCTTGTCAACCAGGCTGGTCAGCCGGTTACCTGCCATCCCACCCTGCCGCTATCGCTCACAGCCGTAAATGCTCTGAACGCCATTAACCCCGGTTCCGGCACTCCCCCCAACGGAATCGCCGGCATGACCCAGACCGCTGGCTCGGTCTACGCTGAGTACAACTCCGCCACCAACCAGCTCGTCGTGGCCAACTACGGCGGCAACTCCATAAGTATTATCGATGTAAGCCTGGACGAGTACGGCAACGACAGTCCGACCTTCGGAACTACCTACACGGTTCCGGTGGGCGGCAATCCCGCCAGCGTGACCGTGCTCTATGATGGCAGCCGCGCCTATACGGCCAACCAGACCGACCAAACGGTGACCATCGTGAACCTCAGCTCCCACATCGTGGAAAAGACGCTCCCTGTCTCGGGCCATCCGCGCACTGTGGTTTCAACCCAGAATTCAACCCAGGGCAAGGTCTACGTGGCCTCGCCGGACAGCGATGTCCTCACCCTGATCCGCACCGACCAGGACATTGTGGACACCACCTTGCTGTTGCAGGGCAACGTCGTGGATGTGCGCGTGAGTACACAGAACGGCACGAGCGGAAACAACAACAACAACGTGAGCCGGATTCCAGGCTATGGCCAGCCCTGCAACCTGCCGGGCGCCGCATCCACTGCCTCGCTTGCTGCTTGTCAGGCCTTGCCATAACACTTTTGTGGGAATTGATGAAAAGCAAGACAGCCAAAGAGGGTTATTCCGCAAGGAATGACTGCTTTGGCTGTTTTTTTTGCCTGATTCAGCGACTGCACGGCGGTTTCGGCTGGCGTGTGAAACGATGGAAAGCATGGCTGCCGGCACAAAAATGCGCGTGGACCTACTGCTAGTCGAGCGGGGACTCGTTCCCAGCCGCGAGCGGGCGCGGGCGATGATTCTGGCTGGCCGGGTTCTGGTCCGCGAGCAAAAGGTGGAAAAGCCGGGAGCGGACGTTCCCGTGGACGCTCCCATTCGCCTGCTGGGCGAGGATCAGCCCTATGTCAGCCGCGGCGGCGTCAAACTGGCCGCGGCGCTTGCGCACTGGCCTATTGTAGTTCAAGAATGTACCTGCCTGGATGTGGGCGCTTCGACCGGCGGCTTTACGGATTGCCTCTTGCAGCATGGCGCCGCTCACGTCACCGCCGTCGATACCGGCTTCGGCCAGATCGCCATGAAGCTGCGCATCGACCCGCGTGTCCGCCTGCTGGAGCGCACCAATGCGCGTTTGCTTGAGCCAAATGCGCTGGCAGCGGGGCAGGGAAGTCCTGAGCTTACGCTGCTGGTGATGGACGTTTCCTTCATCTCCGCCACGCTGCTTCTGGGGCCGGTCTTTGCCGCCGCGCCTACGCTCACTGAAGCGGTCATCCTGGTCAAGCCGCAGTTTGAGGCCGGCCGCGAACACGTCGGCAAGGGAGGCATCGTCCGCGATCCCGAGGCGCATCGGTTGGCCGTCGATAAGGTCGCCGATTGCGTTCGTTCGCTGGGCTGGGAGGTCGTCGAGACCATTCCGTCGCCGATCACCGGCATGGAGGGTAACCGGGAGTTTCTGCTCTATGCGCGGAGGTCTTCATCCTCAGAAGCTTGGGTGGAGGTTGGCCCCAGCGCGCAGGTTCCGTTACACTAAAGCCGCATGGTACGCGTAGCGATTGTCTGCAAATCGGAGAAGCATGAGATGGTCCGGCTGCTGCCGGAGCTGATCGCCTGGCTGCGCCAGCACGAATATGAGCCATTGCTCGACCTGGAGGGTGGGCAGTACACCGCGGAAGCGCCGGCCGTGGATCGCGCGGCCATGCCCGCGCAGGCGCCGGCGCTGGTGATCGTGCTGGGCGGCGACGGAACCCTGCTTTCCGTTGCGTCCATCTTTGCCGCGGCCGGCACACCGATTCTTGGCGTCAATCTTGGCTTCCTCGGATTCCTGACCGAGGTTCGCCTGGCCGAACTCTATCCGGCGCTGGAGTGTTGGCACGGCGGCTGCCACGACATCGATGTACGCGCCATGCTGCGCGCCGAACTGTGGCGCGAAGGCGTGCTGCACTCCGCATACGAAGCGCTAAACGAGGCTGTCGTCTCCAAGGGCGACATTGCCCGCATGGGCGAGTTCGCCGTCGAACTGGACGGCAAGAGCGTGGCCCGCTTCCGCGCCGACGGCGTCATCGTCTCCACCCCCACCGGCTCCACGGCCTATACGCTGGCCGCCAACGGTCCCATCCTGACGCCCAGCGTGGACGCGATGGTGGTCACGCCCATCTGCCCGCATCTGCTTACGCTGCGGCCTATCGTGGTCCGCGGCGACGCCTTGCTTGCTGTCCGCGTCGAGGGCGTCGCCAATCCGGCGCTGCTCACCGTGGACGGCCAGAAGGCCATTGAGCTGCGGATGGGCGATGAACTCCGCTGCCGGCGATCCTCGCACACAGTCAACCTGATCCGCATGAGCGAAGGTGGATTCTTCGAGGCATTGCGCAGTAAGCTCAGCTGGGGCGAGCGGTAAACGAAGGGACTAAGGGACTAGGGACTAGGGATTACTGCGGCAGGGAAATGGTGTACAAGGAGGGAACTAGGGCGAATCGTTCCGGAATCTAGCCGCTTGGCAACGTTCCATTGAATTGACGATTGCTATCTATCAGCTCACTTCTTCTTTTCCGGATTCTGAGCGATTTGGCCTTACCAGTCAAATGCGTAGAGCAGCAGTCTCTGTCGCCAGCAATATCGCGGAAGGGTATGGCCGCTCAACCAAGGGAGAGTATCTTCAATTCCTAGGCCACGCTCGCGGATCCAATTCGGAGGTAGAAACGCAAATTGTGATTTCGAAGGCACTGGGCTTCGGCTCCGACCCTATGCTGCAAACAACGGAAGAATTGTGCAGTGAAGTGGGTCGTATCCTGGGTGCGCTGATGAAGTCCCTACACCCCTAGTCCCTACGTCCCTACTTCCCTAAAGCGTTACCGGCTGAGTTCGCCCAGAAGCACCCTGGCCTTGGCGGCCAGCGTGTGCGCTCCATCCACATCGCCGGAGGCAAGCGCAGCGCGGGCCTGTTTCAGGAACTCCCTGATCTGCGCGGCCGTCTTCCGCTCCTGGTCGTTGAGCGGGCGGGTAATGCTGCTCAGTCCGCGCTCCGTGGCTGCGATGGAGCTGACTGTTTGCTGCCGCAGGTCGGAGGGATCTCCCGAGGAAAGCTGGCCGATAGCGCTCACTCCCGGGCTTTCGATGGACGCCTGCTGCGTGCTGTTCGCCGGGGGCTTCCGGTGTTTGACTGGCGGCTTGGGAGGCTCCTGCGCCGGTTGCGGGTTGGCGCCGGGCACGGGGGCCTGGTTGGGAACGGTGATGACCGGAGGGGGCAGTTCAGTGGGCGACGGTACAGGCTTGGACAGAGTCGCATCCTCAATGGGCGGCGCGAGCGGCTTAACTTGTGCTTTATCGGTCTTGTGAAAGCACCCCGTCAGCAACAACGGCAGCAACCACGCAATACTCCTGGCAGGCAACTTCATCCCGCAAGCCCTTTCTCGTTTGCAGTACTCGCCGGGGGAAGATGCCGGCGTCCCCATTCCGTGGCGGCAAGAGGAATTCGCAACAGGAATTCCGCGCCACGGTCTACTTCTGATTCTACTTCGACGCTCCCGTGGTGGAACTGTAGGATCCGGTAGGTCATCGCCAACCCGATTCCGCTGCCTCCGCTCTTGGTAGTGAAATAGAGGTCGAAGATTTTTTCCCGAATATCCTCGGGAATGCCCGGACCCTCATCGGAGACGCGCAGAACAGCCGTCTTCCCCTCTTCTTCGAGAATCACCTCCAGTCGGCCGCCTTGCTGCATGGCCTGCGCGCCGTTCTGAATCACATTCAGGACCGCCTGCTTCAGCAGGTCAGCATCGATATTGGCTACCAGAGGTTTGGACGGCAACCGGCTGACCAGTGTCACATGATGGGTGGAAAGCTCTTCGGCGGCCAGCGCCAGCACGTCGGAGATCACCGGGCGCAGATCCTGTTCGCTGAGTCGCAACTCCACCGGGCGGGAGAAGTCCACCAGCGTTTGAACCACGCGGTCCAGGCGATGAATCTCCGCGTCGATCACCTCCAAATGACGGACCGCCGGGGCGCTGGCGTCACCCAGCTTGGTCTTCAGCAGCTCCAGATGCACCACGATGGCGTTGATGGGGTTCTTGACTTCGTGGCCTACGCCGGAGGTCAGCCGGCCGATCGCCGCCATGCGCCGCGAGATCTCCAGCTCCGAGCCGATCTCCTCGACCGACTCCAGGTCGTGCAGCGTCACCAGCGCGCCCAATCCCGGACTCGTCCTGTCGTCATGAATCAAATCCACCGAGACCTGAATGCGCCTTCCCGTCTCGGTGCGAATCTCCACCTGCGCCAGGGCGGTGCCTGCGTCAAAGGCCTCGCGCAGCATCTGGCCCAGAACCGTTGAGCTGTCGAATATCTCGCGCGCGTGCCGGCCCAGGATCGCGCCTCGATCAATGGCCAGAAAGCGCCGCGCCGACTCGGAGACCAGCACCGCACGCCCATCCCCGGTGAAGAGCAGAATTCCGTCCTGCAGGTTGCCGAGAATCTGATCCAGATTCTCCTTCAAAGCGGAAAAAACCTCTTCCACATTGCGCATACGCTGGCCGATGAAATCGATCTTGTTGGAGACGCGCGCCGCCGTATCCTCCTTGGCCGCCACTTTCTTCTCATCTTCGCTGGCCGCGGTCCAGTAGTCGAGTTGCAGGCTGATCTCTTCCAGCGGCCGCAGCGCCAGGTTGCTCAGCAGGAAGGCCGCGATCAGAGCCGCACCCAGCACCAGCACCATCAGCGTGATCGTCGCCGAGAGCCACGGCTCATAGACGGCGCGCAGAAACGTCGTACGCACTCCCACGTGCACCGTGGCAAAGGGCTGGCCATTGCGCTCCAGCGGCGCCACCACGTCATAAACCTTGGGCGGACCGAAGACCTCCTGCATCAACTCAATGGGATTGGCGTCTAGCAGATCCAGGTAATTGGGCCGCGCCGGCAGCGGCTTGTCTTCGTTTTCGGGGTTCGTGCTGAGCAGCGTGCTCCGCTGGTTATCGCCAATGTTGATGTCATAGACCGTGAGCGAGTAGCGGTTCACCGAGTCAATCACCGCCTGCAACGCCGCGTTGTCGCGCACCGCCTCGGCCGCCAGATTGCGCAACTGGGCCGGATTGTTGGGATCGACCTTTTGGTCCTTGAGCCCGGTCTCCAGCGCATTCTGCAAGGCGAAGCGCACCTGGTTGGCCACCATTCGATTGGTGTCGTAGGACTGCTGCACGGCCGTATGCAGCAACTGGCTCACGTAGACCAGCGAAAGCAGTTCAGCAATCAGAAAGACCAGCAAAGTGATGGCCAGAACGAGTTTGGTCTTCAGGCGCATGGCTCAGGCCTCAGAATCTTCACGGCCTTGGCTGTACTCCTTGACCTTGTTGTGCATCGTCTTCAGGCTCAAGCCCAGAATCTCCGCGGCGCGCGTCTTATTCTGCCCGGTGGCTTCCAGCGTGCGCAGAATCAGCATCCGCTCTGCCTCATCCACCGTCGAGCCAACGTGAACCTCCACCACGCCCGCGTCGAAGGCCGGCGCGGCCTGGCTCTGCGCCTTGCCGAAGCCGGCGGGCAGGTGGCCCGCATCCAGCGGCGCTCCATCCGCGCAAAGAATCACCGCCCGCTCGATGGTGTTGCGCAGTTCGCGGCCGTTTCCCGGCCAGTCGTAGGCCATCAGCCGGTCCAGCATCGACGCGGCCACACCGGAAACGTTGCGGCCATGCTTCTGATTCATCTGCTCCAGCATCGCCTCGGCCATCAAGGGCAGGTCTTCCATGTGCTCGCGCAGGGGTGGTATCGCGATGTTGAATACGTTCAGCCGGTAATATAGGTCGGGCCGCAGGCTCCCGCTGGCGACAGCCTGGCCGGGATCGCGGTTGGTCGCGGCCAGCACCCGCACGTCCACATCCTGCTCGGTGCGCGCACCCAGCCGGCGAAACTTCCGTTCTTCCAGGACTCGAAGCAATTTTGCTTGGGTAGCAGACGGCATCTCGCCGATCTCGTCCAGCAGCAGCGTGCCGCCGTTGGCCAGTTCGAAGCAGCCGGCCCGCCGCTCCGCCGCGCCGGTGAATGCGCCCTTCTCGTGGCCGAAGATTTCGCTCTCAATCAGCGTCTCCGGAATGGCCGCGCAGTTGACCGCGACAAAGGGCCGCGATTTGCGCGGACTCAGATCATGCAGCGTGCGCGCCACCAGCTCCTTGCCGGTGCCGCTCTCGCCGGTGATCAGCACGGAAACGTTCGACGGCGCAATCTGCTCGATCAGGCCGAAGATCTCGCGCATCGCCCGCGAGCTACCCACCAGCGAGCCCAGCACGCCGCTCTCGCGCAGCCGCCGGCGCGCCACCTCCAGTTCAATCGCAGTCTCGCGCTGCCTGGTCGCGTTGGCCAGAATCGTCCGCAGCCGGGTTGCGTCCACCGGCTTCTGCAGAAAGTCGTATGCGCCCAGCTTCATCGCGTCCACGGCCAGTTGAATCGAGCCCATCGCGGTGAGCACCACGACGGCCAGGTTGGCGTTCAGGCCGGAGCCTTCGGCGGTGAGTTTTTCCAGCAGGCCGATGCCGTCCAGCCGCGGCATCTTCAGGTCGGTCACGACGATGGCCGGATCCCAGGCCAGCGCCTTCTCCCAGCCTTCCAGGCCGTCGCACGCGGTCTCGGTACGGTAGCCCCACCCGGAGATCAACTCCGCCAGCCCCATCAGCGCATGGGGCTCGTCTTCGACAATCAGAACCTTCACGGAGTTTTGCATGGCGTCTTCGATGCAGCGATACCTCAATCTACCTTTCTACCATGCAAGACACCACAAAATCTCTAGGACAGGCTTTGCATCTCATTGCGCCGGAGCAGGGATCGCCGCCGGAGCGGGTGTGGGTGCGGAAGCAATCCGCTCAGCTGTTGCCTTGCGGATCGCCGCCAGCGGCCCGGCCAGCCGCGCATCCTCTCTGGTCAGAACCATCGGCGCGTGATAGACGGCAATCACCAGATCAAGCGGGTTGTGCTCCTGAATAAACTCGCTCCAGCACATGAAGTAGGTCCAGCGCGGCTGTTTAGCGAGCACCTCCGGGCTGGGCAGACCGCCGACCTCGCCCAGCGCAATGGGCTTGTCGCCGGCCAGCGCGAGAATGTTCGTGTAGTACTTATCCTTGAACTCGCCGTAAATGTCCATGGTGAGCAGATCGGCATACTGCGCGCCCGGATAGTAGTCCTCAATCGGCCCTGCATTGCTGCCGTTCGGCGCGTTCACGTTCCACACCCAGAGCAGGTTGTCCAGATGGTGCACGTTGACGAAGCGGTCATATAGCTGCCGGTAAAGCGCGGCAGAACCATCCTGTCCCGGCCGCCCGCCCCACCAGAACCAGGTGCCGCTGATCTCATGATAGGGGCGGAAGAGCACCGGCACATTTGCGTCACGCAGTTGCGTGAGGTAGCCGGCGATCACGTCCACCTGCGCCTGCCAGCGCAGATTGAGCGGGCTGCCGGGGGTGAGCAGTTCCTTCCACTCGGCGTCCGTCAGATGGCCCTGCACGCTGTTGTGGAAGGTGACCGGCTCGTCGTCGGTGGGCCTCACCTCATGCCAGGTCAGCGTGACCACCGCGCCGTTGCGGTACTGCCGCTCGGCCTCTGCGATCATCGCCGGCCGCGACAGCACGGAATCCTTGTCCTCGCCGCCGGAAAAGCCAAAATCGCCGCCGAAGAGCCCCGGATATTTGGCCGTCAGATCATAGGCCATATCCGTCCAACGCGCGCCCACGTTGGGATAGTTGTGCTGCCCGGCAATTGTCGCGTTGCCGGAGATCGAATCGAGATAAGCCAGCAGCGCCCGCGCCTCCGGCGTAGCATGGGGGTTGACCGGCTCCGGAGCTGTCTGTGCCCACCCCGCGCAACTGAGAACAATAGCAGTAGTCATAATCCAGAACAGTTTCAACCGCATCGTGAATCTCCCCTCGCGTGCGAATTATAGCGGATGACGTTATCTTCTGGATAATCGCGATCGGACATGGCACGGCCGGCTCCTTCCGTTCGCGCAATCAACCGGCCTCGATTCCATTTCAAAATATTATTGCCTTGCATTGTAACTATTGGGGAGCTTCCGGATAGATAGTGTGTAGTCGGAAAGGAACCGGGATGACCATCCATCAAGCTGCTATCGTTCAGGAATTCCATCCCCGCCACAGATTGGAATCCATTGCTCCGGCGTGGCACACAGGCGGCGTGCTTCTGCTTCTCGCTGCGCTGATCGCATCCAGCATGCGTCTTCACGGCGCCGATCATGCTGACCATCGCATCGCCGGTTATCTTGTTGCGCTCTCTGCCGAGTGGCTGATCACTGCCTTCATCTGGTTCGGCTGCAGGATGCAAGGCGTCTCCATGCGAAGCCTGGTTGGAGATATGGCTACAAGCTGGCGCGCGGTTCTGCGCGACCTGGGACTGGCGATTGTCTTCCTGTTTGCCGCCAATACCGTGCTGGCCATCGTCGGGAGTTGTATGCACGCAGCGCCGGACGGCTCCGTGCAAAAACTCCTGCCTCACGGAGGAATGGAGGTCGCGGTGTATCTTCTCATGGCCCTCACTGCCGGCATCTGCGAGGAACTCATCTATCGCGGCTACCTGCAGCGGCAGTTCACGGCCTGGACGAGCAGCGTCGCGGCGGGGATCTTCCTTCAGAGTGCTGTTTTCGGCATTTGTCATGCCTACCAGGGCTTTAGTATGGTGTTGACGATCTCCATCTACGGTTGTTTCTTTGGCATCCTGGCGCATTGGCGGGGCAGTCTGCGGCCGGGTATGATCGCCCATTGCCTGCAGGACGGAGTCGGTGGATTGCTGCTGGCAAGCGCTGTTATCAAATAGGCAGCCGTTGCATTCAGGCGAGAGACCCATGACGGATTTCAGCTCACTCTACGAAGGATACGCGGCGGATGTATTCCGCTTCGCCCTGTATCTCTCCGGAAATCGAGCCGATGCGGAGGACATCACATCGGAAACTTTCGTTCGCGCCTGGGCCTCGCAGGATTCAATCGTGACTGAAACTGTCAAAGGTTACCTTTTTACCATAGCGAAAAACCTTTTTCTGCATAGCATCCGGAGGAGTTCACGTCAAACCGAGCTGCACGAGAATATTCCAGATTCTCTGCCTAGCGCGCTCGATCTGGCCGAGCAGAAGGCGGAGTTCAATGCGGTGCTCGAAGCGATGCATCAGTTACCGGCAACCGATCGCGCGGCGCTGATTATGAGAACGATGGACGAACTCCCTTATAGTGAGATCGCGCGCGTGCTGGAGATTACCGAGAACTCCGCAAAGGTCAAGGTCCACAGAGCCAGAGCATTTCTCATGAAACTCAGGAGGGCGTAAGATGCCGAATCGCAGTGACAACGAAATATCCATGAAAGTCTCTCGCGAAGTCATTCTCGATCTGCTGCCGCTCTATCTCGCGGGTGAAGCAAGTCCGGAAACCGCTGCGCTGGTGGAAGAGTATCTGAAGCATGACGCGGTGCTGCAGGGCCAGGTTGACCGCGACGGCATGAAGAATCTTATGACGGCTACTGCCTCCGCAGCCGCCTTGCCGGTGGAGCTTGAATTGCGCTCGCTCCGCCGTACCCGGAGCATGCTCCGCTGGCAGCGCGTGGCCTACAGCTGGGCCTTGGCGTTGACCATCGCCTCTTTTGGCGGAGTCGGTTATATCGATTCAGGGCATGCGGTTTTTCATTGGATCATGCGCGACTATCCGCAGGTATTCTGGCCCTGCTTACTGCTCGCAGTGCAGTGCTGGATATGGTATTTTGTGCTGCGCTGGCGTCTGCGCGCAACCAAACTGCAATAAAGCTATCTTGCCCTGGCCGGAAGCCCAGAGATCGACCATCTCCCCGAAGGCGCTCAGGCGAATCGCCCGATCCAGCCTTCTCGGTCAGTTCCGCCCACGTGCATAGAGCGCATCAGTCTCATGCTGCGCCGAATCCAGCTCCTTGAGAGCCACCTGCAGCGCGGCGGCATTCGTCGCGATCTCCGGGCTCGATAATGGAGTGGCACGCAACTTTTTGGGGGAGGGTCAGACTTGCCCCCGTCCGAGACAGCGTCACTGAGGGGCAGGTGTGACGGAATTGAGCTGAAGCTCCAGGGTTCCCACCTTGCTGGTTGAGGCATCGTAAATGCCGGTGCGCAGGTAAACGTCGCCGGGCGGCAGATCAAAATCGAAATGGAAGGGAATGCCGGAGGCCTGGGCGATGGCATTCTGCTCGGGCCGGATGGCGAGGCCGAGGAAGCGCACCTGCCAGTTCAACGCTTTGCCTTGCTGGTCATAGGCAACCATGGCGACTTCGATGGAGCCGCGGCGCACTCCATCGGGGCCTGGAACCAGGCCCAGACCGTCGGGTGACAGCGCGAGGTTCACGGAATAGCGGGTAAACGGGGCTTTCAGCGCGGCGTTATCTCCGGCGATGGGCGCATCCGCGGCGGGCTGCACGCTGGCCGGAGCAAGTTTCTCGCGGTAGCTCAGTTCGGTAAAGTTGGGCATGCCGCGATCCATCAAGGGTCGCAGCTGATCCTTGGGGGACGCCGTCTGCGCCGCCTTCAAGTCCTTAGGGCTGTCCTCGAAGTAACTGCGGCGGTAAGCGAGTTTGTAGCTGCCAGAGGCGGTTTTGATCTCGATCTTTCGTTCTTTACCCAATTCCCGATTGTTGATGGGCGTATAGGCCAGCGTGTAATAGCGCGATCCGTTGTCAATGTCTACCGCAAGCGCTTCCTTGAAATCGTTGCTATTAAAGGTCGCTTTTCCGCCCGTTTCCTTGGCCAGCCGGTCCATATTTCCCTGGTTGGACGCATCGACAGCCGCATCGGAGTTCAACGAAGCAGCCTGGGCCGCGATCGCCTGTTGCGAGTTGCCCGCCAAGCCCGGTGGTTTGGAGTTCTCCACATCGTGCATCATGTTGAGCGTAATGCCCCTGGCATCAATGGGATAAACCGAGACGCGCGCGTTGGCCAGAGCATCCATCGTCTTTTTATACACATCCATGTATGCGATAGGGCATTCGGTGCCGATGCAGGCAGGGAAAGAACCGACGACCCAAATGAGGTTTTTCCGCCCAGGAATGCCGGAGAGATAGCGCGCAATCTGCTGCAATGCTTCCATGGTCATTGCCGACCGCATATTGGCCTCGAAGGTATTTTGCTGGGCTAGAAAATCCTGCAGCGCGGTGGCCGAGGCCTGGATTTGGGTGCTGTTGTTTTCCACGCCCTGCTGCATGATCATATTGACCGCGCCAAGCTGCGCTTCGGTTTCGCCGATTGTTAACAGAAGGGCCGACTGCGAAGGATTGGCGGCCAGACGGGCAAGCGAAGCGCGCAAAAGGGTCGAATCCTGGGTAATTCCCTGGACAATGCGCAGTCTCTCGCTGAGCAGCATGATGCCGATACGCGTGCCTGGAGGAATGGATGCGAGATAGCGCACCATCTCCTTGTGAACCAGCGACTGATCTCCCATGTTGGTGTTCAGCGCATCCATGAGCAGCACATTGACGGCGTTGTTTGGCGCGACAGCGGGAACGTTGGTGAAAGTGTTGGGCGGCAGAGGCGGAGCGGGCACCGCCGAGGCCGCGCCGGGCGTCCCCGCAAAGGCAGTTTCAAAGAAAGAAATCGTCTGCGGCTTTCCATCTTCAAGGACCTGGAAGTCCTCCTTGCGCAGGCCTGAAACCGGCTTGTCTCGCTTATCCGTCACCACCACATCCAGCAAAACATTGCGCGTGGTGGCCTTCAAGGTAGTGGCCGGGGCTTCGCTTTCCGGTGGCGGGGGCGTCTGCGCGAAGGCAGTGCCGGCGAACAATGAAGAAAACGCGAGTGTGAGCAGAACGGAAGGAACACGCAACATGGGTCTCTCCTTGAACGCGCAGTAAAATGATACCGCCATAGAATCCGGAAACTGAGTCCTAGCAAAGATTAAGCCGTTAATCGGAAAACAGCAAACAGGAGACGATTTTCTGTGCATACGCAATCTGGAAGGATAGGGGATGGCCCGGACCGAGGCGTGATCGTTCTAACCCCTGCAAGCCATTAGACGGGATTGTTGAGGACTGGGTTAGGAAAGATTGTGTCCGCAGCCCGTAAAATCCACCTTTTACGGCGCTTCCTGGGAATCCGGCAGGATGCGCGAGGTAGAACCGAACCTGTGATAGTCGCGGAAGGAGACATCGATGAGCAGGGTCTCGAAGGGGCCAAAGATTTGCAGGTATTCACCCCATGCGGGAATCATCCGAAGCGTTCGCCCCCGGGAGATGGAGACGCTTCTCATCGGGCAGAAATAGCTGCGGCCGCCGGTCTCGACCTTGCCGTATTCGACCGCAACGTCCGATCGCATGAGAGGCATCTTCTCGCTCAGATCCGTCTGCACTGTCAGGCGCAGGATGGCCCCGGAGGCAGGATCAAAAGCAATATTGCCGTGGTATGCGGGCATGCGCTGGAAGACTCCTCCGCCCAAATAGTCGGGATAGCAGCATTCGGAGACATTGAAGTGGGACTGGTTTTCCGGAACCGAATAACGGAAGACCTCCATGGGGCCGGAATCGCCCGTCTCCCAGCCTCCCCAAGTCACTTTGCCATGAATTGCATCGGAGACAACTGTGCCGAGAATCGCTCCGAAGGTTCCATTCGTCTCCAGGTAGCGTGCGCCTTTCTTCGCATTTTTTTCTTTTCCGGAGTCGGACTCGATAAAATCTCCGCCGTTCTGGTTGCGGATGGTGACGCTGCTGCTGGCTTCCAGATGAAGGGAACGGTCGGCGCGCGCTGTCTTCCAGGATTCGCTTTCGGCAAGTTTCGGCTCTTCATAGCGATCCGTGGTCCGCGTGGCCATGAGGTTGGGCAGCTTGGGCGCCATCTCGCCCAGATAGCGGACAATGCGCATAAGCTGTTCGCGCTGTTCGGCCAGCGTGGGTTCGGGAAGGGCGGGGATCTCAGCTGCTGGGGGGGCCAGAAAGATCGAGGCGTCGGCCAGCGCCACCAGCGCCTGCCACGCTTTCTTGCCCGGTAAACGGCTCTTCCATGCGCTCAGCTTTGCGCTGCTCATGCGCTCGGTCAGCTCGAGGTTCGAAAGCTCGAGGACAAGTTGCGACTCCGATTCGCGGCGGTCCTGCTCAAGCATTTGCTCCAACTGCGCCACGGAAAGATGCTGGATGGGAATCTGGTGGGGCCGATCGTAGTAGACAGGCTCATCGTAGTAGCCGGCGCGGGTATGGGCCATGAGGCCTGGCTTGTGGATCTCCACCTTCAGCTCGTGATAGTGATCGACAAGCTTCATCGGGCCATGGTTATTATCGAAAGTCTCTATGTGCGGCGGATCGATGGACAAGCTGTAAGAGGCGCTGTTCTCCGCGATGATGCGGGCAAGGGAATCCAACACGATGAAGGCAGACTGTTCCGGGGAAGGGCGGCTATTCACAAAACCGTTGACCTTCATGACTCCGTAAACTGCGCCGCCGCTCTGGGTTGCCAGGACTTCCAGGCTGGCCTTGGCGGGAGCCGCGTCCTTCTCGGCTTGCACGCCCTCTAGATAATTCCGGTAATCGTAGGGGTGGTTGTTGTTGTTGATCTTGGGATCGCTCCACGCATTCACTCGGTAGAGGGTGATGCGCGCCTCGCGGAGACGTGTGGAAAACTCGGTGATCTCATCGAAGTTGTGGGTTTGACTGAATAACGGCACAGGCCAGCCATAGCCGATCCAAACCACCAGCTTCCTGCCCGGCCTTTTCATCGCTTCCAGGACAATGGTGCCGAGCGCGAGTTGGGAAAGCTGGCCAGGAATGTTCCCATCCTCCAAGACGATTGCAGGAGACTTGGGGAGAGTGGAGCGCATCCCATTCGTTTTGGCGATCTCATCGTCAAGAGTTTTCCTGTCCGTGGAAGGTAGCCCAGTGGCGGGCTTCACTACGACGTTCATCCCATTTTTTTTGGTTAATGCATCGGCCAGCGCGTTCCCGTCGGTGGAGGGCAGCGATGTGGCGCTCAGCCCTCGGTAGATCATGGTCGGGAGAGCGAGATGCCCTCCGTTTTGACGCAGGAACACCTCCAGCAGCTTTTGCGCTTCGGCCGCATCCCGGGGATTCAGATTCAGCTGGTCGAGAACCAGAATCAACTCGGTGGGCACATCGGGTTTCTGCGCGGCTTGATCGCTTTCGTGAAAGGTCAGAATCTTCGCCGGCTTGTCGTTGTCCAGCAAAGTAAAGTCGGAGCGATTCAGGCCGACGACCGGCTTGCCCGACGCGTCCGTCACCGTGACATCCAGTTGTATGAGCCCCTCTTCAGGGTCTGGTTGGCGCTGGTTGAGCGTTGCCGGCTCGGCGGACTGCCGCGCGACCTCGCGAAGGGGGACGTTCTGCGCGAAAACAGCGCTGCTCAAGAGCAAAATCGACGAGAAAAGTATGCGCTGTGACATGGCCAGAATGATAACAGAGACAGAAACCCACTTCTTAAAAGAGTTGGCGAAGCCGTTATACCGCCTTTTCCGTCAGTTCGGCCCAACGCACGTAGAGCGCATCGTTCTCCTGTTGCGCCGCGTCCAGCTCGGTGAGCGCCTCCTGAAGCGCGGCGGCATTCGTCGCTATCTCCGGGTTCTCGACGCGTTCGTGAGCGGCGGCCAGCCGCGCATCGGAGACCTCGACCCGCTGCTCAATCGCCGCGAACTCACGCGCTTCCAGGTACGAGAGCTTCTTCTTGCCACTGGCCTGTGGGGGCAGGGAATTGGCTGAGACGGTCGAGGCGGATGATGCGCTCAACGTGCTGCTGGAGTTTTTCTGTTCTGCCTCTTGTTCCACAATCCAGTCTTCCCACTGCTCATAGTCGGCAAAGCGCCCGGTGTGGCCGCGGCCGTCCAGGCCCAGCACCGTCGAGGAGACACAATTCAGCAGATAGCGGTCGTGCGTCACCAGCACCAGCGCGCCGGGAAAGTCGAGGAGGTTTTCTTCCAGAATTTCCAGCGTCGGAATGTCCAGGTCGTTCGTCGGTTCGTCCAGCAGCAGCACATCCGCCGGTTCCAGCATCAGCTTGGCAATCAGCACCCGCGCCCGCTCGCCACCGCTCAGGTTGCGCACCGGCTGGTTCAACTGCTCGCTGGTAAACAGGAATCGCGCCGCCCAACTGGCCACGTGGACCGGGCGTCCCTGATAGGTAATCCCGTCGCTCTCCGGAGCCAGCGCCCGACGCAGCGTGAGGCTCTCATCCAGCTCGCGCATCTGGCTGAAGTAGACCAGCCGCAGTGCCTCGGCCCGGCGAATCGAACCCTGAGCCGGCTCAATCTCGCCCAGCAACAGGCGCAGCAGCGTCGTCTTGCCGCTGCCGTTCGGCCCAACCAGACCCACCTTCATGCCCGCGGTGAGGATGAAATTCAGCCCGCTGAAGAGACGCCGCGGAGGCTTTTCTCCTTCCGGCTCATCCTCAGAACTCGGCACATCGCAGGCCACATCCTTGAACTCGACCAGCCGCTTGGTTTTGCGCAGGCTGGCGTCGAAGTCGATCCCCACCGTCGAGACCGCCGTCCGCGCATTCATTTCCGCCAGTTGGCCAATCATCGCGTTGGCGGTGTCGATGCGCGCCTTGGATTTAGTCGTCCGCGCCTTGGGTCCGCGCCGCAGCCATTCTATCTCAGTCCTCACACGGTTGCGCAGGCTCTCCTGCTGGCGGTTTTGCGACTCCAGATAGGCTTGCTTTTCTTCCAGAAATCGGCTGAAAGTTCCCTTAACGCGAAAGAGTCCATCTGCAAAGATACGATTGAGTTCGACAATCTGACTTGAAGTAGATTCGAGGAAATAGCGGTCGTGGCTGACGGTGACGGCGGCAAACGAGGACGAGGTCAATAGCTCCTCCAGCCATTCGATCCCGGCCAGGTCGAGGTGGTTGGTCGGCTCGTCCAGCAGCATCACTTCAGGTTCGCAAACCAGCGCCTCGGTGATGGCCAGTCGCTTGCGCCAGCCGCCGCTCAGCGCGGCCGCCTCCGTATTGAGGTCAACAAAACCGGCGCGCCCGGAAAGTTCATGCAGCCGCCCCTCGCGCTCGGATTCGTTTACGTGCGCGGCGGCCAGCACGGCTTCCAAAACCTGGCGAACACTGAGGCCGGCTGCAAAGCGCGAGTCCTGCGGCACGTAGGCGGCGCGAGCGCGCTTGCGCACCGCCAGCTCGCCCGAGTCCGGCTCCATCTGCCCGGCCAGAATCGCCAGCAGCGTGGATTTGCCCGCTCCATTGGGACCGATCAGCCCGATCCGGTCGCCCTCTTCGACAGTGAGAGAAATGTTCTGGAAGAGCGGCTTGGCGCCGAACTGCTTGGTGATCGACCGCGCGTTGAGGATAGGAGGCATCTCACCTTAGAGTACCGTGTAGCGAGCAAGGCCGCCGCCAGGACGCGGTGTTCGCTACCGCCCAAAGGAGTATGTGAGCTGGAAAAGGCCGTTGTCGATGCCCGGATTGAATTGGGCCGTGCCGTGGTTCGAGATGTGATGAATGCGGTACTCGGCGCGCATGGAGCGGGTTTTGGAATGGAAGAGTTCAAGCCCCGCTCCAAAGTCGAAGGTGAAGTTAAAGGAGCCGGCGGCGGGGATAGGGATCGGCTGTGTCGAGTACATATAGCCGCCGTGAGCGATGACGAAGGGTTGCTGCTTGCGGCGCGGCAGGAAGTTCCATTGAAAGCCGGCTGGCGAGATCGCTTCGCCAACGGTCCATTGACGGCCGCAAGTGTTGGTGTAGGTATAGCTGTAGGTAATGCCATTTTGCGTGCTGCTGAAGCTGCCCGATGAGGGAACGCAGGGCCCAGACTGGACTATGATTCCAGATCCTGTATGCACAGTTGGCGACGTCCAATTGACGGTATTCAGAACCACCGGATCGCTCTCCAGCGCCACCGGCAGCAGCTCCCCGTTGTACTGCCAGTTGACGATGCGGTTGAGAAAGAGCTTGCGGCTATAACCGGCGCCAAAGTCCAGCAACATGCGGTTCTCGGCGGTGCCCAAAATAATATGGCTGGAGTCGCCCGAGTAGGCGCTGAAGAGGCTGAAAGTGTTGGTTCTGGCGTAGTAGGGGCTTTCGGCTGGAGCCTGGGACCATGCCGTTGCGGCACCCGTCATCAGGGCCAGGTAGGGGAGGATGAAAAGGACGCGGATCAATGTTCGCGGGCTTGCATTTTTGCAATTTGACAAGAAAAAGACCTTTCATACGCCGGACTGGATGGCCTGGTAGAGCCTATAATCCTGTTTTGACTGTGAAATCCATTTTAAGGGAGCACACCCATGTCATCGCCCGCCGTAGCCTACGCCCGTGAGAACCATCCCCGCTTTCTGAGTGAGCTGAAGGATTTGCTGCGTATTCCTTCCATCTCCACGCTGCCGGAGAACAAGGCCAACTGCCGTCGCGCAGCCGAGTTTCTTCTGGCCGAGCTGACCCGAATCGGCTTCGAGCACGCGCGGCTGCTGGAAACCGAAGGCCATCCGCTGGTCTACGCCGACTGGCTGCACGCCGACGGCAAGCCCACCGCGCTCTTTTACGGCCACTACGATGTGCAGCCCACCGACCCCGAAGACGAGTGGCTCTCGCCGCCCTTCGAGCCCACCGAGCGCGATGGCAACCTCTATGGCCGCGGCACCTGCGACGACAAGGGCCAGGTCTGGGCGCAGATCAAGGGGCTGGAGTCGCTGCTGGCCGCCAACGGCAAGCTGCCCATCAACGTGCGCGCCCTCTTCGAAGGCGAAGAGGAGGTGGGAGGGGAGGGAATTGAAGCCTTTGTTGCCTCCAAACCCCCGGAGTTGAAGTCGGATTTCGCGCTGGTCTCCGACACCGAGCTCTTCGCGCCCGGCCTGCCCACCCTGTGCGTGGGCCTGCGCGGCATGATCTACACCGAGCTTGAAGTCCGTGGCGCAAAGACCGATCTGCACTCCGGCATGTACGGTGGCGCGGCGCCCAATCCTTTCGTCGCTATTGCGCAGATCCTGGCCAAGCTCAAGGACGAGGACGGCCACATCCTTATCCCCGGCTTCTACAACGGCATCATTCCTCCCAGCCCCGAGGAGCTGGCCGCCTGGAGCAGCTTGCCCTTTGACGAGGAGCACTACCGCCTCACCGAGGTCGGTTCGCGCACACTGGTGGGCGAGGCCGGTTATAGCGTGCTGGAGCGCACCTGGGCGCGGCCCACGCTGGACGTACACGGCATCCCCGGCGGCTTCATCGGCGCGGGCGCAAAGACGGTAATCCCCGCCAAGGCCATCGCCAAGGTCTCCATGCGCCTGGTTCCCGGCATGACGCCGGCCAAGACCTTTGCCCTCTACAAGGACTACGTCGAGAAGATCGTCCCCGCCGGTGTTGATATTGATGTGCGGCTGATTCACTCCGGCGACCCTTGCCTGGTCCGGGTCGACAACCCCTACATTCAGGCCGCCACCACCGCCCTGCGCGAGGTCTGGGGCGAGGAGACGGTCTTCATCCGCTCCGGCGGCTCAATTCCCATCGTCGGCGACTTCGACCGCAATCTGGGCATTCCCAGCGTGATGATGGGCTT